>Ga0194138_10000036_pt1 | contig 63174 bp, 43 predicted proteins | sample TARM_MetaG_T2_14_FD_134022 | JGI IMG/M metagenome (GOLD analysis project Ga0194138, IMG submission 134022) | Freshwater microbial communities from Pennsylvania, USA, analyzing microbe dynamics in response to fracking - TARM_MetaG_T2_14 (version 2) | ecosystem: Environmental > Aquatic >...
CCACCCCCGCCACCGCCCCCGCCACCAATGACAGATTGGTTGTTGATTGCGATTGCGTAATTGATTGCCATTGCCGGGCCACCGTTTGCACCAGCGGTTGCCCTTCCAGCATTTGCTGTTCCGCTATCTCCGTTTGCGCCATTACCGCCGTTGCCACCTTTACCAACAATCCAGCCGAGGTTCGTCAGCGTTACAGTAGAGCCGTTGGGGAAGTTCCCTGTCGTCAGAGCGGGTTGGTTTGTTAGTGTAGAGCCAACAATGGTTCCAGTATTGACTGTCACATTGACGTTAACAACCGACAAACCGTCCCAACCAGCAGCAATAGCTGCGTTGCGAATGTTGTAGTTGGTTGTGTTAGCAGATATCACCAAGTTGTATGTTGGTGTTGGTGGGATTGGGTCAAACACCAACCGCCACGTACCGCCGTCCTTGACATACACTTTCTTGATGTCCCGCCAGACACCAGCGTCTTTGACAAATAGTTTGTCAACCAACCGTTGAGTGCCCGCGTCTTTAATGTATGTTTTTGCCATCTGTTATTACGCCACGTATTGGTAAATGATATCACCGTTATTGCCAGTTGCGTTGGATGGAACACCAGCGGTTGTTGGCTGGACCGTCTTTGCGCCCTGCGAGTTCTGTCCTGATGTTTGGATTGCTGTTTGGACAAACGCTGTTGTTGCGATACTGACGTCGTTGTCACCTACTGCTGGTGTTGGAGCGGTTGGGTTGCCTGTGAATGCCGGTGATGCAAGGTTTGCTCTTGTCGAAACTGCGTTCGTAACAAACGCAGTTGTTGCCAGTTGAGTCGTGTTCATTCCTGCAGCCGCAGTTGGTGCTGTTGGAGTTCCGCTGAACGCAGGTGACGTCAGATCAGCTTTTGTTGACACAGCATTCGTGACAAACGCGGTTGTTGCTAGTTGAGTTGTGTTTGTTCCAGCAGCTGCGGTTGGTGCTGATGGTGTTCCAGAAAACGTTGGCGATAGTGTAGGGGCAGCGCCGACAGTAGTCACATCGCTCAACGTCAGCGATACAGCGCCTGTACGGCCGTTAAACGAAGCCACAACGTTAGCAGATGTCACAAAGTTGTTTGGGTTTGTGGTTCCGTTATATGGCGTATAACCAAGCGCTGCTGTAACGTCTGCTTGCGATAAAGTAACAGCACCAGTCCGTGCATTAAATGACGTAACGGGTGATGCCCACAGAGTGGATGTACCGTTTGTTGTCAGATAACGACCTGCTTGACCAGCTTGCGAGGCAACCTCAGGTGCTTGAGCCAATACATTGTTTGCAATGCCACGCCAGTTTGTAAACAAAGCCTGCGATGAACTGATTGCTATCATCACTGGTTTGCTGATTGACCCGATTGATGACGGCTGCGTTTGAATGAATGCGCCTGGTGTAACGTCAGACAGGAAGTAGGATGATCCTGGGACGAGTCCTGAAAGACCAATGACAACACCTTGAGTCGTGATCACAAACGAATCTGCTGATATAACATCACTGACAATACCAATCACTTCCGCGTTCGTTGCGTTGTTTGCTTGTGAGCGAACATATCTCTGAACGCCTGCGGATCCACCATGACGCACAAGAGTGCCGAGCGTAAAACCGTGTGCAACTTGGCTCACAGAGATTGACGAGTTGGATCCGCCACCTCCACCACCTCCACCGCCTATTCCCCAGAAAGCGTTACCGTCCGCACCAGACATTAGTACACGACCGACTGTTGACGGCGATTGTGCTGGCAACATATCGTCAATGTCGTTGAACGGGATTGCGTTAGCGATACCGCGCCAGTTGTAGAAGAACCCGCGTGGTCGTGCTGTGCCTGAAACAGCTGTTGAGTTAATCGCCATCATCAACGGTTTGCTTATGAACCCTGCTTCCGTAGGTTCCACATCAGTCATTAACCCCGCTGTTGTTGCTGACAAATAGTATGTCCTGCCTGGCACGAATGCGGTCGAAGGCATTGCGTCGAACACAATGTAACCGTTTGTTGTTAGAGTGAATCTGTTTGCATCCAAGACTGCAGTAACAACACCGATCACGTCTGCGGTTGCTACAGAGTTTGCTTGAGCGCGGCGGTATGTTGTTCCGTCGTGGTAGAGAACCGTACCTTGTGTGAACCCGTGTCCGTTCTGCACGATATCAATCGCTGCAGCAGACACAACACTAGGTGTGGACCACTGAACGTTCGTTCCGTCTGTTGTCAGAAACTTTCCTTGCTGGTTTGTCTGACTCGGGAACGGATTTGCACCAACCTCTACGATTACAGGCGTGAGTGGAGAACCAGTGGTTGTGTTGACTGGCGTTCTTTTCAGGAAAAGTTTACCGTCAACGGTGTTAATCGCCAGTTCGCCGTCATCGAGCATTGCTGCTGTCGGACGCTTACCAATGGCAGACAGACCAGTTTGTGATTGTCTTTTTAGTTTGATTTTTTGTGGCATAGCGTGTGACCTATCATTATCCCGTGTTTCATAAACTATTTATGACTGCCACTGGTGTTATTTCACTACAATACACATCACCAACTTCTCGTCAACGTTCTCGTTTGTTTCCAGCGCTGTAGCGAAAGACAAAGCTGTCCCAACAATCGCACAGCCAGCACGGTCGCTAGAAACAAGTCGCTGACCTTTACGAACTGGACCGATCACACGGACAGGCACTTTGCCTGTCAGAGCAATAGCTTGGCCGTCTGATAGGTTGTTCATTAGATATGCTGGGTTTTCAGAGATTACACCAACAACATACTGATACACTTTCGTTGATTGAGTGCATTCGCTATCATCATTTTCGCCGACAACAATCACGGTGCCAACAGGATATTCAGCATCCGTTGTGTATTTTTCGGCCAAGTCAGCGTAGTTTGCGGACGTTGCACGTCCGTTGAACACGTTAGCGAATAAGTTTCCGCTAGCATCGCGTTGAGCAATCGTGTTTGGAGTTGCTGGCACCGAAGCCGCCGCACCACCCAACAACCGCGCGTTGGCCACGGTGGCGCCTGCGACAAACTCGGTTGTTGCGATTGTTGTATTTGATGTTCCTGCAGGCTGTGTTACAGCAGCTGAGCCTGTAGGCAGCTGTGACGACCACGTTGGCGCCGCGGTTGCTCCGTTGGACATTAAGAACTGGCCTGACGTGCCGAAACTTGTCGTTCCTGTCCCTACACCAAGTTGGCCAGCACTGCCAATGGTGAATAGATGGCCGCCGGCGGCTGTTCTGAAGACGTGACCGGAAAAATCATAGTGCATCCATGCGTTGGAGTTTACAGTGCGCAGCTGCCCGTGCGGAACAGCACCAGACAAAACATTTAGCGAGACTGCACTGTTAGCAACCGTTGGTGTCAATGTCAGAGATGCTGTCGTTCCGAGAATGTTCAGTGTTGTGTTGCCACTTGTATTTGTTAGGTGGACTGCACGAAGGCCGCCTAGGTACAAAGAAATAGGCAACTGAGTTCCTGTTCCACGAACATCGGAAACGATTCTCATCTCGCTGCCTTGAACGTTAGCAAAAGAGAACACAGAGCCATTACCGGTCGAAACTGAACCAACATCTTCAAGATGAAGGGCAGCCGCTGTAGAGTTTGTTGTTACAGCACCGTTCGGCAAAATACCAATTTGTGTGCTAGCATTTGTTGTGCGTGTCTGGAACATCGTGCGGCTAGCAACAGTGGCATTGTTAAAGTCACCTCGGATCCGTGCTCCTGTTCCTGTTAGGTTGACGTTGCCGATTGTTAGAGCGTCCAACGCTGCTTGGGCAGTTGTTTGACCTGTACCGCCGCCAGCAATCGGAAGAACTGTCCATTGTGTCCCCCCGCCAGTTGAGACTAGTGGTAGATTTTGCGTCCCACCATAATCGGGTAAAACATTTACTGGTGTAAATCTGGCGAAGGTTGTTGACATTGTAAATTCCTCTATCTATTTTTGCTGCAATATTTATGCTGGCTAACTTGCTTTAGATCCCCAAAGCGAACCACGCATATGCAAGTCCTGTCTGTTCTTGTGGTGCTCCAGTTGCTGTAATTCTCACAGAAGCAATCGTGACAGACGTCGTTGTGGCAGCACCTGTTGGTGCGTGGATTGTTGGTAACATTGGCCCTGTCCCCCATCCACCTGCACTGCGTTCATTTGCCATTACAACAAAGCACTGAGACGGGAATGCGATTGGGAATGTTACTGTTGATAGTCCGCCCGTGCTTGACGTTCCTGTCCCCCACTGAATCAACAGCCCGCTTGGCAGGCGTTGATGACCATTTGTTGTCAACGAGCGAGTAGCGAACTGATCAACCCACGAAGAAGACGTGCCGTTTGTCTGTAACACACGGTTTGCGTTGCCTGTTTGTGACGGCAGAATCGCGTTGAGCACTGTATTTGGTTGTGATTGACCTGGATTTGTGCCAATCATTGACAGCACTGTATTCCACGATGCAGTAACACCGTTAGAAACAAGTGCGCGGCCGTTTGTGGCTGTCGTTTGTGCTGGCAGTTCGCTGTCAACGACGATGGGGCGAGAAGATTGGAATGACGTTGGCATGATGTTATCCTTGTAAAGCAGGCCAGTTGATTTCTGTTGGGAATCCTGGCTGTTTTGGCAAATCGCGAAGTGCTTTTCTGTATGTTTTCCAGTTTTCGGGAATCGGAGCGTTGATTTCACATGCTCTAACAACCACCCAGTCACTCTCTGCCAACAATCGGTTGCGTTGTTGGCGAGCAAACGAAGCAAGTTCCATCAAAGATGGCTGAGCAGCATCAATAACAATCGGTTCTCCCGTTGCAGGATCAGCAGAAAGCGTTTTCCCACGGTTGCTCAGTTCACGCATGATTTCTGCGTGTCGTGCTGGTGTAACATCAACAGCATCAAAAGGGATATCTGCGCTGAGAGCAGTGTCGTAAAAACTGTTCGTGGTTTGTGAATATTTGATCATTTGTCGTCCTTTTAAGCGCCAATAGCGATCCAGAATCCTGTGTTGTTGCCGGCAATATCGCCACACAGCAAACGATATTGGAACCTGCTAACAGCCTCAGCAGACATGTCGGCAGTGTAGTTTCCTGTCGGATTTGCTGATGCGACAATAACAAAGCACGCGTTCGGGAAAGCGACGGGGAAGTTTTTAGCAACGTTGTCGTCAGGAGCATTGCCCCACTGAATGATTAAACCACCAGGCAAAACCTGATATCCGGATGACGTCAGAGACTGTTGCTGGAAGACGGTGGAGAATGTGTTTTGGACAAACGCTGTTGTAGCAAGCTGTGTTGTGCTATTACCTAACGCTGGCGTCGGTGCTGTTGGCGTACCTGTAAACGCAGGAGACGCAACAGGAGCATAGTTGTGGGCGTGGTTTGCTGCAGCTGCTCCAAGGTTAGTTAGAGCTTGTGCAGCGGTTGTAGCTCCTGTACCACCATTGACGATCGCTGTCACACCAGTGATGTTTGTTGCCGTTGTGGCAGACGGAACGTTGGTGATTGTAACAGCGCCTGTAAACGTCTGTGTTCCAATCGTGATACTGGTTACAGCAGCGTTTTGTCCTGCGTCTTCAACCCACGACAAACTGCCTGCACCATCAGTAGACAGCACTCGGCCTGCTTGACCTAGTTGGTTTGGCAGAATTGCGTTGGCAACAGCAGCACCTGATGTTTGACCTGGACCAGGGCCGATCATGCTAAGAACTGTGTTCCAGCCCACTGAGGTACCGTTGGAAATCAATGCACGACCTGCAGTAGACGTGTTTTGTGTCGGCAGGGCGTTATCAATCGGGAGTGCTTGTAAGTTTGTAAATGCTGTGGTCATTGTTGTGTCCGTCCGTTAACTTTGTTGTATTTATCGATTACCGTTTTCCGACAAACACTTCAATCAGTCCAGCGTCGCCGTCAAAGTCTTCTAATGCAATTGCAACAACAGAGCCGATTACAGCGTGGGTGTCAGCAACAGCTGTTCCGTCACCATTGGAGACAAGAAAGTCGCCTTTGGTTACTTTACCAGTCACACGACAAGGAACGCGGCCAACGAGAGCGACAGCTACAACGTTTTCGCCTTCGCATTCGCTATTCATTAGATATGCTGGTTTGGTTGACACAATGCCGATTACTTTGAAGTCGTTTGGTGTGTTGGAAGCGGTTACTTCCTTTTCACCACCGATTCTGATCAATGTTCCAGGCTCATACGGCTGATCAGCAACATATTTTTCAGCCAAGTCAGCGTAACGAGCTGCTGTAGCTGTACCGTGAATAACACCACGTGGAACAATCACACCACCAGCAGCGTTCAGCTCAATCATGTCAGCAACATCGTTGTTCACAAACAAACGAAGACGTTGAGCTTCACCGCCGTCGGCAGAGTAAGCGTCAATATAGCACTCATCGCCAAGACCACCAAATTGGTCATTTGGCCAGCTGATCCGACGGCCTGCTTGTAGTCCGATTCCTGTACAGTTGCTGACAGAACCGTTTGTCAAGTTCGTGGCGTTCGTGGCGTTCTGAACGAATGTTGCACCGAGCGCTGTCGTCACGTCGGTTGCTGTTAGAGTGATTGCGCCTGTGCGGGTGTTGAATGAACTAACACCCGTAATAATTGTTTGCCAGCTCGGCGACGTGCCGTTAGTTGTCAGGAACTTGCCTGCATGTCCAGATTGGTTCGGTAGCACTGAAGCAGACGTTGCTGTTGCAACAGCAACTGGCAAGCCACGCTGGTTAAAGAACACACCTTCTGTAGACGACGTTGCAATGAACACCGGCTTGCTGATTGAAGATTGTGTTACAGGTTCAACGGTCGTCATCAGCCCTGCTGTTGAGTCGCTGAGGTAATACACAGCGCCTGGCATCAGGCCAGAAAGGCCGACAACCAAACCTTGTGTCGTTACTGTATACACTGTCGGCGATGCGTCCGAAATAATACCAAACACCTGAGCGTTTGTTACGTTGTTGGCTTGAGCAAGAACATACGGTGATGCAGGGTTGCCCGTTGCACGAACAATCTGTCCACGTGTAAAACTGTTCGCCATCTGAACTTCATCAGATGCGACGTATGCTGAGATCGACATCCAGCCAGCAGATACGCCATCAGACACCAACACATTACCAGAGTTGCCTGTTTGTGGCGGCAGAAGGTCATCAATTTCAATCTCCTGGGAAATCTCAACACCGCGCCAGTTGAAAAATAGGCCAAAGTTTGCACCGAGAGCAATAAACACAGGTTTACTGATGTTACCTACAACGGTGGGTTCAACGGTTGTCATTGCACCCGGTGTTGTTGCTGATAGGAAGTATGCTGCACCCGGCGTCAGCGCTATGTTTGGGATATCAATGATACCGGACGTTGTCACTTCAATTGTGTTTGCGTCCGTTACCTCTGTGATGATACCAACAACGTCGGCTGTTGCATCAGATGCTGCAGAAGCAGGGACATAAATTGATCCGTTGAACCGAACAATCGTTCCTACAGTCATTCCGTGGTTGGGTTGGCTTACGCGAGTTGCTGTACCACCTGAATCTGACCAAGATACCTGCGAGCCATCCGTTTTAAGGAACATCCCTGCTTTATCCGATTGGTCCGGAAACGGATCACGTGTTACATCGATGATTGATTGCATGCCATTATCACGCTTGATGTACATTTTACCATCGTGTGTATTGATTGCGATTTCACCAAGTTGCAACTGTGCAACTGTGGGGATTTTGCCAGGCGTAGCGGAACGCTTAGAAAGAATTGTTTGTGACATAAAGTTCTCCGTGCTTTTGGAGAACACGTTGTGGTATATACCACGCTGTGTTCTAAAGGATATCTATCCTTGATTTATTATTTATTGTTAGGTTACCTGCCTGCTTTCAGGGTCTCGACTTCTTGTTTGAGTTCTTTGATCGCTTCAATCAGCAAACTAACAATTCTGTCGTATTTGACTGCAAGTGTACCATCGGTTCGCTGAGAGACAACTTCTGGTAAAACTTGTTGTATCTCTTGTGCAATCACACCAACATCGTGACGACGTACGAAATATTCGTCGATGCCACCCTTCGATGCAATATATTCGTCAGACCAATCAAATTCAACTCCACGAATTTGATTAACTTTGTCTAATGCGTTGGCAATCGGGGTAACGTTCTTTTTGAGTCTAGCATCAGACGAGAAAAACGCTGTGACATCGTTTGTTGCTCGAATTTCGCCGGTTGTTCCTGAAGCTGCTACACCAACGCCAAGAGATGCAATCTGTGTGTTTGTGTTTGTTATTACAACCGCATCCGTGATTCCGTAACCAGCAAGTGTTGTCGGATTGGTGCCTGATGACACACGACCGTCGGTTCCTACTGTTACTCTCGTGTATGTTCCGCCTGCAACACCTGTGGTTGACAAAGTTGTCGGCAAAGACAGGTTTGGAGACACCAGAGAGATTGATCCTGTGATCGCGCCTGTTAGTGTCAGAGTAGGCTTTTCAGAAATATTTGGCCAACGTGCTGTTGTCTCGTTTACAGTATAAACATTCTGAGACACCGGATCTGATGCATTTGTCGTAACGTCACCTATCAGAACTCTACTAAACGTGTTGTTCATTCTCCTTGTGGATGTAAACACTTCAAGAATACGGACATCATTAGTGTTTCTGCGAACATAGATGTAGTTTATAGTGTTAGGCAGCAATGTAACAGATGTTGGTTGCAACCTTGACCACTGTCCCGCCACGAACACGTCTTGTGCAGATATGTAGGCAATTAGCCCCACGCTTCCAGTAACACGTTTAATTATGTTACGATTAACCCCGGTAATGAAGGCTGTTCTAGCAACAATTGATTGTGTCTGATCAACCCACCGTACCGTGGGTGTGGTTGTTCGTGTTCCTGTGAATCCCTCATTACTGAACGACATCACATACGTGTTGTTCCACGCAGGAATGTTTGTTAGACCCTGCTCAACTGTAAACGCTGTACCATCAAATGTCAGTCTGTTATAAGGAGCTTGCAATACATCACCAACACCCATATATGTTTGGTTAACGTACACGTCACCAGATTGATCAATCAGTATGTTTGAGGTGGTGCTGTTAATAGCACTCACGTTTACAGCGGTTCCGTGAAAATGGCTGCGAGATGAGTTTGCTATGTGTTCGTTTATGAGTGGTGATTCTGTCCAGACCCCTGCCGAAAATGCCAATACACGTGTTGAATTGAACTCACCAGTCTTTCTTACAGCATAATAAAACACATTACGTTTCGGGTCAAATCCCCAATTGCCTGCAGCAACATATCCAGCAGGGAGGGACGGGCTTGTCCCAACAACGTTGTAAGGTGTTACACTAACCATCAGCGTTGCTGAGTCTATTGTAATTCTGTGAATGGCTTGTCCCGGTCCAGTGCAAAATAAAAACAGTGGTGTGTCTGTGTGATCAAACGTTACACATATGTGTTGTTGATTTGTGATGTGTTGAAAGTTGGCTGGCACAGCATTATCCAACACACTTGTTGGTGCGGTTGATGGACGAGCGTCGAACAATCTCCACCGACCAGGCACGATCGACATTGTTGTGCCAATTAACGTGTATTCACCTATCATCCACCGGCCACCGTAAGACGTGCCTACACCAGCAAACATACACATGTTGTTGGGGAACAACATCAGCTGTCTCACCGATTTTGACCAAGGCGACGAATCTGGTGTGGCAAAAGATAGTGTTGGCGACCACCAGAAATCAGCGCTACGATCAAATTGTCTTGTTATTGTTGTTTTGTTGAAAAGAAAGTTTGTGGTGTTCCAAAAGTTGTGTTGCACAAGAAATACCGTGTTTGTTGGTTCATCAAACGAATATCTGCGAGTGGCTTCTGTTTGTCCAGTGGATGGTCCAAAAAACAAATGTGTAGAATTTGGAATGAGTGATGTAACTTGCCCAACGCCTGTTGACATCACTGACGGTGGTATGTCATAAGATAGTGTAAACGTTTGAAAACGTAATCCTGTTGTTCCACTAGCCAGCGCTGTTACCATTATGCCAAACACAACAAACAAGTTGTTGGTAGACGGCACATACATTGGTGAAAAATGTCTGAGTGATATTCCGCTAACACTTGTTATAGTAGGGTGTGTATAGTCAATATCTGCTGTAAAGTTGAACAACGATCGATCTGTTCCGAGCTGTGTCCAGGTTTGCGTGTCAAATATACGAAGAACAAACTGCCCGCTAACGGCTACTAAATCGACAGCTCTGTTCTGTGCCAACACCATTTTGGCATTTGATGATATTGTGCCTACAGGAACTGCAGTGCGGTTCCAGCTGACAGGACTGTCGAGATTGTTTGTTCTTATCAACGTGAGTGTTGATGACGACGGAGATGTGTTTGCTATAGTGACTAACAACCAATCATTGCTGCCTCCGTGAACAGCTGTAATGAACTCTGTTGCAGTCAGAAACGGTGGACGGACCGCATCTGGATCAAACAACCACGACGTTTCTGTTGAAAGTTTACGAGCTTTGAACATGTCTGGTTGGCTACTCCCGTCACTTGCAATGTAATATACACACTCTTCATCATATTCATTGACTATCGTAACCCCCACACCTTCCATCCACGAATAATCAAACTTGCTGGTTATCCCCACAATGTGATCATTACCTTTACCAACTTTTGGCTCAAAGTTCAGGAAGTTGTTGTCAAAGAAATACTGTGCTGTTACCGCCTGGTTCATTTCCTGTGGTTGAGCAAGCGTTAAAGTGCCGTCTGCGTTCCTGATAGCAATGTTGTCTGTGATTCCATAACCAGACAGCGTTGTTGGTTTAGATGTTACTTGTGTCCAACTAACAGTTGCTGACGACAGAGTACCCGTAATAGCAGATGCTGGAATTGTCGGCGATGCTGTCGTAATGGCGCCGTTAAAAAATACATATCCTGATAAACCTGTCGTGTTTTGGCCAAATCCACCATATTGACGAGAGATTGCTGTTGCGTTCCACGTTCCGCTAGTTATTGTACCAACTTGGTTGTTTGTTCCTTGCAAGTTTGTATTGCCCGCAACAACTGCGTTCCCAGCAACCTGAATACCGTTTTTGATTCTGAAATCTGATTCGATTGTAGACATAATGTGAGCCTTCCCTATCCAGCTTTGTTCCTGGGATATTTATGAGCAGAGCAATAAAAAGGGCGCCGTAGCGCCCTTTTTGTCGTATCGCAGATATTACACTACTGTCCAGCCACCACTGAGGTAAATCTTCAGCGCAGATGCTGTCGTATCGTACCATAGTTGGCCGATTGCTGGCGAAGTTGGAGCAGAGCCAGCAACATTAGCAATTGTGCCGCCAGGAGCACCAGCAGAACCAGTGAAGCCTGTTGAGCCAACCGCTGCGTCAACCCACTGTGAGCTGTCGCCATCGTTGAACCAAATCTTCAGACGACCGTTTGTGGTGTCAAACCACAGATCACCATCAGCAGGCGACACAGGAGCAGTTGCACCTGTGAACGTTGACGCGTCAGCACCAGCAGAACCGGTGAAGCCAGCACTACCCGTGAAGCCAGCTCCTTGTGAACCGGTGAAACCGATCAAGCCTTGCGAGCCTGTGTAGCCTTGAACACCCTGGATACCTTGCAGACCTTGAACGCCCTGAGCACCCTGCGAACCAGTGTAGCCTTGGATGCCTTGTGGTCCCTGAGGGCCCTGAACACCTTGTTCACCTTGTGAACCTGTGAAGCCAGTTGGGCCAGCCACGGTAGAAGCAGAACCGGTAAAACCGATAGGACCCTGCGGGCCAGTTGCACCTTGAGGACCAGTGATACCAGTAGCACCTGATAGGTCGTTGACGTACGAGTACGATGTACCGTCCCACAGATACAGACGGCTGTTTTCCGGATCGTTGACATTTGCTGTCTCAATGATAGCAAACTGACCTGCTGTGATGCCAGTAGGTGCTGTATCAGCGGTTAGAGCGGCAACAGAAGCGTACACTTTTGCAATCGTGAAGCCCATACCGGTGTCACCTTTGGAACCGGTAAAGCCAATCTCACCTTGTACACCCCGAACGCCTTGTGAACCTGTGAAGCCAGTAGCACCAACAGAACCTGTGAAGCCAGTAGCACCAACAGAACCTGTGAAGCCAACATCACCCTGAACGCCCTGAACGCCTTGTGAACCTGTGAAGCCAGTAGCACCAACAGAACCTGTGAAGCCAGTAGCACCTTGCGGGCCAGCGGCACCAGTGGAACCTGTTAGACCGATATCACCCCGAGAGCCTGTGTAGCCGAGTACACCCTGTGAACCAACATCGCCCTTAGAGCCTGTGTAGCCGATTGGGCCTTGAATCCCTTGTTCACCTTGAACGCCTTGAGGACCGATTGGACCTCGAATCCCTTGTTCACCTTGTGAACCTGTGAAGCCAATAGAACCGGTGAAACCTGTTGGACCAGCAACTGTAGAAGCAGAACCTGTAAAGCCTGTTGGGCCTTGCGGACCTGTCAGACCAGCAGTACCTGACAGATCTGTTACGTATGAGTAAACAGAACCGTTCCACAGATATAACTTAGCATTGTCAGCGTCGTTGACGTTACCAGTTTCAATGATAGCAAACTGACCAGCAGAGATGCCAGTAGGTGTCGTATCAGCGGTTAGAGCGGCAACAGAAGCGTATGTCTTTGCGATTGTGAAGCCCATACCGGTGTCACCCTTGGAACCAGTAAAGCCTGTCGCACCTGCTACGCCAGTCGCACCTTGAGAGCCAGTGAAGCCGGTTGTGCCTTGTGAACCAGCCGGTCCAGCAGATCCTGTGAAACCTTGTTCGCCCTGAGAGCCTGTGAAACCGGTTGTGCCTGCAGCACCGGTTGCGCCTGTGTTGCCCTTAGAGCCTGTGTATCCGATAGGACCTTGAACGCCCTGGATACCCTGTACACCTTGAACACCCTGTACACCTTGAACGCCTTGTGAACCCGTGAAACCGATAGAACCAGTGAAACCTGTTGGACCAGCAACAGTAGAAGCAGAACCAGTGAAACCAGCAGAACCAGTGAAACCTTGCAGACCTTGCTCACCAACGTCTCCCCTGGAGCCAGTGAAACCAGTTGTACCTTGTGGTCCTTGCAGGCCTTGAGAGCCTGTGAAACCAGTTGCGCCTTGCGGACCAGCGACGGTAGAAGCAGAACCTGTAAAGCCTGTATCACCCTTGGAGCCAGTATAACCAATCGCACCTTGTGGACCAGCAACGGTAGAAGCAGAACCAGCGTAACCGATCGGACCTCGCGGGCCAGTTAAGCCTGTTGTACCAGACAAATCTGTTACATATGTGTAGGCAGTGCCTGACCACAGATACAACTTAGCGTTGTCTGCGTCATTGACGTTGCCTGTTTCAATAACAGCAAACTGACCAGGAACGATTCCTGTCGGTGCTGTATCAGCGGTTAGAGCGGCAACAGAAGCGTACACTTTTGCAATCGTGAAGCCCATCCCTGTTTCGCCTTTGGAGCCAGTGAAGCCGATTGAACCAGTAAAACCAACAGAGCCTGTCAGACCAGTCGGTCCTTGAATACCTTGCTCGCCTTGTGAACCTGTGTATCCACGAGAGCCTGTAAAACCTTGCGCGCCTTCCGCACCGTTTGTACCGTTTGTACCAGCAGAGCCAGTGAAACCGGTTGCACCTTGAACGCCCTGTGAACCAGTGAAGCCGATTGGGCCTTGGGTTCCTTGAGGTCCTTGAATACCTTGTTCACCTTGAATGCCTTGAGCACCCTGCGGGCCCTGAATACCTTGAGAGCCAGTGAAACCGGTTGCACCTTGAGCACCCTGTGAGCCTGTGAAGCCAGCACCGGCTGGACCTATGGAACCTGTGAAACCAGTCTCACCTTGGATGCCTTGAACACCCTGCGGGCCTTGAACACCCTGCGGGCCTTGTGAACCGGTGAAACCGATTGAACCAGTGAAGCCTGTTGGACCAGCAACAGTAGAAGCAGAACCAGTGAAACCAGTTGCACCCTGCGGGCCAGTGATGCCCTGTGTACCCGACAAATCTGTCACATACGAGTATGATGTGCCGTTCCACAGATATAACTTAGCGTTGTCTGCGTTTTGTGGATCACCTGTTTCAATAACAGCGAACTGGCCTGCAACAATCCCTGTAGGTGTCAGATCTGCTTCCAGAGCAGCAACAGATACGTACGACTTCGCGATGCTGAAGCCCATCCCTGTATCACCTTTGGAACCGGTGAAACCACGCTCGCCTTGCGCTCCGTTAGTGCCAGCTGAGCCTGTAAAGCCCTGAACGCCCTGAATACCTTGTGTACCCTGCGGGCCCTGTGGGCCTTGAACACCCTGTGGGCCTTGTGAACCGGTGAAACCAGCTACACCCTGAATACCTTGCAGGCCCTGTGAACCGGTGAAACCGATTGAACCCTGATAACCTACTGTTGCGCCTGCCCAAGATGTGCCGTCCCATGTATAGACTTTAGTGCCGATAGAGTAGATGTCACCAATCTGCGGACTAGCTGGAAAATTTAAAGCAGCCATTGTTTTGTCCCTTTAGAAAACTGTTGTTGAATGATTGATATATTTATGATGATGCTGTCAATAGTTAAACATCTGCTGTATTTGTGTCTGGGTTAACCATTTAAGGTAGCAGCAAACACAAAATCAACGTTGTTCAATGAAGTATCAGCAACAGACGGTCCTACCAGCGTTAGAAGATCGCCTTGTGCGACTACGATCTCTGTTGAGGCTGAAAAAGTTCCAGTCGTGCTGCCAGCACCAAACGTTACAGTACCTAGCTGAACATTGTGTCTCCGGAATGAAAATACACGTTGTGCAGTAGGACCTGCATCCGCACGGGCTAACGAGCCTGCAAAGTTAGCCGGAATTGTGAACGAGCGTGGTGACAGAAACCGTAAAATCTGCTGGTTAGTTGTTGTAAGACCACCAATCACGCTAGCAAACACGTCGTAAGGCACACCTTGAATTGATCCTGCTGAGCCTGTGTAGCCGATCGAACCTGTGTAGCCAGTTAGACCAATTGTACCAATCGCTGCGTCTACCCATTGTGCACTGTCGCCGTCAACGTAGTAAATCTTCAGTTGGCCGTCAACCGATGACCACCACTGATCGCCGGGTGCTGGATTAGCAGGAGGAGCAACGTCAATAAACGTTACACCACGTGACCCCGTAAAGCCGAGTTCACCTCGCGAGCCAGTAAAACCCACGCCTTGAGAGCCAGTGAAACCAACAGAACCTGTGAAACCTGTCGGGCCAGGAACTTCAGATGCAGACCCAGTGAAACCTATGGATCCAGTGAAACCTATGGATCCAGTGAAACCCACAGATCCAGTGAAACCCTCAACACCTTGAGATCCTGTAAAGCCCCGCGATCCTGTAAAGCCTGTTGGACCAGCAACCGTCGACGCAGAACCGGTGAAGCCGATATCACCGCGGGAGCCTGTGAACCCAGCGCCAGCAGAGCCAGTGAAACCGATTGAGCCTGTAAAACCTAGATTCCCTCGTGAACCAGTGAAACCGCGAGAACCGGCAAAACCTATTGCACCCTGCGAACCTGTAAAACCTATAACACCAGCAGAGCCTGTGAAGCCGACACTACCCGTGAAACCTACAGAACCAGTAAATCCTGACCCTCCACCACCGCCTGTTGCACTGATAGTTATCGTTTGTGGATCTGCTAGGTTGTCTGTTGTAATTGTTACGTTGTTACCTGCAACTAATCTCAACGTATCGAGTCCTACTGCAGTCAATGTTCCCTGCCCACCAACCTCAATAAACTTAAACGTTGAATTCATGCCAACCTTGACAGCACCGCCGCCGAGATCGGTTATGTCAAACCCTGAAGCTGTATCAAAGCGCAACGATGTTGTAGTAATGTCACCCGGAAGCACAGTCATCCCGTTGATCAAGCCGACAGTTAAAGCAGCTGACGAACCAGTAAACCCGATAACACCACGAGATCCAGTGTATCCAACAGGACCTTGGACGGTTCCAGTTGTTAGCGCCCAACCCTTGCCGTTGTATATCCACGATCTCCCACCAAGAGAGTAAACATCACCTACAGATGGCGATGAGGGAAAATCAATAAAAGACATAGTTGGCAGCCCCAATCAAACGTGTTTGCAAGCTGCTAATTAAGCGCTTGGTTGTTCTGTGTTTTCTTCTAATGTAGCGTCAATAGGTTGGTTGAGGTGCGCTGGACGCTCGATTGCCGTGTGTGCAAGCGCTTCCACTGGCTCGTTAGTGCCGACGTACCAATCTTTACCAACAGAAGTTGCCCAGCTTTGCACAGGAACATCGAACGCTTGTTCCCTTGTCACTGGACCATAGTAGTAGTATGCTTGTGTTAACAGTTCTGAAAGTTGTTCGTACATGTTTATCCCCATGAGTAAGTTGTTTGTGTTATTGGCAGAGCAGCAATGTTTATTACAGGTCTGTACAATGTCATGAAGTATGCCCCTTCGGTTGGTATTGGATTAGAAGCCCAAACACCTGGGACATCAGACCCTTCCAAACCTGAAGGATTATACACTGTTCCTGTAAACATTGGAACAGTTGCCCATTCACCAGGAACATTTATGTTTTGTTCGCTGTATCCACCGCCTGTTGTATTGAATGGCAGTATTGCTGACGGACCAAACAGCACTTCTGGGCGCGTGCCTATGACATAGTAGGATGTTATATCAGGCAGCGCTGCACCAGACAGCATTTCTGCTGATGCAGGTAGAATGGTCCAGTCAGCCATTATTATGCTCTAAACAGAATGTGAGCAGTAACGTTGCCTGTGTTGTTTGCAACGGGCGCTTGGTTAAACACACGAGCAAACTGAGCTGTTGTTGTACCAGTATACAATGCTACACCGTCCGTTGTTACAGCTTGGTGAGCGCTGAGGTTGAACCCGTTTGTAACAGCGAATGGTTGCCCGTAAGAAGCTAGCGTTCCTGGCGTAGCTCTGTTAAATAGCCCAGTAATCCACACGTTTGCGGCGGCGGAACCACACATCAGTGACCCTTTAAAAGGAACAATCTTGGTGCCAATACCACTACCGGCTCCGGCTACGGTTCCGGCTCCGGTTGGCCCCAGCAATGATAGGAAAAAAGGTCCTGTTACGGTTGCTAGTGTTGTTGCTGTCAGTACACTCCAGCTTAACAAATTGTCTGAAGCGTTGAAGCGCATCACAAACAGTTGGTTATCCCACACCGCAATTCCTGACCCTCCGAATCCTCCTCTGTGTGCATGAACAGTCACATGCGCACCTTCACCTGTGTTTCCCTGAACGCGCCACACGCTGTGGTTAATAGCAAGGGAGGGGGTGTTACCTATACCGTTGTGCATGTACACAAATCCTTTATAGTCAACTGTCATGTCTGTGAACCCGGGAACAGCCAATGGGGATGCGCCTGCTCCGCTTGTGAACGTTCTTTCAGAAGTAAACGTGGACAGGTTGATGATCTCCATTCGAGGGGCTGTTGCAACAATTTCTCTGTATGATGCGTATAGGTAGTCGTCGTCAATTGCCAGCGCCCGGGTTCCTGTAGGCACAGCCAGCGCTGTAACCGTCATATCCGTCCAGTTCAGACGAGCAACACCCGTTGGTGTTGAAAAATACAGATTAACACCGCCGTCATAGACAACGTCCAACACATCTCCGCTAATTCCAGTTACAGCAGACCACGACAGCGTATCAAGATCCAACCTGAACACACCGCTGCTTGTTGCTGCATACACGAACCGACCGTTGATTATAACAATATTGCGAATTGCATGACCACCGCCAGAGTTGTATGATACTGCCTGTATTCTGTTTGGACCGCTGATAGCAGCGTCTAAAGGACCCCCAGTGATTGGCATAATATAGTGAACAGCGCTTGTGCCGTTAGAACTGAAGAACCCGTTACCGTCTACAGGCAGCTGTGTCGTATCCAAAGCGGCACCGGTCGGTGGGATTACGTGCAGACCATAAATTCTACCAGTGTTGTATGCTGATGTAGCACCAGCAAGTTTCAGTGAGCTGACAATCTTCTTGCCGCTATCCCACACATATTCGTGACCGCTACCAAAGTTACCCAACATACCATGGTGGTTATTTGGGAACTGTATGGTAGAACCATAAATGATTTGTGTGCTGTTTGGTGGGTACATACCAAACGACGTGTTAATCACAAACTGTTGGCAAGCAGCCCAACCTGTGTGTCCGTTGCGGGTACGCGGAACCCAGAAAGAGTGTGGGCGAGCGGTTGTTACAGAAGTTGTGTTACCATAAAACTCACCAATAGTTAACGCGCTCGTCCAACCGAAGCAAGGAACTGTTTTGTCCAGAATGTCTTCAGGTGCTTCGCGTTCAAATTCAAACACACCCTGCCAAGGTCCGAGTTCCGAACGAACGGCAGTAGCAAATGCAGCGTATCGTGCTGTTGCAAACACATAGATTACGTTGTTGCTGTACTGGAGACTCAGAGGGAATGCACCTTGGTTCATAAACGTTTCGTTTGTGGGAACGTTAGTTGATGTATTCCAGTGTTCACAAGCATTGACGTACCATAGCCCTGCAGGTGTATCATACCGCAGGATCATGTATTTTGTTGTTGGATTAGGTCCGTCATTGTTTGGTGCTGCGTACACTTTGGTAACGTGTGCGCCTCTCACGCCAGACGAGACTGTATCAATCAAAGACCACCCCAATGAGGTTAGTGCTGTATTGACAGCATCAATAATGTTTGTTGCGCTTTGTTCGTTTGAAATCACAATTTGACGGCTTGCTGTGCCCGTCACGTTAATGTTTACGCTCATGGTTTTCCTTTGAGAAATAAGAGTGTTGGGTGAGGTGTTATCTATTTATGATTTGACTTTGGTAACATTATGTGTAAACCAAACAAATCACAGCATTGACTGCACCGCCTGCTTGCACAACGTCAACGGTCAGGAAATCTGTTATGGCCATAGGGACATTGACAGTATAGTTGGGTGATCTGAACTCATTCGCTTGCACGCGTGGTAGTGTTGTCGGCCCGCCAAAAATAGACGTTCCGTTTACTTTTATATCAATGACAGTTGCTCTGTTTCCTGGTGTTCCAACGCTGAAATATACTTTTGTTAGAACGATAGGATCGTGAGGATACCACCGCAACGTTCCTGTGCTCTGCACAACAGGCCCGTGGATGTTGTATTTTGACACTGTTGTTGCTGGCAATCCTTGAGATCCTGTATACCCCAATGTACCTGCATTGGCGAGTTCTACCCACTGATTGGTGTTGCCATCAAACATGTAGAAATACTGAATGCCAGTGGTTGAGTCTATCCATATATCGTTCAACTCGGCACTCAAAGGAGGTTGATCAGCCAGATGCGTGGTTATGGATCCTTTCGAGCCTGTAAACCCAGTAGCCCCTCTTGAACCAGTAAAGCCAAGATCACCACGTGAACCGGTAAAACCAAACGATCCTGTAAAACCAAACGATCCTGTAAAACCAAACGATCCTTGTGAACCAACAAAGCCTGTTATACCTTGAGATCCTGTGAAGCCACGCGAACCAGTAAAGCCAGCAGGGCCTGGTTCGGTTGATGCCGAACCGGTGAAGCCAGCACTACCCGTGAAGCCAACAGAACCTGTAAAACCGATTGAACCAGTGAAGCCCAAATCACCACGGTCACCTCGTGAACCGGTAAAGCCAGCGCCGGCAGAACCTGTGAAACCTGTTGAGCCAGTGAAGCCTTGAATACCTTGTTGTCCGGCAGAACCTGTAAAACCGACCCCGGCGGGGCCTTGCGAACCGGTGAAACCTGTATCACCCCGAGAGCCTGTGAAACCAGCGCCTGCTGAACCTGTGAAACCGACAGAACCAGTATATCCTAAATCTCCGCGCTCACCTTGTGAACCTGTGAAACCAGCGCCTGCTGAACCTGTGAAACCGACTGAGCCAGTGAAGCCTGTTGCTCCATCTTGACCGTTTATACCATCAGCACCACGTGAACCTGTGTAACCCTCCGATCCTGTGAAACCAACCAATCCGCGAGAACCAGTGAAGCCAATGTTACCTGGATTACCTTGAACACCCCGCGAACCAGTAAAACCGATGCCGCCCTGCGACCCTGTAAAACCTGTTGCACCAACTGAGCCTGTAAAGCCCGTATCACCACGAGGACCCTCTACACCTGCACTACCAGTGTAACCGAATGTACCCTGCGAACCGGTGAAACCGATGTCACCACGGGGGCCCTCTACGCCTGCACTACCTGTATAACCAAATGCACCCTGTGATCCTGTGAAACCTACTGGACCGATAATACCTTGGGCACCAGATAGATCGCTCGTATACACATATTGCGCACCATCCCACAAATAGATTCTGCTGTTTTCAGGATTGTTAACGTCGCCTGTCTCAATAATCGCAAACTGGCCTGCAACGATTCCAGTCGGTGCTGTGTCTGCAGTTAATGCAGCGACAGAAGCATACACTTTTACAACCGCAAATCCTAATCCAGTATCACCTTTGGAACCTGTGAAGCCAACTTCACCTTGTGAACCAGTAAAACCAATGGAGCCTGTGTAGCCGAGTTCACCTCGAGATCCAGTGAAGCCTGTTGAACCTGTAAAACCAGGCAAGCCTTGATCGCCCTCAGGGCCTTGCACACCTGCACTACCTGTGAAACCGCGCGAACCGGTAAAACCAACACCCTGCGAACCGGTGTAACCAGTCTCACCTTGAATACCTTGAACACCCTGCGAACCGGTGTAACCAGTCTCACCTTGAATACCTTGAACACCCCGCGAACCAGTGTAACCCGTGTCGCCTTTATCGCCTGTTTTTGCAAACGTAATAATGACGTCTTCACCGTCAACAAACGTCAACTGTCCTGAAAGAGCGCCAATAACAAACTCAAAATATCCGGAATGATCGATCACATTAGTGATTGTAAACATTGCGAAGTTCGTGTTGTCGAACTTTTTCGCAATGTGGAAATGACCTTTGATTGCACTTGTGCTTTGTGCAATCATCAAAAAGAAAGTTCTGGCGCTTGTGCCACCGTCGTCTGCATCATCGATGTACACACGTGTTGCTGATGTGATGTTTGGTGTGTCAAACCTAACTTTACCGACACCCGGATCTTCTGCTGTTGTCAGTGACGAATATGTGTAGTCGAAAGCCGCGCCACCAAAGTTACCGTCTTGTCCAGCGGAACCGGTGTATCCGGTTGAGCCTGGTGGCAGTGATGCGCTAATCGTTAGCGTTTGCGGCGATGCTGTGTTGTTTGTGGTGATCGTGACGTTGTCGCCAGCAACAATCTTTAGTGTATCAAGACCGACAGCAGTTAGCGTCCCTTGTCCGTTCACTTGAATGAACTTGAACGTTGAGTTCATCCCAACTTTAACCTCACCGTTTCCAAGATTTGTTAGGCCAAAACCAGAATCGGTGTCAAAGCGAAGCATGCTAACGTTTGCAATCTCGCCTGATTTTGCGTTTGCGCTGTTAATCAGACCGACAGAAACACTTCCGGATGGAACAGTTCCCCAACTGACGGTTGTTCCATCAGTTGTTAAAAACTTACCCCCATTGTTCGTCTGTAATGGCAATAAATTATTAGTCGCATCTTGCAGTGTTGTGGCGCCTGTACCACCGTGCTCAATAGGGACTACGTCACCCGTTCTAAATCGTGTGAGTGATCCGTCTTGGGAAAGTTTTAACGGTTTGATGTCTGCCATGTTTTATCGCCCAGTAGAGATTATAGTGTATTCCATATTTATGACTAACTGCTTGATATACATTTGTTGTCTTGGCAGAAAGTTTGTGGTACAATAACGCACGCTGTAGAACAAGGAGATTTTATGACAAAAGTAGCACTGATTGACGTAATCGGGCTGACGTATGATGGAACAACGCTGTCCAAACGAGGTTTGGGTGGGTCTGAATCCGCTGTAATCTTGATGAGCAAAGAACTTGCTGCCCTCGGTTTTGATGTTACTGTTTTCAACAACTGTATTGACCGCGAAGCACAGGAAGGTGTGTATGACGGTGTCAAATACATTGACATCAACCGTTTGCGTCAGCCATACGATTATCAGTTTGATGTTGTAATCTCGTCTCGCACCGTATTTCCATTTGTTCGCGAGCAAGATCAGCCTCATATTCAGTATGACTGTCGCCATTTCCGCAAACTTGCTGAAGCAGCGAAGTTAAAGATTGTCTGGCTGCACGATACGTTCTGTCAAGGTGACCACATTCTCGAGCATATGCTCGTCACCGGTGCGATTGACGAAATCTTTACACTGTCCGACTTCCATACAACATATGTTGGCACATGCGATCACGGTCGCAAGCGTATGATGGAAGTGACGAAGCGAAAAATCTTTATGACAAGGAACGGCGCAATGCTGTATCCTGGTGAGGTGGATATTAAGGCAAAAGACCGCAATCTTTTCGTATATAACGCTTCCGTAACGAAGGGTATGATCCCTCTCGTCAATACAGTATGGCCAATCGTTAAACGGCAAATCCCTGACGCCAAACTCAAGGTGATTGGTGGTTACTACAGGTTCCGTGAAAATGCTGCTCCTGACGAGCAAGAGAAAACTTGGCGACAGATGGTTGCTGACCCAAAGTATGCTGATCTCGGGATTGAGTTCACTGGGGTTATCAAGCAAAGTGAGATTGCCGAGATCCTCAAACAGGCATCGTTTATGATCTATCCGCCAGCGTTTCCTGAAACGTTTGGCATTTCGTCGCTAGAAAGCCTGCTGTACAACACCCCGTTGATTACCAGCCGTTTTGGTGCTTTGGAAGAGACAGCGATTGATCAGGCAAGTTACTTTACAGACTATTCGGCAACACCAAATGGTCTGTACCCGTGGATTGATGAGAATGCACAGTGTGTTCGGATCGCTGAGCTAGCCATCCATGCTTACCACAACCCATATCTCCACCAGCAGAAGATGTACTACTGCAACATCGTCAAGGGAATACACGGGTGGGACAGTGTTGCTCTTCAGTGGAAGCAGCACTTATACAACAAACTTGGTCTGTATCTGTCTGCTGACGAGTATCGCAAGGTTAGTTATGTTAATGCGCGTGTTCGCGAAGTATTTGGCCGTCGGTTTTCTAACCCTGACGATATCTACTATCCTCGCAACGCTCAACAACGGATTGTTGTTGTATCTCCTGTCTATAACGCAGAGAAATACGTCGAGAAGTGTATCCGTTCTGTTGCCTCACAGGATTACGACAACTGGGTTATGTATGTTGTAGACGATCGTTCTACTGACACGACTTTTGCAACTGCAAAGAAGGCAGCGCAGATTTACGGACGCGATCGTGTTCACGTTATCCGCAACGAAGAAAACAAAGGCGCGGTTTACAATCACGTGAGCACAATCCTGGAACATTGTAAACCAGACGACGTTGTGATGTTGATTGACGGCGATGACGCTCTTGTTGCGGACAACCAAATCTTCCACAAGTATAACAACTTGTATGACGGAACAACGGACTTCACGTATGGTTCGTGCTGGTCTATGGTTGATAGCATTCCGCTTGTTGCTCAACCATATCCAGAGCACATTAAACAAGCAAGAGCATATCGCCAGCACAAATTTAACTGGAATATGCCGTACACTCATCTGCGAACATTTAAGGCTTCGTTGATGTTAGATAACGTTGACTTGTCAATGTTCCAAGACAGCAACAGGAAGTGGTACAAGGCAGGTGGTGATGGTGCTGTGTTCTACGCTATGATCGAGCGCGCAAGACCGGAGGCTGTTAAGGCCATTCAGGATATCGTCTATCTGTACAATGACATCAACCCGCTAAATGATTACAAAATCAACGGCGGCGAGCAAACGAGAGCAGCAAATGAAATCCTGAACAAAAAGCAAGGTATTGCTCCATCACAATCAGCATTGAAAACACAACTTACAACAACAAAGCCTATTATGAACAAAACGATTCTAATCGCTATTCCAACAAACAAATATATTGAACCTGACACGTTCAAGTCAATCTACGACTTAGAGATCCCAGAAGGATACACAACAACGTTCCAGTATTTCTTCGGCTATCAAGTAGACCAAATCCGCAACCTGATCGCTCACTGGGCAGAGAGGTTTGATTATCTGTTCGCTGTTGACAGCGATATGTCGTTCCCGCCTGATACGTTGAAGAAGCTGCTCGCTCACAACAAGGATGTTGTTTCTGGCCTGTACATCCAGCGGAAGCCGGGCCAACACATCCTTGAGATTTACCGGAACGGACGAAATGTTCCGTATCAGGACATTAAGGGTCTAGGGCTGGTTGAGGTTGACGGCTGTGGGTTCGGATGTGTTCTCGTCAACAGCGATGTCATCCGCAAGATTGGCTATCCGCAGTTTGTCTATAAATCAGCGCTTGACCACAAGGACACGTTCAGTGAAGACACGTACTTCTGTATGAAGGCAAAGCAACACGGTTTCCGCATTTGGGCAGACACAACAATCCAGTGTAAGCATCACGGTAGTTCCGTATTTGAGGTTGACAACACGATTGAGCAGACGCCGGCAGACCGTCTCCGCGAACTCGGTCGTATCATGCTGTTGCCAAAGCCACACGTTGACCATCTGTTCTATATGGCAAGCTGCGGGATTAAACCAAAGGTGATTTATGACATCGGCAGTTGTGTTCTCCACTGGACGAGTGTTGCTAAGCAAGTGTGGCCTGATGCTGAGTTCTGTCTGTGCGAGGCAATGCCAGAAGTAGAGCCAATCTACAACGAGAACGGGATCGTCAACTACAACCTCGGCGTATTGTCTGATGTTGATGGCAAAGAACTGACATTCTACCAGAATACCACTCACCCTGGTGGTAACTCATACTACAAAGAGAACTCGGAAGTCAATCCTGTTGCTGATACGTATTTTAATGAAAAGCATGCTCGCAAGGTCAAAGCACGGACGCTGGATGCTGTTGTTGCTGAGAAGAAATGGCCGTTGCCTGATCTAATCAAGATGGATGTCCAAGGTGCTGAAATGGACGTGCTAAAAGGCGCCACAAACACGTTACAACAATGCGAACATCTGATAATGGAGCTCCAGAATGTTGAGTACAACAAAGGCGCTCCACTGAAAGATACTGTGATCGACTATCTGAAGACGATTGGTTTTGAGCCAGTTGGCGGAGGATTATTCTGTGCAAACGGCGTAGACGGAGACTATCACTTCCGTAGAGTGAAATAAAAAAGGGGCCCGAAGGCCCCTTTTTATTGACTGAAAGTCCTTACGGATTACAGTTGGATTGGCATACCAATTTGGATTGCCAGAGATGTTGCAGAGAGGGCAATGCCAACTGGAGCAACGAACTGACCTTCGGTTGTCGGCACTGTTGTTGTAACAGCGCCAGCAACTGTCGGAGACAGGAAGTAGCGAGCACCTGCTGTCAGACCAGTCAGACCAGTCAGAGCACCTGCTGTAGCAACCTTGCCGGTCACGCCAACTGATGTAACAAAGCCGATTACCTTCACAGCACCAGCCGCGTTAGCTTGTGCTCTAGCAACACCACCTGTGCCTGTTGCGTACACAGCATCACCAACAGCCAGACCAGTTGTGTCAGCTGTGATTGTCGATGCAGCAGTGTCGATAGCAACGGTACCAGCAGCTGTCAGACGACCATCAGCACCAACGGTGAATGTTGGGATTGCTGTTGCGGAACCGTATGAACCTGCTGTAACTGTTGTGTTAGCGATAGAAACAACACCTGCTGTAGCTGTCAGACCTGTACCGATCTGTACAACACCTTTGGATGTTGCTGTTGCGTCGTCGACAGTGATTGTCAGTGTGTTGTTGCCGCCAACGGTGGTGCGAACACCTTGCGCGTTGTCGCCCAGGAAAGCAAACGTTTCACCAAGAGCCAACTGGTCCGTGGTTGTACCATCACCCAGAGTAACGCTGGTGCTTGCCAACATTGCGTTGGTGATAGCACCAGTACCGATGAACAGGCCATCAGCGTCTGTAGACAGACCACCAGAAGCTTTCAGTTTCAGAGCAAGAGTAGATGTTTCTGAAACTTGGTCAGGGGTGAAGTGCAGGCCACCAGTTGCAGCCAGTTCCACGTCCAGACGGTTACCTGTCTTAGACAGACCCAGACCAGCTGTAATCTGACCAGTACCTGTGAACTGAACCCAAGCTGTACCAGAGAATACGTAACCGGTTTCTGTCGAGCTGTCGAACAGGGCGAAGCCATCAGTAGGCGTTACACCAGCACCCCAGCTCGAACCGTCGGAAGTGTAGATCCGGTTGTCTGTTGTGTTGACAAAACGTGTACCAGCTGCAGGAACTATGACAGGAAGAACAGCACCGATACCGGCCACTGGTTCTTGCCAGCTCAGGCCACCAGCCAGCGAGTCAACATAACCCTTAGTAGCAGCGTGCAGAGCAGTTGTAGGAGCAGCGTTCAATGTCAGGAAGCCTGTCATTGTATCGCCAGTTTTGCTTACCTTACCGTCAATGTTTATCTGCAAATCTCTGTCAGCGGCTGCACGAGTAGATGCTTCAGCTGTGATGTTACCTTGCAGAGTTGTGTCGGCCTGACCGCGCGCGGTTGCTTCATTGCTGATAGCAGATGCGTTTGCGGCTACTGCTGCAGCCAACAGAACGTCAGCGTTGTTCAGAGATGTAGCAGCACTGATGTATGCGCTTCCAACATTTGCTACGTATGCGCCAGTATCAGACAGACCAGCACCAGCTTGTGTTGCGTCCAACTCACCTTGCAGAGCACCGACAGCGTTTGTACGAGCGGTTACTTCGTTGTTGATGGATGTTTGCAGAGCACCGTCAGCAGTCGTGCGAGCTGTTTCTTCAGCTTTCAGAGCTGTGTCGAGAGTTGTCAGGGCAGAACGGATTGTCAGAGTGCCTGCTGACAGACCAGCCAAATAGTTTGAACCTGTGAATGCTGTTAGTGCACCTTCTGTTGTTAGACCAACAGAAGCTTCGATTGCGTCGATTTGCGACTGCAGATCTGTGCTACCAGTGGCGGCGGCGGCGGCAACGGCGTTGATAGCGCCAACAATAGATGTAGCACCTGCAGCAGAGTTAGTGAATGTAACACCTGTCAGAGTGCCGTCAAGAGCTGTACCAATAGACAGCTGTGTAGCGTCCAACTCACCCTGCAGAGCACCGACAGCGCTTGTACGAGCGGTTGCTTCAGCGTTGATGGCTGTTTGCAGTGCTGTGTCAGCGCTTGCGCGGGTGGAAGCTTCTGAAGCTAGGTCAGCATCGAGTTCGTTGATAGCAGCAACGAGGCTTGTCTTAGCTGTTGTTGTCAGCAGCGTCAGGTCACCAGTACGTGACGTAACGAACGGTTGGGTAGCGGCTAAATCACCATTAACCAGACCAAATACGGTATCTCCGCTTTGCAGCTGTTGCAGTTCCCCGGTTAACGGGTTTAATACGAGAACTTTTCTAGTAGCCATTGATTTTCTCCTTGAAATTTAGAAGGCTTGTGTTAACATTTTTTTGCTGGTGATTGGGCCCAATCCAGCAATGGACTTATTTATGGTCAATCGTAAGTTTTTCTCAAATTCCGCAATATCTTACAGCTGAATTGGGGGTTCTACGTTGACATCAATCATTGTTGGTGACAACGCTTTGCCAACTTTAACAACGAACAGATTATCGCCAACGGGCGGTGTTGACGTGATTCCGCCAGGGAAGTCTGAACGCAAGAAATAATCTCGTCCAGCAACCAGACCGCCTGTAGCGCCTGTCAAAATGTCCCATTCAGGAGTAATCTTTTCAACAACGCCCTTCGTGGTGATTTCAACAACCTCACCTGGGTTAGCAACAGTGTTTGTTACTAAACCAACAACGGCTGACTTTTCGTGATCGTTTGCTTGTGCCTTTTTACATTCTGCTCCGTTAGCTAGCGTGATATAAACAGCCATGCCTTTGAGGATGGCTGATGTTTCACCGTTCAGTTTAGTGAATGTTTGAACTGCTGTGCCACCGCTGCCAACTGGCGCCCACTGAACCCAGTCAGCGTTTGTAATGCCTGCTTTAAGTGTGAAATATTGGTCAGCAGCAATGACATAGACCAACATCCCTAGTTTGCGGCGGTCGGCAGTAATAGCATCACGGTCGGCCAACGTAGCAACGGACCTATAGCCACCACGGTTGTATTGCTCGTCTGTTACCGCATATGTGTCCGTTGAGTCAGTTGGGGCAATAAACCCTGCTACCCGTACTGATCCTGGTATCGCTGCCATTATTGTTTTCTCCTGATTATTAGCTTACAGCGATCGTAATCGCGCCGCCGAGAACGTTTGTCGTTCTGTGAACACGATAATCTTGGACAACACCAAACGCGTTCGTGACTGAGACAATGACAGGCGGTTCGAAAGGAACGTCTAGGTTTGTTGATGTATCTTTAAATGTTGTTGCGGTTCCAAACACAGTCGGGTAAGCAATCCACTTATACCCACCAGCGTTGAATGAATAGTTGCCTGCGAGCCCAGAAACAAGTCCGTTAACTCGCAACGCTTCTATTTGGTTTTCCGTCAATGTAGTATTTACACTTTCACCAAAAAATCTCCGCCATTGCCAAGTCACTGTAAAGTCGCGTGTGAATACTGTTGTCTGTGTGTTTGTTGCCCGAATCCGCCAAACGTGCGTTGTTGCTGTCGTCTTTGTCGCGTCAGCAAAGGAAAGCACTTCTGTTCCGTCGTTAGCCAAACCGACTGCTAGCGACGTTGTGCCACCAGTGATGTTCTGGATCTCGACGGTGTTTGCGGTGATGTTGGATGCGTTGGTTGCTGTCCATGTAAACGTTCTGTTTGCGCCCGTAACGGTTGCGCCAACTTCTAGCGTTGTTGATTGTCCAGAGATCGAGAAAGCGCTGAATGTGGGCGCTTGATAAGGATACAGCAAACTCTGCAACACAACTTCCACAGGCACGCTGTTAAATGTTGTGCCAGCAGGGATGCCGCCCAGTGCTGTCGGCGTTGGGGTTGTTGAGTTGAGCACCTGTGGCGGACTACCGCCAGAAATGTTGTCAACGATCTTAACGAAGTTGTAGTTCTGAACGTATTCTGTGTATTTGTCATTAACACCTTGGAAATCTTTGGATACAACAGGAAGCAGCCCAAGATTAGTTGACGGTCTAGCGACAGTACACAATGCACCTATGACAGAACCAATATCCGGTGGGCCGAAAATCAGATCATTGTTGTCTATGAATGTGGCACGAACCTGCAGGTTCGTGCCTCCGGGCGATACAATTTCATTGATTGTATAGAAGGAGAATGACCCAGTTTCATGCGGAGATGTGTCTACTGCAATTACATCTCCCACGGTAACATCAAGACCTGTGTAAGCACCATCAGCGTCAAAGAATTCAAGGTCGCATATCCACTCGCGCATTTCAGCGTCGTTTGGTACAACACTTGTTAAAGTGACTCTAGCTTGAAAAGATGTTTTCATGTGAAATCTCTTACATCAACGAATAACGTGTAATCCACGGCGATGCTGCAGTAAAGCTACCTGATTGGCCCATAGTTACCACACCTCCTGTGTTCGTTACAGTGGTGCCTGTAATAGCTTGAACGCCGCCGGCACCATTATATCTGGTGATTACAGGTACCATCATTGTTGTCAGGCTTGCGTCTCCGTTTGGATCGGTGTATCGAACGAAGAAAGCGGTGCCTGACGGAATGAAAGAGGCTGGTGTGTGTATTGTTATTGTCTGTAGTTTAAACGTGGCTGGAATATTATCAAACCTGACTGTATCTCCGAACACACCCGCTTGATCAAGACGAACGGTAATCGCGTCGATGTCTGTTTGTGATCCGTAACCAACAAGATGGATGTTTGCAGTTTGATTCCCTGCAGCGTTCTGTATCGTCATTTTACGTAGCACGACTGAAGCTCCGCCTGATCCGCCACCACCAGGAACGTTAACTGTAACAGCCCCGCCGCTATTTGTTGCAGTAACACCCGCACCCGTGAAGTTGATTGACGTAGCGCCTGTCGTCAACGAAGTGCCTTCGTCCAGAACAGCCAGAGCGCTTCCGCCGCCTCCACCAGGAATGTTGACAATCACACCATCTGTTGACGATGTTGCTGTAACGCCAGCACCTGTGAAGTTTATGAACGTTGGAGCGGTGTGAACAACAGTTCCTTCGTCTTGAACGGCAAAGTTTGTTGTTCCAGACGAGCCGGTGAAGCCTTGAATACCCTGCGATCCAGTGAAGCCAGTCGCACCAGCAGGACCTGCAGAACCTGCAGAACCTGTAAAACCAGTTGGGCCAGCAGGTCCTGCAACCGTAGAGGTGGAGCCCGTGAAACCAGCACTGCCTGTGAAACCTACACCAGCACTGCCTGTGAAACCTTGTGAGCCATTGAAACCTTGAATACCCTGTTGACCAGCGCTACCTGTAAAGCCGGCACCAGCACTACCTGTGAAACCAACTGAACCAGTGAAACCGTTCGTGCCTGCACTACCAGTAAAGCCGGCTGCACCTGCGCTACCAGTGAAGCCTGCACCAGCAGAACCAGTGAAACCAACTGAGCCGGCTGGTCCTGCAACGCCTGCACTACCAGTGAAACCAGTGGCGCCAGCGGAGCCTGCAGGACCTGCGCTACCAGTGAAGCCTGTGGCGCCAGCAGAACCAGTAAAGCCTTGAATGCCTTGTTGACCTGCCGAACCCGTGAAGCCAGCGCCGGCACTGCCTGTGAAACCAACTGAACCGGCAGGACCAGCTGCTCCTGCAGAACCTGTAAAGCCGGTTGCACCGGTGGAACCTGTAAAGCCGGTTGCACCAGTCGTTCCAGCTGCTCCTGCAGAACCAGTGAAGCCCGTAGCACCAGCACTACCTGTAAAGCCAGCACCAGCACTACCCGTAAAGCCAGTAGGTCCAGCAACTGTTGATGCAGAACCAGTGAAACCTGTTGCACCTTGAGGTCCTTGTGGACCAGTCACACCTTGTGTTCCAGAAAGGTCGGTTACATATGAGTAAGCGGTGCCATTCCACAGATACAGTTTAGCATTATCTACATCGTTGACGTTGCCTGTTTCAATAATCGCAAACTGGCCTGATGCAATGCCAGTAGGCGCTGTGTCTGCAGTTAATGCAGCGACAGAAGCGTATACTTTTGCAATCGTGAATCCAATACCAGTGTCGCCTTTGGAACCTGTGAAACCGATTGCACCTTGTGAGCCCGTAAAACCTACAGAACCTGCCGAGCCTGTGAAGCCTGTGCCTGCCGAGCCTGTGAAGCCTTGAATACCTGCAGTTCCTGCAGAACCAGTGAAACCAGCACTGCCGGTGAAACCTGCTGTGCCTGATGGGCCTGCTGGTCCAGTGGACCCAGTAAAGCCTATTGCACCAGAAATACCTTGTGAACCTGTGAAACCTGCATCACCACGCGAACCAGTGAAGCCTGCACCAGCAGAACCAGTGAAGCCTTGCGCACCAGGAGCGCCGTTTGTTCCAGCGCTTCCTGTGAATCCTGTGTCTCCACGAGAGCCTGTGAACCCAGCGCCAGCGGACCCAGTGAAACCGATTGAACCTGTGAATCCTGTTGCGCCTTGAGCGCCTGCCGAGCCTGTGAAACCAAATCCTGACGGTCCTTGCGAGCCAGTAAAACCACGCTCACCGGACAGACCTTGTGCACCATCTGCTCCAGCAGAACCGGTGAAGCCTTGGGATCCTGTGTAGCCTTGAGAGCCCGGACCAGTCACAACAGAAGCAATCTGTGCGTCAACGTATGCTTTATTAACAACTGATGTTGGCAATAATGGTGCATCAACAATATCAATCTTCAATCCAGCAGGAACAAAAATGTCACCTGTCGTAACACCTGCCAGTTCAGTAATCCCACCACCTGTTCCTGGAGCACCACCGAGCATTGTTGTTGATGCTCGCATCATAATGGCGTGACGATCGATCACTGTTGCGACGGGTACTGGCGGAATCGCTGGTGTTAATGTTAAGGCACCGTATTCATCAACGTATAAAGGAGCGTTGATTTCTGCACCAGCAGCAAGCCAGTCCCAAGCACCATTGTAGATAACACCATCCAACGCAACGTTAATGAAATCGCCCGCTGCAGCATCAAACTCAATGATACCGTACGTCACCTGGGTAATGTTATGCGGGCTTGCAGCGATAACTTTGTTGTAGTCGGAGAACTGAACAATCGTGTGAGACGGCATTGATTCTTCTGCTTCTGCACGAAGTTGTACCGATCCGAGCTTAACTTGTGTGCTGTTAGCAATCCCTGTAACAGCATAGTCTTCTGTTGTGAAGTATGTGCCGTCTTTCTTCTTTAGAACGCCACCAAAGTTGTCATAGATCAGTGCACCCGCGTGAGTTGGACGGATGATACCAACTTGTGTGCCAGTAAACACGCCAACGTTGTTGCTCATACTGACAAACACGCCACCCTGCGTCAGTTGCGCTGCGAACACGCGAATCACACGCTGCCATCTGTTAGCAGCCGCAACATACACTTTCATCTGGCCAGACGATGTGTCAAACCAATGTTGGTCATTTGCTGCGTTTGCTGGTGGGGTTGGGCCTTCAACAGGCTCTAACAACGTGTGTCCGAACGAACGAGCACCAGTGACAAGGTGCATATCCCAGTACAGCCAGTAGTTTGTACCAGAAACAAAAGGACCAGCCCACGCATTTGCTACAGTTTGTTTTTCAGAAAGCAAATAATCAGACGATCCGTCAGCAAATGCAACCAATACGGTGTCGTTAGGCGGGACTTGCAAAGATACTGCTGATCCAGAACGAGATAAAAAGTTCGCTGGTGCACGGACCAAGCCTTGTCTAAAGTCGATTAACATTCCGTAAACTCCATTTGTGTGGTCGGTTGTATTATTTATACAAATGCTGGTGGAAATCAGATGATGTCATTCATGAACAGCGTTGCGTTATACTTAAAGGTAGTGTTAGCAGTGAATGGTGTTGTAATCGTTGTCTCTGCATAGATTTCAACTTGAGCCAAGGTGGAGTTGTAGAGAGCAGACCATTGAACAAACGCTGTGCCAACACTAGTGTGTGTTAGATACACATTACCGGCATCATCATAAGCAGCATACAGCTCAGCCAAGCAAGTATCTTCAGATCCGTAGTTGCGAACGTTAACAAGGTATTTTCCTGCTGTAAACTGGGCGATAGCAAAACTATCAACCATTATTGGCAGATTGCTGTTGTGTGTAAACTTACCGTTGCGAACAACTGTAACATCACCGAATGTCACCTCGCTGTCAACTTGGTTTAGGTTGGTTGATCCGTTCCATGTAGCTACAACTTTGTTGGGGTGAAGGCTAGTGATCCATATTGGATCGGCATAGCTGCCGTTTGTATACACACCGTTGGTTACTGTAGAGGCGTTGCCGAGAATGCTGATATCCCACGTTCCTGTTGCTCCTGTGCCGTTTAGCGGAACACCACCAAGGTTAGACAGTGCTGCAGGCGCCGTACTTGCTCCTGTGCCGCCCTGAGCAATCGTCAGTACGCCTGTGATTTGTGCCGCAGGAATGTCGTTAACTGTACCCCACGTATTTGCTGCTGTTCTAACAACGTATCCAGTCGTTGACAAGTTTTCTACAGCGGCGAGGTCATCAGCAAGCGATAGTGATATTGAACCAGCGGTCGTGATTGGACCACCAGAAATAGCCAGGCCCGGTGATGTTGTTGTCACGTTGACGGATGTCACTGTTCCGTTGCCGCCTTGTGGGAAAATAATCTGGGCCCAGTTTGCTATGTTTGTCGGATCTTCGTTAACAAGAATGAACGTAGAACTCAAATCTGAGCGGATAACGATGTCACCGCGCGTGGCCGACAGTCCAAGCATTTCTGCTTGTGTAGTAACCGTAAACGTTCTTGTTCTAACATAGTCAGGCAGCTGCACAGCAGGAACCTTTCCTGTCATGTCAAGACCTGCAACTGTGACGCCAATATCAACAGGCTTCAAATATACGCCATCGTGGTTGTGAATCAGCGGAGCAGCATCGGTAATACCGTAACCAGCTAGTGTTGTTGGTGTGTTAGTGATTGCAGACCAGTTCCACGTCTTAGCATCAACTTCTGCTTTTGTATACGCGTTGATGATTCCATAACCAGCCAACGTTGTCGGGCGGTTAGTGATTGCAGACCAGTTCCATGTCAGCGCTTGTGTTTGTGCTTGTGTATAAGCATCCGTAATCCCGTAACCAGCAAGCGTTGTTGGACGGTTAATGATTGCAGACCAGTTCCACGTCAAAGCGTTAACTTGCGTCTGGGTATATGCATCAGTAATCCCATAACCAGCGAGTGTTGTCGGTCTTCCTGTTATGCCAGCCCACGGTACTGTGTTTGCAGACGCTGCGTTGATGTTCCAGTTACCAAATGCTCCAAAACCGTTTGTAAGAGCAATCGTGCCAATGCTGTTTGGCATATTGTACGTGATTGTTGAGCCGGAAGTGATATTGCCAGCCTCAAACTTAAACCGTTTGGTTACATCTAACGCGTCAACAACAGTGAAGTTTGCATCACGGACTGTGGTCGTGTTTGTATCGTCAAATGTTTTTCCTGAAATCACGGTCGGCAATGCAGCGTTGTCCAAGCCAAGAGCGGACCAGTTTGTTCCGTTCCAGTGCAAGATGTCGCCAACGTTCTTTACGGATGTGTTGACGTCCTCCAACAATTCCAGTCTGTGGTTGTGAGCCAGTGGGGCAGCATCAGTAATCCCATAACCAGCGAGCGTTGTTGCCACATTTGCTTTTGTCGCTAAGAACGTATCAACTTCTGTCTTGGAATAGATGTCAGTGATTCCGTAACCAATATAACTTGTTGGACGGTTAGTGATCGCAGACCAGTTCCACGTCAGCGCGTCTGTTTGTACACGGGTGTACGCGTCAGTGATCCCGTATCCTGATATCGTTGTTGGGCGGCCAGTTATTCCGGTCCAAGCAACCGATGATGCGGCTGGGACTGTTCCCGAAATGTCAGAGCCAGGAATTTGATTAAGGACGGAATACGTTGTTCCATTTCCTTTCAGGTAGCCAGAGACGGATGATAGTCCTGTACCGCCGTTACCCATCGGCAAAACGCCAACAACAATCCCCGAACCTGCGTTCAGATCTACTGGACGAACTTCCCAAGTGTCAATCCCAATCCTATGTGCAACACCAGTGCCTGAAATGTTTTCCAGTGCAGCAAGGTCGTTAGCAAGAGAAAGAGAAATCGTTCCGCTGCTGGTTACAGGACCGCCTGTTGTGACAATCCCCTGTTGTCCTGCAGCAGGTGTGACGTTGACCCACACAACACCGTCCGGACGTGTTAGTAACTCTTGCCAATCGCCAATCAATGTAGGGTTGGAGCCCCGAAGAACGTACGTGATTCCTTGGTCAGTGCGAACTGCAAGATCACCCGTTTGTGCAGTCAGGCTGAGCATCTCTGTTTGCGACGAAACAACAAACGTGTTGGAGATTGCCATAGGAGGCAGTTGGCTTATTGTGATTTTGCCTGTTGCATCAAGAGTAGCGACGCCGTTTGCAGCACCCCGTTGTGATTTTTCAACAAACAGATCAACATATTGTTTTGGAGCAGCCGCGAGGTCGTGTGTTGGATTACCACTCAACAGTAGAGGGCCTGTCATCGTGTCGCCAGCACGTCCCACCTTAGCGCTTTCCAGGTTTTGCAGCGAGGATTGAACCGTGCCCGTAATGTTTGCGCCAAATGGAGCGGGAATTACATCCTCTGCTGTGTGAGTGTGAGGAAGTGGGAGCCGCGGATCAGACAGACGAGGATCGTTAGTTTCAACAGCATATGGTGAACCCGGATCGGTCGGCGTTGCTGTTAACTTTACCTTGCCGAGTTCAAATTGTGTTGCCGCTTCACCGACCCCGCCACCGGCAAGAGCGCTATCACCCTTCTCACCTTTGCCGCCGAGCCCTTGGTCAAAGATGATTGTGTGACGACCGATCACACGAGCAACAGGTGCTTTCGCGATGTTAAAAACAACAACGTCTGTTGTGTGTGGATCGGTCTCAGTTAGTTGGCCGCCTGTAGAAACCCACAGAGGAGCACCAACGACATGCCAGTTCCACTCCGGGTTAGTGATTGTTCCTTGTACTACAAATGTGCCAACATCATCACGCTGAACACCCTGCATTGCAATCGCGATGGCGCTATTTTGCAGGTCGTGGTATGACGCGAGAGCAGTTCTGCCAAAATCAACAAACTTAACAACTTGATAGCCAGCGATATTCTCAATAGGCGATGCTGTTAGGACGTTTGCTTCTAGGCGAATCGTGTTGATTGGTGAGCCATTAACGAAGAAATCATCTTCGGTGGTGAAGAACTGATTGTTGCTCTTTGTGATCGGGCGGCCTGTGTTGTCAACGATGATCCTTCCGACGTTGACTTGCTCACCTTGAATACCAACTTGTGTTCCGTCAAATCTACCAGAAGTGCTGAGAACACTAACGCTGATGAATGTAGCAGATCCTGGATTGTATTCAGCAGCAAAAACACGAATCTTTTCTTGCCAGCGGGCACCATTCCATACCTTCATCACGTTGTAGCCGGTGTCAAACCAGTGTTGGTCAACTTCAGGGCTAGCAGGCGCGGACGGTTGGAACATCGGCTCAATATCCGTAAAGCCGAATGTTCTAGCACCTGTCAGATTGTTAATGTCCCAGTACAGCCAAACAGGGTAAGGATCGGTGAAGGGGCCCCAGGCATTTGAAACTGAAGTGGCTTCTGTGAGAAGGTAGTTTGACTGCTTGTGAGCAAAAGCAACATCTGTAACGCCGTTTGTTGTACTCAGTGAGACATACTGGCCTGTAGGGGCAAGAAATTGCTGGGCACCGCCTGATGACGGATATGAAATGATACCCTGACGGAAGTTGATAATCATGTGAATCTGCCTCGCTTTACGTTATTCTGTATTTATCAACAGACACAAGGCAGATTGGTGTATACTATTGTGAATATGGATAAATAACATTCACCGTGGAGACAAACGATGTCAGAACAATCAAACAATGAAAACTTGCCTGCAACATTCAGCTTTCTGTTAGACGGCTATAAAGACGCTACCGTGGATGTATTAACTCGAGTTGTGATCGAAGGTGCTGTTAACGGAGGTGGAGTAATAGTAAAAGCAACGCTCAACGATGACGGTTGCTGGACTGCCCTAATCCCCAAAACCATTCCTGAAGGATCGTATGATGCTGTTGTTGAAGTGGTGAGCAACGACCGTCTAACATTTCCGTTAAAGTGCCGAATTAAACTAAACAACCACACAGTTGCTGTAGTAACACAACCCATCCACACAACAGAATTAACGGAGGCACAGTTCGTCAACAGCGGGACATCACACGTTGCTGGTCCAGAGGAACCCGTCGATACAAAGCCACAAAAACCTGAAAGACCTATCGAAAACAAACTGCGTTACTCGCCAGGTCAGAACAACGATGAAGCAATCGATCACGATGCATTGAATAGTGCCAGGACCAAAGAGATTGCCTCCCGTGTTACCAGCGTGCAAGGTCCGCAATTACCGTTCAATGATGATAACAGTGTGAGGGACGCCATCAAAAAGGCAATCCAAAGCAGTTTTCCTGTTACCAGAACAAAGGCGGAAGGTAAGGGCAAGCTGTTTGATGCTAAGACAAAACATCGTTTAACCAGAAGCCCGAAATACGCGGCTGAGGCTGTTGAAGAAGAGAAACGGGAAGTAGAGAAACAAAAACGCTCACGCAAAGTGAGAGAAGTTCTCGGTCTCTAACTAACGATACGCTGTTGTTTCAGATGTTGAACAACACGCATGAGATGTTTACATATCCCGGGCAGATTTGATGGATTTGCTTCCGGTCTGTTGCTGCCTGGCACTTTCTGATACTGTGGTGGAGGTTCGCCAGCCAGACTGTCGTCTTGGTGGTTGTGAGGAGCAAACCTAAACCGAAAGTCCATGCATGAACAAGCTACACGAGACGTTTCTGCCGTCAGTTTAATCGGCTGAACACCAACTTCTTGATCGGGCAGTGGAACTAAGTTTGGCTCACCATTCTGACCGAATCGGACGCGGTATAGAATGATCCTTTGTGTATGGGCGTTCCCTGACCTTGATCTTGTTCTGGTATCGATAGTCAGTTCGTTTTTAGGAACGTTTGGAGCATAAACAATCCCAGGCAATACAGTAACACTACCAACATCATTCTGACGCTTGCGAGTGTTGGGGAATGCTTGACGTGCTTTGGCGTCAAGCTGTGGGATTGTCGAGGCTTCTACCAGCCACTGTTTGAATGTTAGCATAAACACACCGCGATCATGTGTGCTTATTTATTCTCCAGGTTGTGATTACTGACAATCACCCGATCAAACTCGCCAGCAGCAGGGCGCTCAAGGCGACCGTACTGGTCGCGAACAGCATCTGCTTTGACATTCTTATCACCACGTGTTTGCTGACGAGCAATGATCGTCTCAAGATCAACAGGCATCTCAATGCCAACAACACGGTATCCGGCACGGCGAGCAATGTCAATGTAGAACTTCCTCCGCTTGACAGTCAGGTTCGTGTTGTCAACGTAGATGTCGTTGCCTGACTTGATCATCTGGCGGAACACAGCATATGCTTTGTTGTTGAACTCTTTGTCTTCTGTCGACAGCCTAAATGCCCGCGCGTAGTTTTCTTGATCGTACCATTGATGGCGGAGATCGTCAAACGAGAATGAATCAATCTGACGGTCCGGATTTTCTGCGCGCAGTTTTTTCAGGAACGTAGATTTGCCTGAACCACTAGCTCCTATCGGAATCCAGATTGTGGGATGCATATTCAATTCAGATAGTTTCATTTAGTTGTGCCTTCCACCATAGGTATATTTGTTCAAACTCTTCAAATGTAGCGTCAGTTTTAATCTTGTTTGCCCGGAATGATATATATCTTACATTCCCTTTGACATATCCTTTCGTTGAATCAAATCTATCAAGACTTGCTCGTTCGGCGTCTTGAATGTTAGGTTCACCAAAACCAAAGCGTATTGGCGTGTTTGTTATCGGACACACACCTGTCCATATACTCGCAAGGTAATCAACGTCAAGATTGTTTTCCCAACCTTCTGTTTTAGACCTGTATTTTACTTGATTCAAAGTTTGTTGAAAAGGATTATCTTTCCGTCGTTGCTTTTGATATTCTTTGTCTCGTTCTTTGTATTCCAGTCGGTTTCTACTTCGTTTGTGTCCTTCGAGATATTTGTCGCGGCATTCTGCCCGCCACCGCCTCGAGTTTTGTTTCATTCTTTCCAGATTGCCGGGCTTGGACTTCCATTTGTCCCGATATTGCTTTTGTTTTGCTTTCTTCTCTTCATCAGTCATTTCGTTCTCCTCCCTGTGTTATGTTATTTATGGGAGGTACACAAAATTCAACTATCGTCAGAACACAAAATTCAACTATCGCTCAGAACACAAAATCCATACCATAATCGTTTTCGTCGTAATCGTCAACAGGTTTGTATGCGTGAGCGTACAATTTGTCATACGCGTCTTGGTCGTATGTGCTGATTTCGCTCAACAACCGGAGAACAATCAAGCAGGCAGAGATGTTGTCGTCTGTCCCGCCAACTTTTGCTGCGTATGATCCTGCTTTGCGGGTGAACATCTTCATCTCCGCAAGCGTGATCTGTGAGTTCACTTTCATAGCGGCTCGCTCGATCATCTCTTTCATCAGTAAGCACGCGGACATCTTAGATTTGCCTGTCGTTGTCATCCCTTTGCGGTTCTGCCCTGTCTCAGAAACAAACTCTGCGGCCGCTGGTGGGTTCTCGTCAGCCTCATACAGCGCAATGATCGCTTCACCAACGCCGTTGTTCTCAACAGAGAAATAGACGTTCGCATTGACCTTCTCAAGCAGTGCGAGCACTTTTTTCAGTTGATGATATGTCATCACGGAAGACATTGTGTTCGACCGCCACTCGGCTACCTGTTCGAGGCTCGGGAAATCAAACACCTGGATAGCGGCGTAATCGGCGCCAGAACCCGTTGCCGGATCGACGCCGACAAGGTAGGTCCCATTTTGTTGTGGTTGCTTGAAAAACACAACATCACCGATTGTTCCAACAGGCTTGATATCCTTGATTGCGGCTGTAAGGTTAGAGAGAACGATTGTGTCAAACAGTAGTGGGTCATTGGACAAGAACTCGTTTTCGTATTCTTGACGCCAACGGACCTCGCCAATCTTTGCCATCTCTTTCTTCTTGAACTCTTCATCACGGCCTGGCGGCTCATTCCACTTGACTTCAACAGCCTTGAAACCGTTTGCTTGCAGAACGGCACCGCGCCACAGTTGAGCGTACAGGTTTGCGTCTCCGTTCGGCGTTGATGCGATGATGCACGCGCCACCAGTAGCAAGCGTAGGAGCAATAGATGTCCAGAATTCGGTCTGAATGCTTTCACGAACAAACGCAAATTCGTCCAGGAACAGCAGAGAGATAGACATACCACGACCTGTGTTCTCTGATGTCGCTTGCGAGTGGATACGACTGCCGTTGTCAAACCCAAGGCTGTGCTTGTTATAGCCGTCAGCAGCGAGACCTGGCTTCAACCAATGAGGCAGTCGCTCATAGACGAACTTGATCCGATAGATCATCTCCATCGCGTTATCGTTCTTGTTTGACGCGATCAGGATTGTCTTCTCAAAGTGGAAGATCGCATACCACAACAGGTAGATACACGACATTGTTGACTTGCCGGTTTGGCGAGCAGATAGAACGATTGTATTTCTGTTATCACGAAAGTCATATAGCATCCGCTTTTGATACGGATACAATTCAACAGGGACGGAGCCCTTGACGGGGTGTTGAATGTGGCAATACCTCTCAGCAAAGTATACAGGGTCGGTCATACATTTCTGTATTTCCAGCACCTGTTCTGCTGTGTATTCCATTACATGATTTGCGTCTTTCAGGTATGGGTTTTTGGCCATCTGTGTAATCCTTCGGTTTTAGTGGGGTAGCGTATTTATTACCCCATTTTCCACCGTGACCTTTATGCGAGTGTTACTTTGATCCCAACACGCATAGCGCCACCGGAGGGACCGCCGTATGTTGCGATCTTGAACCCGCGCAGTGCTGGCAGAGGTGGCAGTTTCAGTGGGTTAGGTTCATATTCCGTGTGATAAATTACAGGATCCCCACTTGATGGGCTGACAGCAAAATAGTTGTCACCGCCTTCAGCAAAGTGATCAATCAGCAGCTGGCGCATCGCTTGCAGAGCACCAGCATCAACAATGTTAAACTCACTCGGCAACTTTCCTGACTTTCCTGTTCCTTCGTCGCCAGGGAACCCGATCGTAGGATCTTTTTGTTTGTATTCATCAACAAGCTGCGTGAAGTCACCAACACGACCTTTCGTCAAGACAGAAGCAAAGTGGTCAAGTATCTCAACCTTCACTCCACGTCGAACAGACTTGTCAAAGAATGTGATTGGTGCTTTCGGATTGCTCGCTCCTTTAATCTCAAACTGGATCGATTTGCCGTACACTTTGACAATCAGGTCAGCAACAGTACTTCCTTTCTTTGCTGTGGATACAAACTCGTAGTTCTCTTCACCAACCATATCCTTGACATACTCAGCAATAGAGTTTTGAGCATTTGCACCAGTGCCAACTCGCGACTGGTTTTTTCCTGCTGGTTTGGTTACCTTAGATAGTTGAATATAACCAAGAAAGTCTTCGGGCTCAGGAGAAACAACGCTAACCTTAGCGTATACACCTGAACCATCAGCAGCACCAATGTCTTTACCACGTGCAAGTTTACCAGGCCGTGTTAGATACACACGGTCACCTTGTGCAACGTCAACCTTCGTGCCGTCTGGTTTGATGATTTTGGATGGTTGGTTTACGACAAATCCCCGTTCGTTGTGTTCTGATGCTACATAGTTTGTTCGCTCGCCAACACTATTGAATTGTTCATTACCATCGCTTGGGAAATTCTTTGGTGTAAACGACGTCTCATGCAACTCATAGAAGTGTTCAGACAATGGGGTGTATAGTCGGTCAAGGCGATAAAATCTCATAACGATTCCAGTATAAGTGGTGTTTTATTTATCTGTCCTGTTGCCCATCAGCGTCCGCAAAATCTCATTGCGATCAGCAACGATCAAGTTTTGGTTCAGCGTTTGTGGCGTCCCTGCAGTTTTTGCTGTCACGCCTAACTTATCCTTGTGCTCTTTCATCATCCGCTTTTCACGAACCGCGCCAAGAGCAACGTTGAGCATCGTCGCCGTAACTTCACCAATACGCGCCTTGAACTTCCCTTCTACGCGTTCCATTTCGTCGCCAATCACCTCGACTTGGCCCATCGCTACGGCATAGATTTCTTCAAGTTTTTCTTCAATCTCGCCGTCTTTCTCGTCGTAGCCAACAGCGGGCAGAATTTCTGTAGGGACGACCTCTGTGTATTCAACCGGTGTTGTTCCAGGCTCAATGTCAAACTCCACTTCTAGTGGGTGCTCAACGATCTTTTCTTTCTTGACGACTTTCATAAGTTCCTCACTTGAAGATTGTTTTCTCTGTCAGCACACGGAACTTTAGTCGTCGAGCCTCGCACCATTTCTGCGCTGCTTCCCACTTTGCCATATTCTGAACGTACGTCAGGTTTTCAAACAACTGCGTCCGTGGGTTCCTTGACCTAGACTGCTTTGTTTGGTGGAGAGGCTTGACCTCAACAATCTCCTTGATTATTTCCCCATCTTTAGTTATATATTCACAAAAATAATCAGGATAATAATTTGCCATCCGTTTCTTTACAGGGTTATAGTACGGAATTGCAATCTCTTCGCTTCCCCAGTGGAGAATCTGTGGGTTGTTGTCAAAAAACTTGTGAACTTCCAATTCCCAGCTGGATCGATAGACAATCTTCGTAACATCGCCTATGTACTTTTCTGGATGCTTCGGCTGAAAGTATCCTTGTTTGTACTTAAATGCCATCAGAAAATCTCATCAGAAAATCTCCTCAGTGCTCCTGATACACCATCAACCGCACTAGTGACAAAACTAGATATACTATTAAGACAGCCATTTCTCTTGATCCTGGCAGCATCTGTCTCAGCGTAGTTGATCTGACCGCGTGGTTGCGGATTGCCAACATGTCGAAGTGGATACAGCGCTGTGGCTAAAGCACCGAAATCTACTTTGTTCATAGCCACATCGACTTCTGTGTGAACGCTATCATAGTTAAACTTCATTTCAACCATGTTGATATCACTGACTGCCATATCAAGATCATCTAGTTCAAAAGATGTAATTCTCGGGTTGATGAATGTGTAGATGTTGACTTTTCTTCCGTTGTCGTAAACGTGATACAGCTTGATCTCACGGATGATGTTCTTATTATCGTTTGCAAGAGGTCCTGTGGAACCAGCGCCGTTTGCTATTACAGGAACTTGTTGCTGTATTCCGGATACACGAGAGGACGAGAAGTTGCCAGCCATCCCTTCCATTTCAGCCATGTCCATTTCTTTTGCTGAAGCATAGTTTAACACAGGGCTCATCGCACGAGTATACGCAGTATATAGAGCATGAACGCTGTTTCTACCATCATCGTAAAACTCCATGTTCATCTCTTCAAACTCTGCTTTTGTCGTCACCTTAGTACGGAAGTTGTAGTAGTTAACATCTTCCATTGTGTACTTGACGGACGGTCTGGTCGACTGTTTGATCACAAACGCAAACTTCCTTTGGAAGTCTTGATCTTGCATATATTCAGGACTAAATGTGAATTGAACAACAAACAGAAACTTGTACTTTGGTAGCGCTCTGTCAAGATCAACAGCATATGGTGATGCTGACACTTTGTTTAGAACACCCTCAGATACTTCATTAAATGTTCTCAGCGTGTCAGCCCTAGCTACTCTATAAGCATCCTCGAGCGGTGGGCGGAAAATCGGAATATCGTTGATTGTAAACCGTCCATTCTTCACGCGATCAAACACGCCCTTTGCTGCTTCTGTTGCTGCTTCAGCGATCGTTTTGTTTCTCAGTTCACCAGTCTCTGGATCACGGATTTTTCCTTGTCCTGCTTTATAAAGTGCTTGTGAATTGATTCCTAATGTGTCTAAAACCCACTTAACATCCGAGTTGATGTTGTCGATTGACACAGGCAACTTGCCGCCTTTTCCTAACGCTTGCGAAATTGACACGAGCGAACGAAGTCCTGATCCAACACGCGTTGCTGCTGGGTTGTTCGGATTGACGGCACGGCAGAACTCTGTCATTGCGTTTAGGCCGCGCGATGTAGAGATAGACCGTACCGATCTACCGATGATGCGTCTTGGATCCATTATATGTCCCTGTGAATACCGTTTAGGGTATTTATAAAAAGGAAAAGGCGACCGAAGTCGCCTTTTCCGCAATGGCTGATAGCTGATTAAGTACCAGCACCACCTGTAGCAACGCCGGGACCGCGAGCGTAACCGCCAACGAGTTGACGTGCGTGGTCATAGCTCATAGTGATAGATATTTTCACAGCGTCTGATGTACCATAGTCAAGGTCACCATACTTAACGTTCTCAAGGAAGCAACCTTCCATTGTCCACGATTCAGTCACTTGATCGTTACCGTCCATCATGTCAATCTTAGCAGCAAACTTGTAGATCGAGCCTTCACCTGCTGCAGCCAACCACTGACCCTCAGCACCGATCAGCCACTGTTGGTTTTGCAGTTGAGCTTGCAACACTGCTGTTGCTGAGCCAGTAACATCGTCTTCGATCACGATTTCGATAGGATCCCACCTGTGTTTTCCGGCGATATATGACACCGAATTGTAACGGTGTAGTTCAACTTTTGCAAACTGAACAGTTGGACGCTGAACTGTTACAGCTTGCATTGAAATCGGCTGGCTGTCTGCTCCAGCGCCCATGTTCTGGAAAGTTACGCGCCATTTATTGGTCTGTTTCGGTTGCAGAATACCAGTGCCAACGCCTGGGATACCGATATCATTGATTGTTGACATATTACACTCCTGTTGGTAACAAAAATCTTGTTCGGAGGTATTTATTCTGCTGACACCAATTTTGCCCAAAAACCGACGGTGCAAAACAAGAAAGGCGGTATATACCGCCTTTCTGTTTGATCTAGTCTGATGATTAGATCTGTGCGCCTGTATTCACAACTCTGATCGGGATGTAAATAAATTCCGCGGCTTTGACTGGTTTCAACGCGACGTCGATGTACAGCTCGTTACGATCAATACGATCAGGCGTGTTGTTCGACTCGTCACAAACGGTAACAAAGTCATACAGTCCGCGCTTGACGAGCAGGTCACCGAGGAAGCTGTCGACAGTTGCTTTCAGGTTATCGCGCGTCAGTTGGTCGTTTGGTTCAAACACGAACGACATTGTGTTCTTACGGAGCTGACGCTTGATGTACATCATCAGACGAACAACGTTAACACGATCCAGAGCAGATGCGTCTGGTGCAGATGTCTTCTGACCCCACACGATCAGACCGCGACCTGGGAAGAACACGATCGGATTGATGTTGGTGAAGTACTTATACAGGTTGTCGCGTTGACCGAGGTTCAGAGCGGTCTCGTTGAACACTGTCGGTGTGCCAAGAGTGCCAGAGATGTACCCAACTGTTGTCGCACCAGAAACCATGCCACGACGAGTACCTGCTGGTGCAAACCACAGTTCAGACACTTCGTCGCTGTGTGCGATTGTACGAAGAGCGATACCTGATGCTGCACAAACTACGTTATTACCGTCGAGGTTTGATGCCCAGCCGTGCGGGTAGTAGTAAGCAACGTTGCGTGATTTAGCGCGCGTCGATGTTTCGCCCCAAGCGACAACTTGATTTGGGTCAAGGTCCATAGGCGTGTCAGCAATGACGATTGCTTCTTCGTTGGTGTCGATGCACAGGTTAACCATCTCATCAACAACTTCTGGGAAGCCAGGGCACAGAATCAGGTTGAATTCGTAAGTTTCTGAACGGATGTCTGTGTTGCTGTTGATAGCTTCCTGCAAAGCACGAACAACTTCAACACGGCGCGATGCATCGTTAGCACCAAGGCTAGTAGCATTGAGGAATTCCATTGTGTACTTAACGAGCTGTGATGCTTCAACAAGATAATCACCAGCTTCTTCAGGCGTCCACTCTGTCGGAATAACAGAGCCCCTTGTGTTCAGTTCCCATTCAGTCAGCATATACTTAAAGCCGGAGTATGCGTCTGTTGGAGGCTGACTGAAGCCGTTGCCGTAGACATCAAGCGGTGCCGCACTGTGATCAACCATGAATTCGTCTTGTGCACGACGGAACGAGTATTGTTCCCACACAGCTGTTGTTGCCTGAACAGTCAGAGCGCTGACTTCACTTTTCGTCAGAGTGCGCTTATAGCTAGAATGAGCAGGAGTGAAACCGTTTGTCAGGTTGAACGTGTTGATATGAGCGTTAGCGAGGTTTGTCAGCACGTATGATGCTTCTTGCATCTTGACATCCCACATAGAGCGAATTGATGCTGGGTTGTCGTCCAAGTTGACGTTGGCACGAACAACGAAAGCACGATTACCAACACCAAGATACTGGTTTAGAGCGAACAGACCATATTCGTTGCGGACATCACCGTGGTGAGCTGCGCCTGATGTGTCTTGCAGAAAGCGTGGGATGCCGTACAGAGCAACAGATTGCTTCAGTGACGTAACAGTGCGGATAACACCGTGCTCAAATGTACCGTTTGCGTCCAACTGTGATGTAGGACCAACAGGAGCTTGCTTCTTCTCGTCAGCGGTAGCGATGAAAATCAGTGGGACAGTTGCTGCTGCCGCTGGAATGAAAAACGATTCGTCAGTGATTGTGACGGAAACGCCTGGGGAAATTAGACTTGCCATTGTTTTCTCCTTGTGGAAAGTGTTGCTTATTGTAGCATGATGATATTTATTGAAACGGCCCTGTTGCTAGTGTAAATATAAATGGACCTGTGGAGAAGATATGACAAGAGGAATGTTGATCGCCGTACTCAACCAACGAAAAGTATTTACCGAGACGGGTAAGGTTAGCCCGCGTTACCTTGACATATTGTATGCAAAGCCTGCGTTATTGCAGGAGATTTTGTTGCATACGCAGTTCCTGAAATACAATGCTCCGATCAAAGCACGGCTGAGGTGCTTGCGAGATGGAATTAGTGAGCAGCCGTTGTGTCAATGCGGAACGGTTTTGCAGATGAGAGAAACAGGAAGGTTTGCTGGAACATTCCCGTCAAGCTGTTCTAATAAATGTTCAGCAGCAAAGCGGTTTATCTAATCCCAACATTGGCACCATTTGCAATCTCTTCATAGTCAATACCAAGATCATCCAATGCGGCAATCACATCTCCACTCTCTCGGATTGCATTATTGACGACACCAAGACGCATTCGGATGATCTTGATGAAATCAGCTCGGACATCCGCAGGAGAACCAAGATAAACAGGCATCTCAAACATCACTGTGCTCTGGATGATACGACGGTCGGTACCGATGGGATACTGCTGGTCAATGTTAATGCTTGTCAGCTTGACGGTGGTTAAGCGTGTCCAGTCAAACGGTGCATCACTGATCTGAATGACCAACTGTGGATCGAACAACATTAGAATCTGCTCCATGATCTGAAAATGTTGGTCAGTGTTGCTTGCGTAGATCCCAAGCTGGACGGTCATCCTGTATGGAACGGGAGCGCGTTGATGAACGACCTTGACATCATCAGGCAGTAGCCCACCCGTTGGAACATAGCTGTTCCTCCGTTCAACACCAATACCATGCATCAAATCGGGTGCTATGTCAAGGTTCTGCATGTATGCAGTCATCATCGGCAAGCGAATCGGCTTGTTTTGTGTGTTGTCCGCCATCAATGCAGCGACAACACGATCGTGGTTGCCGTAGTGGATTGTTACAGGAATCAACGACTCTTGTCCTGTCTGCTCGTTGCGACCGATCTGAACTTGTAGACCACTGAAGATCGTCATAAACTGAATGATGTAACGCTTCAGTTGGTCATTGTACCAATACGCTTGTTTTGGGATTGCCATTGTCTGTCCTCTTATTTGATGTCATCAACACCAGTTCTGTTTGGTGCTATCAGGTATTCATTCAGAAGAGCCTTCTGGTTGTTGTATTGCTGACGACGGTCTGTCTCGAGGTAAATCCATCGTGTTTTCTTCTCTGACCAGCGATATAACCGAGCTGGAACGTTCTTTGCTAGACCAACGTACGTCAGACGGTGGAAATCGCCATCTTTTGGATTTTCAGGATACTCTGGCCCTTCTGTGAACGGAGCGTTGTTAGACGGCAGTGCATCCTCAACGAACAACCCTCTCGGATTGAAACCAAACTTGTTGATGTGTGGCGCGCCAGCTTCTGCAGCAGTTCTCAGTTCTTCTTGCGAAAACTCACGGATTGTGTTTGAGCCCTCAGAACCACGCGCTGGCACACCTTCCAATGCTGTTTGTGCAATCTGCTCGTTCACCCCTGTGAAGTCTTGCCACATTGGGTGGTCGCCTTCGTCTTGATCGAACAGACCAGACGAATCAATCGCTTTAGCCAACTTCCCAAAGATGTCTTGCGTCTCTTGAGAAGCAAGCGCTGGTTGAGCGGTGACAAGCAGCATTAGCGGTTGCCATGTCGGTGTATATGAATCAGCATCCCATGTGACATCTGTCACCTCAAGATATCGTTTCATGGCCCTTAGGTCAGGTGTGTATTGTGTTTCGCTTGGCAACTCTATGATGTCACCGATCACAACAGGCCGTCCAAGTTGTGCAACGATAGAGTTGAAATTCAACTTGATATTGTATGTTGCTGACGGAATCTCAATGCCAAATCGCGTCAATTCTGTTTGCGGGCTAATCAGGTTGTAAAACCCTTTAACCAGTACAGGATCCTGCGCGTAGTCTCGATCGCGGTTTTCCACGAAGATTTTGTCTTGGATGTTGTTAAGAGCAGTTGCTGAGAAATCGTGCATTTCGAATGCCTGAACACCCCAGCTGTCGCACTCATCACCTGTAAAATCAAGAGGACGGAGTCGCCAGTATCTGTTGATTACGGAGTGCTTGATGTGAATCGTGTTCAGATTATCATTGTTTGGCAGATTGACGATTGCCACACCAAACCACTGCGATCCGTTTTGTGACCGCTCAACTCGCGCCTTCGTTACACGCATGTTTGGATTAGCACTCTGTTTGATCTTGATTGTAGTGATCATGTGGCGAACGTGAGCGTCAATGCCGTACCGCTGACGGCCTGTTTGAATTCGTAGGATGCCGAAGTCATAACCAAGATATGCAGATGCTACGATTGCTGCTTCACCCGTCTGTTTTGATCTCCACTCCGTTCTTGTTTTTTGAAACGCGTACTTAGCGAGATACTTTGGAGCATCACCACCTGATATTGGAGAGCCGTTTTTTGCCAAGTCAATCAAATCGGTTTGCTCGTGAACACCAAGCAGTTTATAGATGTTCACTTGAGCACCTGCAATCGCCAATGCTTCTTGGCTCTGTTGGTCCATAAAGCACGTGTCTATGCTCTGGGTCATATCCCAGGGCTTGCACGGCGTAAATTGTGATGCAGGTGGGCAGCAATCTTTTCTGTTTTTCATATCTTATCCAAATATGATCGTAGAGTTCAGGCCCCAGTCTTCTGGTGTATCCGTGACAAAGTCAAAGATACTACCCATGCACTGGTCCTTGTCCTGCTGTGCTTGCGCGCGCAAATCGTTTGCGTTCAACGAGACACCACCACCTGCTCCTGGTAATGTCACATACTTACCACGAGTGTTAGCAAGGATTAGCATCGCTTCTGCTGTTGCCCATTTTCTGATCCACGGGCCAGTAATACGGTCAGACATTAGTTCTTGTTCAGTTCGTTCAACCGCAGCATCAATCAAACACAAGCGCTCTGCAAACGGGAATCTGTGGTGGATCCACAATTCACGCGTTTGCTCATTCCAATTGTACGTGATACGGCCAGCAAACAGGATCTCGAGGTTCTTTGTGTATTCTGTCATAATGTGATATGACAGCAAGTCAAACGTCCCCATGTTGTACAAGTGTTGGAGAACAATTTGTCCGTATACGCCTGCCCCGTGTGCTGACGATAGAAATGCTGATGTTAATCTATGAACTCCAAGAACATTAACGATCTTGTTCATTCCTGATATTTTGTTGGTCAGCAAATATTTCTGTGTGTTACCGTGAACTTGCAAAAAGAAGAACCCTCTTTTGTACGCTATCGAAGAGTTTGCTCTTAGTGTACTGATTGCACGATCAATTGCAAAATCAAGCTGCTCAGGTTGCAGTTCTACATCAACTGTTGGATATCCGAGCGCATAGCGAATGCCGTTTTGCATTGCTAGTCGTTCATCGTGTGTCCCATCAGTTCCAATCCCCACTTCATTGTATAGCGGTTCTGACGATACACCGTCTGTTCCCGGCTCTGGGTTATCAATGCGGAATTGGTGTGTTAGCGCATCAAACAAGTCAATGTTTTCAATGCTAGCCCATGACAAAGACCCTGGTGTTGTGTCTGTGAAGATGAAGTTGCCGTTGCAGTTGAATTCAACTTTCAACAATGGTTTACCGAACACCCATTCATGGCCATTCCACGTCATCAGTTTGTTGGATGTTGTGTCAAACCACATTGCTGATTTTGCTGGTGTTAGCGGTTTTATAGAATATGTGATTGACACCCAAGCAGCGCCGTTCCACATTTGCAGCGCTTGGGATGTAGGGTTGTACCACATCGTTCCCGCAGCAAGGTTATTCGGATCGGTCTCAGCAAAGGTAACGTCAATCGGATCCCACCCTGCTGACGTTTTAACAAACCACAGATCGTTTGTTGTATCATGCCAAACGTATCCGTCAGGAATAGTCGTCCTCGGATCCGTTACAAACATCAAAAACGGAGTTGATATAAAGCAGTTATTCTGCCAATAGTGCAATTTGTTTGTTGACGGATTGTACCACAGTTCGCCTTCTTCAAATGCTGGTGGGTCTGTAGGGTCTGTTGGCTGTTGATAAAAATCAACAACGGTTACCCAAACGCTGTTGACACCGTCCCACACCTTGATGGTGTCTGTTGTTGTATCCCACCAGTTAGAGCAGTATTCAACGACCGTTGGGTCGCTTTCAAACACGATCAGATCAACTGTCGTCCATGCTGTGTCAGCAACGTTGCGTTGTTTTAACACCATCGTCGACGGATTGTACCACAGTGTTCCTGCTACTACCGTCAGTGTAGGCTCTGTTTCAGCAATCCTTGCTGTTGAAAGTTCATTCCATCCGATACCAGGTGTGTTATAAGCAAATAGTTTATTGATTGTCGTGTTGAACCAATACGTACCATCAGACAGTTGGTTTGGTGCTTGTGAATACTGAACAGCGTTAGCGGAGACCCACATTTCGCGCTTGTCATCCCACGATGATAACTCAAACGTTTGTGTGTTATACCAAAACGATCCGCATGGTGCTGGACGATATAGTGACGGATCCGTTGTTCCTATATGCGTCGTGTGTTGACACCACGCGTTCCCCGACCACGTGTGTCCAACAGTGCTGTTAAACCAATATACACCTTCACACTCAGGAACTGATGGGTTCGTGTGGTAGTTGATCACAGGGGTTGTCAGCCATCCAGCACCATTCCAGCGTTTTAAAACGTTGGCTGCTGTGTCGTACCAGAATGATCCATTAACCACACCGTTTGGTGCTGACGTCTGGACGATTACATTTACATCAGTATGGCTATGTCCATCCCACACTTGCAACCTGTTGGTTTTGCGATCAAAGTAGTAGCCACCGGTATTTGGAGGGGTAGGGCCTTGAGGAGGGTCGTCAACAAGCTGTAACTGAATGTTGATTGCGTCCAGCAGGTCGTCGTATGTTTGTGCTTGCGCACCCTCAACTTCTATCGTGTATGAAAACGGTGTTGGCACACATTCTTGTGAACCAACAGGACGTTGAGGTCTAGGTACTAACCCCCTGCGGATCTTGAACGAGTATGTTGTTGCCGCATCAAGGCCTGTCGCATCTGTTGGTTCAATCCCACCCTCACGACTTGTATCCGGCGCAAAAACAACAACTTGTGTACCGTTCGTCGGTTGTGTACCATCTTGTTTGTAGTCTAGCGAGTAGGCATGAACGCCTTCTTTGTAATATCTATGTTGACAGTCAACAGGAAAGCCAGAAACAAAATACGCTGTATTCTCTTGCAGACCGGAAACATCAAGGAATGTGGAGTGTCTATCCTCGTAGAACGCTCCCACAACCTTAGAAGTTCCAATCATATCGCCAGCGAAAAGGTTACTGTCACCCGTAGGATCGCTGCTGTATACGGTACCGCTTACAGGCAGTTTAGTGCTGTTGTTGCTTGTTGTATCCAGGGTGATCACGATTCCGCAATATGCTTGCGTTTCTGCTGTGCACCCAGCCGCCGGACGAGGAATATTCCACGACACGCGAGCGGTATCTGGTCCTGTTCTGTCAAATTTTAGCGTGATCCCCATTGCCTCTGTGCGAAGGGCACCTGGCGCATCATTCCTGATATCTAGCAGTGACGTCATTGATAACTCCGGTCATTATTGGAGTGTATTTATGACGCAGCAAAAAGAAAAAGGCTCTTGCGAGCCTTTGTTAGTTGCCGAGGAGGTCGTCGACTGTCATCTCGGATAGTGGACGACAATCTGTCAGTCCTACTGCGTATGCAAACTGGTTAATTGGTTCCAAAACGCGGATGGCGAAGCCACAAGCATCCTCAAAGGGAGTACCGTGCTGCGAAGAGAGAAAGTTGTACAGTTGAGCCCACATAATGTTCACCAGGAATCAGTTGTTGATGTGCCCAGTATACCATAGTTAGGGTCAAAAGTCAACAGTTATTTACGCAGGGGCGAAACCTCGAGTTTGCGGTTGTGTGGGTGCCTGTTGCTGAAGTGCACGGTCAACAGCCATACGAACGCGTCCAACGGCGTCAAGGATCGTCTTCGCAGCCTGCTTATCACCAGTCTCATTGTACTGGGCGATTGCTGCCGCTAACACTTGCTTCTTCTGCTGATTCTTCTCTTGACCGATCTGGCTAACCTTAGCAACGGCATCTAGGTGCGTCATTTGACCATTACGGACTGTCACAGCTGCAAAAAACCTACGCGAGCCGTCAGACACTTTAGGCTGCGCTGCTAACAGTTCTACGCCTGCGATGAATGCAGCCAGTGTATCATGGCGACCGTAAGCAAGGTTTGTATTGACAGGCTTGCCGCTTTGCACGCTCATAGCGATGTTTGCAAGAGCGTGTGTAATACTCTCGTTCACAGTTTGCACGCTCTCTTTCAGTGCAGCTGCCACGTCAACAATGTTGGTAGCATATGTTTCAGTGGATTGAGTGGCTACCACGTCACGTGTGTGAGCTTCTTTGATTAGTTTCAGCATGTTAGACACCTTTCGTGTGGCGACGGAGCCACTTTTGCATTTTTTCGTTAGACCAGAATGTTTGGTGTCGTTCATCACTATCGACGCTATCGACACCCTCTAAACGAATTGATTGTGGGGTGGGGTCTGTCATGCTGTCATACCGCCACTCAACAATAATCTTTTGTCGTGGCTTTAAGCTGACGGTCACTTTGTCTTCTTCGTACTCACCAAGAGGCAGCGTGCAATAGTGGACAATGGTATATTCGTTCTCAGCAATAGGAACATTCTCAACTGCTTTTAGCAGCTGTTCTTTGCTTTCCAGATACTGTTTGAATGTTAGTTTCATAACGCTTGTAAACTATCTAATGGATGTGTTAATATTTATGCATTACTGTAGTGTGAAGACGAGTGCGGTTGTCGCATATGTGTCAGGAGAATCAGTGATTTGTTAGCTGTTGGTCCACGTCACTAAAATATCGTCAATAGCAATCCGGTTTCCATTCATCGTTGTGCTAATAGCTGCAGTTATTGTGTAGTTTGCACCAGCTGTGAGGTTGTATGAGAAAGGTACGTTTGCGGCTTCACCCCACAGTCGAAGCGGTCCAACTGTCGCAAATGTTGTGCCATTGCGTCTGATAACTAAGTTTGTCTGGTCGAAAGAGTTGCCTGCTTTAAACGATACTACTGGGTTGATTGCGCCTGCAGGAACTGAAAACGCAACAGTGAAGTTTGCTCCGTTGAAACTCAAAGCGTTTGCGTCCGTAGTCATAAGTATGTTTGTCTGCGTCTGTGCTGGTTGTCCGTTGTGCGTGCCGGCACGCACCACGTGACCGGAGCCACTTATTGTGAATATACCTGTTGTTACAGGTGACGGAAATCCCTGCCTGTCTGAGAATTGTTCAAAGTTAAGCAGTCTCGATACAGCTTGGTTGATACTTGTGTCATTTACTGCTACAGTAATGCGCGAGCCATTGAATAACACAACATCAAACGCTTCAGGACCTTCAGTGGTGTTATCTGCGGCTAATTGCAAAACAACTTGTGCAGACCCATCTCGCTGGACAACAAACGCGCCTGACAGGCTAGCTAGTCCTACAAAATCTGCAAGAGATGTACCTTCGATCGTGTAAGGGATTTGTTGAAGATATTGAACACCAGTTGTCTGCAACGTGATTGTAACGGTGCTGCCTTCATCAACACTGCCTACTGAAGACGTAACTTGATATGTTGCTGAAGGGGAAGTTGTTGACAATTTAAACATTACTGCTCCAAAAAGGTGTTCTTGTATTTATGGCTTACGCAAAAAAGAAACCCGCCGAAGCGGGGTTCTTTGATCGTGTTGTCTAACCGACTTGCTGATTAAGCAAAGTTGAAGTTGGAAACATTGATTTTTCCGTAGTAGTCCGCACTGTTACCCAGAGATGTTTCGGTCTGAGTGAATGCTGTCTTACCGTAGCGAGTCATCATGGAAACGACTGGCTGGAATGTCACTGGGTTGATAACAACGCCAGACGACATCAGTGGGATGTACGGGCAGTAGAAGTAGCCTGTATCGGTTTCACCGTTACCACCTTTGTAGCCAATCAGAATAGTGTCAGACACAGGCGAGCCTAGACCAGACGCTTGGTTCCACAGGTAGCTGTAAACCTTGATGGTGCCGTTCAGAGTACCAGCCAACATTGTGTTGTTAGGACCCTTGAACGAGCCAGAGATAGCAGGTGCGAACACCGACTTAGCAGCAGATTGCAGCACGGAAATGATCATCGGCGAAACGACGATGAAGTTACCAGGACCACGACGTGTCTTACGAGCGATTTCGTTAGCAACGGCGTTGATCACGATACCCAGGTTAGCGAAACGGTCGCCCAGGTATGCTGGCTGATAGTTTGGGCCCATGCCGATAGTAGCGTAATCAAACGCACCAATGGTGCCAGCCAGAGCGATCAGGTCGGACAGGATTTCGGAGTCGATTTCCTGAACGATTTCTGCGGACACAACTTGTGTCAGTTCGCTTTCCAGATCCAGACCATGCTGAGACTTCAGGTCTTGCATAGCTTCAACGGTCCAACCGGCTTGCAGCTTACGTGTACCAGCTTCAACAGCTTGTGACACAACTTCCAGCTTGACGTTACGGCCGCCGGAACCTTCGATGAACGAACCGGAACCACCGTACAGACGACCAGCGTGTCGCTTGCCGATCTCGTCAGTACCACTAGCTGGGAACGGACCGAACAGCGAGCTGTTGTAAGCTGGCAGGCTTGAAGGCCATGCGCCCGACGATGCTGCACTGTCGATGTCGCCTTCGTCAGCAGCTGCGTTAGCGATACCAGAAGCACCAGCAGGCTGAGCACGGCCACCATCACCAACAATTGCACCAGCTGCGGACGAGTAGAACTGACGCAGAGCTGGGTTGTTACCGAACAGTTCGTCGCCAGCGTTAATGTTGAGAGACGTAGGTGTGAACGGTGTGTTTGGTTGCTGTACAGACTCGCCGTACTTGTAGCGCATTGTGTACACCAGGCCAACCGGACCTTGCATTGGCTGAACACCAACGATTTCAGTAGCAATCGTGCCAGGGATGATACGACGGATCATCGGAATCAGGATCTTGCGGAAACCTGCGATGTCGTTAGCTTGCACAGCACCAGCAGCTGCCGTTTCCGACAGGATTTGCTGCTTTTGGTTCTCCATCAGAGTACCAACGATTTGCTTCTTTTGGCTGTCAAGGCCTTCGAGAAGGGCGTCCTTTACTTCGGACCAGTTTTCAAATAGATCATTCATTTTAATCTCCTTTAGATTGAATGTTTTGTTTGCCTAGCTTTATACCAAGCCTGCCAGACGGCGCAAACGGAGCTTTTCGCTCTCTGTGATTGTCGGTGTGACTTCTGCAGCAGATGCATCAGCTTCTTTCAGTTGCTGTTGCTCTTTCTTCAGAGTAACGTCGTCACCACTCTTTGCTACGCCTGATACCACAGGCTTCTGTTTACCTTCAGCTAGTACTGTCTCTTCCTTCTCTGAAGTATCTTCAACGACGGTCGTCTCTTTCAGGACACGACCAACGTATGTCTTGTATGCTTCTTCAAGCATTGTTGTTTCCACGTTCTTGAGGATTGCTTCCATCACTTCACGCGAACGACCAGACAGCGGCTTCAGCACGCTTTCCAGCTTGATAGAACGCTCGAGCTTAGTAGCCTTCTTCTCAGCAGATTCCAGGGCGAGCATTGCATCAGCCAGACGCTGTTCAGCTTCGTTCAGCTTGCCTTCAATGCTGTTGTCACCGGCATAGTGCTTCTTGAACTCTTCAACAAAAGCCTCAAACACTGTCTTACCAAATTGTTGCTTCTTAACAACTTCAAAGTCTTCACGTAGCTCTTCCAGCTCAGAAGATAGACGGACTTCTAGGAATGCGTCGAGCTTTTCGATCAGCTGAGCAATATCACCCTTCAGTTGGTCAGCCATTTCTGATTTAGATTCAACCAGCTTCTCAGCATACTCAGCTTCGAGGTCACGGAAGCGATCAATGTCAGCACGAAGTTCAGCAACTTCTTCTGTCAGTGCTTCAGTAATCTTAGCGTCAAGAGCTTCGATCAGAGTTTCGCGCTCGGTGATCCACTGTTCGTTCAGTTCAGCAGTTACTTGAGCAGTAGCTTCTTCACGAGCTTTTGCCATTGTTTCATCGATCTGCTTTTTAACAGCAGACTCGATTTCCGTCTTTGTTTCTTCAGTCAGAACCTCTGCTTCAAGCAGCTTCTTCAACAGTTCATCCATCGTAATCTCCTTGGTGTGTGTTTTCACGTGTTATTATTTATGGCCCCCGTGAGTTTTTTTATTAAGATCTGCTAGCAGCAGGGTAAAAAACCCACAGAAAACAGGGGTTTACAGCGACCCCCGTTTTTCCAGTTTTGTTATTTTGTTTTTGCGAAAACGCCCCCAGACAGCCACTTCATAATCTCTTTCTTGAAGTATTTCTGGGCAGCTGGGTCATGTCTGACCTGTTCTGCAAGCGTCAAGATGCGATTGCCATTTTTGGCTTGTTCCAAGGACTCATAAACGAGTCCTGGGTAGGCATTAGGGGCTGATGGTGTAACAACAATGTCGTAGGTGATGAACTGGAACCCAGATACGTTACCGCCTTCATTGACGTTACCAGCACCACGACTTGAGACACCAATCTTGACACCGCTACGAAGCAGTTCTTGAGCAATGTTCCCCATCGGAGTGTTGATCAGTTTTGCCTTACCGTAGGCGTCGTTGCCGTTCATCCACATTTCTGTGATCACGTGCGAAATGCGGTCGCTGTTGATCTGAAGCGTTTGTGGGTGATCCAACTCACCAAAAATCCCATTACATTCTTTGATACGCTGTTGGGCGTTCTGAACTGCTGCTGAGATTTCATTGATCGGATAGTTACGGCCATTGCGATTCTTGATAGAGCTTTGCATACAGATTCCTGTAAGCCACATGCTCTTGCCGTCAGAAGACGACTCTTGAATCACACGAGCTTCGCCTGGTGTGAATTCTTCGACGAGTAAGAGTGGAGTAGTCATTTAAATGCCCCCGTTAGGTTTGAGTCAGAAAGAACTGATTAGCAGCTTTTCTGCATCTTACCTTTTTTGCCCTTACCTTCTTCGTCCTCTTCACCTTTCTTTTTTAGGAAAGCTGGACGCTTATCTTCCTTTTCATCTTTGTCCTCGCCGGAACCTTCATCTTTGTCCTCGCCGGAACCTTCATCTTTGTCCTCGCCGGAACCTTCATCTTCATCTTTGTCTGCTTTCTCACCCAGCACTTCTTGGGTCTTCAAACGCAGGTACTCGTGGAACGCTTCCTTAGCAGCTGCTGCATCTTCATTAACGATAGATGTAACAACCGTTTCCAGGTATTGTTTCATTTCTTTAGTCATAGTAATTGCTCCTTTTGCAAAAAGATTCACCGGCTCCATTTTGGGGCCTGTTCAATATTTATCAGTACGATGTTGTTTTTCGCGGGTTTTTTATTTTATGCTGCGGGAGCGCCTTGATTTGGTTGAGGATTTTCGGGACCACCACCTTCAAGTTCTCCTCCTAAGTCGCCTGTGTCACCGCCAGCTTCCATGCCACCTAAGTCCATGCCTGCAACCATCCCTGGGCCATCCATTCCAGCATCTTCAGCCGGAACGTAGATTGCTCTGAGGTCTTCCATTCCGCCATTCGGGTTCAAGCCTAGTTCCTCACGACGCATCCGCTCGTTCGTCAGAATTTCTTCATCAGTCAACTGCAGATATTTCTTCATCGTGAATCGTGGAGACAAGAACTGAACACCTGAAGCCGTCTGGAATGTGTTCAACAACGCGTTGTCAAGTTCTTGGCGACGGTAGATACCAAAGTTCTCAGGCTCAGGCAATGAAATGTTGAAGATTGCAGGATCGACGTGGATACCAACGTTGCGAAGATAACGCTTGAATTCCTTATCCATGATTCTAGCGATGTACCCCTGCAGGCGTTTGACATACATAGCAAACCGCAATTCTTGAATGTATGCTGTGCCAACTTTACCGTCATTCACAGTAGCACCATCGGTACCCTCGCGCATATACGATAGAGGAATACGAAGACCACGAAACACCTTCCATTGGAAGTATTCCAAGTCAGCGAGTTCGCCAAGCCCTTGACCACCAGGCAACGTCTCAACCTTCGATCCGCGGCCGTCTGGACGCTGTGCAAAGAAAAAGTCCTCACTCATAGCCTGTGGGTTATAGACGGAATCAACTTGATCAACGCCACCGCCTGCTGTTGGGATCTTACGCTGACGGATCTCATTCTTGATTCCTTCCAAGTATGCCTTAACACGTTGAGGAGGCATTTTGCCAACATCGATGTAGAAAACACGACGTTCCGGAGCACGCTGAATGCGGTAAATCAGGATAGCATCTTCCAGCAGTTCTTTTTGTTTTTGAGCACGATAGATTGCACGAAGGGCAGATTCACCAAACGGTGCTGCTTCGGACATATCATCGTTCAATGAAAACACGATTACCTCATCAGACGAGAACGTATCAACCATCTCTGTCGAGTATGACCCGAAGTGACCAACAGGATTGCTGTATGGAGAATTAGGGGTTTTTGCGTCACGACGGATCTGCCAGCCGACAACGCGTGTCATGTCACGGTCATCAACAATCGCTGCGACAACGTTTTTTGGATGGACGTATTCCCACCTTTGTGTCTCTTTATGACGGATGAAGAAACAGTCACCGTACTTAATCGTCACACGAGCAACAGCAAACAAACGGTTCCGCCAGTCGTGCATATCACACCAGTATCTCAGCGCTGACTTCAATGTCAGTACCGTACTTGTTGGGATGTGCTCTGTCTTTTCAGACACAATGTTCAGGTCCAACGGCATCTCTTGGTTTGGGTCTGAACCGATCATCTCTTCTGCTATCGTATCAAGAGATCGTGCAATTTCAACATCGTTGTCCATTAGGTCATATTCACGATAACGTGTGATACGTGATGCTGAACCTTGGATTAGACGCTGGTACCAAGTGTAGTTGGAGTACGCGCCTTGGTCTCCTACACCTTGACTGTCCGTCATTGTTGTTACGCCTGGTTTTGGCGTAACAACTTTAAAATAATTTGAGAACTTTGCCATCAGAAAATGTCCATACGCGCGTTGGTTATGTACTATTTATCACGACTAACCGTTAGGGGATGTTACCCTGGTTACAAGTATTGGAAAGACGCTGCAGCTAAGCCTGAGCTTTTACGAACAGAATCACGATTGCGTTCTTTTTCTTTTTCTGTTAGTGTCATAGCTATCAGTTGTCGGTTAGCTAAATCAACAAGCGTTGGAACATTGTCGGCAACGGTTTTTAGGTAGTTATTTGCTTCTGTTGCTACTGTGAGATGCTTGATCTGGTTCTCGATTGTCTGAGCGATCGAGAGGCGGTCCTTATCTGTTTCGTCTTCTGCCTTCTTCTCTTCATCAGTAACTTTGTCATCACGTTGCGACGTTGGCTCAGCAATCTTGGCGGGTGTTGTTGGTGTTACGGCTCTTGCCGTTGCAGACTGTTGAGACGGAGCAACAGCAGCAGTTGGTGTTTGAACTACTTGTTGAATGTTGGGGGTTGCTTTTGCAACTTCGCTATCTGCTTGTGGCGGATTCATCCAATCATAAATCAACCCACCCAGGGTTTGTCCTTGTTCGCCTGTTGCTTTCTGGACCAACCCATTGACAACATCATTAACAAAGTTGTTGCCACTCCCACCTCGCAGGATCCCATCTTCACCGACCAACGCCTGCCCGGCTCCGGCTATTCCTATGCCCGCAGCGCTAGCAGCCGCTACCCCACCAGCTGTCACACCACCAAGTATGCCAAGTCCAGCACGTCCAACGTTCATTAACGAGCCACCCGCACGAGAGGCAATCTGTCCCAGGCGGCCTCTGGTTCCGCGATCACGGGTGTCGTCAACCCCGTCAATCGGCGGAAAGTCTATGCCACCCCCACGATCTCTCCCACCACCGCGGCCGAACCACCCTTTGACCTTATCCAGCAAGCCGTCGAAACTTTTTGATCCCTTGAACAAAGCTACTGTGTGAGCAACCATTGCTGCCGAGTGACCCATCATTACAGGAACGAGCAATGCTGTACCACCCGCCAACTGAATAATCGGGTTCTTTAGAATACCAAGCCCGCGTTGAACCGCCTCGTTAATTGTTTGACCGATTTCACCTATTTGTCCCATGGTGTCAGCTGTCGCTTGCGGATTGCCCATAGCAGATTGAGCCTGTGCAGTGTTAAAGACTGCCATTCCTCGTTCATCGTATCCAGTTTTGTCCGCTAGTGCTTCGGTGTATAGTTGTGTGCCAAAGTTGCTGCTGCCAAGACCACTCATAATACCTTGGTTGAGCTGATTTTGGAATTCTGCCATCCTTCTGTTTTCTTCTTCCGTCAGCATTGAAGCGGGCTTCATCGCAAGCCGAATCATCTCATCGCCACCACTAATCCCCATAGCCCCTGCCAGAGCAGCCTGTTTAACCGCTTGCTGGAAGCGAGATTTTGGTCTTTGGTTTTGCATCTCCATTTGTTTTTTCAACATTGCACGCGTCTGCTCTTCGGATATACCACGGAGACGGTTTTCTCTGTACCGAGCAGCAACAGAGTCAGCGATAGCAACACGTTCAGCTTCTGTTGTTGCCAAACGCATTTGATACATCGATTCTTCATTCTCCATGATGTCACGCATTGACGTGTTGAATTCTTCTAACGTCATTCCTGTGACAGCGTGTATTGACTTAAAAGTCTCTCCCATTGCTCGCACACGATCTGTTGTTGGACGAACACCCATGTTGGCAAACATTTCCATTTGCTGTGCAGCAAATTTGGCCGCTTCAGCTCTGCTAGCAACGTTGCCGTCGAGTTGTTGTGCAGTAGCTGATAATGTGTTGAGACTTTCTGTCATTCCGCCAGCTGCTAACATACCACGTCGGTATTCACCCGTCATCTCCATAAACTCTGTTGGAGACATGTTCAGCTGCGATACTTGTGCTTGCTGCACCACATCCAGAATACCAACAGAGCGGTTAAGTCCAGTTTGAATTTGCGTGAAGATCCCGTTGACACCCATTGCAACACCGAAGAAACCGGTGTTTTCCATTGCGTTGATGAAGTTCTCCGTCATTCGTCCAACAGCACCTTTGACGTCAACTTTTCTGAATTCATCAACCGCTTTGGTAAGTTCTACCTGCGTTTCTGCCATACTGGCTTCTATTAGAGGGATTTGCCCAGACAGCGCGGTAAGATTGTTGTTTATGGAATGAATGTTTGCAACATAACGAACCATCCCAGCCTTGAGATCATCATGAAGTTTCTGCTCTTCATCAAGACGTTTTTGTTCTTCCTCAAGCTCACGTTTAGCCAAATCCGCCAATGTCTGAGCGGTTTCGATTTCCTTCTGTGTACCATCCAGACCTGCTTGGAACAGCGCTGCCTGAGCCGTCGAATAAGCTGCACTTTTAGCATCTACTTTAGACTGAATACTTGCAATCGTGTTAGCGCGTGACTGCAGTTGTTTTTCCTGCTCTTTGTAAGCGTCAGACAGCTTTTGTTTTTCCGCTTCCTCGTCGGTTATCTGCTTCTGTATTTCTTTTAGCTTACGTTGGTGGAGCTGTTCAGATTCTTTAAGATGTTCTGCTCGCTGGCGTGCTTCAGCAGCATTTAGTTGCCACGTTTCGTAAAAGAAAAACGATTGATTGTTGAGACGTCGCTCAAACATCGCTCGCTCACGGTTAACAGCCTGATCGAGCTTGGTGTTAGTGATTACATCACCAGCTTTTTGTATCTGACTCTCCAACGTGCGGATAAACCTATCCATCCCACGGTCAAATGAATCGGCTTGTACAGATGAGCTGCTACCAACTTTCCGCAGCACAGCCGCCATGTTGTCAGCAGCATTGATCATTTGATTGCCAGCGCTATTCATCTGCGCAACTATAGACGCTAACGTTCTGCTCAACTCAGCTGCTTGTTGGTCGGTACCCGCCATCTGCTTTACCTTAAAACATCATTTGTGAGGCTATTTATGGTGTGTTGCCCCTGTTGTTCGCGATGATAAATAACAGGCCGCATAGGAGATGCTAATATGTCAGAAACAAAAAACCCACTAATGCAACGCTTGCAAATTCCAGGCGAAACATTTCGCCTGCCTTCACAAGGGTTGTTCTATACGAACAGTGAACTGACGGATGACGTAACCAACGGCGAGGTTCACGTCTTTCCAATGACAGCGTATGACGAGATAGTGTTTAAGACGCCGGACATGTTGCTGTCCGGCAAGGCAATCGATGAGGTGTTCCAACGATGCATTCCTCAGATCAA
>Ga0194138_10000037_pt1 | contig 63039 bp, 123 predicted proteins | sample TARM_MetaG_T2_14_FD_134022 | JGI IMG/M metagenome (GOLD analysis project Ga0194138, IMG submission 134022) | Freshwater microbial communities from Pennsylvania, USA, analyzing microbe dynamics in response to fracking - TARM_MetaG_T2_14 (version 2) | ecosystem: Environmental > Aquatic >...
ACATCCTTGTTTCACAACTCTCTGTGACGGCAGAGACGCTTTAAGGACTCCGCACATGACAACTGTTGCAGTGCTGGACGCTAATGGCGTCCTGGCGGGTTACGAACGTGGCTTGCCCGATGATTATCAACCGGCTGATGGAAAAATTATCGTCCCAGATGAATGCGACCTTCTGCCGGGCAAGTATGTGTGGAGCGCCTCTGCCAATGCCGGGAATGGCGCGTTCATCCCTGTTCCTCGCATCGGTTCGTCCGATGAGGCCAAGCAGCCTAACGTCTTGCGTGCCATTTTCCGTGGGTTTCAAGCCATCGAGTCGCGCTTCCCCGGAACGCTTCCGACCGAAACCAAGGGATGGCTTAACCAGTTCGCTGGATCACTTGATAACCAGGCGGTGCGCTAATGGCCCAGCACGACATGGTGATTGACAACGGTAGCGGAGCCGTTGTTCGCGCAGATATCAATTCAGCCCTTAACGCTATCGCCACAAACAATAGCGGCACGGCGGCGCCGTCCGTCACGTATCCCCGCATGTGGTGGCCCGATGAAACAAATGGACGACTGAAGCAGCGGAACGCCGCGAACACGGCATGGGTTGATATGGGTCCGCTTGACGTAGCAAATATGGGGCATCTTGTCGCATCCAACAACCTAAACGACCTCGCCAGCGTCAGCGCGGCTCGGACAAATCTTGAACTCGGCACCGCCGCAACGGCGAACACGGGAACAAGCGCAGGAAACGTTATTGTTCTCGATGGAAGTTCACGCCTCCCGGCAGTTGATGGGTCGCTGCTTACGGGAATTGGCGGTTCTGATCAAACAGCACGTGACCAGATCGCCCTAACCAACAAACGGCTTATGTACAGCACCTCCATTTCGTCAGGCGCCCTGGCGCAGGGATATCAGTGGGATCTTTCAACAGATGAGTGGTCCAGCGGTAGCACTGGCTATGCTTATGTAAGCGGTAGCATTGGTTACTACACCAACAGGCCGCAGACACAGCAATCTTCCTCCGGAATAACAAGTGGAAGTGGATTTAACGGAGTTACATGGATAAATCGCGTTACATCGTTGCCAAACAGCGCCACAATTTACCAAGTCGGCCTGTATCTTTCGAACGCAGATTCCGGTCTGGTTGTAAAGATCGTGAAGAGAAACAGCGCCGGAAATTACGATGTCGTCGTGAACCAAGCATTTGCACACCCCGGTGGTGGCATGCAATGGGCTACGTTATCATCGCCATACAATGTGCCTGCGAGCGGTAATTATTACATTGCGGCGTACCAGACAGCAGCAACAAACAGCTTCCTCGCTGGGACCGCCCGCGCCGAGATCGCCGGGAATCTTACGACCAACACCAGCAGTGCGACAGAAAGCACGAGCGGATGGACGGCGGTAGGCTACGTGTCATCGTCAAACATGGTGATCGTATCCCCCAGCGTGTCCGTCTCCTTGGCTCCGGCATACATGGTATCGACCTTCTGTTGGAAGGACGATAACGGTAGCGCCGTGATTGGCACTGACTTGACCGCAGAACTCAGCCGAGACAACGGCACAACTTGGGCCGCCGCTACATTGACCACTATTGCATCACTTGATGGGACCTACAGCACCATCAAAGCGCGCGCAGATGTGAGCGGGCAACCAAGCGGCACTTCGTTGAAGGTGAGGATTAGCACGACAACGAAATCGCAGCGCGTTGCGTTGCCTGATTTGTGCAAGGAGTGAATGAGATGGACCCGTGGTTATCCGAACTGTTGGCGCTCTACCTGGATGATGGGAATTGGGAGCGGCGCCGCCGCCAAATCATCACGCACCGCTGGCCCGATGCGGCGGTTCGTGCCGCCGAGCAGGACGCACGCTTGGGGCGCACAGAAGCTCTGGCGCTATATGACGCCGAGGTTGAGGCCATCAAGGCAGCAATTCCAAAACTCTAAACGAGGTGACGACATGAGCTTTTCGTACGCAAATTGGGGTAACATGAACTATGGCGACGGAACCTATCAGTGTTTCCGCTATGGCACTTCTGACGACATGGAAGCCGTCATGTCCCCAGGATATTTCGACCCGGCATTTTTTGGCATCCACTCAATCATCATGATTGAGGCGTCAGACGGCAAGGCCGTTGTGAAAATCACGGCAACCTCACCGAAAACGGTTGTTCCGTGGCAACTTGCCGGCAGCCAGAATGGATTTTCGGTTGTCAGCTCCGTTTCTGGGACGCCGATCACCTTCTCATCCACGTTCCGTTCTGCCCCGGCCCTGACCATCACCCCACGCGACGGCGAGAGCGGCGACTATTTCCGTATCACGGCGGCCGATCAATACGGCTTCACCGTCACCTTCTACGACAAGACCGACACCGCCGTGTCGCGCACGTTCGACTGGTCGGCGTCTAACGGCGGGTTCGCGGTGTAGTTTTCCCGGAATCCTCCCCGACCCGACCGGGGAGAACCGTCCAGCAGCCGCCAGTGAGCGGCTTTTTTCATGCCCGCCGTTTGGCGGGGTTTTGATTCGTGGAGACGAATATGCCCACCTTCGGGAAACTCAGCCAGGCGCGCCTAGCGACCTGTGACGAACGCCTGCGCCTTGTGATGCAGGAAGCTATCCGTACCAGCCCGGTTGACTTCACGGTGACGTGCGGCCATCGCGGCCAGGAAGAACAGGACAGGGCTGTACGTGAAGGCAAAAGCAAAACTCCATGGCCCACCAGCCGCCACAACGAGGAACCGTCTACCGCAGTTGATGTGTGCCCGTATCGGGATGGTGTAGGGCTTGTCTGGAATGACCATGAGGCGTGGTCGTTGCTGGCATCGCATATCAAGGCCACCGCCGCGCGTCTCGGAATCGCCATTGAGTGGGGCGGGGACTGGTCAAAATTCATCGACAAGCCGCATTTCCAACTCAAGCGAGGCTGACATGCGCAACATTCTGTGGCGCCTCTGGCTGCGCCTTTCCGGCCAGAAATACCCGTCGTTTCGCGGAGACACGCTGCGCAATCCGTTCGGTACCGTCTACACCTACGCGCCCGAGGAAATGTATGTGGCGTGGACTGACGGCTCCGGAAACGTGACTTACGGCAAGTGGCCGCCGCTGCTGGGAGGTGAATGATGGGGATTGGCTCAATCATTGGCGAGTCTCTTGGAGAAGCCGTATCCAAGGCAAATCCCATTACCGCTATCGCGGACCTCGGCGGGAAGCTGATTGACCGCTTTTTCCCTGACCCGGCGCAAGCTTCACAGGCCAAGATCGAACTGCTCAAGATGCAGCAAAACGGCGAGCTTCAGGAAATGGCGACAATTTCCGGCCTCGACCTAGCCCAGATTGAGGTGAATAAGGTTGAGGCCGCAAGCTCCAACCTGTTCGTTGCGGGGTGGCGACCGGCTATCGGATGGGTGTGCGCTGCATCGCTTGCGCTCTACTATATCCCTCGCTTCGTCCTCGGAATGGGATTCTGGTGCTACACGGCGTGGGGCGCGCAATCTCTTCCTCCGCTTCCAGAAATGGGCGTGGCAGATGTTCTTGGGCTTGTCGCTACAATGCTTGGATCGTCACTGATTCGCATGCGCGAGAAAGAGAAGGGTGTGGCGCGATGAACCCGGCTTATGCCTCATACTTCCTCGGTATGGTCTGGCTGCGCTGGTACGCCAAAACCATGGGAGTGGTGAAATGATGGTTGCTCTCTCTATTCTCTGGCCCTTCCTCATGGCAGCTTGGCGCTGGGAATTTGGCCGGTGCACGATCCTGCCGCGCTGGTCTATCTGTGGCGTCACGGTCACAGAACGTGTACAGATGGTGGCGCTACTCGGCGTCTTAGCGCTCCCAGGATGGCATATCCTAGGGCCTGTGTTCTGGTCTGTTCTATGGGGAGCCCTGGCACTCTACTGGACGCGCGGCCACAATTGGGAATCCGCATCCGCCTTGCTGTACCGTTACGGCCCGGCTGGCCTGATTTACCGCGCCGCGTTCCGTTGGTGGCCTGCAAAATGGTGTGATGGTCGCTACATTGATGGCCCGGAATCTGTGGCGCGCATCGGCGTTGGGTTTTGCTGCGGCGCCGTCATCGGGTCTATGTGGCTTGGATAATCTTCTATCAACCTGTGCGGATCAAGGTGACAATACCAGCCAGAAGAGACAGGATACACCCTAAGCTGAAGAAAGCCCACCACACTGAGATTCCTGCATAGGCAAGAACAGCAGACGCAGACATTGGTACCAGCGCAATAGTAGAGATGATTAGAAGGAAACGAGTGTCATCACTCATTGTTTTTCTCCATTAACTAAAGACAAGATCGCTTTCGCTTCACTTTTCATCCCAGGAGATACTCTGTCGTATTCATCTGTTGCTACTTTGTTGACGAAGGCGTGAAGGTCGAAATAGTGTGCGGCCTTGGTGCGGTGGAGTTCGATCTCGTCAGCCGCGCGTCGGTGCAGTGACAGGAGCGCGTTAATGTGGCGAGCCTCGCCAGATACGCTCAGGTTCCCCCGACGCAGTTCTTTCACAACATCACCCATGTTCTCCTCCGTTGCACTTAGGGCATGGAATCCCACGCTTGTTTTCAGTTACGGTGCGCGTGTCCTTGATCCACCCGGTATCGTGGCCGCAGGTTTGGCAACTGAATTGAATTCCCTTTCCATTGCCGCCGTACCATTCTCCAGCATCCACCACATGCATCAGTACGCGGCGCGGACGGCGTGGCGCGGATGGGAATAGGTTAGTCTTTGTCATTTCTAGACCTTCTCAACCCTAGAATCAACAGCAGACCATGCCGTCACATAGACCAGAGTCCAGGCTTCTTTTTCTCCGATATCGGAAACCAGCCTAGCAAACCGTTCCGGCGTTGTTCCGTCTCCATCCATCGTGTCGGAAATGGCAGCGGTGACATCTTCAAAAGAGGCACTGCTGTCTTCCATGACTGCCGTCCGAATGGCGCACAGAGTGTCAACAGCGTCGAACACTTGACCTGCGCGGTGGTATTGCGTGCGCTTGGAACGCATGGCTTCGTAGTCTGATTCGATATGCGCGGTCATTGCGCAACAAGCTTCACTAGAAACTGCGCAAACTGATCGGCATTCATCCGGCGCGTCTTTCCACGCCAGCGCATCCGATTGGTTGACGGCCAGTAATCGCATCGAGCGCCTTGCAACATGACTGACCAATGATATAGGTCGTGCTTCACCCACTGAACCGGCCACTCCATTGCGGAAGCCTCTTTGTGTGAGGCTTCTCGGCGTTCGCGGTCATGTTCCCGCATGTCCCGGTAAAACTCTCCCATTTCGCTCATCATTTCCCCCTCTTCCCCGCCTTAATTCTGTCCCGCTCCAACTCGTCCGCGCATTCACTGCAATGCGGCGTGTAAGGCAGTACGGACAAGCGGTCAGTCTCGATCTTTTCGCCGCACCAATTGCACACTCCGGTTGAACGCATGCGTGGTGGTGGCGCCAGCTTTGATAGAGAGGCGCGGCGGTGCAGTTCTTCGATTTCGGCAGCGGCGTCGATCTCGTCAGCCATTTGCAGTCTCCAGAGATTTGGCAATCATTGTGTTTACTCTTCTGGAAGAAGTGCGAGAATAGTCTTTGATGCCAACCACAGCATGCGCACATCGCTGTGTTCACTGTCGGCATAGTTTGCCGCAGCGTCTGACAGTTCTCCGGCACACCGACGGATGGTGTCCGCCTCGCACTGGCGAAGGGCCTCGGCAATAGCTGCCTCGTTCTCACACTTACCGGCGTCTTCGCACATGATGCAAAGGCCGTGGCCGTGGCCGCTATCGCATGTCTTGATCTTGCTATTGATGGCGCGCGCCACCAATTCCCACTTATCCATCACGCTACCCTCTCGACTTTGCAGGAATCTCCATCGATGCGGGCCGCCTTGCAGATATCCCAAGCCATGGTGGCCCCGCAGCCGAACATGTCGCGCACCAACACCCAATTTGGCTGGCGGCGGTACAGCGTCTTGGCGACCGTTTGCCGCGTGTTGGCGATCAGGTAAAAGTGGTCTTCCATCATCATTCCCACTTTAAGCCGCCTGTCCTGCATTGGAAGACAGGGCGGCGGGTGTGGTGCCGATCATCTCGCAGACCTCCCGGCGGAGCGTTTCGCTGTCCAGGCCGGGAAGAATGTCCGAGGTGACAACCGCAATGGCGCGGTCGAAAAACGCCTTGAATTCCGCTTGGTCGCACTTTGCGAAGCTGATGGACTTCGGGATAAACACCTCGCCCTTTGCTGTGCGAACAACGGTGACGTGACCGGCGCGGACCTTGATAACGTCGCTGACCACTTCAGGCTTGAAATCGCCGTCCATGTTGTCGGAAACGAGAGTGACCAGCGCCCAATAGAGCTTGTGCATTCCGAGGTTTCTGGACTGCCGCACCTCGACCATGACTTCTGCGCCCATCTTTAGGTTGCGCATGATCTCTTCGGCCTGCGGATCAGCAGGACGGAGGGCGCGAAGGTCTTTTTTGAAGACGCCCTTAGCCATCTTCCCACTTCCTTCTGTGCGGGCTGTTGCGCTGCGCTTCCTTCGCTACATCAAGTAAGCTGATACCGTATTTGCGGTCGAAGGTATCGGCGCCCAAGTCGTGGGCCTCCTGATGATGGTCCCGGCACAAGGGAACGCACCAACGGTCATGTGGCTTCATCCCGGTTCCGCCCGCCTCGCTGGCGGGCACGCCCTTGCGGACGTGATGCGCTTCGATGTGGACGGACGGGCACCCAGGAACACAGCACATGTGCCGACGAATCCAGGCGGTGTGTCCGGGGAACTCACGCTGTTCCTGGCGGATGCCCATCTTCGGAGCCTTGCGCTTGGCGAGCATCACGCGACCTTCCCGGTCGGATGCTGCGACCAGAACGCCATGCGGTCTGTTAATACCTTTTGGCACCGCTGGTACAGTTCTTCCGGAAGTGCCTTGATATGGGCTTCATTGTCTTCCCATAGCTTCGTGCATGCCGTTTGACTAGGAGCTTTCTCAAGCCCACTGCACAGTTTGTTGGTAAAATCTCCCGGCCCCTTTCCGTTCAGGGCATAGGAGGGGCGGGACCAGAAATCTTGCGGCGCTTGTTGGGGCGGCTGGCGGTTGTCCTGTTGGCGGTGCCCGGCGGCTTCCTCCCGCTCCTCATGCTTCAGTTCGTTGACATACTTGCTGTCATCGTACCGGCCCATGAAGATGTCGCCAGCAAAGCCGATCATGGACAGCGCCTTAATCAGCGCGTCGGTCACTGACTTCTTGGGGGCGTCTTCGTCCATGTAGGTCTTGCCGCTGGAGCGGGTGCCGCTGAACGGCGTTCCGCCAACGTGTTCGACTTCACCGCGCTTGCCGTTCCACTCGTACCAGACGCGGACGCGGGCAAGGCTCATCTTCTCCCCGGCGGGGCCTTCCTCGATTCGCTCATCAACGATGTTGAATCCCCAACCGATGCCGCACGGTCCGAACGTCTCGGTAGCTTTCCACACCAGATAGTGGGGCTTGGGGCTGGTTCCGCTGTACGACTTTCCCGTAATGGGCTTTGTCTGAGACGGCGGGGTTTTCTCGACAACGTTCCACAGGTTGAGATTGTCGGTCATGGCTATACGGCTTTCTTCTCAGCGTGAATGACCACGCCAGGGATTGAAAGGGATTCGGCATTTTTCCCGGCGCTGCGTACAGCGTCATCGGCAAGGCGCTGAATTGCTGGAAGCATTTCGTCTCGGCACGTTGCAAGAAAATGCCACACAGCCGAAGAAATGTCAACGATTTCAGCACTGTACACGGTGCGCAGACCGACAGCGCGACCGGCGCCACCGGAGGCTTGGGCGGTGGATTTTTCCGCCCTTTTGGCTAACCGTTCCGCCTTTGCAGCTTGTTCAAGCGCGCGTTCTGCCTCTTCACGCGATTCCAGACCGGCAGTGTTCGACCGGCTGGCGGAAAGGGCTTCGGCGGCTTCCTGTGCCCTTCGTTCTGCCTCGGCGCGCAGGCGTTCGGACTCGGCCTTCTTCTCCGCGTCCACCTTCGCCAGCCACGGGGTCAGGGCTTGCTTGCACACTTCCAGGGCCATGGGGCCTTTGCCCTTGGTGGTCTTGGTGTCGGCAATTAGCGGGTTATAGCGGGCCTGCACCTCTGCCTTGCCGTCGTCAAACGGCTTGTTCTCGACGGTGCGGCGTTCGTCGGCGGTCTTGATCGCGGCGCGGATTTTTTGCACCAGCAACCCGACCATATCGGCCTGCTCTTGATTGGCGATGGGTTCGCCGTCCAGCCAGTGCTTGGCCTCGTCGAACAGGTCTTCAATCTCCTGCCGTGATTGCTCAAACGGCGGAAGGTTGTTGCCGACCACGGCGCGCGGGTTCGGGACGTTGTTCATTCGGCGGCACTCCGAAAGGCCGCATCCGCCTCGCTGACGGCCCGCTTGAAGCAGTTATCCATCAGGTCCGGGTGAATGCTGTTGAGCATGTTGCGCAGCGCACAGGCGTCCACCAGCGAGCCGACTTCCGCAGAGAACTCTGGAACATCGTTGGAGCCTGGCGCGCGGTTCACATACCACCAGCGCGGCTCTCCGTTGCAGTAACGGCGCTCAACCTGATACGGCATGACGCACCTCCTTGGTTTCGTCGTTTGCGGGGCTACCCATTGCTGCGGGCCTCCAACTGATCGTTGTCCAGCGAGAACGGAAATAGGTATCCTTTCGCCATCCGTTTGAACTGCTGGGACGTGGTGATGCGGCAATTGTTCTTGCCGAAGCTGTTTCCGCTCGGGTCAATCCACTGGCGGGTGTAGAAGACACGCGTCGGAAACCGGCCCGGCTTGTGAACGCTGACGACGGTGAGAACCATCTCTCCCATGCCGTCCGCGAAATCCTCGGCGCTGTCGGGGCCTACAAACTCCGCATACGTCCCTGGCATCCACGTCTTGACCTTGTGCGGCCCGCCTTCGTCAAGCGCCTCGTACTCGCCCCAATAGAACGGGTACGGCACGCGAATCACGTCACCGGCATTCATTCCCCGTCCTCCTTCTCCCCGGTCAGTTCTGACACGATGGGGTGGGAGAGGGCGGCGGCGGCTTCGGCCATGGCATCGTTGATGCCGGAGGCGTCCTCGTAATAAAACGCGGCTCCGTTTCCTGCAGGCTCTGAAAAGTCCATGTGCTGATCCAGCTTGACGAGTGCCCCCGCCAACTCCAGCGCCAGCGCCTCAAGCGCGGCGATGCGGGATTCGGCGGCTTCCAGCGGATCGCACGCAGCGACATTGGGAAAGTAGACGCATTTCATCATCACACCCTCACGGCTTCGGCGGAAGATAACCGCCCTTCACGATATGCAGCGCAGGTTTACACACCGCGCTAATGACGTTTTCCCGATCTTCGGCAATAAGACGCGCTTCACGCTGGCACGTCGCCATATCGGCATAGTGCAGCGGCGGCGCGGCGCCGAAGACGGTGATGACGCAGAGGATTGCGGAGGTCATTGCACATTCTCTCGCTCAAACTCGACCAGCCCCAGTCCGCACAGCGCGTCAAACGCAGCCGCGCAAAGCCGTTGCGGATTGCCGGGATTGCTCCACAGCAGGAACAGCGCGGCGATGGCGTCTTCGTTGCCAGCCTTCGCGGCGGCGATGTTGTGCCACAGCGTTTCCGTGGCGCAGTGGAGGGCGGATTTCATGGCGACACCTGACCGGCAAGGCCGCAATATCCGACATCAGCAAGGCGCCGGACGGTAGCATTCGGCCTAAGGGTGGATTCGGCTTCGCTGACGATCACAAAATTGCTGTCGCGTTCGACAAGAACCTTGGCTTCGGCAACCCGCATCGGGAACTCGCCTGCCGCAGAATCGACGCGCCACGCCATGCATTTGCTGGCAACGCAGTAGTTCGTGCAGTTCGATGCGCACTGCTTCGTGCGGGCCTGTTCTTCGGTCACAATCATCACTTCCCCCACATCTTCAGCACGAACCGCGCATAGGTGCGCTCGCTCTCGGTGCTGCGGTTGGATTTCAAGGTTTCTTCGGCCTCGCGCAGTTGGCGGGCCAGTTCGGCGGATACGCGCGGGTGGAGCATGGGTTAGTCCTCCCAGCGGGCGCGCATGCGCTTGATAGCTTCGGCAGGGACACCGTGGACGTTGGGCCAGTTTCCGCGCGCCACGATCACTTCAACGGGGAAACCCATTTCCATGTACGGCTGCATCTCCCAGCGGCGTGTGAAGGTGTTCGCCACCACCACGTCGTAGCCTTCCTTCAGCGCGTACAGCGTCATGCGCTGGCACCATTCATGCGCCTTCGGCAGCTTGGCCGGGTCAAACCGATAAGCCCCGCTCTCCATGAAGAAACTGTCGGCCTCGTAATGCTTGGCACAGGTGGAAGCGACAATCTTGCGCGCCATGGTGCTTTTGCCGCTGCCGGGGAGGCCGCGAATGAGCGTGAGCTTCGGCATTGTCGCTACTCCGCAGCGCGAAATTCGGCAGCAGCTTCCCGGTGCGCGGCGATCAGCGAGGATTTCGGCACACCGCTATCAAGCGCGGACATGGCAAGATGCATCGCCGGGTCAAGCTCATCGTCAATCGCGTTGCCGATCATATCGGCGGCGGCAATCAGAAAGGCACCGTCAGCGCCAAGAAAGCCAGCGTACTTGCGCAGATGATCCTGCACGCGCCGGATTTCGTCAGCGGCATAACCGGCGTAGAGCGCAATATCGCTCAGCGTGTCGGGGTGCTTATCTGAAAGGTGCATCTTTTTTCTCCCTCGTTTGTCTCCCAGGTTGGGCCGGTAGCTGTGCACGCCACCGGCCCGAGGGAGAGGCGCTTATCGGGCTACCATGCGGGCCTATTGCCGGGGCCACCGGATCGTGTCGTCTTGCGGCGACAAGAAAGACATTACCCATTTCCCAGCGTGTCGTAAACACAAAAATTAGCCGTTTGGGCTATTTTTATGATTGACGCATTCCCGCAGATGCTGCATAGATTGTCGCCATGAAGCTCAAGCAATACATCAAAGACGAACGCCTGACATACGCCGAATTCGGCAATATGATCGGCACCCCGTATCCGCGAACCGTACAGCGATATGCGGAAGGTTTGCGGATTCCCAAGCCTGACGTAATGGCAAAAATCACAATTGTAACGAACGGCAAGGTTACGCCGAACGATTTTTATACGTAACGCAACACCTATGGCGGCCCAAGAAAAGGCCGCGCAACAAGACAACTATGATAAGGACTATAACCATGTTCATGACCGTTTCAGACATCCGCGAAGCCAATGTTCGCCGCACCAATGGCGGCTTGTATATCGGCAAGGACCGCAAGGAAGACACCGGAATCACCAAGCGCCTGAACCGCGACCACAAGGCGGCGAATCATCGCCAGAATGCCGAAGTGCGCCGCCAGATGAACATTTCCGCATCGCAGGCCCCCGGACGAAACCCGCGCCCCGGCAAGATCGTCGGTCCCGCTGCCCCGTACCGCTACACCACTTCCGGCCCGAAGCTGCGCGGCTAGCCATGACCATCTCCGAACGCGAAGAGCGCATTCGCGCCATTAACCGCGCGCTGGCAAGCGAACTGCCGCAAAGCCGCCACGTCGATCTCGTCTTAGCCAAGCTCGCCCTGTTAGGATACGGGGCGGCGGAAATGAAGGTGGAAGGGTAGATGGTTGAAGTCTGGCTCCCGGTGCCTGAGTACGATGGGCTGTATGAAGTCAGCAACCTTGGGCGTGTCCGCAGCGCAAGAACTGGCGCAGTGCTCGCTCCATCAGCGACCAGCGGCTACCTGCACGTCAGTCTGTGTCGGAACGGAGAGGTTAGGACGGCAAGAGTGCATCGAATTGTTCTCACGGCGTTTTGCGGGCAAGAGCCGTTCCAAGGAGCACACGCCGCTCATAATGACGGAAACTCTCTGAACTGCGCGCTCACAAACCTTCGCTGGGCCACTGCCGTTGAGAACCAAGCTGACGTGACGAGGCATGGGCGAAGGTGCCGAGGAGAAGATGTTTATGGCGCCGTTCTTACAGAGGAGAAAGTGCGCGCGATCAGGGCAAGGATATCTGGAGGCGAAAGAAGCCGACCCATCGCGCAGGACTATGGCGTCTCAATCTCAACCATCCACTTGATTAAGCACAACAGGATTTGGAGGCACGTGACATGAGTGAAGATAACGCTGGCATCGGTCACAACAGCCAGATCGGCGGAATCGCGGCAGAGGCGCTGCGAGCCTTTGTGACGCGCATCGAAAATTTGGAAGCCGAGAAGAAGGTTCTCGGCGCTGACATCAAGGACGTGTACGCGCAGGCCAAGTCACAGGGCTTCGACACCAAGATCATGCGCAAGATTATCAGCCTGCGCCGCATGGAAAATCATGAGCGCGAGGAGCAAGAACAAATTCTTGATTTGTACATGTCTGCCCTTGGGATGAAATAGTTATGTCCGCCGCAGACGAACTCCGCGACCTCGCAAAGCGCATTGCCGCACTGGAAGCGGAAACGGCGTATGTGATGGTCGCTGCACAGAACGCCGTCAGACGTGCGGCAATCCTATCTCCGCTGAAAGATGGGGATTTGGCATTCGTCGCCAACTGTGGCCGCGAGCACATGAACAGATTCCGCAACGGTCGCGTTGACGCGAACCTCGAAATGCTTTGCGCGCTTGCTGAGTTTTTCGGCGTCAAAAGTGTGATGGGCCAGTCACAGGAAGGCAAGGAATCGGCTGAATGATCCTGACACTTCCAAGCCTTCCGCCGCCGCTGTCCGCGTGTTTCAAGAACGTGCGGCGCAACGGCAGGGCGGCGACACCGCGATACACAGCATGGGTTAGTGAGGCTATGCATGCCGTGCGAAGCCAGAAGGTTGCTCCTATTTCTGGAGCTGTAGTGGCCGTCTACCAATTCCGTCGCCCTGACCTACGCCGTCGCGACCTCGGAAATCTTGAAAAGGCCGTTAGCGACCTCTTGGTTAAAGCTGGCCTGATCGAAGACGACTCACTAATCATTGATTTACGTATGATTTGGGGCAGCGAGGACCCTGTCACAATCACGATCACGCCAGCAAAATAGAGAATGGGGGAAAGAATGCCTGACATCATTACCACCGCAGAACAGGACGCAATCGCCGCGTTCCTGGCTTCTGGAGGAAAAATCACCAAATGCCCGACGCGATTTGCTGGTACTGTGACCGGGGCAGAACCAATGACGGATGGAGTTGCATCAACCGTCCGCGAAAAGACGGCACGCGAGAAGTGGTCTGAAATTGCCGAAAAGGCAAAGCGGACCAAAAAGCAGAAAACTGACGAATGCAAGCGTAAGCTTCTTGCTTCTGACGAACGCGCCCGCAGAGCCACGAAAAATCTTGAACTGGTGCAGCAACGAGCCTGCGAACGCGTAGCAAAGAAGCTCGGTCAGGCACTGCGCTCTCTTGGAGAAGAATGGACGTGGAAAAATATCAACGCCACGGCTCGTACTCTTGGATACAAGGCCGCGAAGAACCTGACTCAGTTCCTGCGCGAGCAAGGTCATGGAGATAAAATCCCTCCGCGCGAGTATCCGAAAAAAATCATCAAAGGACAAGAAAGCCAGAGAAAGAAAGACACACGTATGCAGCGTTATGCTGCAATTTGCGAAGATTACACCGCTGGCGTGGAACTAAAGAAAATCCGTGAAAAGCACAATTGCGGCGATGACACGATTTTCCGTGCCATTAAGGTTCTCAACATTCCTCGCCGCCGCCGTGTGTTCAGGAAATACGATGAGGGAACTCGGCTCGCAATTCTTGCTGATTATGATGCTATGGTATCGATTCCTGACATGGTGAAAAAATGGCGGGTGGCAGACGACACGATCAGAATGATCGCATCAGACGCCGGAAGAGTGAAGCGACCGCGTGTTGTAAAGAAAACAGGACACGTCTACGCAGCACGCCTGTCTGATCGCGATCAGATGATCAGGGCTGACTATGAAGCGTATGTTCCGATCACAGAAATGTGCGTTCGGTTCAGCCTTGGGAAAAAGGCCATCGTTGAAAGCGCATTGCGCGCTGGTGCCAAGAAGCGTAAACCGTTGCCGAGGAGTCCCGCTCCAAGCGCCAAGGATATGCAGATTGCCGCAATGTATCAGGCCGGTGCTCAACCGAAGGAAATTTGCGAATCCATTGATACAACGCCGCGCACCGTGATTCGCGCGCTAGTGCGCTGCAAGGTGCAGATCAGGGACGCTCAGATGCGGACGCGTAAGCAGAACAAGCGAGAAGCCGCAGAACGAACAGCGCGAGTTATTGAACTTCATAAGCAGGGAAAGACGAATCGACAGATCATGGAGGTCGTCGGATACATGAATGAAAGCACGCCGCGAAAGATCGTTGCAGAGTGGCGGAAAGATCAGAATATGGAGGATGGTAAAAATGACGTGGGATAAGAAATTCATTGCCCTTGCCGAGCATGTATCGGGATGGTCAAAAGACCCATCAAGCAAGGTTGGTGCATGCATTATTGGCGACCGTCGCCGCGTCGTGTCGCTGGGGTTCAATGGGTTTCCTCGAGGAATCGAGGACACCGCAGAACGATTGAATGATCGGGCGGTGAAATACCGCCTTGTTGCTCACGCCGAGCGCAACGCCCTGGACAATGCCGAAACCAGCGTTATCGGCGCTACCCTGTACGTCACCCGCCATCCTTGCAGCGAATGCGCCAAGAGCATCGTGCAGAAGGGCATTGCCCGCGTGGTCTACCAGCCGCATTCAGACTTTGACGCGCGCTGGGCTGAGGAATTGGCATGGGCGCGAATGATCATGGCGGAAGGTGGCGTGAAGTTGGAGGCCGCTAATGCCTGACATCCTCCCCCGCGCCACCAAGGCAAATGAGCGCGCAGTCATGCGGAAGAAGACCAGAAAGGCAGTCTATCAACCGTATCAGCGCGGCACCTTCGAGTATGATCTATTCCGCGTCATCAACGAGCAGGGAATGCCGGATGTTGTGCTGTCCAAGATGTGCGGCCTCAGTGGTTCCGCAATCTGCAACTGGCGTACAAAGTTTCGCAAGCCGCGCGATTTGCCGACCGTGAAGAAGCTGCTTCAACGCTGCGGCTACCGCCTTGCAATCGTCCACGTCGAAGAAATGGAGCCCTCCCAATGACCGCGCTCGCCTGGGCATGGCTCGCCTTTCTCGCAGCCGTCTTCGTCGCTGGAATCGCGCTCTATGTCTGTGTCGTGCGGCCTGTGCTGCGCGAACTCGATGAGGACGTGTCGGATGCGTATGGGAGGTTTGAGTAATGGACCTCCCGCACGGCCCGTTCTCGCTGATCCTGTCCGACCCACCATGGCGCTTTGCTGTGCGGTCAAGTAAGGGCGAGAAGAAGTCTCCGCAGTCGCATTACCAGTGCATGAGCCTTGACGACATTAAGGCACTCCCGGTCGCGTCCGTCGCTGCGCCTGACTGCCTGCTGTTCATGTGGGCGACGGCGCCAATGCTTCCGCAGGCGCTTGAAGTCATGGCCGCATGGGGCTTCACGTTCAAGACCATGGGCGCTTGGGCCAAGCGGTCCAGCACTGGCGCGAAGTGGGCGTTCGGCACCGGCTACATTCTCCGGTCTGCGTCTGAGCCGTTCCTGATTGGCACCCGTGGCCGTCCGAAGGTTCACACAAAGTCCGAGCGTAACCTGATCGTGGCCCCCGTCCGCGAGCATTCGCGCAAGCCTGACGATGCGCGCCGGATGCTGGAGGCGATGGTTCCGCACGGCGACCGGCTGGAGATGTTCGCCCGCGAGGCTGCGGACGGTTGGACGGCATGGGGCAATGAAACGAACAAGTTTCAGCGTGCGGCTGAACTGGAGGCGGCATGAGACAGCTTCGCTACGTCTGCAATCACGACGCCTGCCGCTACCTGCAATGCGAGCGCCACCAGAAGAAAGCCGAAAAGCACATCCCGCGCATCGACCTGTGCGGCGCGAGTCAGTGCCTTATCTGGCGCGTCGAGGATGACGGGGAGATGACAATTCACCCGAAGGTGACGCGATGACACCAGCCGCCCAAGCCGCCTGGATCGCCTGGCACATCCAGAAATCCGAATGCCACCGCACAGGCGCACCGTTCCCCGGAGCGTCGAAGCAGATCACCGAGCAGGAAGCCGACGCGCTTGTGAGGGCGTGGCGGGAGAGGAGGGGGAAGTGAGCGCACGCAAGAAGAAGCCAGTTTGGCCCGGTGATGGGCTTGTGGAGTGGGTTGACGGCGATACCGCCTACCTGTCAATCGCCTTCACTTGGCGGCTAGATGACGCTTATCAGCGCGCCGTGTTCTACCGTTCGCAGGGCCTCAAGGTGCGCGCGGGTGGCCCCGGTACGTTCACCCGCAAGAACTACCTAGCCGACGTTGCCGATGTCGGAGGCTCCCTCCCGGATGCCATCGCCCGGCATAATACGCGCGCCACCTTTGCTAGCCGTGGGTGCTCTGTAGGGTGCTTGTTCTGCATCGTCCCTAAAATGGAGGGGAGAGAGTTCACGCTGTTCCCAGATTTTATCGTTCGCCCGATCCTCTGCGACAATAACCTATCTGCCCTTCCTGCGGATTACCAAGAACACATCGTTTCCCGCTACATGGCGGAAGGCGTTCCGCTTCTTGACGCCAACAGCGGGTTTGAGCCGAAGACTTTTGACGAAGAGGTTTTTCGTCGCTGGGCGCCGATCAACAAGGGGCCGTGGCGCTTCGCCTACGATGAAATCGCAGAGCGCGACGACGTTTACAGGGTAATGCGGATGCTCCGGGCGGCTGGCGTGCCTAAGTCCCGTATTCGCGTCTACACGCTGATAGGCAACGAGCCGTTTGACGTTTGCATGGGCCGTATCCGTGAGGTGATTCAATGGGGCGGCGAGCCATACGCACAGCCTGTTATGAAGCTCAATGCGCTACAAAAGACGCCGATGGTTCGCCATGACTGGACACCGCAACTCCTGACCGACGTTACCAAGTGGACAGACAAGTGGATTTGGCGGAAGACGCCAAATTTCAGAGATTACAAGCGCGGCACGAAGACGGTTAAGCCAGTCGATGGTCAATGCGGCATGGATTTCGGCGGGGCGCCAGCATGAAACACCTCCGCACCACCCAAGCCATCCGCAACGTCGAGTTAGCTCTCCCCGCCGCCATCGCACACCGCCTGGCCGGAATCTTCATCCCGACCAGCGTAGCAGACCGCGAATTCCTGGCCCACGCCTGCACCGTCTTTAACGCGGTGACGATGAAACCGGTCGAAGGTCTGCCTTTGCCCAAGCGCGAATCGCACCGCCGCAACGTGCTGAAACTGCGGGCGGAACTGCTGGACCAGTACGAGGGGCGCGGGGCTGTGACCGTCTACGCGGCGGCTCAGGCTTGGGCGCAATATCTGCATGACAGCGGGCTTGTGCTGATCGCGGAAGGCAATCCGTTTGCCGTCACTTGGAATGCGCTGGGGGAGAGCTTCCGGCGCGATCCGGGGAATATGGAGGCGTGGGCGGCTTGCGAGCGGTCGGCGCTGAAGATGGCCGGGCAATGGATTGAGTGGTTGGAGAAACGAGGCTATTACCGACTAGACACAACCGCTTAGGCAGTATAACATCATCAATGCGGCGGCTCACCCTTGACTAGCTATCTTGGGATAAGTCGCGTTTCCCCTGCCTTCGCGCAGAGCCGCCGCCGCTTATGCGAAGACACTGAGGCGGGAAAAGGTAGGGAATAGACATGACGCCAGAATTGCGCTCACAGCATGAAACTGTGATTGAGAAGTCACAGTTTGACATGACTTCCGCCCATGAGGTGGATGCATGAGCCTAAATCGTGAGATTCCGCACAGCTATGACGCCGAGCAATCTGTGCTTGGGGCAATACTCGTCAACAATCGCGCCTATGACCGCGTTTCCGAGATTTTGCGCCCAGAGCATTTCTCGCATGAGGCGCACAGCAGAATTTATGAGATTTCCGCGCGCCTAATCGATGCCGGTAAGATTGCAACCCCTGTAACGCTAACGCCACACCTTCAAGACGACAGGTTTCTTGAGGATGTTGGCGGAGTTCTATATATAGCCAGCCTCGCTAATGCCTGCGTTTCCGTGGTTAACGCGGCTGATTACGCCCGCCTGATCTACGACCTTCACATGAAGAGGTCGCTAATTGAGGTGGGCGAAACGCTCGTCAACCAAGCGTATGCGAAGGACATTGATGCGCTTCCGGCTGACAAGTTGCTTGAGGCAACGGAGGCGCGTCTTTTTGAACTATCAGCGTCCGGTACCGCTGACGGAGATTTGCGCGAGTTCGGCACGTTCGCTGACGACGCTCTCAAGGCGTGGGAATCGGCGTACCAGAGGCGCGGGCAACCGGCTGGAATTCCCACCGGCCTTGTCGATTTGGACAAATGCCTTGGCGGGTTGAACCGCTCTGATTTGCTGATCCTTGCCGGTCGTCCAGCCATGGGCAAAGCGCAGCCGTTTGATGCCATGGTCAAAACGCTATCAGGGTGGAAGCGCATGGGGGACTTGCGCTTTGGCGATGTCCTGGCCTCGGTAGATGGCGCTCCGTCCATCGTCACCGGAATTTTTCCGCAAGGTGAGCGCCAAGTTTACAGAGTCACTCTTTCGGATGGGCGCTCTACTCGATGCTGCGCCGAGCATCTGTGGCTGGTTGATAGCTGCAAATGGTCTGGCGGCCCAAAGGTCATGCAGGCATCGGAAATCATGGAGCGCATCAAGACAGAGCGTTATCGGCACCGCATCACCGTTCCGCTTGCCAGCGGCGACTTTGGGCACAATGAGCCATTGCCCGTAGACCCGTGGTTGCTTGGCGCCATCCTTGGAAACGGCAACGTCACAGGATGCACGCCGCTGATTAGCACGATGGACGCGGCAACATTGTTCCGAGTCCAGCGTGCGATTGGCGATGGGCTGGAGGTGGTCAACGCCGGAACGGATTATGACTACCGCATCCGCGCCGCTGCCGGTGGCGTGAATACGCTCGCGCTTGCGCTGCGCAGCATTGGCGTCACCGGCAAGTCTAATGAAAAGTTTATCCCACGCGTCTATCTTGATGCTAACCGGGCGTCCCGCGTAGAGCTTTTACGCGGCCTGATGGACACTGATGGATGGGTCGAGAAGTTCGGCGTCGTCCGGTACTCGTCCAGCAGCCGACAGCTTGCGCTTGACGTACAAGAACTTGTACGCTCGCTTGGAGGAATATGCACCATTGCCGAGAGGTCGCCCAAGTACACCTACAAGGGAGAGGGGCGCGTCGGACTTCCGCATTTCGTCTGCAATATCCGCATGAAGAACCCTGCGGAGGCGATGACGCTGATCCGCAAGCAGCGGCGGTGTGGCACGCCGCGCATGGCCCTAACCATCGTCTCAGTTGAACCAGATGGCATTGAGCCTGTGCAGTGCATTTCCGTTAGCCACCCAAGCAGCCTCTATGTGACTGATGGGTACACGGTCACGCACAACACCAGCCTTGCCACTTCCATGCTGGTCAATGCCGCGCGACAAGGTGCCAAGGTGGCGTTTTTCTCGCTGGAAATGTCGGGCGGTCAGCTTGCCCAGCGTATCATTTCGGCCCATGCCGGTGTTGATGGTGGGCGGGCTCGTAAGGGAGAAGTTGATGCGAGCGAATTTGAGCGCCTGACGTTAGCAGCCAACGAATTTCGCGAACTTGGCGTCTACATTGACGACACCGCAGCCGTCACCGTCCAGGCGATCCGCAACCGCTCGCGCCGCATGAAGCGCAAGAAGGGGCTTGACGTTATCGCGGTAGATTACATTGGCCTCGCCACGCCAACGACCGGCGTTGGTAGCCGCGTGCATGAGATCGAGGGTATTACCAAGGGGCTGAAGGCGCTTGCCAAGGAATTGGACGTTCCGGTAATTGCCTTGTCGCAGCTTTCTCGCGCTGTTGAGACACGCGAGGACAAGCGCCCGCAACTCTCTGACCTTCGTGACTCCGGCTCTATTGAGCAGGACGCGGATTGCGTCATGTTCGTATACCGCGAGCAGTACTACTTGGAGCGAGCCGAACCGGCCCGCCGCCCCGAGGAAAACGACCAGAAATTCAACGACCGGTATTCTGCATGGCTGAACCGCTTGCAGGAAGTGACCGGCGTTGCCGAAGCCATCATTGCAAAGAACCGCCACGGACCTAGCGGGTCCGTCCGGTTGGCCTTCGATGGCCCAACAACGAGGTTCAGCAATCTCTACCAAGGGGGCATGGAGTGAGCTACTACCGAATGCACCGTGGATGGATGGAAAACTCCGTCATTGCCGGTTCTGAGCCATTCTCAAAGCGCGAGGCGTGGTGCTGGCTGATCGAAACTGCCCGTTTTGCCGATGGCGAAGAATGGATTAACGGCGGCACCGTCACGGTGCTGCGCGGACAGCTTTGCAAGGCATATCGCTATCTGGCGAAGGCGTGGAAATGGGACGAATCCAGGGTGCGGCGGTTTTGCCGCACGTTGGAAAAAGCGAACATGATCCAGTGCGGAACCGCCGCAGGGCAAGCGCTCGTAACTATCTGTAATTACGACATTTATCAGGCCGATCAGTGCGGCGACGCCGCAGTAAACGACGCGGCACCGCCGCAGCACCGCCGCAGCACCGCCGCAAATAATAAGAATGGTAATAAGGGTAATAAGGGTAATAATATTAACCCCCCTATCCCCCCTTCCGATGAGCCTGACACGTCAGATGACGGCGACTGGCTAAACCGCCTGGATTCGGTTGATAGGATTTTGGTTGCCGTCTGGATGCAGACCGGCGCCACCAAGGACGATTGCCTGAAGTGGCTAACCACCACTAAGGGCCAAGGCCGCGACAAGGTTGCCGCGTGGCTGAAGCTGGGTCCGTCCGTTGATGACATCGCGGCCAAAATTACCGCCATCTTTGACGAGGCAGAGCACCGGGGGCAGCCGATCCAACAGGCGTGGCCGTATTTGGACAAGACCATCAAGGCGTGGGCCGCCGAGCAGAAGCGCGCGGAACAACCGACCGTGACAGCGCAGACGCCATGGCACCAGCGTGTCAGTGCGTTCCGTGACAGCGGCGCTTGGCTCCCGTCGTGGGGACCGCGACCAAGTGAGGCCAGTTGCCACGTCCCGCCGCGAATCCTTTCAGAATTTGGTTATCAATCAGAGAGTGTAACATGAGCCAAACTCCTCACCGCTACCGCCAGCACTTAGCTACCTCATACGAACGCGCCGCAGCCATCGCCGCGCAATGCATTCGAGATGGCACTGGTGTTTCTGCTGCAATCAAGGATAATGGCCTCTTCATGAGCCCAGATGCAAAAAATTGGGGCCAATTCATCATGCAGTTGGCGAACCATATTCACAGGAAAGAGCGAGATATTCCGGACAACTGTTGATGTCTGGCTGGGAAATGTACCCCGCCCTGATTCGCCTGGGGCTGCAATTTTGCGATGACATGCCAGCATTCCGGCGGCTGATGTCGGAGCAAGCGGAGAACGCTGCGGCGTGTCGAGCGGAGGCGCCGGAAGTGGCAGACGAAATTCGGGCGCTGTGTCTGGCGGCCCGAGAGAGATTGAGCCTAGCGGAATAGTCCGCCGGGCATGTGGAAACGGGGCCGCACGCCTCGGCCCGCAATTAACCGGAGGCAAGACGATGACTGCATTCGAGATTGACGCTACCGATGGCCACAAGGTGGGCCGTGATCCGCGCACCATGACGCAGGACGAAATCAAAGCGTGCGGACATGAGCCCATGCCGGTGCTGGCTGCGCTGCGTGCCAAGTGCCTGGACTGCGTGGGCGAGTCGCCGGCCGAAGTGCGCCGCTGCGTGTCGGTGACGTGCGCCCTGTGGCCGTTCCGCATGAACAAGAACCCGTGGCGTGAAAAGCGCGAGATGAGCGACGAGCAGCGGGAAGCGGCTCGGGTGCGCCTCCAGAATGCCCGCCTTGGAATTTCTGCTGGAAATCAGCCGAGCGAAATTGAGGAAGACGAGTAGGGCGCTAGTGCGCCCTACGCAGACCATCAACGCCCGCCAGCGGGCATTCTAGGAGGTTTTTAGAGATGAAGATTCTAACGGTCGATAAGGCGGGTGGAACAACCGCAACTTCGGCTTCTGGCGGAATGGTTCGCTTGGAGCTTTGGACGGCAGAGCGCGAGCGGAGTGAAGACCCGATCATCGCACAGATGACGGTCGGGCAGGCGCTTGGACTGATGTATGCGCTGGCCGGTGCGGCGAAAGTCGCTCTGTCCGAAGTCGTGAAATAGGGAGGGGCAAAGCAATGACCGGCCTAGGCGAAGACGTTTACGAAGACCGCACCACCGCTCTTGACGCGCTGACGGCGGAAAACGAGCGGCTTGGGATATACGGCGCAGAGACGGACGCCAGTGGGAGCGAGGCGGAAGACGACGCTGCGTTCGACATGCGCTTGCGTGCAATGCGAGCGATCCAGGCCGCGTTTGCAGAAGCGAACGGACAGTCTATTTCCGCCATGAAGATTGCCCGTTCAGCCTTCCTTTCCATCGGCCTCCCGCTGCCCGACCTGCAATGGGCTGCGGAGAATGCGGCGATGGTGAGGGCGTTGCGGGAGGGCACGCACGTTGCGGTTCCGCGCGCTGTTGCTGTGTGCCATGGGTGCGACCACTACCGGGTGAACGACGGTCATTACTTTTTCTGCCGTGACTTAGGCGACAGCGAGAAGTCCGATTCGTGGGAGTCGTTTGGCGGTTGGAAGCAGACCAATGGACGCCCTCCCGCCGAATGCAGGTTCATGAATGCAAGTAAGGAGTCCGCGCGATGAGCGAGGTTGCGGAACTGGTGGCGCACATCCGACGCCGCCGTGAAGATGACGGTTACGACTTGGAATCCGTCAGAGAGATTGCCTCTGACCCGACCGGCGTTGTCGAACTGTACGGAATTATCCAAAAGGCCAACGTTGACCGCACTGCGGCTTGCGACGCGCTGGAAGCACAAGCCCAGCACATCGCCAACCTGACCGGCGCGCTTTTGGCCGAACATGACGAGGTGGAACTGAAGCAAGCGGCCCTTGAGGGGATTTCGGCAAAAAATGACGAATTAGCGGCCAAGGTTGCCGCGATGGCGCAGGTTGTCGAGGCGGCGCGGGCGTGGGCAGCAGCAAGAAATGGAAGCGGGCCGTATCACCTTGATTGCGACCGTCTAGAAAAGGCCCTCGCCAAGCTGGAGGCCGCCAATGTCTGAGCCATTCACCCCCGACGAAATCCGCGCCGCCGAGATCGAGGCGGCGAGGGAGGAGGGGTATCGGGCGGGTCTGGTAGAAATGGCAAAATTTTCCCTTGAATATATTAACAGTGCCCCTGATCCAGCGTTTTACAGGAGATTTCTCGAACTAGATGAGGCATTTTTGACGTGGCGACGGCAGGCGAGAGAGGCCATAGAAGCCAAGTCCGGGGAGGCGCGGTGATGATTTCTTTTCTCTTGGAAGCCTGGGGCCTTGCCAAGAAGAAGATGCAAGCGCGCCGGGACGCAGCCGAGCGTGCCAGCATCGCAAAGGCGTTTAACGACCGCTACACCTACCGCGTCCAGTACGCCAAAAGTGCCGACTACCTCAAGGGTTCGGCAATGGGAGGCTTTTTGCCGCGCGGCGGGAATGCGTGGATGTGCCCTGAGTGCAACAACATCCACCACCCGACTGAATGCAGCGTCTTTTCTGGCCTGCAATACCCGGCGTGCTGCGGGCACCCGGAAGGAAACCGGCTTTACGCCAACATCAAGACGGGGCTCTGACATGCCGAAACTCGACAACGAGCCGTGCGCGGTGGAGGTGCCGATGCGCTATGGAAAGCACATCGGTTTTCGGTTCAACAAGCCTGGGCGCGGGACGCTGTTCGTCAGGACGCGCGATTTCTCGGTTTGGCTGACACACCACATGCTCATGGAGCTTGACGAGGAAGAGGGATGCGGCGCCGATCCGTTTCTTTGGTACGATCAACTGCGGCGCGCAGGAATGCTGGATGGGAAGTTGCGCAAATGACCCGCGACCCACGCTTCTACACCCACCCCCGCGTCCGCACCTGCCCACCCACAAAAGACGAGATCGAAGCTATCGCCCGCCGCGCGTGGCACCAACAGGGCAGGGTTCTTGCGGACCCGGCTGCGATTGAGGCGGCGGGGGATTGGGTGACTGCGCAGACTATGCGGGCTTGGGCGGAGAAGGTATTCGGGCCTAGGCGCGTTTAGCCTGTTCCTCCGCCCACTTCGCCGCCGCAAGTAACGTATCCCCATGGCATGGCTGCGGCGAACAGCAGCATAGCAGGTTTGCGCCATCGAGCGCTGCTAAGTCAGCAAGTGCAATTCGACCGGAGCTGATTTCCTGCCACAGCCATTCCCGGTGCTTGGCAATGACCGCCGCCCTGTCTCCGTCCCGACCGATCACGAACGGATTACCCCAGCGCGACGGACGCATGATGTTGACGGCGTCGTCGGGGAGAAATTCGCGGTGGTGGTGGTTGAAGACGGGCATGGCTATTCAAGCCCGATAGCCCAATCTTCAAGCCCGAACCGCGCGGCCCTGAACTTGACGGCCTTGATTTCCTCTTCCGCCTCGTCGTTGCAAGCGTAGGCCAGCAGCTTTTCGGCCTCTTCAAGCATGGTCAATGCGCGCTCGACGGCGGGAGGGAAAACCTTGTCGCGCACCAATTGCTGGTGAATGGCCTTGGCGCATTCGATCCCGGCTGCCTGGCGCTTCTTGTCGCCCTTCAACACGCGATCCAGCATGACTTTCCGCGCCTCGGTGGCCCGGTCCATCCATAGAAGGCCATAAGCCAAGTTCTCTGCTGCTTCTCTTTCGGAAACATCCTTCCGCAGATTGCAGAGTTCGATTTCCGCGTTCTCGTGGCGCTCGGCATGAAGGTTGCTGTTGAGCGTCATCTTTCCAAGCTCGCACTGAAGGCGCATGATTTCGGAGTGCAATTCGTCAATGGTTTCCACCGTCTTCCCCTCCAATCTTCGCCATCTCATCCGGGGCAGGCGGCGGGGCGCTCGGAACATCAACGGAAATGGTCGGGCATTCATCGTAGTTTTCGGAATAGTCCTCAAAACCGGAATGCACGAACATCAGTTGATCCCCGCGATGGACGGTCAGGTGCCATCTTTCCCCGGCCCCATTAATGTCAACCCAAACCCATCGTGGCGGGCTGATATATCCAACGTATCTGTTCATTTCTGCCACTCCTCAAAACACGATCATCACGGGGCCGAACCATATGTATGGCCTGCCCCACGCCCCGGTAAGGCTGGCCGCACAGTTGAGCCACCCCCAAATGCGCGGGTTCATCCATCCGACTGACGGCCATTCGGCACAGCGATGCATGTCATATCCGTTTCTCCGCGCCCGCGCACTCAGGCGGGGCGGTGGTGGTTATTTCGACTTCAGGCCAGCAATCGCCGTTTCGAGGTTAAGCCGAAGCCCGACAACCTCACTGCGAAGTGCGGTGATTTCGTCGGCGGCATCGGACAGAAGTTGCGGCGACCCAGGATCGCGTGCTGATGCGACGGCACGCAACCGCTTCACGATATCGAATTTAGTCATTTCCCATCCTCCTTCTCCCGCGAAATCTCTTCCGCATAGGCATTCAGCTTCGCGCCGATATCCGGGTCGCGGTGGCCGTCTTTGCCGCGCGCCCAGATGCGGCTATTGCTTGTCCAGCGTGTCGGCATCCTTCACCGCCTGTTTCCGCTGTTCGTCCGTCAGCATCATCCACATGGCGAGCATGAGCGGAAGCCATGGCGGAACCGGGGCGCGGTTTTTAACCCATGCGTTTACCGACGTTGCCGACTGGCCGACCACCGCCGCAAGTTTACGCTGGGTTAGGCCGATTTGGTTGAGCAGGTAGGCGAGAAAGTCAGGCGTCATTCAAGCCCTCGACAAATGTTATCCGCCTAACCCCTACATGTATGATCCCGGCGTCGATACCCCAAACAATGTGGTCCAGCTCGACGCCATTCCCGTACCTGCGTGGGTTATGATGCGGGAACCGTTCGAAAATCTTGTCAACGGCGTCTTCAATGCTGCTGTATCCACCAAGTTCGGGCCAAAGCGCGACATCTGGCGCATCAAGCCATGGGCCTAGTGTTTCAGCGCGCATCAGCATTTTTTGAAGTCCTCGCAGTCTCGTTTCCAACCCTAATCCCAGGATGATGACCAGCTATTGCCCGGCGCGGCGTACCATCGCGGCTTGTGGTTAATCGCGCATACCTTGGCGGGGTCGCATATCTCCATCACAAGGTAATGGGCGCACTCGTCGCAGTGCTTGGCCCGCGCCATGTCACATCTTTTCGATGCTGGTGGCGGCAATGCCGTTGCGCTCGCAGAAGGCGACGGCCTGCTTTTTGGTGCTGAAGTTGTAGTAGTCAAAGCGGCCAGTGTCGTAATTGGCGGCGTTCTTTCCGACCTTCACGATCCACATTTCCAGGCGCTCCGTTGCGTCGTCTTGATGTAAGCAACTTACATCTGAACGGTGCGACAGGTCAATTTAAAAAATGGTCCGTAACGAGAAAAAATGTAAGTGCCGCATATTCAGTCGCCGCCGATCGCGCCACCTAAAATCGTTTCCGACTTTCATAAACACGATCCTACAGCGTGTGCGAAAACGCTTCCGAAAAAGCGCGATTTCGTGTTATATTTCATGTTGTTAAGGGTGGTTTCGCGCCCGACACGCACGCCACCAATAAAAGCCGATTGGAGGCGTGAAAACGCCAGAATCGGCGGCGTGGATTGTCGCATGAAATTAGAGGTGAATTGGTGGCGCAAAATCGACTGACCCTTGGCGAAATTCGCAAGAAAAAACAACCGGGTTACTACGCAGATGGGGGCGGGCTATACCTCCGCGTTCTGCCCTCAAAAACCATGCTGTTTTTGGTCCGCTATACCGCCGATGGGGGTAGGAAGGAGGTCACGTTAGGCCAATTTCCGACCCTGGGGTTAGCCGACGCCAGGAAACTCGCCAAGCAGGAATTGAAGCGCCTGAAATCGGCGGCAACTGATGCCGCTGCTGATGCGACCGAAGCGCCCAAGAAGGCCAAGCCGAAAATCACGTTTGCGGACTGCGCCGAAAAGTACATCAAGGCGCACAAAGCGGAATGGTCAGAGCGTCACCATGCCGGGTGGGTACAGACGATGCACGATTACGCCGGGCCGGTGATCGGCAGGGCGCACCCGTCTGAGGTCAACACCGAGCACATGCGGATAATTCTTGAACCGATCTGGGAAACCAAAACGGAAACCGCCGTCCGCGTCCGCTCGCGCATCGAGGCCATCCTTGATTGGGCGGCTGTCATGGGGCATCGCAGCGCCGACAAGCCGAACCCCGCCCGATGGAAAGGCCACCTACAGCACGTCTTTGCCGACCGGAACAAGGTCGCTCCGGTTAAGCATCGCGAGGCGCTTCCGTTCCGCGATATCCCGGATTTCATCGCCAAACTGCGCACGTCAACAGACTTTGCCGCCAAGGCGCTGCTATTCACTATCCTGACCGCTGCCCGTTCAGGCGAGGCGCGCGGCGCGACCTGGGGAGAAATGGATTTGACCGCCGCCGAATGGGTTATCCCTGCTGCCCGCATGAAGGCCAGCAAGGAACACCGCGTTCCGTTGGCGCCGGAAGTGCTGGCGTTGATCGGGGAGAGGCCGCACCAAGCCGGGGCCAAGGATTACGTTTTCCCGTCCGTCCGCACCGGCCACCGCAACGGCGCGCTGATTTCCAGCATGTCGTTGCAATCCATGCTGAAGAACATGGGATATCAGACGCTAACAACGCACGGCTTCCGCTCCACTTTCCGCGATTGGGCGGCAGAGACGACAGATTACGCAAACGAGGTCGTAGAAATGGCTCTGGCCCATGCTATCGGTTCGAAAGTAGAGGCGGCATATCGGCGTGGTAATTTGTTGGAAAAACGAAGGATGTTAATGAAAGACTGGACTTTGTATTGCCTAAGCGCTAACGTTAACGCTCAATCTCAACCCGACTGAGGTTAGAAAATGTCTACGTTCTCTGTGCCAGTTGTCAGTATCCGCGCCATCGAAGCGATCCCCGATGCAGACGCCATTGAGCTTGCCGTGGTTGGAGATTTCCGCTCGGTGGTGCGCAAGGGTCAGTATTCCCCCGGCGACCGCGCCATCTACCTGCCGGAATCTGCTGTACTGCCAGACATCCTGATTGAAACCCTCGGCCTGACTGGAAAGCTGGCCGGAAGCGCCAAGAACCGCATCAAGGCTATCCGCCTGCGTGGTTGCCTGAGCCAGGGCGTACTTTACGACGCCGTTCCTGACGATGCTGCCGAAGGCCAGTGCATGGCCGAAATCCTTGGCGTGGTGAAATACGATCCGCCCGTTCCTGCTCATATGGCCGGTGAAGTCGCCAACCTGTTCGGCCACCCTCTGAAATACGACATCGAGAACTTCAAGGCGTTTCCCGGAGTGCTGGCGGAGGGTGAAGAAGTCGAGTTCACCGAGAAGGCGCACGGGACTTTCTGCGGCATCGCCGTCATTCCCGGCATTGCCCACGACGAAATGTTCTGCGGCGATGGCTTGGTCTATTCCAAGGGCCTTGGCTCCAAAGGGCTGGTGTTCAAGGACAACGCGGCCAATGCTGGCAATCTGTACGTTCAAGCGGCCCGTACCATTGGCTTGCATGACCGTATCCGCGCTACCTTTCCCGGCAAGACCGTTCATGTGCTTGGCGAGGTATTCGGGTTTGGCGTCCAAGACCTGACCTATGGGCGCAAGGATAGGGGGTTCGCCGTTTTTGATATCCATGTGGACGGCGCCTATCTTGGCCGAGATGAGCTGGCAGATGCGGCTACCGCTCTTGGCCTTTCCCGTGTTCCGGTCCTGTATCGAGGCCCGTTCTCCTGCAAAATCATGATGCAGCACACGGACGGAAAAACCGTGATTGGCGACGGCGCGCACATCCGCGAAGGCGTGGTCATCACTCCCGTGCGAGAACGTCGGGACGACAACATTGGCCGTGTCATCCTCAAAAGCGTTTCGGCTAATTACCTGCTGCGCAAGGGCAACGCGACGGAATTCAACTAGCGCGCCCGGACCCCGTTTCCCGACGCGCACCCACCATTCGCGCCGGATTGTTAAGATGGAGAATGTGAGATGGACCAATTTGCAATGTGGCTCGGTTACGCCGTTATGGTGCTGTCAGGTGTCGTCGCGACACTGGCGGGAATTGCCTGGGGGATTGACTATGGGTTGCGCCAACTCGGGTTCGCAAAGGATGTTCTTGAGTGGTACGGCGACAAGTTGCGCAAGCGGCGCACCGCCTCACCGGCCACCTAACCACCCCACCCAGCCCGACGAGGTGTGACGTGCAGAAGACCGAGTTCGTCATCAAGTTCACCGCAGACATCGACCCGGTTCCTGGCTGGGGTGATGACCCGCAAGACTGGATCAATCTGGCGACGAAGGATTTTCTCAACCAAGACCACTACCACACGACCGCTGAAGTGCTGGACGTGAAGGTGCTGGATCGCGCCAAGGAGCCGACGCAATGACGCCAGCCACCGTGGAGACGGTCGAGCAGTTGGACCGCGAAAGGGCGCGTTCACTGAATTCATGTCAGACATGCGTGATATGTGATTGCGCGATCACACTTTTTACAGATGGGAAGCGGCGGAAATGGCAAGGGTGAAGAGAGGCGGCAAGCCGAAGAAGTCCGGGGACAGATATCCGTGCGGCAAACTGAAACAGGAAGAGGTTATCCCGATGGAGGCAAAGCAGCGCAGAGCGGAAATGGCTGGCGTCACAGCGGAAGAGGCGATAAAGCGACCGGAAGCGGGATACGCTCTCGGTCAATTGCTGATGCGCCGCGCCATCACCATGCAGGAGCATGATGCCGGTCTGGCGTATCGTGCTGCGTGGTTGCGGTGGGCGTCAATGGCCGGAATTGCACCGCATGAGGTAACGCAGCGGAGTGCAGCGGCACAGCGGTCCGATGTTTCTCCGGAAGATTGGGACAGGGCAAAAAATGCTTTTGCAGATTCCACCAGGGAAATTATGCGGTGCGAGCAATCGCGCCTAGTTTGGACCGGCATTGAAAGCGTGGTGATGGATAACGTACTACCGCCGCTGATGGAAACGCGATGGGTTGCCGTGGCGGCGCTCCGTGCAGGTCTTGCGGCTTTGGCGCGGCACTACAAAATTCCTGACCGCACTGTCGGTTAGTATTGACTAACGTAAAAAAGTCGTGTACTTCCGATATTGCAATGTCAAGAAATGCGTGAGCATTTTTTATTCGCCTCGGACGCCTATGACGCAAGCGCACCATCCGAGGCACATAAGCGGCTCGCTTCGGCGGGCCGCTTATCGTTTCAGCCCGTGCCCACTGCGATGCATGACACCGGGCATGCGGGTTACAGCCCGCAGTAATTTGCAGAAAATGCAAACACCAACCAGCGCCGTCCCCGGACGTGAGCACAGCCCGAGGGCACAGCATGACCGTAGCCGACTGGATCGCACTCGCTGGCGTGATTGCTGCCGTGATGGTTCCAGTTATCGGTTTCGTCTATGGCACGTTGCGCAATAAGATTTCTGATGTTGAGCGGGCAAATACCGCCATTGGATCAAAGCTTGATGAAACGCGGGAGGATCATGCCGCGTTTAAGTTAACAGTTGCCAAAGAGTACGCTTCAGTTGACCATCTGCAAGATGTTGAGAGGCGCATTCTTGATGGATTCAAAGAGTTAAAAGCCGATTTGAAGTCTGGGATTGAATCGCTCGCCCGCCAGCTTGCCGAACATCGGGCCGAAGAGGGGCGCAAGTAATGGCTCAGATGCCGCTTTCCCGACAAGCGGCCCTTGAGACAGTTGCTGCGGTAAACGCCGCTCTCCGCGAAGGGCATCCTGGTCCTGGAACTTCTGGAAATCATACCCCCGGCGCTATCCGGGTTGCTGCTGACCGCATCGGCCTTGATCGTGGGACGATGCAGACGCGCCTTCGGTCTGCGCTCCGGCTCTACGGCTGGGAGCCTGATTATTCTGGTGGTGGCACCAAAAAGCCGCGCGTGACGGTTTACCCGACATCGCACGACGAACCGATTGCGCCGCCGGGTTATCTGGTTAAGGGGACATCGACCCTTTACAACGCCGTCACTGGCGAGCCCATTGTCCAGTGGGTCAAGACAACGCAGGATGACGAAGCCCGAGAGGCCGCATTGCGTGCCGCCGTCGAGGCAATGCAAGACGATGTTCCGCGCCTTCCGCCTGTGCCAGCGCCGGGACGGGTGGCGGATTCGCTTTGCAACCTCTACACGCTCACCGACTGCCATATGGGCATGCTGGCGTGGCACAAGGAGGGCGGTGCTGATTGGGATTTGGTCATTGCCGAACGCGTGTTGACGGAATGCTTTGAGCAGATGGTTTTGAGCGCCCCGCCTGCCCGTGTTGGCATCGTCAACCAGCTTGGCGACTTCCTGCACAGCGACAACTTAGCTCCGATGACCCCGACCAGCGGCCACCTGCTGGACGTTGATGGGCGGTTTTCCAAGATCGTCGGAGCGACCATCCGCGTTCTGCGCCGTATCGTTGATTTGGCCCTAGCCCGTCACGAAGAGGTCCATCTAATTCTAGCCGAAGGCAATCACGATATCGCTTCCTCGGTTTGGCTTCGCATCATGTTCGCCGCACTCTACGAAAATGAGCCGCGCCTGAAGGTCAATGATAGTGAGTTGCCGTACTATGTCTACCGGCACGGCAAGACGATGCTCGGCTTTCATCATGGTCACTTGAAAAAGAATGATAGCCTGCCCCTGACCTTTGCGGCGATGTACCCGGAAATGTGGGGCGGCACGACAAAGCGATATGTCCATACGGGGCACCGGCATCACAAGGACGAGAGGGAACACGCTGGTGTAACTATTTGCCAGCACCCTACATTGGCCGCGCGTGATGCATATGCTGCACGTCATGGTTATCTGTCAGAACGGGCCGCGCTGGCGATTACCTATCACGCCGTTCATGGCGAGGTTTCGCGGGTGACGGTTACGCCTGAGATGCTGGAGGCCATATAATGCAGGGGTTCATCTATCTCGCGAGCCCGTATAGCCGTTTTCCTGGAGGCACAGAAAACGCCTTCCGCGAAGCTGCCGAAGCGACCGCTGCGTTGATTGGTGCCGGACACAAAGTGTTCAGTCCCATCGTACACAGCCATATTATCTCCCAGGCAGGAAACTTCGACCCGCTGGATTGCGCAATGTGGCTGGACCAAGACGAACCGTTCATGGAAGCCGCCGCCGGTATCGTCGTGCTGATGCTTGAAGGATGGGACCGCAGCGTCGGCGTTACCCACGAAATCAACCGATTCGCCGAGATGGGCAAGCCGATTGTGCTGATGGTTCCCGGTGAGGTGCCGGATTTGAGCGGGGTGTTTGAGTGAACCGCCGCGAATGCCTCGACGCTGCGGCAGAATGCGTGCTGAAAGACCGCAATAACGAATACGGCGGGCCTGAGCAGAGCTTCTCAGATATCGCCGCGCTGTGGTCCGTTATCCTACGCAAGCCGGTGACTATGGTTGAAGTCGCGTTGTGTATGGACGCCGTAAAGACCGCGCGACTGATAAACAACCCGACCCATGCCGATTCGTGGACCGACAAAGCGGGATATGCGGCCTGCGGGGCAGAGGTGGCGACGGGAGACTAACCTATTGCCGGGATTTTTCCTACCGGGGTAGAAGTCGGGATTTTTCCGAGGCGGGAAGGGCCTTGAATGCCTTGACGATGGTCTGAGCGTAAACGGGAGGATCGAACGTGCCATTTGCCCACCAGCGGCAGACTGATTGAGCAGTTTTCCCCGTCAACGCCGCAATGCCGTCAACCGTGAGGCCCGCGTCATCAAGCCATGCGCGGGCCTGCTCGTTTTGAACGGGTTTGGACATTAGCGACACCCCAGAGAAATGAATCCGCTGGTTCCTTTGATGTCGCGAGCGACTGCGGTCTTAGCGGCGGTTAGCGCAGTGTCATACGCGTCGGCGTGGGAAGCGTTAAATTCTTCGTCATTCACGCGTGCGGCCTCGGCGCACATCGCGTCGTCAAAGGTGACATTGGCGGAGATCAGGGTATCAGTTGCAGCGGACGCGGCCTTGTCTTCAATGGTCTCGCGGTCTGAGGCGTTGTAATCTGTCATGTAGGCGGAAGCGAAGTAAGCGATTTTGGTCATTCTAGTGTCCTTCGTTACAGGCCCGCTGCCTTGAGTTCCTGGGTGATGGCGTAGCGAGCATCGCGGCGGGTCTGACCAGTCAGGTGTGCAATGCCGCGCTCAATCATGATTTCGTCAGTGCGGATGCGGCGGGCTTCGTTAACAGCCTGAACGGCTGCAAGGTTATCTTTGTATTCTGAAACGTACTTGGCCTTTTCTTCGGCGCGCACACGGGCGGATTCCAGTTCTGCGGCGATCTGTTCTTCGCTCTTGGCCGGTGCCTTAAGCCACTCAATGATAGCAGACGCCTCGCTAGTGGAAACGTCGTAATCCCAGGAGAACGCGGGCTGCATGCCGTAAGCAATGGCGGCTTCACGGGCATCGCTGTAACCGGCCTGCTTGGCGAGGGAAGTGATGAAGTCGATTTGCTTGCTGGTAGCCATGGTGTCCTCCCGTCTTGATGAGATTATAATAGGCGTTTTGCGCAGTATCGTCAACGAAAAAAGTAACGTTATGCGCATTATTTTTTTTGAGGTGAGCAATGGTGAAGGCGAAAGAGGGTAGGTCGGATAACGCAATTCCTATAATTTGAAAACAATCAAGCGAAATCATCATGGCATATGAAAAAAAGCGGGGCGGCGCCCGTCCCGGTGCTGGCCGCAAGGCTGGGTCCGCGACGGCCAAGACCCGCGAGATCGCAGACAAGGCAGCTGAGGAAGGCGTCACCCCGCTTGAGTTTATGCTCGCGGTGATGCGCGACGACGCGAACCCCAAAGATGTGCGCATGGACGCGGCCAAATCCGCCGCGCCGTACATCCACCCCAAGCTGTCGAGCATAGAGGCGAGCGTCAGCGTCAGCCAGCATGAGGCGGCCTTGGATGAGCTTGACGACGAAGAAGACGGCGCCGCTTAGCGAGCGGGAGAGGCGCATCCGCCGCAGGTTGCGTGATGACTTTGTGCACTATGCCCCGCGATGCCTTCGCATCCGCACCAAAGACGGCAAGGTTGAGCCGTTCGCGCTGAATGACGCGCAACTTTACCTGCACCAGAAGCTGGAGGAGCAGAGGGCAAAGACCGGCCGCATTCGTGCGCTGGTCCTTAAAGGCCGCCAACAAGGTTGCTCCACCTACACCGAGGGTCGCTTCTTCTGGAAGGTGACGCATCGGCGCGGCACCAAGGCATTCATTCTGACGCACTTGGACGAGGCGACGGCGAACCTCTTTAACATGTCGAAGCGGTTCTACGAGCACTGCCCGCCGCTGGTCAGGCCGAACCGTGCCGCGTCGAACGCGAAGGAACTTGTCTTCGACAAGTTGGACAGTGGCTATAAAGTTGGCACCGCCGGAAGCAAGGGCACTGGCAGAGGCGACACGATCCAGCTTTTCCATGGGTCTGAGGTGGCCTATTGGCCGAATGCTGACACGCACGTTGCTGGCGCATTGCAGGCAGTTCCTGATGCCCCTGATACCGAGGTCATCCTAGAGAGCACGTCTGCCGGTCGCGCTGGCTTGTTTTGGGAAATGTGCGATAAGGCGATGCGGGGCGAGGGCGAGTACATCCTCGTTTTCATCCCGTGGTTCTGGCAGCGCGAATACCGCAAGGAGCCGCCAGCAGACTTCGTGCTGACCAGCGAAGAGGCGAAATATAAGGCGACCAACGACCTCGACGACGCCCAAATTTATTGGCGCCGGAACAAGATTGCTGAACTGAATGGCGTTCACAATTTCCGCCGCGAGTACCCGGCTACTGCGCTTGAGGCATTTTCCGCCGAAGTGCCCGGCGCGCTGTGGACGCGCGACCTGATCGACGGTACGCGAGTGCATGAGCGGCCAGCGTTTAAGCGCATCGTGGTTGCTGTTGACCCTTCTGGCGGTGAAGGTGAAGGCCATGACGAGGTCGGTATCGTCGCTTGCGGCCTCGGGCACGACGGGCATGGATACGTGCTTGAGGATGAATCCGGTTCGTTTAGCCCGAACGGCTGGGGCCTGAAAGCTGTCGCCATCTACAGACGCCTGCAAGCTGACCGTATCGTCGCGGAAGTAAATTTCGGCGGCGCCATGGTTGAGCACGTCATCCGCACGGTTGACAAGAACGCCAGCTACAAGGCTGTCAGCGCCTCACGCGGTAAGGACATTCGCGCCGAACCTATCGCCTCACTCTACGAGCAGGGCAAGGTCCACCACGTCGGCAGCCACATCGCCCTTGAGGACGAAATAACCACTTGGAAGCCGGGCAGCAAGAAAAGCCCGAACAGAATGGATGCGCTTGTTTGGGCGCTAACCGAACTGATGACCGAGCAAGTCGCGGAACCCGCCCGCTCCGTCAACCTCCCCTTCATGGCCCGCTAGGGCGTATCGGGGAACTTCGCGGCCTCGCACAGTTCAGCGGCAAGCGCGCGGACTCTGGCAACAGCTTCGGGGTTATCTGGCACCCACACGCGGATTTGTCGTTCACCCCTTGCGATGTGGGCGGCTTCCGCCTCTCTGACGCGCTGGGCTGTGGTTTTCGACGCCATTAAGCGACACCAGCCAGCATCTTGGCTTCGTCGTATGTGTTGACAAAACCGCTTTGGTTCTTGATTTTGTTGTACCACCAGTAGCGGTAGCCGCCGCAGGTGTTTGTCTGCAATTCAATGGTGGCCTTGCTGTCGTTCCACATCGGTTTGGTCATTTCCTGTCTCCCGTCTTGATGACCCCATTACAACGCTACGGCGTAGCGATGCAACAAGAAAACGCTATGCCGTAGCGAATACATTCATTTGTCCAGCAGGTGCCCATGCTCAAGACGCTACAATCCACCATGTCGCAGGACCGGGATTATCCGGCCCGCACCGCCCGCGTGCAGTGGCTGGAATCCGTTCTGAACGGCACCATGTACGATGGCCTTGTCCATGAGTTCCACGAGGAGCGGGAAGATAGCGGCCAGTATATCCCCATTTCCAAGCGCCGTCCGTCTGTCCGGTACAATCTCTCGCGCATCATCGTCAATGACAGCGTCTCCATGCTGTTTGATGAGGGGCACTTCCCGACCCCGCAGACCGATGACGAAGAAACGACCAAGGCCCTGCAATCCATCGTCAAGGATGCGCGCCTTAACGACGTGATGATTGATGCAGCAATGCGCGGCTCTGTCGGTTCTGTCGCTGTGCTAATGCGCGTCCTGGGAAATCGGGTGTTCTTTGCGCCGCTATCAACCTGCTACTTGACTCCAGTATGGAAGGCCGATGCGCCTGACGTGCTTGAGAGCGTGACTGAGCAATACAAGGTGCGCGGTGACGTGCTGGCGGCACAGGGTTATGATGTGGTCGCGCTGTATAAGACTGGCGTGACCGTTCGACAGCCTCCGGGCTGCGCCAAGGTTGACGTAAACTCCGAAGCTATAGCGTGTGATTTTTGGTTTCGCCGCGTCTGGGATGCTTCCGCCGAGGACTGGTATCTTCCGTGGCCCGTGATGTCGGATAAGGATGTCACCCCGCAGGTTGACGATGACCGCACCGTTAAGCATGGTTTCGGCTTTGTCCCCGTTGTATGGGTCAAAAACCTCCCGGGCGGTGACGATATCGACGGCGCTTGCACCTTTGAGGCGGCTATCCCGTCTCAGGTTGAGATCGAGTACCAGCTTTCTCAGGCCGGTCGCGGGCTGAAGTATACCTCTGATCCGCTTCTGATGATCAAAGAGCCGCCGGGAGGGAATGGAGAACTGATCAAGGGTGCAAATGCGCTGGTCGTGTCCAAAGATGGCGACGCGAAGTTGCTGGAGATCGACGGCAGCGCGGCCAAGGCGGTCGTCGAGTATGCCCGCGCGTTGCGTGCTTTCGCGCTGGAATCCGTTGGCGGAAATCGTGCCGATGCTGACAAACTGAGCGCCGCTCAGTCTGGGCGCGCTATGGAGTTGATGAATCAGGCGCTTATCTGGCTGGCGTCGAAGCTGCGTGCGTCATATGGCGAGGGCGCGTTGCTGGACCTGTTGAACATGGCTCTGAAGGCGGCGCAGTCTTTCAAACTGGTGGATAAGCGCGGTCGTCCGTTGCCGCCGATGAAGCCAGATGCTGAAATCACGCTGAACTGGCCCCGCTGGTACGCCCCGACCGCCACTGACCGTCAGGCCGATGCGTCCACGCTTCAAACCCTCCGCACGGCAAAGCTGATCAGCCAAGAAACCGCCGTCGCCAATATCGCTGACGACTACGATATTGATGATGTTGGTGAGGAGGTCGAAGCCATCGACGCGAACGACGACAAAGCTATGTCGCGGCTTGATGGTATGACGGCGTCTGATGATGGCGAGGATGAGCATGGGCATGTGACGATGCCGGAGGGCGGGGAAGGGGCGGAAGAATGATGGCCCCGCGCGTCACCCTCATGCTTGGCGATTGCTTGGAGCGCATGAAGGAAATCCCGGACGGCAGCGTTGATATGGTGCTGTGCGATCTGCCGTATGGGACGACGGCTTGCAAGTGGGACAGCGTAATCCCGTTTGAGCCGCTGTGGGCCGAATACCGGCGCGTGACGAAGCGGAATGCGGCAATTGTGCTGACGGCAAGCCAGCCGTTCACAAGCGCGCTGGTGATGAGCAACCCGGCGTTGTTCCGGTATGACTGGACTTGGCGGAAGCCAAAAGGGACGGGGCACCTTAATGCGGCCAAGCAGCCGATGAGGGATAAGGAAGATATAGCCGTCTTCTACGCCAGACAGCCCACATATAACCCACAGTTTGCTCAAGGCACCCCGTACAAAGACAAGGCGGGGAAAGACCATAGCGCGCGGTCTTCGATGACCGATGTGTACGGCGCATACACCAACTTCAGGAATGACAATGACGGTCGCCGCTACCCTAAGCAAGTTGTCGAATTTGGCGTTGTGGAAAGGGGAACATATCATCCCACGCAAAAGCCCGTCGCCCTGATGGAATACCTGATCCGCACTTATACCAACGAGGGCGAAACGGTGCTGGATAATACCATGGGCAGCGGAACAACCGGGGTCGCTTGCATCAACACGGGCCGCCAGTTTGTCGGGATCGAGCGCGACGAAGGCTATTTCTCCATTGCCGAAAAGAGAATAGCCGACGCTGTGTCCGCGCAATCACAGGCGGCTGAGTGATGGCCGACGACCTCCTTTCCGACGACCCGCAAGACGCCGAGAAGGTCGCAGACGACTACCAGCGCGAGCTAACCACCGCGATTTTGTCCGCTCTGCTGCTACTGCGCCCGCAGATCGTGATATATCAGGTTATCCCCGTCCGCGTGTGGCGTGATTTCAAGTCCGCGCTTGGTGACGCCATCGCCCCTGTATTCGACGCCCACGATGCCGCGGCCCGTACGCTGTATCGGTCTTTCGACAGCCTTGACCCATCCGTTGTCGCGGCGGAACGGGCCTACAAGAAATCCTTTGTGGACGAATTCGGCGCAGAGACAAAGCGCGCCGTTGATGCCGTTTTTGCGTGGGGCCGGTCGAACAACCTGACGCCCGAGCAAATTGCGGAAATCTTAGGCTACACCGCAGGTACGAATAAGCGTCAAACCGGCGCCATGCTGGTTAAGTGGCTTCAGCTTCAGGAAACCGGAGCCGACCCGCAGATCATAGCCCGGATGATGCGTAAACTAGCGGATGACGCGGCGAAGGCGAGGGCGAAGACGACCGCCGCCACTGAGTTGTGGAATGCGATTCAGATGGGCCGCGAATCAGCGGCGCAACAGGCAGAACGCCGCAGCAACGAAGATGTGACGATCCGTAAGTTCTGGGAAGTAGCGTGGACTGAGCGCACTTGCCCGGTGTGCGCTGCTATTCCCGGCACGAACCCGGATGGCGTGCCCGTGGGTGAACCGTTCCGCACGCCGATTGGGCCGAGGATGGGGCCGACCATTCATCCTCGCTGTAAATGCACGAATCGCTATGTAGTTTTCAAGCCGGGCCGCTTTTGACCCGGCGCAACCGCCCGATGATTTGGGCACAACGCGGTAGAGCCGCAGAGGACCAAGCATGACCAACGAAGTGATCCAGCCCGTTCCGCAGTCCCAGCCCGCCCCGGTGCCTGTTGCGCCGCGTGCCGAACCGGAACCGGAAACGTTCAGCAAGACCTACGTCCGCGAACTGCGCGAGGAGGCCAAGGGCTACCGCCTGAAGATGGAGGAGGAGCGCATTGCCGCCACCAAGGCCAAGGCTGACGCTGAAGCTGCTATCGCCGTTGCTAAGGCCGCAGAAGAGAAAGCCGCCGCTGACACTACCGCTGCCCGCACCGCCGCCGAACAGGCCGCGAATGACCGCATTATCCGCGCCGAACTGAAGGCAGAGGCGATCAAGGCCGGAATGGTTGATTTGGACGGTCTGAAGCTGGCCGACCTGACCACCGTTAAGCTGGACGACCAGGGCAACGTGACCGGAGCCGCTGAAATGCTGGCCGCCCTGAAGGAGTCCAAGCCCTACCTGTTCACCGCTGCGCCTGTGCATTCGAGCCAGCCGACCCCGCCCCCGCCTGCGCCGAAGCCGGGCGACAAAAAGAGTGCGAAGGACATGACCCCGGAAGAGTTCGCCGCCGCCCGGCGTGCGATTTCTGCCGGTCGCGCTCCATAAGCACTCCGATCACCTCCAAGTATAGCAAGCCCGCCTGATGGCGGGTTTTTTGTTGCCTGCTTTATGCCGCCGGACCCGACCCGGCGGCGCCTGCCCATCGGGTTCATGACGGCCATGGGGCGCCAAATCCAACCAAACTCACAATGAGGTTTTCCCATGGCTTTCAACAATCTTCCCTCCGCTATCCAGTCGGTCATTCAGACTGGTTTCCTGGAGCGTTCTTTCGGCGATTCCCTGCGCGCCAAGCTGGGTTTCCGCGCCATCGCTGACCGCGAGCAGTTCGCGGCCAATATCGGTGAAAGCATCACCAAGACCCGCACTGGCCTGTTGCCCGCTGTCACCACTCCCATGGCCGCCGCGAGCAATACCGACATCACTTCTGGCCTGACCCCGCAGAACTACTCGGTCGAACAGTACATTCTTTCGGTCAACCAGTACGCGGCCAACATGATGCTCAACGTCGCGACCTCGCGCGTTGCCATCGCTGACCTGTACCTGCGCAATGCCGAGACGCTGCTGAACAGGCTTCGCGCTCCATTGATACCATCGCCCGAGATGCCCTGTTCTCGGCCTACATGGGCGGCAACACCCGTGTCAAGACCACTCTTGGCGCCCCCGGTACCACCGTCGCCGTGGACGACATTCGCGGGTTCCAGATGACCCTGAACAGCGCGGGCCAGCCTGTTCCGGTTTCCTCGACCTACAAGGTCGTCGTCACCGTGGGCTCTGACGCCTACAACCTGATCGGCGCCACTGCTGACGGTTCGAACGTCTCGACCACTCCCGGCGGCATCTCGGGCACCCTGACCTTTGACGGCAACGTGACTGTGGCGAATGCCACCGCTGGCAATGCCGTCATTTCCGCCGTGGCGCCGTACATCCTGCGCCCGTCCACCACGTCGGGATTGGTGATGGCTTCGACCACCGCCGCCATTTCCGCCGCCAACGACATCAACGCCGGTCGCCTTACCCTGGATATGATCCTGGCTGGCAAGGCGCAGCTTGAAGCCAACAACGTTCCGAAGCTGGCGGATGGCCGATACATTTGCTATGCCGATCCGATCCATCTGACCGGCCTCTACAAGGACCCCGCGTTCCTGTCGTTCTTCCGTGGCCGCACCGACACCGAGGAATACCGCCGTGGTGTGGTTGCCGACACTCTGGGCGTCCAGATCGTGGAAACAAACCAGAATCCGGTTCAGACTCTGTCCGGTGTTGGAACCGTCCGCCGCGCCGTCGTCTGCGGTGCCGGTGCGCTGGTGGAAGGCGTCTTCACTCAGACCGCGTATCAGCAGGCGGTGCAGGTGGACGACGAGTCCATGATCACCTACGTGGACGATGTGGCCCACGTCACCCGCGAGCCTCTGGATGCCTTGAAGCAGGTGGTCACTCAGTCGTGGTCGTATATCGGCGGCTTCGTCGCCCCGACCGACACCACGGCCAACAGCTCGGTCCTGCCGACCGCCAGCAATGCCGCCTACAAGCGTGCCGTGGTGCTGGAGTCGCTGTAATGGCGCGTCCGCGTAAGTATGCGGTGGAAGGGAGCGGCATTGCCGCTCCCGACTCCACTGACGATGCGACCGAAGGCCAGATGCCCGCTCGCGTCATCCTGACCGCCCCGCATGGTTTCATCGACGAGAACAACCGGCACCGCTACTGGAACGCCGGGGAAATCGTCTCGGACCCGCACGAAGTCGCTCTCCTGATGGAGCGCGGCGCCCCCATCGAAGTAATGGACTGACGCCATGCCGGTTCCCGCGCACACGTTCACCGAGGCCGAGCTTATAGACATCCGCCGATATTGCGGCTACCCGGCAGTGGGAACCGGCGTCGTCGTTTTCCCCTTCCCGTGGTGGTTCAAGTATTACTCCGCGCTTGAGACTCGCTTGCAGAACCTGACGGATACCGAGGCTACTGTCGTCACAACCTATCTGACGCAGTTGGATGCGCTGGAACTGGCGATTTTCAACGCCTCGACCAATCTTGGGACTTCCGCCGCCGCCGTCTGGACGCGCAATGAAAAGGAAATTCATGACCGCACGAACCTTCTGGACCAGTGGCGTCGTAAGCTGTGCGGCTTCCTCGGTGTTCCTGCTGGGCCAGATTTGGGCGATAGTGGCAACAGCATTCGTATTGTGGTCTGACGTGGCGGAAGAGGGGCGTTTCTGATGGCCGAAATCGTGACCTTCCACGGCGCCACAACGTTGGACATTCCTCCAGAGCGCGTCTTGCAGAATGCGCCGAAGCTTGCCGCATGCATGGTGGTCGGCACCACGGAAGACGGATCGCTCTACGTAGCCTCGTCCAAAGGCGATGTGGCTTGGGCACATTGGATGTTAAACAACGCTGTTGCGTGGCTGTGCGACCAAGAGCGCGCGGCAAAGGGGTGGTAGAATGGATGCAGCCGTGTTGCACAACCTGACGCAAATGGGATTTGCCATCGCGGCGCAAAACATCGGCCCGCTGTACGACCATTACCGGCCATCTGGTGCGTACGATCCGCTTGATTCTGGCAACCTACAGGGTCAGCTAAACGCCCATTTCAGCATTGATGAGAAGCTCAAGCGGTGGTCAACCTACGATAATCCGCTGTTCACTGCACTGGTTGATGGGCGTGTGGTGCAGGCTGGCGATTACCTGATTTCGGACGATTGGAACCGATATTTCATCGCGGTTGTTTCCACCTCGCCGGGAATGCCGAACATGGCGGTGCAGTGTGGTCGTGTGGTCACAATCTCGCGCCCGACCTCTGCCACGGCGCAGGCGGCGTTAATGATAGCTTGGCCTGCGAGCATCGTCAAAAAGGGGGCGCGCGGAGTCGACGAATCGCAGCTTCCCGGCAACATCCCGCATCCGCAGTGGGAAATGCTGCTTCCGTCCGTCGCTGGTGTGGGCCTCGACGTGTCCGACGTAGTGACGGATGACCTCCTGCGCCTGTACTTCATTGAGCAGGCCGAACTATCTGGCTACGGCTGGCGTTGCGCCATCAAGCAGGTTCCGCCCATCAACGGCGCGACGATCTACCACTATGCCCAGGTGGTGGAGGCGACCGGCAAGCCCATCGTATTCCGCCGCATCGTTTCGACCGGCGGCGCGTCCCCGGCGCTGAACCCGGTAACTGGCGCAATCTCCGTCGCCATTGCCGCGCTTGCTGGCGCGTCAACCGTGACGTTGACGGCTCCTGTGGGCAACTGGTTCCTTGAGGTAGGCGACGTTCTGACCATCGGCGCCGTTACCGCTACCGTTGCCGCGCGCATGGTGTCTGCGTCGGGCAAATTCACGAATGTCCCGCTGACTGCGCCGTTCTCGGCTGGCGTGAGTGCTGGTGCGACTGTGTCTGTGACGTGGATCAACGATTTCCCGTGCAAGGCCATTATCGGTTCGTTCGAAAACCGCCTCGTTGATGGAACCACGGTCAAGGTGGGCGACGTGCGCGTGATGGCGCAGACGGTTGACACATCGGGCCGCGCTATCCCCAAGCCCACGGCAACGGACAAGCTCATTGTGGACGGCGTGGCGAAGGTGGTGGTTAACGCCAACGCCCAGTTTGCCGGGAGCGACCCGGCGATTTTCGACGTTCAGGCGCGGGGATAATAGGTCAGCATTACTTACCAATATGCGGCCCAAAATCGGGCTGAAATGCGTCAGTATTGCTTACTTATTAACTTTCGCATCCGAAACGATTGATGTTTTTCGCTGCGTTAAATCGCTAGCGATATCATGAACTTACGTTGTGCGTAGCAAATAGTTCTTGACACGCCTTTTTGGTGGTGGCTCTCTACGCGCGGAGTGTAACAGTAGACGTTACGTCCTAGGTTGGTTGGTGTGTTTGATTGGTTTTTGTTCGCTGGTCAGTCAACGCAACCCACGGCAAGGACTGGTGGTTTTTGGTGGGAAGTGTTTCCTGACTCATTGCTTACCACCCAATTCTGCAAAATTTCGCATGACTTGACACGCGCAGACCCTTGAGAAAATCAAGGTCATCCTTGCGCACGATAACCTCGCCATATTTCATGCAGACCAAGCGCGGATGAATGACCAGCACGGTTAGATGCGGCGGAATCCAGTCTTCCGGCGCATCATCTTCACCAAACTCGGCATCATCACCATACTTGAGCAATGACTCTTCGATTTGCTCAATGGTGATGTATGATCCATGAACCCCGCTTGTCGAGAACAAGCACAGGTTCATCTCGTCGGCTTTCCCATCCGGGAACAGCGACCGCAAATCTTCCATGTTGACGCGGCGATAAATGTTGTAGTGCGCCCCGTTCTTGGCGAAGATTGACTCCATTCTCCCCTCCCTAAGCCCCGCGCAACACCTTCAGCGACCGCTCGTAGCGGCGCACGATATCACGCTGTTCCGGCGGCAACTGCGCCACCCGCTCGGGCGATAAATTCTCTTCGTTGTCGGCAATCTTCACGCGGATAGCCGACCGATTGCCCGATGCTGCGATAGACCGTATCCAGTCCATGTAGGACTGGCTTCCTTCACCTTCCGGCCTCGACAGCAGCGCCACACTCGCCACGATGTGCGCGCTATAGCCCATTGCCAGCAGATCGGCGGCAGTGTTCGCGGTGTCCTCGATGACATCGTGCAACAGGGCAATGTGGCGGTCCTCCTCAGACGCATCAGCGCCCAAGCGAGCTTCCACGGCCTCAGGGTGTAGGTGGTAAGACTTGCCTGCCTTGTCCACTTGCCCCGCGTGCGCCTTACGGATGAAGGCGCGGGTTTGGTCTAGTGTCGGATGGTTCATGTCACTCCCCGCCCCGGATGGCCTTGACCATGGCGGGTAGCGGACGCCAAGCCCGCGCCCAAACGTCGCCACCGCCTTGCTTGCGGCAGTATATCCGCCTCGGATATCGACCATCGGCGCGCTTGATCCACCGCGTTCCGACCGTGACGCACGCCACCTTGGCAACGCGCACCTTGTCGGTTGCGGTGACGACTTCCACCCACTCATCAAGCGGAATGGTGTCTATCGGCTGATAGGCGCTCATCACCCCTCCTTGCCGGGCAGGGCACTACACGACAGCCGCATCTTGCCCGTGATGCGCGGCGGTGGCAGCTTGACCGTCGCTTTCGGCGGCTCATCGTCCAGATAGAGCGTCAACGACTCGACTTTGGCGCGCGCTCCGGTCTGCGTGTTGATGATTTCGCCGGCAACGCGGGTCTTGCCAAAGCCGGTAGGGCGCGGATAGCGCGAGCGATGTCCAGCGCCACATCATGCCGACCACGGCAGTATCCTATGCTGTGCGCGCCTCCGTCAGTTTCGCCGCGCCTAGTGTGGATATCCGCGTGACTACGCGCGCACTCAGCGGACTCGCTCCGCATCGCCTCGCGCCCGGCGGCGAAGGCGGCGCGAAGTGCCTTGCGTACCTTGCGCCTCAACTCATCATTGGTATCGACACGCGAGCTTCCGGCCTGCCACTCCATATTCGGCTTGACCAGCTTCGCGGCGATAGCATCGAAATCCATCACTCATCCCCCAGAAAGGACAGCAAGAAAAGACCGGCGCAGATGATGGCGCCGCACGCATACAGACCGTCCATCACTCCCCTCCCAGCTTGCGGGCCGCTTCGATGACGCGTTCCCCCGTACCACGACAGACGGGGCACATAATCACAGGGTCAGACCAATCTTCGCGGTGAGTGGCGAACCGTCCAGCACCGCCACAGACTGCGCAGATCACCGCTTCATTGCTCTTTCTCTCGCTCATTCCTTCCCCCTCAGCTTGAGCAGAGCGGGAGATGAGAGGGCGGCGCGTGCCTCCTCAAGCGCGTCGATGAGGCTATTCTTAGTCATCTGCTCGCCAGACAAGACTAGCGCACACCGACTCAGCGCCTCGGCCAGCGACAGCGCGAGGGCTTCGGCTTCCATAGCCCGGTCAAATGCCGCAGCGGCCATTTCAGCGCAACGCTCATGGTCCTTTCCGCGCGCCTTCGCCTCCGCCAGCAGGTAGGCGATGTCTTCGTACTCGCGCGGTAGCTGCCAGCCGTATTGGAGAACATTGGACAGCCTCCACGAAATCTCCTCAACGCGCGTGGTCATGGCGTCACCTCCCATCCATTCGGCCCACACGGGCCATACGTTGCATCTAGTTCGCGCATCTGCCGGTGCATCTCCCGGTACACGGCGGAATAGTCAGGCATCTTGCGCTGGTAGTTCTGCGCGGCCTTGAGCGATTCGATCTCGTCTAGACGCGCCAAGTGGTCAGCTATCGTCTTTTCCATGGCGTCAGCTTACGACGAACATGACGCCAGCGATAGCGGCAATCACAGCGAGCGGCAAGAGAAGACCGGCCATTGCGCCAACCGCTGCGAACACCAATGATCCCGTTATTCCGTCATCTTTGAATCCCCTCCACGCTCCGATGGCCGCCCCCGCTAGAATCATGACAATAACCACCTTAATGGTGATGATTACCCATGGCTCTAGCGGCTCTCCAGTACCGTGAATCAGCCTCACACATGATGCGTAATCGCGCATATCTGAGATTGTTGCGCCTTCATGCTTGTATGCCGGCATTTCGGCATAGCACTCAGCCTTTCGTGCAGCTAGGCTTGCCTGTGCTGCACTAGACGCGGCTGATGATGCTGCGATAACTGTTGCGGTGGCGCTCATTCCCCCTCCTTCCCGGCCAGGGCGGCACGGTGCGCGATCAGCATGTCCGCAAACTTGCGGACGCCGTAGAGTTCGCCATTGTCGGTGCCCTTGCCCGCGAGTTCAGCCAAGCGCCATTCAATGGCGGCATCGGCCAAATGCGCAACCCACGGCTCAGGGTCAAAGTTGCCGCACAGCGGGCAATTGGTGTCCTCAAAACCTTCAACCATCATTTCCTTCCTCGTCCGACGCCGTGCGGGGTGGGGTGGGGAGCGGCATGTAGCGTTCCGCCAGAGCCTTCCAGAATTCGACGTTATCGGACAGGCGATCAATCTCCGATGCGGCGTCTTGGCGGTCTTGGTTCATGCGCCGGTACAGATCATCCTTGCACAAGAACTGGCTCATGGTCAGACGCTCGCGGCACCGTTCGGCAATTGCACTCATCTACTCCTCCTTCGCGTCGGCGCCGGGAGCGGCGCGGTTGTCGGACACAGCCGAGGCAAAGAACTTCCACCCGTCAGCCGCACACAGCGACGTGGTGATGTGGTGCAGTTCGCAACCGTCATTGCCGCCCAAGTGGTTAGCGCACGCCAGACACGGTGACGGGCGGGCGGTAAGCAGCGTTTCCAGTCGGCGCACTTCGCCAACAAGTGTAGCGATATCGGCCTGAGCATCGCGGATGCAGTGGAAGATTTGCGCCTCGCTGCCAGCGCATACGGCTTCTGGTTTCATTTCGGCCCAGCCGCGCGGGGACCGGTTCATGGGGAGAATGCCCATCACGGCACCTCGGAATGCAGCGCGTGCCGCAGGATGACAAGCGACAGATCGGAGGCATTGTCCTTCTTGAAGTCTGCCTTGGTGGCGTAATAGACGCCGCCGACTTCCGCGATGAAATCGTAAACGCTGGTGATGTCGTCGCGCAAGTCGCCTTCCTGCCACACGTCATAGCCGCCCTCAAGCTGGCTGCGGATTTCAAACGGCACAAGGCCGTCGTCGTCCACATCAACGAACCCGATCAGAACAAAATCGGTCATCGCGTCCTCCATCATCATGCTTGCCTGAAGACGGCGCCAATATCGGTGCCGTCGTCAATGAACCTAACGCCAGCCACAACAAGTGCACTAGCGATTTTCACCAGCGTTGACGCCTTAGCATCTCCGCCATTCTCAATATGCGCAACGGTAGCGCGTGACACGCCAGCCATTTTTGCGAGATCGGCCTGATCTGCCCCGATGAGGGCGCGAGCGGCCTTGATTTGTCGTCCTGTGATCATGTGAGCACAGTGCGCGCATTTATGCATTATGTCAAGCCAGGATGCCGTAAAAAATAATCGACAGTGCGTGGTGATTTTTCTGTTGACGCCACCCGCTGTCGTGCTATGGTCATGGGGCTGGTGACGGCGAGACGGACGAACAGGTTAAGCTGCGGACGAAACCGAGGCCAGCACGCTGCGAAAGCTGAAACGCTAGTGGCGCACCACATGCCGCGTGAGCAGGCTGGTTCCTGCGAAGAAAGGGTGGTGCCGCAGCATTGGGAGCCGCAATCCCGCCGTAATGCGCTTCATGCGAGAACCGGCGAAACTGTGGTGGCGGGCGGAGGAAATTAGTGCCGCTGGAGCCGTGGGATAGACACGCCGAGATCGTGAGGTTAACCGATCCCCTTTTGCGGAGAGAGCCAGCATAGGCCCGCAATCGGAATGTTGCTGGCGCCGCCGGGGGCTGCAAATGCCCGGAACTATCGAGGCAGAGGTATAAACGTACACGATACCGGCATGAGCCTGACGAGGAGCGGCGATAACCGTAGTGCCGTCACGGGGCAAGCAACAGTGCGAAAGATGCGTGCGTGACCAGTCCGGGAGAGCAGCGGACAGCCACTTTAAGCACCGTGGGCCGTTCGACGGAACGCGGAAAGCTCGGAGTCCAGGGCGGCGACAGTGGGGCTAAGCGTAACGGGTCGCCAATGCCCACGGTCCTTAAGGTGGCCGACTAACCGCGCCGCCTCGCGCCGCGCAATCGAGGGGATGAGGATGGATTGGCAGCCGATTAGCACAGCGCCGAAGGATGGTCGGAACATTCTGGCGTGCAAGCCTGGGCAGCTCGAGCCTTGGGTTGTGCGGTGGCGCGATGGCAAGCGCAAGCAGGGGTGGGAGACGACGTATGCGTTCATCATGTGGGTTCCAGTGTATTGGATGCCGCTCCCGGCACCGCCGCAAGACTAACCAACATCCGCGCGGCGCGTCCGCGAATGGAGGGATGATGAAGCGGCTGATTTGGTATGGCATCGAGTTCCCGTTGCGCGTCGTCTTCCTCGGGCCGCTCATTGCTCTGGCCTACGTTGGCGACAAGGCTAACGGGCTGGCCGATTGGATTGACCGGATCGCGCCAAGCGTCCGCGAATGACGAACGAGACTTCCCCCGACGCCTCTCAACGATGCGCACCAGCGAGCCCGGAGCACCGGGTGGACCGTTCGACGGGACGGGGCGGGGAGTTAGATGCGAGGTCGCCGTGCGGCTCGCTCATCCGAGGAGCCAACACCAGGAATGATGGCATGACGGGGAAAGAGGACGAGAAGTTGAAAGAAGATGTGGCGCGCCAAGACGAGGTGTATTCAGCCGCCGTCCGCTCCTACATGGACGGGCAAAGGAAGGCGTAAGAGAAATATGCGGAAGACATGCTCCGCGCTGAGATCGAAACATCGGCGGGCCTTTAAGGCTGAGGTCTAGAACGCCGCAGCCGGTGGAAGCCCGGTAACGAGATAGATGGCAATACCGCGCAAGATGCCACTTGTAGAATGCCGCACTAGGGGCGGCTGTGCGCGGGGAGCCGGTGGAAGCCCGGCACGGAACAGAACCGATGGGTTGCGCTGTCGCATCCCTGCCCGTGGCCTAGCAGTTAGGGAACTTCCGGCGTTTGGCGTCGGTCAAGGAAGATCGGGATAAACAGTTGGGGCAGTGACAGCCGGGAAAGACCGGCACAAGTTTCCCCGCGAGGGGTTAGGGTTGGGTGGTTAAAACCGAGTGCACGCGGAGCGTTCAACGGTCGAAGCTTGGCTTAGTGTGGTTAAAGTCCACGCAGGACGCGACCACCCATTCATTCCCCGCGAGGGGTGAGTCTGTTGAAGCTCTTGGAGAGCGCCCGGTTGTTAACCGGAAGGTGGGCGTTGCAACGCAGTGGGTTCGAATCCACCCAACAGCACCAAGTTTCCCGGCGACGGGGCAGAGTTAGGTTGGCGTGCGAAAGCACCCGGAGGCTCAGGGCTGGTATCGCCTGTAAGACCAGTGCCCGCCTATTCAACGCCCGCAAGGGCAACATGTGCGACCGCAATACGAGGCCCGTATCCTCGTCGCAATGTGCGGAGTCAGTCAGGGTAATACGTGCGCCCCAGCAAATTCGGAAGCCCGCAAGGGCAAATGTTGGCACTACCGCGTGGTCGAGCTTCACCCTTTCGAGGGCGCGGCGTCTGAGGCGGGGCGGTGGTGCCATTCAATCCCCGGCACGTCCTGTGCCATGTCGCCGGAGTGAGGTAAGGCGCGGTGCTTCTGCGTTGCTCCGTGGCGCGGATTGAGATAAACTCTCTGTCGAATGTCGGGGAGTTACCGGAACAGAATAGAGTTGCGCATAGATCGCTTTGGAAAGCGATCCTGACCGTTGAAGTCCTCCCGTCAATGGTCAGTGCGCACCACAAGTTAGGCCAGCCGCACCGCAAAAGATCAGGTGCGATGCGCTGTGCGGGATGCGGCAATCCCCCCAATTTCTGCCGTATCCTATGTGGTTGGCTTATGTTTTTGCGGGTGTAGTTCAGGGGTAGAACATTTGCCTTCCAAGCAAATTGTCGCGCGTTCGAATCGCGTCACCCGCTCCAAGTTTTGGTTCCGTAGCTCAATTGGATAGAGCTGCCGCCTTCTATGCAGTATGTTTCAGGTTCGAATCCTGACGGGACCACCAAGTTACGCCGCTCTAGCTTCAACAGGTAGAGCAACTCCCTTGTAAGGAGAAGGTTGGCGGTTCGATTCCGTCGAGCGGCACCAAGTTAACGGTGTGTAGCGCAGTCTGGTAGCGCATCTGGTTTGGGACCAGAGGGTCGGGGGTTCGAGTCCCTCCACGCCGAAAAGCTTACGGGGGCATAGCTCAGTTGAGAGAGCGCGAGCTTTGCAAGCTTGAGGTCGCCGGTTTGATCCCGGCTGTCTCCACCAGTTCTCAGGTTCGGCCCCTGGATTGCAGCCTTCGTGTAATCTTCTGCTAAAGCACGGGCCGAAGTAATGCTTAGGGCAGCACCTGAGATTCAGTTTGGCGCTGTGCCCATACACATCTCAGTGATGGTGGCGGCATAGGGATGCGGGGATAGGCCGTCCCTGTGGAGCGTGAGGAAGGTTGCACGCCAGCGCCAAGCAACAACGAGCCGCGCGGAGGCGGGATGGGTGATGATGCGTTGCGATGAATGCAGGCACTGGGACGACAAAGACACACTTGAGCGCGTCAAGGGGTATGCTATCAGAAAGTGCCGAAAGATGCCGATGTTCTGGGATTCTACGGAATGGAATGACGACTGCGACCGCGTTTTCAAGCCTGAATGTGCGGATCAAAAAGCGTTCGTGCAGGATGGTTCGGATTATTCAGCTATATTTTTGACACGCGGAGACTTCTTTTGTGCGCACTTTTCCAACAAGGAATAACGCCTGATGGATGAGAAAGAATTATCCGCCATCGAGGAGCGGGCGAGGGATGCGAATCAAGGAGGATGGTGGGTTGACTCAATTGACCCAGGATCAGTGTGGGGAGTTGGTGATGCGCCAAGTCCTCTGTCTGGAGCATCTTATCCAGTGGCGCAGAACATCATTGACCATGATACGGCTGATTTCATCGCCCACGCTGGAGGCGACAACGGAGACGTTCTGCGCCTCGTCGCGGAGGTGAGGCGGTTGCGTGCTGAGCGCCGATGGGTTCCTGTGCGTGAGGAGCTTCCGCCTCATTCTGGAGCGGTCCTTGTGTCGTATCGCCATGGAGTAGCTATCGCTCATTATATTGACTGCGCGGACGGAGAGCGCGGATGGTTGCTCTCTGGAGGGCAAGCGTGGGCTGAAGGCGTGACGCACTGGATGTGTATTACTGATAAGGCTGATGACATGGAGGGGTGGGGATGACCAACGAAGAAGATGAAGTGGTGCGCGGATATCTCGACGGGCGCGACCAGACATCTCCGGAACCGTCAGATAACCGCTCACGCAGCTATCGCCACGGGTTCTCCAATGGACGGGATGACCTGAATAGTAAGCCACGAGCGACCGCTCACATGTTGAGGCAAGAGGCGCAAGACGCGATGGAAGCCGACAGCACCAGATGACCACCGCAGTCACCCGCGCCCAGGTCCGCGCCATGCTGGAGGCCCACGTCTCCCGGCACGCGCAGGCTTGTTTGCAGGGCAGGGGGAATGCAGTCAAACTCGACATAGACGATGAATTGAACGACGCATATCGCTTCATCCTCGAACGCGCCGGGCCGCTTGCTGCCGAGCAGTTCAGGAGGATGTACGTCGAGGAAGAACTGGCGTTCATACTTGACCTGCAATCCAACACGCAGGCGATGAGGCGACGGATATTGCCGAACGCGCCGCAAAGTGTGTCTTCACGGTCACAGCTACCAGCTCCAAAGCACACCGCCAACACCTTGACAATCGCGCTCGCAATCTGCCTTATCGCTGGCCTCGCTATTGGAGCAATCCGCTAGGCTTGACAGCATCAACCGGCATGAGATACGGTAGTCATGTTGAGGTTCCTTGGAAGGGGATCGAATGCGATTTGCCCCGGTTAGCCGTTCGTGGTGGTTCGGCTACCGGGGTTTCGCGTTCTTAGGCGGCGAACGATAACCGTTGACTTCCAGACTGATTTAGCGTACTTCCGATATTGCAATATCCGTACATGCGCCCGGTTAGCCCCGAGGCGCATTTTTCGTTTGCGTGGTGTGATGTGACGATCACAGTTCACTCTCCGGAAGAACTGCGACAAGCCTTCGCAAATATCGTTGCTGACCGCGTTGACGGTGCCGTTGCCGCAGCCCAACGTGAGGCGGCTGTTTATTGCTTTACGCAATGGACAAGCGGAAAATTCACATGGTCACGCTGGCAACCGGATGATGTATGGTCTGGCCAGTCTCGCTCCTCCGTCAATGTCTCCATCGGTTCGCCTGATCGCAGCTATGCTCCAGACAATCCGGGTGATTGGCCGCTACATGGGTCCCCATATCCGGCGCGCGATCCGTTCGAGGCGCGTTTCGTGCTGGAGGGATTGAAACCTTACGGCACCGTCTACGTTTCCGACAATGCTCCGCACGCCGCCAAGGTCGAGCAGCACACGCAAATTGCTCATGCCGCCGCCAAGTTCACTGTTTCGCATTTCGCACCGGGCTATTCATGGGCGCCGGTCGTGGCGAAGTCGGCAGACGTTCCATTCTGAGGTAATGCATGTCAGCAACCGCCGATGAAATCGAAACGGCGCTTCTGGCCCCGTGGCAATCACCTGACGATGGCGTGACGCCTCCAGAGTGGACAGGAACTCCTCCTGATCTTGTCGCGTTTGACAATTCTACATTCCCGCCGCCATCCGATAACGTGACTCCGTGGATGGAGGTCTACGCATCTGCCGGGCGCCAAGACGCGGTAAACATCGCGCTCACGTCAAATATTGGAAATCCAACCGTCACCGTTTCCGCCAACATCGGCATGGGGCAGGGCAAATCGGCAGCGCGCCAATTGCTCGATGCCGCCGCTGCGCTCTATCGCGGCAGGTTGTTCACCGCTGGAACGGACACGCTGCACGCCTATCACTTCTCTGAACAAGTGCGTACTGTCGGAAAAGATGGCTGGTATCGCCTGAGCCAACAAATCAGCTTCAAATCATACTAATCCGGCTCCGTCCGGTGCGCCCACAATCCAGACCTTGGGCAAGTCGCTGACAAAGGCGCCGCAAGGGCGCCTTTTTTGTTGATGGAGCCTTTATTATGGCGCTGACGTTCACTGATGCGACCGGAGCCTTGAAACAGGTCGGGGTTGCTGCGACCAAGTATTATATCGGTACAACCGCCACCGATCCGGCTACCGACACTTATGTTGAGATTGCCGGTGTCATCTCGTTTCCTGAATTTGGGAAGACGGCTGACGAAGTTTCCCAGCCGACAATTGGAAATCCACTTAACACCAAATCTAAGGGTTTGGTGCAATTGGGTGGCGGTGATTTGATGTGCACCAAGTCAGAAGGCGACGACGGGCAGGATGCCCTTATTGCTGCTTCTGATGATTTCAGCGGATCAAACTACAACATTGCTGTTGTTCAGCCCGACAAGATTTTGACTCGCGGAACGACATACTTCATTAAGGCGTTGGTTCGTGGTGATGCTTTCGGCGCTGTTGGTGGTCCAAATGAAGTCGCCAAACTTAAGGTTGGCCTGATTTTCAACAGCAAGCCAGTCAAGGTTGCCGCGACCTAACCCGGCCTAGCCGGTAGGGCGGGCGCGGTTGTCGGGGCCGTGCCTGCCCGTCTCATTCGTTCCCCGGCAAGGATTCCCGACATGAGCGACATTTCTTTGAAAATCGACGTCAATAGAGCCGATGCCATCACCTCGCTTAGCGAAATTCGTGCGGCCCTGGATTCCGTCGCCGACGCCGCTAACCGAGCCGCCGACGCGCTTGCCCGCCTCCGGCCCGGTGAAACCGTGACAATCCAACGTATCGGCGATGTGGAATTTATCGAGGCCGCAGTCAAGAAGTCGCTTGAAGCGGTTAAGGATGCCGCCAACCGTGGCGGTTCGTTCGCTCGCTCCATGAACCGATAACCCGATAAGGATCATCCCCGACATGCTCGACGCCATTCGCTACGAGGCGCTTCCCAGAAGCGACCGTACCGCAGCAATCGTTTCAGACCTTCGCGCGCTTGCTGATGCCATTGAGCGAGAAAAATACGCCGTCACCAGAGTTGAGACTGCTGGCGCCATCGACGGCTCCCCCGATTTTCTGCGCTTCGACCTGAAATTGACCTGTTTCATTCGCCCCGACAAGGACTGACTCCGACATGACTAACATCATCGACCTTGACGCCCTCGCCTATGCGGACACCGCGATGTACGAGGTGAAGCACCCAAATCCGAAGGTGACGGCGCCGCTTGGCACGATCACCGTTGCTGGTCCCGGCCATCCGCAGGTGCTGGAATACGAAGAATCCGAACGCCGCCGCGCCATTGAGGAATTGCAGGCGTACCAGATTGCCGCGCGTGAGGCTCTCGACGCAGGCAAGGCCGTTCCGCCGACCCCAGAGGAAAAGCGCACCGTAGCTGAAATCCGCAAGCGTAACGCCGAAAACCTCGCCGCGCATGTCATTGGCGCAGATTTCAAGGTGAAGGTTGGCGGTCAGGCTGTTGAGTTCACCCGCGAAACCGCTACTAGCATCCTCGCTGACCCGCATCTTGCTTGGTTGTTCGAGGGGCTGCGCCGTTTCGTGAACGCCCGCGAAAATTTTATCGTGAACTCTGCGGGCGCCTAATAAGGTTCGCAGAGTATCAGTTCCGCCTTGGTCGCACCGTCCGAGACGACAAGGGAAAGTCGCACGGCACCAACCGGGAATGGTTGGAAGGTTACGCCAAACGGCTTTCCAAGGGCAGGAATGAGCGTGTAGCCGCCTTGGTCCGCAAAGCCATGCATGGGCCGGAATGCCCTGTCCTGATGGCGCATATTTGGCAGTGGTATCGTGTTCTATCCAACATGCGTGAATGGGGCGACGGAGGGCCAAAGGCGATCCTCCCAACGGAAATCGTCGCTTGGTCGCAACTGACCGGCACCCGCCCACTTCCCCATGAAACCCGCCTAATCCTTGATTTGGACGTGCGATTTCGCAACGTGCAGGCCGAGGACGCCGAAGACCTTTCGACGCTGCCCGAGGCCGACCAAGAAATGCTTGAGTGGGTCAAGGCGGCGCGCATGAGTGCTGCCGTTTGATGGAGGTTGCGAATGTCTGCTGCTGATATCGCAGTTGCCATCGGAATTTCGAGCGAACCCGCCAAAGTTGGCCGCAATGAAATCCTGTCTTTCGGCAACGACATCGTTGCCATGTACTCCCGGATTAAGCAGGCACAGGCGGAACAGGCGAGCCAGACGGCGGGGGCGGGCATTGGCCCCATGTCGCAGTCGCTCACGGCGACGAACGCAGCCGCTGAGAAGCTGACCGCCACGTTCGACAAGCTGGCGGAGCGCGTGCAGCGTGTACCGCGAGCGGGGCAGTCGGCCATCTCCGAGGCTGAGCGTGCGGCTGCCGCTGTTATGCAGGGCGACTTGCAGCGCGCCCAGGCGTCTCAGAAAGCAGAGAGCGCCATAGCCAGCCTTGACGCCCGCCTCGGCCTGATTTCGCAGTCGGCGCGCACCTACGCTGTTGCCCAAAAGGAATTGGATACCCTTTATAAGTCTGGGGCCATCACTAGTGACCAGTACGCCCAACGCATGGCGATGGTCAAATCAGCGTCTGAAGTAGGAACTCTCGCGCTCGACCACCATGGCCGCGCCGTCATCATTGCCAACGACGCGCACGCCAAGATGCGCAACTCGCTTGGCCTCTCTACTCACGAAATGCGCAACCTGTCGTACCAGATCAACGACGTGGTTTCCGGCCTCGCCATGGGGCAATCCCCCATGATGATCCTGACCCAGCAGGGCGGGCAGTTTGTCCAGATTTTCCAGCAGGCCGGGATTTCCATGGGCGGTGTCGCACTTGGGATCGGCGCTGTTGCTGTTGCGGCGATTGCCCTTGTTGCGCCGCTTGCCCGTTTGGCGGAAATGAACCAAGAGGCCCGCACGCTTGACCTGACCTTGCGGGCTGTAGGCAACACGGCGAACGTTTCCGGCGGATACCTGCAAAAGCTGGCCGAGCAGACAGCGAAGATCAGCATGTCTTCTCGCGCTGATATCACGTCTGCGTTCAGCGCCATCACGTCAGATCGGATGGGGCGCGGCCTTTCCCCGGATCAAATCCAGAAGCTGACGCTTGCAGCAGAAGGCTATGCCGCCGTCACCGGGAAATCCCTGCCTGATGCCACTACCGCCCTGATGAAGGCGGTTACTGGCGGCTTTGACAGCATGGTTAAGCTGTCGGCACAGTTCCCGCTTGCGACCAAGGCCGAACTCGAAAACCTGCGCGTCATGTCGCAGCACGGTGATATTGCTGGCGTCCTGGCGCTTGAGATTGAGCTTCTAAACCGCAAGTTTTCCGGCCTCGCCAGCCAAGGCGCGAGCGAATCGCAAAAGGCTATTCATGGCCTTACCACGGCGTGGGACGAATTTCTTACCTCTGCCTCTCAGTCCAAGGTAGTTGTCGGTGCGCTTGAAGCCATCACCGCCGCTATGCGCGGACTGTCTGACGAGATCAAGAACGCCCCGGCGCAGTTGCTTGCGCTCCTGAACCCGTCAACGCAACTGGTTGAACTGGCGAAGCTGTACGCGAATGGCAGTGGCTGGTCGCAGATGGGGAATTCCCCCATGCTGTCGATGCCGATGCCGCCGCCGCTTGCTGCGAATCAAAATGGCGCTCAAGGATCAATTGGCGGCACTTCTGGCTCTATCGACGATGCCTTTTCCGCGAAAACAAATGCTATCCTTGCCGCCGCCCACGCTCAGGCCGCAGCCTATGACCTTGTCGGCATAGCCCGCCAGAAGGCGCTCGTTTCGGCGCAATTCGATCAGCAGATCATTGCGGCAGGCGCTGACATGGAGAAGGTGGCCGAGGCCCGCGCACAGAAGCGCGCTACGTTGCTTATGATTGATGCCCAGGCGCGCGGCCAAACCGTCGAGATGATCGACTCCCTGAAGCGCCAGACTGCCGCCCAGCAGGAGCTTAACACCGCCATCGGACGCGGATACGAAGCGCGGAAGCGGGCCGAGATCGAGAACGCCGTCGCTGCGGAGAAGTTCAAGAACCCGGCGATGAGTTCCGATGAAGAGGTAGAACTTCGCCGCGACCTTGCCCGTAAGGAAGAAGCCCGACGCGCTGGTGAAGAATTCACCGATCTTCAGTCGCTTCAGGATTCGGCCAAGTACGAAAACATGCTGGCGGACGCACGCTTGCGTGGAGCCGATGCCCTGCGCCTTGCTAACGTCGAAATCGAAACGCAGAAGCGGCTAGAGAAGTACGGCGGTAGCGAATCCGACATCCGCAAGGCCGTCAATGACAACAGCCTTGCCCAGCAGCGCAGCGAGCTTGCATCTAAGGCTTCCGGCCTAAGCGCAACCCTGCAATCCAAGCAGGAATTGCAAGCCCTCGATTTGGTCATTGCCAAGATGCGCGAGCTTGGCGCTACGGCTGATGAAATCGCACAGGTCTATCAGAATGCCGAAATACGCAAACTAGAGGCCACGCAGGATTGGGCAGACGGTGCCAGAGCGTCCCTAATGCGCTACAGCCAAAACGCCAGCAACTACGGCGCCATGGCCGGAAACGTCGTCTCTTCCGGCATGCGCTCCATGGAAAACGCTCTCGTCTCGTTTTCGTCTAAGACGATGACGGCGGCACAAGCGTTCAAGTCCATGGCCGCTAGCATCATCCAAGACCTGATTCGGATGCAGGTTCAGGCGCAGATCACGGGGCCTCTGAGCAAGGCGCTGAGCGCAGGCATCGGCGGATGGTTCTCTTCTGACAATTCCTATATGTCTGGCTCTAACAGCATGGGTTCCATTGACACTAGCAGTGTCAGCGTGGCGGATGCTGGAAGCTCATTCTCTGCGCCTATGGCCTTTGCATCGGGTACAGACTATGCCCCTGGCGGTCTGTCTCTGGTTGGCGAGCAAGGCCCTGAATTGATGCAGTTGCCGGGCGGTTCCCGTATTTACCCAGCCGATGAAACCTCCGCGATCCTCTCGCCAAAAGCTTCCAATGCCAATGAGCGCACAGGCGGAAACGTGGTGCAAATCACAAACTACGTCGAGGCCGGTGCGAGCATGGCTGACGTGGAAGCGGCTGTTGCAAGTGGCATTCAGCAGGCGGCTCCGCACCTGATTTCAGCAGCCGTGCAACAGTCAGTCCCCGCCTCGTTGAGTGCTGTTCAATCTGCCGCCAATCGCGGCGGTTCCTTTGCTCAGTCCGTGGGGCGCCGATGACAGTCTACACCGTCGCTACCGACATCGCCGCGCAACTGCGCTGGGATTTTGTCACCAACACGCAGACGTTTTCGTCCCCGCTGGCCGCGTCTGAACAGCAGGCGGAACTTCCTGGTGCGCGGTTCACGGCGACGCTGACGTACACCAACCTGAGCGCATCTGTTCAGCGCCCGCTTATGTCTCTTCTGGCGAAGCTGCGTGGCACGGCTGGACGGTGCTACCTGCCGATTGCCCCGGCGTTTCCGCGTCAGGGTGCGGGCGGCGGAACACCGCTTGTGAACGGAGCCGACCAGACCGGGCGCACGCTGGTTATCGATGGCGCTACCCCGAACATCACCGGCTGGCTCAAGGACGGCGACTATTTCCACGTTGACGCTGGCGGATTGAGAGAGCTGCACATCCTGACAGAAGACGCAAACAGCGATTCGAGCGGCAACGTTACCCTGACCTTTGAACCGCCGCTGCGCAATTCACCTGTCGATAATGCTGCGGTGGAGATCGACAACCCATCCGCCATGATGCGCCTTCTGGACGACAACCAAGTTGGCTTCACCTTCAAGCCGGGACGCCACTCGGACGGTACCGCCAAGTTTATTGAGGCATTCCCGACATGAGCCGCACTCTTTCTACTGGCGTCGCTGACGCCATTGCCGCTCCGGTCTACCGCCCCGTGTTCTTTGTGCGGTTAGATTTTGACGAAGGCATTGAACGCGCCTGTACCGCACCATTTTCCATTTGGTTCGATGATGACGGCACAGGCACGCCAAATGAATTCCTCGGCGTTGGAACACTCGGAACGATTTCCACGCTTGAGGAAGGTTCAGAACTTCGCGCCTATGGAATGTCTGCTACGCTGAACGGCTGCGACCCGGCGCAGTTAGCCTTGTCTCTAAACGCCAAATATCAAGGACGCCCTGCGTCGATCTGGCTTGGATTCCTCGACGCCGATCATGTGCTGATCGAATCTCCCGTGCTGGTGCAAAACATGGTCATGGACACTATGCCCATTGAATTGGGAAAGACAGGTACCGTTACCGTGACCATGGAGAACGTGCTGGCCCGATGGGAAAATCCGAACCCGGAAAATCAGCGATACACCGATGCCGACCAGCAAAGTCGATATCCTGGCGACCGTGGCTACGAATTTTCAGCACTTGCCGCGAGTCGAGAAATCATATGGGGACGCGCTTAATGAACATCCGCCGCGCCACAGTCGAAGACATTGACGCTATCATGGCGCATCTGTCCAGCCATATCGCCGCGTGCAGGGTCCATTACCCGGCCCCTGACAAGCAATCAGTGGCGCAGACGATCCTTTCCAGTTTCCACCACACCAGCCCGAAGGCCGTGTTCGTAGCCGAATGTGGTGGTGAAATCATCGGATTGGCTCACGTCTCGGCGAGCATTTATCCGTTTGCTCCTATCGTAAACGGGTTCATTTGGCTTGTGTACGTCGCTCCAGAGCATCGCGGAGGGCGTGCATTTTCCTCGCTAATGAACGCCGTGTATGCGTGGGCAGCCGAAAAGCAATGCCACAATCTGTCATGGACGCTTTCCGCTGGAATTGATGACGAAGGCATTGCAGCATGCCTTGAAAAGCGCGGATGGAACCGCGTTGGAATCGATTTGGTTAAGGGCCTTTAGCGCATGTCACCGTGTAATGGCGAGTATATGCGTTTCCGAAAGGCCAATCGTTCCGCAGATATACCTTCTGCATTTCTGCGATGCTATATCCAGATACGCATGCCGAATTCTCTTTGATATAGGCGTCAATCCACTCGTTGATGTGATCTTGTGCAGACATCGACCGCGCAGGGCTGTCCTCTGCCGTCACATGGAAGATGCCTTCAGAAATCGGCGTAAATGTCGTCCTGTTGCCGCGATTAATGTCTGACAACGTTGATGCGCAGCCAGACAACAAAAGAACCGCCGCAACTGCATATATCGTCTTCATCATATCGTCCTCCCATTCAGATCATTCATGATTATCGCGCCAAATCGGCCAAAAATCTACGGAAAGTTAAAGCATGATTCCCACGCACCGCGAACTGCATCCCAGCATCTATGAGGCGCTGGGGACTGGCCGTTATGAGGGGCGCCGTGGGCATCGCCATGCCGGGAGCATTAGCACCGCGCTCTACCCATTTCAGGCTGGAGTGTATCGGTTTAAGGGCGGCGGTGGATTTGGCGGCCTGATCAAAAGCGTTGTTGTCGGCGCCGTTCTTGGTGCCGCGACTGGTGGCGTTGGAGCATTCTTCGGGTTGTCGCAAGGGGGATGGCTCACGGCTATCGCCACTGGCGCAGCTATGGGAGCTATCGGTGGTGCGCTTCAGGGCGTTGCCGGTATGCTCATGGCATCTCCAAAATCTCAAGACGATTCATCTGCTCTATATCAAGCCCGCGACAACAAGCTAACGATCCGAAATAGCGTAGGGCCGCGCAAGAAGATTTATGGCACGGCTCTTGCCGGTGGGTTGATGGCGTATGCTACTTCTACTGGAAGCACTCACGAATATTTTCATTTCGTACAGACTATTGCTACACATCAAGTTCAAGCAATCCGTGAGGTGTATTTCAACAACCAGATTTGCACAAATAGCCGGTTCAATGGCTTCTATCGCATCAACAAACATCTTGGCACTCAGAAACAAACCGCCGATACCGATCTTGTCTCCGAGAGCGGAGGGGAATGGACAACCGCGCATCGCCTGCGCGAATCTGCCTATATTTACCCTCGTATCAAGTATGATACGAATGCATGGGTTTCTGGTCTGCCGTCAACTTCAGCCATGGTGGATGGGGCGATCTATTATGATCCTCGCGCATCGCACCTGACGCTTTCCACATCGTCGTCTGGAGTTTTCCAGACAGTTGGCGCGCATGGTTTTGCGTCTGGAGATATCGTGTTCCTGCGCGACCATGCGGGCGCTACCTATTCCGGTACAAATGGTCTGAGTAAGCCGGTTTCCAAGCGTTATACGATCAACACGGTCCCGAGCACATCAAGCTTCACGCTGCTGAACGATTCCGGCGAGGACATGACCACGCTGGCATCTGGAAGCGGCGGAACCGTAGCGAAGTGCCGGTGGTCGAATAATGCTACACTGGCGATTCTCGAATACATCACATCGCGCGATGGTATCAATTGCAAGACTACCGAGGTTGATTGGACGTATTGGGAAGATGCGGCGGATGTGTGTGACGAGGACGTGAATCTCGGTACATCGGAGACATTCACCGCTTCGTCTTCGTCCAACGCGCTGACGCTGGCAAACGGCGTCGGCTGGCAATCTGGCAAACAGGTGTTCGTGTCGTCATCTGGAACGCTTCCGGCGCCACTGACGAACGGCACGGCCTATTATTGGATTCGTAGCGACGAAACGACCGGGCAGCTTGCGACCAGCTACGACAACGCCATCGCCGGGGCGGCGATTGACCTTACGGACGCAGGCAGCGGCACGCACACCGCTTCAGTGTCAACCCAAGTCACGCTTTCAGCAAGCGCCGACACCGTGACCTTACCGAACCTCTCGATCTACATCGAGACAGGCGATTGCGTGACGCTAACCGGAGCTCTTGCTGGGACGGACTACTATTGGATCAATACCGACTATCTGACGGGAAAGCTGGCGACCTCGCGCGCCAATGCCATGGCTGGTGTTGCGGTAAACATTTCATCCGATGAAACAACGCGTATCACCCGCAAGAACCAAGCGCGATACACGGTAAATGGCATCATTGACCTGTCGAAAAAGCCCATTGATATCCTGAATGATCTTCTGACCGCGTGCGGAGGCGTCATGGTCTATACGCAGGGCAAATATCGCCTGTTCCCTGCTGCGCCTGCTGCCAGCGTCAAGACAATCAGTGAGAAAGACCTTCGCGGCTCCATCAAAATCCTACCTCACACCTCGCGCATGTCTCTGATTAATGCTGTTCGCGGCACCTACAAGGAGCCCGCAAAATATTGGGAAATGACCGACTTCCCGCCACTGACAAACGCCACCTACGAGGCGGAAGATGGCGGCGTGCGTCTTTATAAGGACGTTGCTTACCCGCATACTATTGACAGCCAACGGGCGCAACGGCTTGGCTCCATCGCTCTTGGACGTGCGCGGCGCGGAATGGTGGTCAATTTTCCCGCTACCGTCAAAATGCTTGGAATCTCGGCGTGGGACTGCATCAGCCTGGACAGCACGCTTGCTGGGTTTTCTGGCAAGAAATTCCGTGTGGTCTATTGGGCGCTAGCCGAGAACGGTCAAGGCATCGACCTTACGCTGAACGAGGAAGATGACGCCATTTACGAATGGGAGGCTGGCAGAGGGGCCGTTGTTGCGCAGAACGACCTATCCAGCTTGCCGAGCCCGTGGGATGTTCCGGCACCGATTGGCCTTGGCCTGACAGAAGAACTTTACACTACTCGCGACGGAGCTGGCGTAAAGGCAAGGGCAACGCTGTCATGGTCCGATGAAGGAGCCGCATCTATCCGCTATACTGTTTCCCGCTATCGCATTGAAGGAAGCGGAGATAGCGGATGGGTTGAGCTTTCTCCAGTCAAGACAAATTATGCTGAAGTTCTCGATATTGCCCCAGGCGTCTACGAATGGCAGGCCCGCCATTACAACACTATGGGCGCCTATTCCGATTGGTCCGAGA
>Ga0194138_10000038_pt1 | contig 62368 bp, 63 predicted proteins | sample TARM_MetaG_T2_14_FD_134022 | JGI IMG/M metagenome (GOLD analysis project Ga0194138, IMG submission 134022) | Freshwater microbial communities from Pennsylvania, USA, analyzing microbe dynamics in response to fracking - TARM_MetaG_T2_14 (version 2) | ecosystem: Environmental > Aquatic >...
ACGCTTGACTTTGGGGGTTGCTTTCATCACACTCTCCTAGAAGTTAGAGCTTTGGACACAGGGAGAATATGGGTTCGAACTTGTTTTATTGGGTCTAGGTATAGTGTGGCATCGTCCGCATCCTTTCCTGTAGGTAGCTCTATGTCTGAAGAACAAGGTGTTTTCACCAAGGCAGCCAAGCTGCCGTCTTTGCAGTTCGCTCTGGATACACTCACACAGCGCTTTGAGGTCTACAGTAAGGCCATGGGCGTGGGTGTGCCGGTCAGCGCCAGTGATGGCGCTCAGCAACAGGCGTTCCTGTGGAACTCCATCATCCGCTACGTGCTGTCCCAGGAGCGCAAGGAGTTCGTGGCGCTCTATGGCGAGCTGCTCAAGTGGTTCTGCGAGCATCGTACCGGCATGCTGTCCCGGAAGATGGCTTTCCGGTTCATCCCAGTCACCAAGCTCGGTGCGGCTGAGCGCAAGAACCTGGAGCGTCTGCTGAATCTGCTCATCGCCACGGCTGACCCCAATACCCGCAAGCTGGCGCTTTCGCAGATCAACCTCAAGAGCACGCTCTCCTGCTTTGCTCATGACTCCCCGCTCCAGCGGCGCGTGATGGCTTTTTACGGCGTGTAAGCAAAAAAGCAACATACTGCCCCTCTCCCCTAGGCCCGACGGCCTAGGGGAGAGGGGGTATGCCGTCTAATCCACACGCAGCTGCACCACGATGATCTCCGGTGGCACCGATGGGTCATAGCGCCCCGTCCGTGGCACATGGGCCGTCAGGCTCAGTCCGTGGCCACGGTAGACCTGCGTCTGTGGATCACAGAACGCCTGTCGTGCAGCCCGAGGACTGTGGCGATAGATCCGCACCTCGTATTGCCCATGGGACAACGGCCGGACCAGGTAGTACGCGCTGGCCTCATCGTCCGGGCACGTACGTTTACTGCGGGCCAGAAACGCCGCCCGTAAGCTAGGCTCGAGCATCGTGGTGTCCTAGTGGAGATGGCGTTGGAACCCCATGATGCGCGGGGTGAGGGAGTTGATGATGACCAGGTGCTTGTCGTAGGGCAGTTCGAGCTGGTTGAGAATCGCCCGCATGGCTTGCAGGTGATCGCGCCCGGTATACCAGCTTACCAGATGATCGACTGCTGAAGCCAGGATCGTCATCTGGATATCTGCCCCGTCAAACACGGACGCTTCCATTGACGCAAAGCCTTCCGTACTGGCGAGCTTGAAGGCTGAGATCACCGTCCCATGGGGACTATAGGCCAGCAGCGCCGACATACAGCGAGGACCCAAGGCCTCATTGAGGATCACCAGTGAACGCTTGACGGTTTCCAGGCAATGCTCGGTGGACAGGCCGATCGAGCGCATGGTCTCCAACACCAACGGTTCTTCAGCCAACCCTTCGGCGTACTCGGTCAGGCGCGTCACACGAGCAGCCTCGCTGCGATCCGAAGCCGTGCGGTGGCAGAACATGCGCCAGTGCGTCTCGATGTCCGTATGCGTGTCACGCAGGTCATCCAGGGTATAACCTTCAGGGGGTAGCACGATCACACCTCGTAACGATGGAACAATTCACTCATACACGGGGCGGTGTATGGGGGTTAGGACCTATTCTGCTCCAAGGCATGCAGATAGCCGCGTTCTTCGGCTGCCATCGCGGCCGCTTGGTCCAGATAGAACGGTAACAAACTGAACCGGATCTCGTGTTGGATGTAGATCGGCGGCTTTTCTTGCTGGATGTACTCTTCTTCCAACCACATCGCCAGCACATGCGGTGGCCGTGAAATGGTCTCCACATCCAACGTATCATGTCGATACTCGTAGATCACTCCATCCAACCTCGGCGTCAGTAAAGAGGCGACTACCTGCACGCAGGCATCCAAGGCCCGTGCTGCGAAGTCTGGATAGTCGAACTCGTAATCCACTGCGATCTGATGCCACGCGTCGATGAACTGCACCATACGCGCCTCCACGTGACGCAGTACCCCGTCACGGGTACTGGCGGGTTTATGCGGCTCGTCAGAAGAGGTACTGCGGATGGTCAGGATGTCGTTATATGGTCGCCCGAAGGAACGGTGGTACAGGTCGCGGTAGAGCTCTGAGATGGTCAGCTCGCTAAACGTCTCTCCACGCCGAAACTTGGCGCGCAACAGCCCAGCAACATCTGTGTCAAGGCCTTCGTCGTAACCCAGCGTCCCGAAAGCTCGAACGGGCGTGATCTCACGCGGCAGCCAGGTCGACCACTGGGGGAGCTGGCGTGTGGCATGGAGGAAAAACAGGCCATTGTTTTTCCTGAAATCGCGACGCACAACGTCGTTAAGAGTGGTGGGCACCGGCGGAGCACCGATGTCCAATGAAGCTGCAGGGGTATATGTGGACTCGGACACGGGAGAACTCCTTAAGTTTGAGTGATATCGAGCTGAGCAGAGATGCGCTCGAGGGTTTGCCTGCGTGACACACAGGGCTGGCAGTTTCCACAAGCGGTGATGCTACGCCGCGTGCCATGGACCTTGAGCACAGGGTACTCGCACACCCAGATGAGCTTGGCTATTTCAGGCGGCAGGCTGCGATACACGTCTACCTTGCTGGCATGCAGTAAGGGAAACTCCAACCGCAGATCGCTGTCCCAGTCGGCATACAGCGCGCGGCCCAGCTGTCGCACTCCCTCCCGCAGGTTCTGCAGCCACGGACCACAGGAGTCGCCCTGTACATACCCCACTTCGATGTGGGAGTGGCGGCCTGAGTCAAAGACCGCCAGCGCACCGGCAACCCAAGGCAGCATTTGAGAGAAGCGGTGCTTAGGGATGGGCATCTGGAAGGTCTCGCCCAAGTCGTAGTCTTGCAAGACCCGGAAAGGCGAGTGGGTGTTGAGGTAGCGCACGATCTTCTTGCGCTGCTGACGCTCCTTCTCCTTCTTGAGCGGGTGTTGGTGAGCGTCGATGTAGAGGGTATCTACGTTGGTGGTCTGCAGTAACGCGCACAGCCGGTTGGTGGAGTCAGCACCACCGGAGAACAGCAGGAGGGGGATTTTATCTTTCACTGTGGTAGGCCTTAGGCGGTGTACAAGCTAGCGCTGCCGAAGTACTCGTTCTTTTGCTCCCAGCGCCTATAGGCAGCGTTATTGAGCAGAAAGGGCAGGAAGTCAAACTCGATGCGGTAGTCCAGATAGGCCGGCGTGTCCTGCTCGCACAGTTCTTCGGTCAACAGCAGCTGGAAGCGATCATCGGTGATGGAATTCCCGCGGTAGAGGATGTCTGAGTCCGCGAGCATGAACTTCATCAAGCTACTGACCATTGGCAGGCGGTCATTGCGCTGGACAGGGTAGTTGTCCAGATACGCGTTCAAGGCTTTCTTGACCTCCGCCCATACCGCCACCCGCCCATCTGACCGAACGCCTGGGGTGACATGGATGGTCAGCATCGCTGTGTTGCCCTGCGTGAGCAGATCCGGGTGCAGGATCATCCGGTAGTAGTCGTGGATCTGTACCACCTGACGTCGGACGGCTGACGGCATGCAAAGGCTGTCTGACAGATGCGTCAGGCCCAGCATGCCCCACTGACCGCGCTGGAGGAGGGTGGTGGACTTGGCCATCCGCTGCATGGCCACACCCAAGGCCGTCATCGGGCTTTGATGATCATCAAAGTGAGCAAAGGCTTGGCGTACCCGATCACCGTGTTCGCTGACCACCTCCCAGAAACGCTCCGACCAAAACTGTCCGCCACGCACATGCTGCGAGGGCAGCACCAAGGTCGGGGTATCGATCAAGGTCTCCATCAGTGCCCCTCCCCATTGCCTTCGCCAAAGCGGGTCAGTATATCGCGCACCGCCATGGAGTAGTCTTCGATTTGTTGGGACGTAGGGTTGCGATTGAGGCGTTGAGGCGGAGTAGGAAAGGAGATGATGTTCGACATGGGACTTAACTCGCATAAAAGCCCGTCCTACTGCGCATCGGCAGTAGGACGGGCGTGTGGGGTCAGATCTTGAAAGGGGTTTCCAAGACCTCGAAACTGACAACCAGGCCGCGGAATTTCTCTTCTTTAGCCCGGGCGTAGACCATGTGCCGCTCGATCTCACGCGCCGAGAGGAAGTAAAACTCCGGCGCCACATCCGGCCAGTCTTTCAGTGGCCGGGTACGACCCAGGGTCTGGATGTTGGACTGCTTGGAGTTGATGGCGATGGTCTGGATCGTCACCCGCAGGTTGGGTACGTCCACGGCCGTACCGGCCGAGAGCACCGTAGAGACCACGATCTCCCCTTGCAGCAAGTCGCTGTAGGGATCTTCCTGGCAGTACCGATTGACCTTAAGCGCAGGGAACGCCCCGGCCAGCACCTCCGCCAAGCGGGTACACAAGGCCACCGTGGAGCAAAACACGATGCACTTCTGCCCGTGCTGCATTTTGTCCACAAACGCCGTACGGACGATATCGGTGATCATGCCCAGGTAGCGGTGGTACGTGGCCTGGTTCCGCATGATCGACTGTTCAAACAGGATGTGGTTGTACTGCTTCATGAAGTTCATGCAGCGTATCCGATCAGGATGCTGCAGGCTGTAGAGCAGGGCCTTGACCTCGATGAAGGCTTTGTAGTCGATCGGTGGGGATCGGGTGATCGGCGGCCAAACCACTTCGGTCATGCGGTTGACGAAGCGGTCATCGCCATCGATGGTAGCGGACATGGACAGCGTGTAGGGCACATGCGTGTACAGGTCTTGCCGGTAGACCGAGTGGAACTCCATGTGGGCCTCATCGACCATCTTGGTGCCGATGCCCAGCAAGGGGAATAACTCCTCCGGGGCGATGTTCCCGGTTTCCTCGCATACGCCGTACTGCTCGTAGTTCTTGTAGAAGTTCCCCAGCGTGCGGTTGCCGAAGATGATGAACTGGTAGGTGAGCTTACCCTCCCGTGCTTCATCGATGAGCTTGAGCAGGCTGGGTGTACCAGAGACCCGGCGGATGTGATGGTCTTTGAGCTTGAAGCACTCACGCACGTCCGTGGCCCATTTATCCACGTACGCGCCCTTGACGACGATAGCCGTCCGAAAGCCCCGCTCATGGACGATGTTCATCGAACACAGCGTCTTACCAAAGCCGGTATTGGCTGTGATGAGCTTGGAGGGGGCAAAGCGGGGGTCGCACACGGCCAGGCCGTAGTCGATGATCTTGCGCTGGTCAGGACGCGGGGTGCGCTTATCGATCCACTGAAAGTCCACCGTGTCAGGTGCGTAGACTTCCTGCTCCACCCGTTCGATGTTCTCGGACGGGTATCCGGTATTTGTGATCGTGGCGACGACCTGTTCCAGTAGGTTTCGGTGAAAACGAAACTCGCTGTTATCCGCACGCCGAGCAGCGTACACGGCCCGGGCATTGCGCTCAAAGCGCTGCCCGTTACGTACCAGGTCGTATTGGGTAAGCGAGGACGCACAGTAGTACAGCAACGCTTCTTTGATCGTATCGTCGAACCCCGTCACTTTCACGAAGTGCGAGTAGACCTCGATTCGAACGCGCTCAGTCATCTCGTGCATACGGGGTTCCTGATGGATGAGAGAAAAGATGCCACGCCTCCCCTGCCGGTAAGGCAGGGGAGGGTGTTGGACTTACATCAAGATGGGGTCCAGCAGATGGTCCGGCCGGTTACGCAGCAAGAACTGCACCGGATCTTTGAGCTGGTAGCTGTGACGCTGGTAGGCCATCATGGCCGCCATGGATCGGCGGTAGATGGCAGTGTCCATCGTGATGAAGTGCACCGCATTGCCATAGTGGGGGATACGGTAATCCCCATCGGCGGGGTTACGCGCCATACAGCACTTGATCAGCAGTGCCAGGTATGCCAGATTCACCGACAACCTTGCATTGACGACCGCATGCAGGGCCCGCAGGGCTTCTTCCGGTGACTTGGAATCGGCCAGGACTTTCTTGCCGGCTTTGCGGGTAGAGCCAAAGAATCCCACGATCGTAAGCATCTGCTCGACCATGGAGATGTGCTTAGCCGGCAACACCAAGACCGGGGCATTGTAGTCCCAGTCATCCAGCGGGATCTGGAAGTTCCCACGCGGGCTGACGGTAAAGCCAGCCCGTTGGATGTGCTCAAGCATTTCATAGGAAATCGAAGCCCGAGCCGTGGTGTCGGTGACCAGGATATCCACCCGAGACTCCATCCCGGAGGCATCGATGCTCGTCAGACCGATGGTGGTGATCTGGGAGGTAGACTCCAGCCGCAACTCACGCACACCGCTGACGTACTTGACGTTACCGATGTTCTGCGCCTCCGAGGCTGCTATCTCCAGCCACAGTTTCTTCCCTTTCAGGCGAGGATTAAGCAGCACAGACATCCCATCCGTGCTGTGACGCACGTAGCGCAGCTCCTCCTCAGAGAACTGAATCGTAGAGGCATGCGCGGAGCGGATCAAGTGCTTGGTGGACAACGCTCCCTGGGTGGCGGGCATACACAGAGCCACTGAGGATGCATGGCCCACGCTGGTGCCCTTGGGGATGGAACTGGCCAGCTCACCAAAGCACATCTCACACGGCCGGGTGGGGTCGGGCGACATGCACGTGAGCACGGTGCGCACGTTGATGGTCTTACCCACCAGCTCGGCGGACTTGAGCGTGACGCGCGAGTACCCGCCCTGCTCGTTCTGGTAGTACATGCCGTTCAGATGTTTCAGATCCCCCGAACCCACCATCCACTTCAGATGGTGGGGGCTGCGGCAGTCGTGCATGGAGAAAGTCCCCATCACACCGGCCAGCAGCTGGATACGCCGGTTGAACGTCTCGGTCTTGCGCAGCGGCGTACCGTTGGTCAGTGCCGCCACCGAAGCTGAACGGGAGTCAATCAGCGACTGCAGTGCTGTCATGACCCCGCCGGCGTAGGAGGAGATCACCGGGTCCCGGAAGATGTGCCCATCGATATCGGTCATGAACCCACGGGCACCCACGCACTGAGCCACCTGCGAGGAGTCCAGCATCCCCGTCATTACCGAACGCACCACCGGGTTGTTACGCAGCGCAGGCGATTCACGCATCGTGGACTGGACGGTCGCATAAAGCGTGTCGATGCTCAGCGTGGTGGGTTTGACCTCCGCTCGGGCTTTGGCGATACTCGGCTCGAGCATGATGTCGATGAAGTGCTCAGCGTTGATGGTCTCCACATGCGCAGCCGCTTCCTGGATCAGAGCGTTGTAGATCTCATTGGTGCTGGCATACAGCTCCCGGGTTGCCCGATCCCAGTCGACTTCCACCGTGGGGTTGTGGTCCACGGCATCCCAGAGGATCTCACCCATGATCGTGGCATGGAGCATTGTGGAGATCTCCCGGCCATTGACCGAATGCCGGATGCTGGTGGGGCACGGAGGCAGGACATTGTACATCCGCCAGCAAATCGCCCCGTAGATCAGCTCCCGACGCTGGATCTGGGCAATGCCGTCATCGAATTTCACCTCGAACACTTGTTCGGGCAATGCCAGCAGCGCCTGGGTATCCCAGGTTGCCAGTTGTCGTGCGGTGTAGGTCATTCGTCATCCTCCTCGGAATCATCATCGTCACTGGGGGCTTCCTTCCCCGGCTTGCTATCCTCCTCTTCCTCCAGCTCGTCCCGCTCACCCTCCGCATCCGCGCCGGACTCGTCCACATCGCCGAACAGGGCATGGGCTGAGTCGGTGTCGTGGTAGATCTTCCCATCCTCCACGCACGGCTCGTAGGTCAGCCGTACGCCACTGGTGAACAGCTGATGCCGTCCCAGGTCCAGTGAACGACCACCGCCTTCCGGGATGACCGTCCGGTCGATGATCCTGGCCACGTTGGAGGGCGTGGGCGAATCCATCAGGTTGTGGATCACGTGCCGATGGGTGCGCGGGCTGTTGGACATCTCCAGTTTCTCCCGCACGATATCCCCGCCCACGAACGCCGACACGGACCGTACTTCGGCCTCACCCAGCGTACGGGTAGGCGTCTTACGGCCTGGCGAGGAGTATTTGTCCGACTTGCTCACCTTGGAGGGGATACCAAAGTGCTGAAGCTTGGCCGAGTCTACCGAGGAGTAATCGCCACCGGTTTTCTCCAGCAGCAAGATGTACACCGTGCCGATGAGCACGTCCTCCACGGTCGTCACCATCTCCCCACTGGGCGCGCGGTAGGTCACCGGCGAGAAGTTCGGCCGGTAGTGCTCGCGCAGCTGGGTGAGCATCTGCACCACGTCGATGGGGTTATCGGCTGGGCTGTAGATGTCATAGCCACGCTCAGACCCCCCACGCATGAAGCTCAGCGGCGTACCGCGGTAGTCTGCAGAGCTGAGCATCTGGTACATGCGCGGGCTGACGATACGGATGAAGCCCAGCAGGTACTCCCACGCCTTTTTGACGTTGGCGGCGGTGGGCTGCTGGATCATCTCCAATACCCGCTTGCGCATATCACGGTCAGCAGCCGTGGCGTACTGCTCGTAGATCACCCCCGGGTTCATGCGCTTGACGATGGCTTTGCCGTCGGTAATGATCTCAGCGACGTTGCCGAAGGCATCCCGAGGCATATCTGCATCAGGTCGCACATCAACCACAACCCCTTTGTTGCCGTATCGACCGGTCTGCTTGAAGGCCAGCGTCGGGATCAGGGTGTACTCCACCGTCAGCTCCACCCGCCACTCATCCAGTGGCACGCGCTGGTGGATCAGCACCACCCGATGGCGATGGCCGTCGAGGAAAATGCGGGCTTCCTTGTAGATGCGCTGGAACTCTGGCGTCACGCGCAGCAGATCACGCCTACGGCTACGCAGCTCGGCATACGTGGCTACCACGGCTTCACAGTACCGACGCTTGGCTTCGTAGTACTTGACGCATTGGTCTTCCATGCCGAAAGGCGTCAGCGGTGGATTCCGGTTATTACCCCGGAACACGTCCACGTCGATCACCCGAGCCCGCTTGGCTCCGTGCGGGGCGTAGTAGAGCTTGTCGAACTCGTAGTCCACCCGCATCAGTGCTTCAGGCGTCATCTCCACCGGCGCCATCAGGTCATCGTACTCGCGCAGGGCAAACACCAACCCGTCAGCCCGAATGGGATCGCCGATGTCCGGGAAGGGCTTGTAGACGTCCTTGGTGCCGTACAGGTTGATGGGAAAGCGCTTGGACCCCCACGTGGCCGAGCGTTTCTCCACACCCAGCGTGGTCATGCGCTTGGCGAAGGACTCACTGATCACCACACCGTCTTCAATGACGCTGGGGTCAGACATGAACACCACGTTGGCATTCAAGCCCATGCCGTATTCCCCAGACGGCTTGACCGAGGGGCTATCGGCCAGCACCGTACCCTGCTCGAGCTCCACGCCCTGGGTGATACCTGCCATCTCCGGCTTGAAGTTGTAGGCAAAGCCAAAGTGCTGGTGCAGACAGTGGTGACTGGGGACGCTGATGCAGCCAATCTCCCCGTTCTCGGCATTCTCGTAGATCAGCAGCGTCATCGGGTTCTGCTCGATGCGGCTGCTGTCGTAGGTGGGTGGGTACTTCTGGATCACCCGGATCACCGTGAGGTTACACGGAGCCTTGATGTTGAAGGTAAAGCGTCCAAATTCCATGTCCATGCCCGTGGTGAGCAAAGGCGGTTCACTGCCTTCCACTACCAGAGATTGGGACAAATGACTGCCACCGTACATCTGCATACGCGAAGGCGAGGTGCAGAAGTGGTACGGCGACAGCGCGGCCTTGGAGATGATCTCCGGCCGTAGTTCGTTGATGGGTTCCATGGTGGCTCCTAACTGTGGTAGCAGAGGGATGTTATAGGTCTGAGCGTCTATAGTGCCCTGAAGGAAGCCCAATGAGCTGTTCGATCAATGCCCTGGCCGTAGACTACGGCGATGATGTGTTCTACCTGCCGGCGTTTCGTCGCATGGTGGAGAGCCACCTGCCTTACCTGCTGATGGCACCGGACAACATGACCCTGCCGGTGGAGCCGCATAGCGCGGTCAAGTACGAATCGGACTGGCACGGCCTGTTGCTGTCCATGCAGATCCCGATGTACCTGCACTTCATCGTCATGCGCATGAACGGACTGCTGGCGCCCACAGAGAACACCTCGCAGTTGTCTGAGATCATGATCCCGGCACCGGGGCGGATCGACTCGCTGGTGGCGTCCTATAAAGCCCAAACAAACAAGATCCTCTAAAGCCGCCCCTCTCTTGCCGTGGAGCAAGAGAGGGGCGTTATGCCGTCAGACTTTAGAGCGTGCGATACGCCCCCATGGGCTGCCCCATCGCAGGCTGGGTGTTTTGCACCATGTAGCCTCCGCGTGTCATGCCCGGGGTGGTCATCATCGGCGGGTTGGTCTGGGTTGCTACGACCTGACCGTTCTGGGCATTAGCCCACGGGACATTGGCCGCCGGTGCCACCGGTTGCTGGGCCTGGGTGTAGGTGCCATAGCCGTAGGCCGGGTACTGTGTCTGCGGGACCATCTGCGGCTGGACCGCATAGCCACCACGGGTCATGTACACCGGCTGGCCGTAGCCTGCCTGGGGCTGCGGGGGGTACCCATAGGGCACCGGTACCGCGCCCATCGGCTGGGGCGGATACCCCGCCGGCTGCGGACGGGTCTTGCGCAGGAAGTCTTCCAGCGAGTCTTCCTTGTTGGCCGTATGGCTCGGAGCAGCCACCGTGGGCTGGATCGGAGCGTTGACCTGCGGATACGCCTGACCCGGAGCCGTCTCCTGCTGCGGCGTCACCGGCGACTGACCCTCGTTACCCGGCAGGCTGGGGATCTGTCCGGCCCACTGGCTGATGTCATCGAGCTCGCTCACCCACTCGGTCGGGATCTCGATGGCGCTGGGGTCTTCCAGGAACTCCCGATGCAGATGCACCAGCTTGTTGATCTGCTTGGCGATCTTGGCAAACGAGCTCAGCAGCGCATGGAACATCGGCGCCGTACGGTTGCTGCTGGGAGCCGAGTAGGTTTCCCGATCCTCCAGTCCCGGCAGCACGTAGCGCAGCACGTCGGTCAGGACACGAATGTCTTTCTTGCGCAGGCTCACACCGAAGACCGTGTTGTTGTCGGTCTCCTCCAGTGCCTCGTACAGCGGGAAGGTCGCCACCATCACCTGCGGGTATTTCTCACCCCGGTAGGTACCACCGCGCTTGGCGTACAGGCCCAGCAGCCGCTCGGAGGAGTCGATGTTGGTACGCGAGAGGATCTCGGCGAAGGCTTCGGCCACCTTCGGGTCCACATCGGCCACCGCCGAGAGCACGCCATGGGCGTTCATCGGCAAACTGCGATGGCGGTGGGTAGCTCCGCCCAGGTCCAAATACCCAGCCACCAGCAAGCTCACGCTCACCGTCAGGCGATACGTGACCAAACTGCGCAGCTTGGCGAACACCGGCGACTCCGCCGCGCGCACCAGCGACTCGCTGAGCGGATGGAACACCATCATGCCAGGCTGGACGCCCGCCCGGAGCAGCTCCGGGCTGGGGAAAAACACCGACTCGCCGTCGATCAACAACGGCTTGCGTTCACCGTAGTCGGTATACAGCCGACCGTCAGCACCGACTTCGACATTGACGGCGTTCAGTACCTGACGGTAGAAGTCTTGGAGTTGCATGGGGAGGTTCTCCTCAGAGATAGGTGGAAGGCTGGGGCAGGATAATCTCCCCGGACGAGGCCGGTTGGGCCACCGACGGCGCTGCCGGAGGCTGGGAGACCATGGGGGTCTGGTTGTAGGTGGCGTACGGACTCAAGGCCAGCAGTCCCGAACGCCCCGAGAGCATGTCGCCCATTTCCCCGATGTCGTGGGCCATCGCGTTCAAGTGATCCTGCGTGTTGGTCAGCAGGGGTGAGTAGATCGCATCGGCGAAGGAAGGGATCGTGAAGCTCGTGGGCACGCCCCCGCCCATGGACAGCTGCAGGTGCGAGTCTCGGATCATGTCGAACGAGCCGTCCAGACGCATGTCCACCATACCGCCCTGGGTGGAGTAGCGCAGAACTTCATTCACCAACCGGAACTTGAAGCTCTCACCGAACTGGGTCAGATCCACGCCCGACAGGAATGACTCCATGCCCAGGATCTGGACCATCCACTCGTTGTTGTGGGTCTGGTTGGTGGCCATGAACCGCACGCCGGTGAGCATCAGGTCCATCATCAGCGTGGGGACCATCTGAGCCAGGGTGTTGGCCGTGAGGGTTTCATGGTTAGAGCCCCGCCAGTGCTCACTGTCCCCCGAACCTGCAAAGTTCAGCTGGTTCTGATACATCGTCCCACGCCTGGCGATGACCTGCACCCGACCATCCAGCGTGGGATCGTTCTGGCACAGCTCGCCGTAGGTGATCGAGCCACCTTCGGAGAACGAGGTGTTGGCATTCAGGAAGGTCAGGAAGGCATTGGAGCCCATCATCGGGTCTTTCACCGCATCAGCGGCCCGGCCGTAGATGGCTTCCTGCTGGTCGGTGTCCGAAGACGGATCGTTCATGGCCTGACGATACGCCCCCAGCGTCTTGCTCAGGTACTGGGCCGGATTGGCATTGGCCCGGTTGGAGAGCTTGACGTGTTCGGTGGCGAAGGTCCCATGGGTCATGTAGATCGTCCCATGATCGCCCAGCGTACGCGAGAGGGCAATGCTGTCCAGGATGTCCTGGGGACGCATGGTCTGCGGGCTCTGGGCCACCGAATACAACGTGGGCGTATAGCTGCCAGCCAACAGCTGACTGCCATTGGTGATTTTCTGCCGGGTCATCAGCACGCCGTTGACCAGCTCCTGCACCTCCATCGTGTCGATGACGTTGTTGAAGTGCAGCCGCATGCGCGGGTCGAGCGTGTGCATGTGGCTCACGTCACTGTGATCGGTATACCCGGTCAGGTACTGGTGACGTGCGCCCCCCATCACGGTGGGATGGATGACCTCGAGCATGAAGGCAAACCGGCAGGTGCGCCAGCCATTGGCGATGGGCGCCTCATAGGCCGCCACCGCCGAAGGGGCCAGGATACTCCATGCCGAGTCAGCCACCGAGGCGGTGTTGATACGCGCCCCGCCCTTGGTGGATTCGCTGAGCAGCGCCATGTTCTCCGGCGTGGTCATCGTCTGGTAGGGACGCAGGTACATCTCGTCATACGTCCCCATTTCAATCAAGTTCAGACGGGCAATGGTGAAATTAAGCATGGGCCTTACGACTCCTCTGTGCCAAGTCAATGTGGAGATGGGCAATTTCAACCCGCAATCCGAAAGGCATCTGGTAGTCCTGTCCATCTTGCACGTTCAGTTCCAGTGCAAGCTGTTCGGGGAGGACGTACTTCCAGCGATCTGCGGCGATGTTTTCCACCAGCAAATCCGCAGCTGTGATCACCACATTGGAGATGCGGGACTTCGCCAGCGCGCCTTTGGGACGACGGTAATGCGGAAACAGTTCGGTCAGCAGCCCGTAGAGTTCCTTGGGGACTTCAACGGGGTATTGGAGGATACCCTGGACGAAGTTGGGATCACGGGGCAGCATTTCCAGCGTGCACAGAGCCGCCAGGTTCTTGAACCCTCGACGCCAGAGCACGTACTGCACGGTCACCAGTGAATCGGCGATGACCTCACGGCTCAGCGAGGGGACCACGTGAGGGGAGTTCACCGTGGCGATGAGCCAGCGTAGCAGGGTCAGGTGATGTGTAGTGATCTCACTACCGCCTACTCGAGCCCGCAGATCCCGGCAGGCGTAGTACATGTCCAGATCCGGTTCGGGGTCCAGTTCCAGCAGCAGGTGGCGTGAGTCTTCCAGGTAGTAGTCGTTGATGACGATGGTCGCCTCATCGACTTCCTTCTTCATCCGGTACTTCTCGATATTGGACAGGTTGTCATCGTCCATATCCGAGTCGCGTTCATCCCGGGCGGTGATTTTCCCACCAAAGCGCCGACTGCCTTCCTTGTCAGCCGCCGAGAACCTCACCTGGTTGTTGATGAACTTGTGGACGTTGGTGACCACATTGTTGCGAGTGTCTTCCGAGTTGATCGGACACACCGAGATCCGGCGGACCAGCAGCTGGGACATCAACCACTCGGGCAGTTCCTCCGAACCCACGCGCGTAAGCACGGAGATCGTGGTGATCCCATTGCGCTTGACCTTGGCGTTCTTCTTGGTCAACGAAGCGATCATCGTGTTGATGTACACGCGCATACGCGCAATGGCCGGCGACTCGATGAGGTCGGTGTCCTTCAGGAAGCTGATGGCCAACCCATCCGGGTCTGACACCGAACTGTCCGCCGTGGCACGACTCAAAAAAGAGGTCCAGATCGGTACGATGGGGCGAAATGCCACCGCGAGTAATGCCAGTTCGATGTAGTCCCGACGCAGGTAGGTCGAGCCTTCCGGGTATTTCTCCGAGTACTCCTCCAGCAGATCCGGCGGGATGGTCATGTTCCCATTGGCCAGTACCCAGGCCGCCATCTCGCTCAGCGGAGTGAGCTTAGCCATCTGCTGGGTCAGGGCTGTCAGGGCCGGGACGATGCTCATCACACTCACGCCTTCGGCGATGATGGTCGTCAGGTCTTGGTAGAGCTCCCAGTAACGCTGCTGTTTGACCGGACTGCAACTAGCCCAGAAGCGATTGATCTCATCGAAGATGTCCCCTTCAGCGACTTTCTCTGCCGTGCCCGAGGTACGGGCATAGGGCTGAAAGTCCCATTCCAGGGCCTCTTTTTTATGCTTGGCGATCAGCAGGCAGCGATTGGTTGCCGGCGATACGAGGACGGATAGTTCCACAAACAGTTCCTCAATGCGTGGTAGTAGGTGCAACAGGATATTGTAGGTGTCAAATGCCTTGCCTGGGCTAAGGCCATAAACCCGCTAGGACACAAGGTCCTAGCGGGCTGGGGGATATGGCCTTAGAAAGGCAGGTCGTTGGTGGCGAAGTTGGACGAAGACGAATCGGACTGCTGGGAGGACTGGGACTGCTGGTTACCCCAGCGCTGACCACCACCCTGGTTATCGCGCGGCGGCGGCGGGGTGTAGTTGGCGACCATGAGCTGGTTGGTGATGGCTCGGATGGCCTTGGCCCAACCGGCCGCGTACAGGCGCGACTGATCAGCCACCGAGATCCCGGCCATGAGCGTGGCCGTACGGGTGCCCGTCTGCGGACCGAAATGGAACTTGATGGCCGGACGGGACTTGTCCCAGGACGTGACGGCGATGTAGATGCGCCCGTCCTCTTCCTTGCCCACGAACACCGTGTTGTCCAGGATCGGACCATCGGAAGGCTTGCCGCCCACGAAACGCGTGGCCTTGACCTCCCAACGCGGCTTCCAGTCTGCCGGCTGGCTGTGGACGGTCTCCACGGCTTCGGTGATGGCCTGCAGGTCGTAGAGGTTGTTGATCACGCCGATGATGCGGCCGTTGTCCTTATCGCCTTCCACGTTGGTGTAGAGGACGAACTCCAGACGGTTCTTGCGGTTGTCATAGCCCACGGCCAGGGTCGGCGAACGCTTGCCGCCATCCACCGGCGGGGCGGTGAGCTTGGTGCCGTAGTCGGACAGGATGGTCTGGAGACGCGGGACGGAGTTGCTTTGTTGGCTCATGTGGAGTGTCCGGGTGGGTTTCTCAATAAATAGGATTAGTGCGTATCTTTATACGCCCAGTTCAAAACAGCCTACGCAAGACGTCTGCATCGGCTTTGTGGGTCACTTTGGCGATGGATGCCTTCATGCGATCCACGGTGGTCAGGGGCGTCCAGTGATCCCGGCGGGCCATCTCAATCACCAGTTCACGTATCGAACGTGGCATGGCGGCAAAGTGGGTCCCGTTGTCCCCGAAAACTTGCAAGGTGAAACGGTTAAACGGCATGGGCGGCAGGTGCTTGCCGTCGGTGAGCTTGGTATACCACAACGCGGCAGGTTTGATCACTCCCGTGTTCGACTCCACCAGATCCAGCTGCGGGAACTTAGGCCGACACAGCAAGTCCACCGCCGCATGGGAGAGCAGCAAGGTAGGCCGTTCACAACCCGGCAGCTGGTAGGTGTAGACGTTCACCACCGGCGGCTGGTCTTTTACGTTCAACCGCTTGGTGAGCTCCTTCAGACTGATGTCTTCCAGGGTCTGGGCGAAGATCATCCGATCGCCTTTGAGCGTACGATGGACGGCGTAGGGAAAATCTCGCCTCAGTGAACTGTAGTCGCAAAAGTAAAACCGTGCCACACAGCCCCCGCTGGACGCGCGCTGGATGGCGTCACGGATCACCCCGATCTCCTGCTCCAGCGCCGGCACCACGTGCTGGGGCAGCAGGTTGTTGCGCGTATCGGCTTTCACCGCTGAGAGCATGTTGCGGATGAGCGTGCGCAGGTTGAACCAGAACTCCCCATAACCCAGCAGAGGCGCTGGACTGACGGGGCGATCCGGATACTGTCCGCATGCGGCTTCAATGGCCAGAGAGGTGCCTGCCGAGACAGGCAGGGCCATGACCTCCCGGCCAGCCAGTTCTTCGGTAACCGACATAGGACCTCCTTTAGGCCAGTAGCTCTTGCAGTAAGGTGTCACACACCTCAATCAACTCCGAAGGCGTCTCACGGGCCTCCAGGCGCCGTATGAGCAGCTCGCGTACGTTCTCTGGGGTAATGGCCAGCTGATGGAACTCCGAGCGCATATCGACCAGGAGCTTGGCTTGGGTCTTGGTACGATCTTCCACCGTGGAACTGAATTCCACCTGCGGGTAGGTGTTCTTCAACTCCGGCAGGTTCGCCAGGATCGCATCGCCAGCTTCCGCTGAGATCCTGACAAACGAGGGCTCAGTGCGTTCCTTCAGAAACGCCAGCTTCGCTAAAGCTTCTTCCAATGCCAGTCCCCGACAGTCCACCGTCACGTAAGACATCGCCCCGAGGTTCTCCCGGAACTGGGCTTCAAAGAGCCCGTCCTGATAGAGCTGGATGCGCCAATGCCCTTTGGCTTCTTCTTCCCCATGGGCCAGCCGATCGAACGAGCCGTTGGCCAGTACCCGACCGTAGCCTGCGGGTTTGTGCACGTGCCCAGCATCAACCACGTACCGGGTGATGGACTGGTAGCGCTCCGGGTCGTGTGTGGGGGCTTTGACGAAGTCCGGCAGCTGGAAGCTAAAGGCGCCATGCACCAAAGATACGTCCACCTGCGACAGGCCTTCACTTTGGAGGGCCTGACAGACGTCTTTCCACGTATCGTTGGTATCGGGTCGCCACTCATCCGGTACGCACAGGAACGTCAGTCCCCGTACGGACACCACCGACAGCGTGTCCACGTAATGCAGTTCGGCTCCAATCTGGGCATTGTCGTTGGTGATCACCATCAGCTGGTTCTGACGCCAGTCATGCGAGGGCGTGCCTTCCAGCAAGATCACCGCGGTGTTGTTGCGCTGACACTGACGCAGGAACGAGGTCATCCAGACCAGGATGATCCCCAGGTCCGGGTCCGGTGCGGTCAGTAGACGATCGAATAAATCGCCCACGATGCAGATCACATCCAGCGCACGGGTCTCCGCACTATCGGGAAACGCCCGGTAGAGGTTATCCACGATCAGTCGCGTGGGCGTACGCCGGTGGCCTAGGTGGATGTCGCTGATGCAGGCGATGCTGGCGTGGTCAGAATTCTTCGTCTTCATCAGACAACGCCGGATGGGAGGGGCTAGCCGTGACGGTCGGTGCAGCTGCGGCTGCCTCGGACTGGGCCTGATAGGGGAAGCTCAGGCCGTAGCGATCAAAGATCGCCTTCCACTCGTTGCGGTTCTTCAGGTCCGCCTCTTCGATCGTGTTGTAACGGGCCATGCCTTCCTGCAAGGCTCGGGCGCCTGACCCAGGCAGCTGCTGCTCACGCAGCTGGGAGTTGAGCATGACCTCACCCACCGAGTAGGCGTTACCCGGCCCGATGAAGGACTTGGTGTTGGACAGCGGGGCCGGAGCCCGGAAGAGCACGGCGCCGGTGGCATCCACCACGTCGATGGGGGTGAGGAGATTGCCTGCAATTTTCGCCCACAGCGTCAGGTCACGCTGCTGACCCAGCTCAGCGAACAGCGGCAGGATCTGCTTGGTGAAAAACACTTCCTGCACCTGCGGGACCACCACAGGACCGGCATCGGCCAGGGCCTGCATGTCTTGGCGGAAGCTTTCCGGCAGGGCAGCGGCGTTGAACGTGTCTTGGTTCACAGCGTCTCTCCTTTAGAGCAGTTTGGCAATGCGCGTGACCACCGAGTTCTGCACCTCGATAGCTCGACCCAGGCTGTAGGTCACCCCGTCCTGGGCAAAGCGCACTTTGATGTTGAGCATGTAGCGGTTGGGGTTGTAGGGGTCCGGTTCATCCACCGTGCAATCGATGAGCACGTCATCGAAATACCGACGGAAATACTGACCCAGATCCCGGTTGACCAGCTCACGCAGGGTATCACGCGAGTCGGTACTCTGCTGGATGTGGTAGGCCAGGGACACCACGCTGCCCTGGTACAGGGTACTCTGAGCGTGTTTTGAGGCCAGGTAGTGGCCCATGAGCTTGTCGGCTTTCTCACCCACATCGGTAGCCCAGCCACCGGCGGTGAGGGTAGGGAGCGGCACAGCCATCGTCATCGCCTCGAAAAGAAAAAGAGAAGCGCCCCCAGCCCCCGGGGAGGGGGCTGAGAGGCGATGAGGCGTATCAGCCTCGTTCGTTGCCTTCCGAACTGGTCGGATCGTCCATACCGGTTTTGAGATAGCTGTGCACGTTGGCCCAGGTATCCAGCACGGCTTGCTGTTCTTGCAAGGTCAGGTCCGCATCGCCTGGATACAGCTCCTCCAGGTACATCGTCGCTGACCAGTCTTCCTCCGGGGTCTCCTGCATGAGCCCATCGACCACACGGCGGTAGTCGTAATGTGCTTCGCCCTTGACGTCCGGATGCAGGTCCACGTAGGTGTCCGAATAGCCATCCACGCGCTGCTGGTGATACAGCGTACGCAGCTCGGGCATGGCCATGATCCAACGCTGCATGACCGGCGGGGCGTGTTGCAGGGCTTGCAGGTCGTTCAGATACCCAATCACGTCCTCGCCCCAGAGTGAGCGCAGGTTACGCACCAGGGCATTGGAGCTGCGCATGGCCTGATGGTCCATATAGGCTTCCATCCGCTCACGCGCAGCCGTCATGAAGGCTTGGCCGGCTTGTGTCAGCGCAGGCGTCGGCCCTTCGAACTGCGCCACGATAAACTGCTGTGTTCCTGGGTGGGGATTTGCATAGGCCAAGGCCTCAAACGTCGCATCCCCACCGTCAATGAAATTGGCCATGGATTCTCCTCTCTACATAACGTGGGCCGGTGTCAGCGGGCATTACGTAGGGATATTGAGGGCTTGAAAGCGCATAAACCCCCTCCCCGACCCGAAGGCCGAGGAGGGGTGAGAGCTTGCGTGTTACGCGGTACGTGCTGCCCGAATCCAGTTGCCGATGGTGCTGGCCGCTGGAGCCGGGATGGTTACGTTGGAAGAGATCTTCCTCGGCACGGCGATATCGATCACGCCGGTATGAGGGGCCAAAGCCATGAAACGATCGTCCTCGTAGTTGTCCAGAATCAGTGTACCGTTGAGCTGGTCCTGATGATCGTTCGTTACCAACGAACTCCCGGGTCGTGACTCCGGTCGGTGCGACTTCCAGATCGCCACCAACGCCGACTCTCGCCGACGGTAGACTATATCTTCCCCCATCTGAGGGCTCCCTGTTTCGCTGCCACTTGGTCAGCTACGCCTTTCGGCTAGTCGTTGAACCTTCATCCTCCATCCTGTCTCACGACAGTACGTAGGGCGCTTGGCTGCTGATTGTCTCTATCCAGACCTTTTCAAACCGTGACGTCTGCGTTTACACGCTCCGCTGTGGCGGCCTGGCCTACCGAGAGATCCCAGCAATTTAAGGAGTTTAATGACGGCAACCGCTCACCGTCGTACGGGGTCTTCGACTGGGTCGTTAATTCCAGCCCGTCCTCAAGGGACTGCTCCAGGTCTCCCTGGATGCCGAGACTATATCACCTTCCCCTCCCACAGGGGAAGCCTCCTATTTCCGCTCACTTGTAGCGTACTGGCATGCCTGCCATAGTCGTTGAACCTTACCCACCCATCCTGTCTCACGACACTACGGAAGGTCTTGGCTGCTGGTTGCCTCTATTCAAAACTTTTCAGGCATAGACGTTTGCGCTTTCGCGCTCCGCTTTAGCGTTTTGACTTGACGAGGGTTTCCAGCAATTAAGGAGGTTATCACCCAGCTGTTGCCGGCTGGGGGGACTGTTCACTACTCGTTTTCCCACTGGACGATTCTTGTTACTTGGTGAGATTTTTGATGTGTAGTGAGTTTATCCGCATTCGGCGCCTTGAGCACCATGACCGAGAGACCAATGGCATTGTCGGTGACATCGGTCTTGATCTTCGAGATGTAGAAGCGTTGGATAGATCCCCTTTGCAGAGTCGGGTTACGGCCCAAGAGCGTGGGGATGCCCAGCCCACCACGAGATTCTCGGATCAGCTCGTGGAAGAGCTCATCGATCAGAGGATCGTAGCAGGTCACCGCCTCGTTGATCTGCCGGGACGCAGCTCGAGGATTGAAGCCTCGCCGGAACAGCTTGGAGGTCAGGTGCGTCCGGAACAGCTGGACGGACAGAGACCACGGCAAGTGCAGCTCATCGTACCGGTGCGGTCCTGCAATGGACACAATCACCGCACGGTAGGTGAAGTGCAAGCGTGCACCGTAGATGTTCTTACGGTACAGCCCGGTTTTACCGGCGATCGAGTCGGCGTACGTCAGGCGGTGGTATTCAGACACCAACCGCTGGATCTTGCACATACGCGACTGCACCCGCGCCTTAGAGAGCGGGTAGTTGGAGAACTCCGTGGCCGATACCGTACGGATGGCATCGATCATGGGCACCATCGTGTCATCGGCATATGAGCCGGTGACCGTACCTTCGGTGATGAAACTAAGCCGACTGGGCACGGGCAGGAATCGGGTGAACAGCACGTTCCGATACCGGCGCACGAACTCGTTGGTGGCTTCCACGGTCTGGGGCTTGGCGTTGAACAGCCCCTGCTCGTTGAAGATCGCCCAGTACTCATCGAAGTGCTCGATGAAGGCATCCAGCCCACGCTCCAGGCCCAGCTTGTTGAGCCGGTCCACGAAAGGCGGGTAGGACTCAGGCAACTGCGCTAACGGATCGCAGAACCATTCCAGGTAGTTGATGGTGCGGTGGGTGAACACCCCGGACAGGATCGACCAGACGCGGGGGTTGACGAAGGACTTACCACCTTTGGGCGGGGCAATCCACAACAAGGACTCCAGCGGCCGTTCGGTCACGGTGAGCACTTCGGTGTGACAGATCGGGCAGACGATGCCGTGATTGTACTCGCCGGTGATGTGCCCGCAGTCGCAGGAGGGGACGATGGACAGCGTATCGCCCTCGTAGTGGGTGTAGACCAGATGATTCAGACGCTCCACCTCATCGGTCAGGGATACATCAAACTCGTTGATCAGTCGTGGTGGGGTGGTCGCGCACCGATAGGCTGCTTCAAGATCTTCGATCCTGGCAGAGAAGCCCATTTTAACCTCCTAAGCGCAGATGAAAAAACGAGGTTAAAGAAGCCCTCCTACCTGGGGGGTTCCCAGATAGGAGGGCAGTACTACGCGATGACCCTTACTGCCGGAACAGCGAGGCGAACGGCATGGGCGACTCGAAGTTCTGAGCCGCCGACGCGCCGGTGGCGCCGTAGAACTGCGTGCCGGTGTTGGGCAGCATGCCGAAGTCCAGCTGGGAGAACGGCACGCGGCCACCGTTGCCGTCGATGGCGAACAGGTTGTTGGCACGCGGGTGCAGACCCGCCTTCTCGCACGCCAGCGCCAGCGTCTGCAGGAACTGGGCGTTCAGGAACAGGCGACGGGCGTAGCCCTTGAGCTCGAAGTCCGGCACCACCGAGCGGTAGATGTCCGCACGCACACTGGTACGCTCGGCTTCGCTGATCGAGGTGTTGTAGTAGGTCTGGTCGAAACGCTCGACCAAGCCGTTGTCCTGGTCCTTGAACAGGTTGCGCAGGGCCAGGTAGTCGATCTCGCGAATGTCCGAACGCACGCCCTTCTTGCTGGTGAAATACCCCAGCTGCTGACGGATGCCCGTGTAGGAGGCGATCGGGCGGGTGTTGTCCCACAGCCTGCCGAAGATCCCGCCGGTCAGCGCATCGGCCGTCTTGGTGATGTACTGGTAGGCGTCCGAGTTGCCCATGGCCGCTTCGAGCAGGTGGATCTCCAGCCAACTGGTGTCGCCGACTTCCTCGATGTCCCGGGCGAAGATGATCTCGTCGTAGAACAGGCGCTGCGCCAGCTCGATCAGGCTGTTGTTGTTGAAGCCATCGCGCTTGATCGGGAACGCTTCGGGCTTGGCGTTGGGGTCCTGCGAGAGGTTGATCTCGTAGCCCAGCGCACCCAGGTTGCGCAGGTTCTGCTCACGCGGGTTGGTCTCGCCCTGGAACAGCGGGCTGAACACACCCAGCGTGGACTTGTTCATCGACAGCACCGGCAGCGTGGACAGGGCCAGCAGCTGGAATTCCGGCGTGGTCGCGTTGGCCTGCGAGTCCATACGGGTGGCCACGAACAGCTGGTTGAAGTAACGCGGCGGCGGCGGGAGCTGGCCGTACGCGTTGGGCGCCTGCGGCTCGGGTGCACGCCAGATCAGGTCGACGTAGCCGTCCACGCGGGTCAGCTGCTGGATGCGATCGCGGCTGTTGGAACCACCCGAACGCATCGTCACGCTCAGGTTCGAACGGATCGGCAGGCCGGTGGAGGTGAACACCGGACGCGGGCTGTAGTCCAGCACCACCGCCACGTTGGCGCTGGTGTCCAGGTCCGGGATGGACAGGCGCGGCTGGGTATGCACGACTTCGCGATCCATGGTCACGAACAGCGCATTGACCGCGGTACGGGCGATGTCACGCACGTCCTGGGCGGTTTCCGGCTTGAGCTCCTTGGGCAGGATCGAAGCACCGGCGAAATGGATGGTGATCTTCTCACCCAGACGCAGGGCCAGCTGACGAGCCACACGCTCACGCAGGTCCTGATCGACCACGTCACCGGCCCAGGACTCGACCTCGAAGGTCTGACCCGGACCCTTGTTGAACACGCGGTTCTCGATGCCGTCGCTGGAGGCTTCCACGACCAGGATGTAGATCGAGGCGTGGTTCACGCCGTTGACGTTGACCGCGTAGCTCACCGTCAAGGTGGTGTACGGGATCGGCGCCTCGTTGTTGTCCAGGATGTCCACACCGTACTGCGGGACGTCGGACTCCTTCAGGTTCGCCGCGATGGACTCCTTGATCAGCGTGGCGAACTGACGGGCGGTTTCGCCGGCCGGCGCACGGGAGAACGGGGAGTAGATGCGGGTGTTGATCTCGGAGATCTTCACCTTCGGGCCACCACCGCTGCTGGGCGGGTTCGGCGGGACCGGGCCGGCGGACGCTTCGGCGGTGCGGGGCTCGGCTCCCAGGTTGGCGCGGGCCAGCGCTTCGGACATGGTGCTGTTCGGCTGGTCGCCGGGGGTCTGGACTGCCATGGTGTTTCCTCTTTGGGGTTGTAGTGGTGTTGCTCGCGAGCACACGTTCTCGTTTTAGGAGTCCTTGTGCACATGGATGTTGAGTGTCTGAAAAACTTTAGGGTGGCAGAGCTGGCGGGAGTGGGGCTTTAGGTGAATAACCCCCCTGCCTAATCCGAAGATTAGGCGAGGAAGCGCAAGTCTTCCACAGTATGATACTGTACGTTGAGTTTTACACATCCTCCTGGCGGGGTAGATTTTATGTGCCTGCTGGGGCTGACCCAGCGCTAATCCTGAGTGCCCTCCCATGCGCTACGCTTTGTACAACCTCTTCCAAGGCAGCACACTGCATCCGGAAGGCGGCTATGTCGATCCCACGTTCCGACGACTGGCCGATAACCTGCGCAGCATCCGTGAGCGCATTGTGACGTACCGTCGCACGTATCCGGGGTATCTGGCCAACGACCACATCCTGATCAGCCTGATCAACGGCCTGGGGACCCCCCTGTCGATGGACGTGCAGTCCTACGTGGACAAAACCCGTGATCGCTCACTGTACCATGCCTCGGCCCTGGGCATGACCTCCCCAGTCTCCAAAGGCCGGGTGTTCACCGATGGGCAGTTCTTCGGCCGCTATGTCCAGGACGTGATCATCGCCGTGGACGATGAGTTCGACGTCGACTATGCTGCCGCGCACTGGCAAGACCTGGAACCGGTGCGCTTTGTGTATCACCCCCTCTCGGATCTGAGCTTCACGATCCCAGGCCTGCAACCGACCTCCAACGAAGCCGGGCTGTCGGTGATCTTGATCAACGTGCCCATGCTGGCGTTGCAGTACCGTCAGTGGCGCTACTGGCGTCAATCCGTGGACGCTGAGCGCAATCCCCAGACCACCGCCCAGTTCCTGTGCAGCTACACGCTGCCGAACATGCTGGCCAGTGAACTGGATCTGGCGCTGTTCAACCGCATGGTTCTAACCTACTACGGCGCCGAGCCTGCGGCCATGGCCAAGCGCCATCCGTTCTACATCTTTGACCTGAGCCGGGAAACCGACCATGTCCTGGACAACTACCTCACCTACATCAACCGGCGGGGTATGAGCTTTGACACGCTGCTGTCGAACTTCCCGTCCGTGTTCCATGCCGATTTCCACTCGGTCATCGAGCTGCCTGACCGTTCGTACCTGAACCCCATGCGCTGGGCTGCTACGCTGGCGAGGATTCCGATGCTGGCGTTCTTGCTCAACTGGGACGCCCAGCACCCTGGTACGTACAACAGTGCCGAGGTCAACATCATCCGCCGGGAGCTCACCGAGCTGGACTCGGGGAACCTCTTGCGCTCGTACTTGCCGCGGGATCGCTACGAGGATGTCACCTCGATCATCCAACGGGGGATCGAACCGTATCTCGTCTGACGACGCCCTCCCCTCCTAGCGCAGGCTAGGAGGGGAGGGCAGGTATGCCATCAGGTTAGGTCGATCGTTTCACCAGGCCAAGGATCTACCAAGAACTGGGGGTCATCAGAAATCATCTTCGTGTGACCACTGTTCATCACATACCACCCCAGCGACTCCAGGGTGAGGTAGAACGAGTCCATCATCGTCGCCACGGCATCACGGATACCGGCAGCGGCAATGATTTCCTTCGGGATACCGCCATTGGTCACCACGGACTCGGGCAGATAGAACGTGGAGATCTTGTCCATCCCGCAACGGTTCATAAACGCAATCATCCGATCCCGAATGGCCGGATCGTCCAGAGACTCCAGCCAATCCCGTACCTTGCTGGGTGTATCGGTCATCACAGACACCTTGATGGACACATATGGCGGATCAGCCACATGGCCGTATTTGTCGGCAAAGACGTCCTGCCAGAGCAGGTGGTGGCGGTAGTTGGACTTCTCTGGCGCAAGCTGGTAGCTCTCGGCCGGTTTGAGCTGCATACGGGAGAAGAGTTTACGCTCGCCCTGGGCCATGCCGTCCATCAGGGTTTTCTCCACCGCGGCCACGGCATGCAGGATATCGCGCATGCACAGGGACTGGTCACGGATCACACGGTTGACGATGAACTCCATGAGCTTACGTGAGCCCTTGCGCACCAACGGCGGGAGGTTGGCATTGCGATACGCAGCGCCTTTGACCTCATAGTCGAGCTTCTCAAAGACGTTACCTTCCTGAGCCGCGATGCCGGCGTAGTAGTGCTTAGCCCGGGAGGTCGGCACGTAGACGGGGAAGTAAAACTCATTCTTCATCTGCAGCAGGTACTTATCCGGCCCGGTCACGCCCCAACTTGCGGCAGCCAGTGCCATCAAGTGTCGGATCGTCTGGGTGGTCAGGTACACCATCGTGGCGCCCACGGCATTGGCTTTCTCACTGAAGTCCGATCGACCAACCATCCACTGCGTCCAATGCTGGACCGTGAAGATCGACGAGTCGGTATCGGAGGTAATCACCGAGTAACGCAAGGACGTGGGGAACCGGTAGACCGAAGCAGGCACGTTACGCGTAGCCCACAGCGTGTGGATCAGTGGCGCGTAGTCCTGGACGACCTGCTGGATGTTGATCAACGTCCCCAGATAGTGGCCATAACCAACCGGGTTGACGTCCTTCAAGGGATTGCCGTTGCCATCGGCATCACGCAGCGTACCGCCATGGAAGTCCTTGGCACAGAGCATCGTGGCCAGGATCACCATGCCTTCTTCCCGAATGGCTTCGCCTTCAGCCCACCGCTCATGGGGGAGTGAGTCAGCGCGCGTAGACAGCCGTTCCAGCATCGTGCGTACAACCTCCGGGTTGAACTGCGCCAGGTGGTACAGATCGCCCGTATAACAGAACGCCGCCCGTTCCAGCGGAGTAGCCGTTTCGAGCAGGTGCCGTGCCCGCATCAGGTAGGACGCTGAGCGCCAATAGGCTTCCGTACCCCGATGTACGACCTGCATGGCCTGGTCCACTGTCGGGCACACCAAGCCAAACTGCTGGATGACTGCTTCCAGCCGCGCGTAGTCGGTATGAGTCATCAGGCAGATGATGTTGGCTTCCAGCACCTCGGGGGTGGCATAGTGCCGGTTGCCGTACAGGAAGCGCTCGTTATTCGAATTGCCATACCCGGTAGCCGTGCGGCACATCGACGTCAGTGCCGTATGGGCTGATTTGTTCCACAACGCCGTACCCGTGGAGGACTGACCGCCGGAGAGGGCATTGTTCTTGATCTTCTGCGTAGTCTGCTCGGAGTTCTTGCGGGCTGCCAGGACCAGGTCCTTACGCATCTTGGCTGCCATCATCTCCTTTTTGGCCTTGCTACGGATAGCCAGGTTATCCAGGATGTACATCGCCAGGATTGATTTGCGCTTCTCCGGAGGCCAGTAGGCCACCCCCGACGGTGAAAGCCGCTCGTTGTTCTCCTCCACGGTCTGGAGGAAGGCATCAAAGCTCATGCCCGCGGGCTTGCGATCCCCATGCTCGTCACGCACCAGAACCAAGGCCTGGGGCGGAGTGATTGGATGCTCGCCCTGGGGCGCCGTAACGCGTTCTACGTACGCCCGGCACTCGCTGAGATCACGGCCCGTCATGCGGTGCAAGAACTGGCTGCTCTGGTCCAGATACTCGTTAAGCAGCACGCTGTAAGGCTGGCGGACGTAGCCGGCATCATCCAGCAGGAAAGGGTCTTTCATCCACTGATTCCTTGTTGGGGTCAGGTACAACATGTCAGGGTTGTGTCCAGAATCAAACTCCCTGAAACCCCCTCGGGAATGGCCACGGTGTAGATCGCCCGCTGGCGGTGGGCAATGCGCGGTAAACCCATCGACAGGGCGTGTAGTACGCGCACCTCAGAACGGCTCCGACGGGCTTGGTACAAGAACGCATACTCGGGGTTACAGCCTGGATGTCGCAGGATCAATCCACCTTGATCTTCCTCCGTGCGTACCGTGGCCTGGTCGGTGGGTCGAGTTTCGATCAACCGCATGACCAAAAAGCGCCCAGATAGGGAGCAGAACGCATAGACCTCCCCGTCCTGAGCAAAGGGCGCATGGCGCATGGTCATGCGAATGGATTTGGCAAAGGCCAGGTGCGGGTCGCGTAACAGGGCATCGAGATACTGCAGTTCCTTGCGCATTCGAGCAGGGCTGGGCATGGTGAACTCCTGGTGGGAAAAAAGAAACAGCATAGAAGCCTGTCCAAGGGACCCGAATCCCTTGGACAGGCGTGTTGTGCGATAACGTGCTGGTCGTCCCCTCGTTCAACCGTTACCGCATGGTGAAGACCCATCTCCATAAGCCCTCATACCACAGGGCCTGCGTGTCAGGATTTACGACAGGGTTTCCACGTCCACGGCGGTGTAGCCGATGGCCGAGAGCGCATCGAGGATGCGCTGCTGGTGACCAGGCGCCACGTTGGGGACGGTAAAGCGCATGCTGGTCGAAGCCACCACCTCAAAGCTGCTGTCCACGATCCAAGGCAGGCCCACAGCCGTGATGTTCCCGGACTGGAGCTGGAGCTTGAGCCAGGGGTACTGGCGCGGGGAGTTGGGGGTACCTGCCGGGAGGGTGGGGTACACCGCCACGTGGGCGGCCTGAGGGTCCACACCGAAGTACTTGCACGACTCGGCGTCCACGATGGCCAGGACTTTCGCGTTCTTGTAGCCCGTGCCCAACAAGGCTGAGGGGTACAAATCAAACGAGACGGTCCCGTTGAAAGGAATTTGGGAAAGCGCTAGCATGGGCGTAGGTCCTAGTAAGGAAGTTGCTGGAGAATCACGTCTCCGGAATACATGAGGCGGTGCATGAACACCGAGCGCGGGTCGATGCCCAGCTGACGGATCATCTCCTGGTAGCGCTCGTTCAGATTCGAATAGGCATCAGCCAGCGCCTCCAGGTCCTCCAGATGCTCGATGTCATCGGAGGCCTCAGGCGGTGCAGGCATGCCCTGGCCTTCGACCACCGAATTGACGATGCCTTCCAGGTCCTCAGGCACCGCGCCTACGGGTGCGACTTCCTCTAAGAACTCGCTCACCGCCTCCCTCATACGGATGGCGAAGTACTTCGGGGCTCCATGAGCCCCAGGCCGATGATCAACTGTCCGCCAAGCAGCCCCTCGACGAACAAGGTGGCCTGCTGGGGAGACTGGTTCAGCTGCGTCAGGGTGCGCAGCAGTGCTGTCTGTAGCGTCATGAAGCATGCAGGAACCTCCGGGGGTCGTTGCTGGGATAAAGCCTCTATGACCTCACCACAGTGCTGGTAGAGCGCGATGACCGGGAACTGCGTCATCTGCGCATCCAGGTTCTTGAGATTGAAACACAGATTCACCGTCGCCATAGCAGCCTCGCTTATTGGTAAACATCCACAATGGCTTGCTGGCCGGCAATACGCTCAAAGCGGATGCCGGCCTGGCCTTCGATCTCCAGCTGAATCTGGTTCTCCAGAAACTGCTCAGTGAACACGAACAAGCGTTTGAGGATTTCCTGGACCAGGGTATTCACCACCACCCGCAGGTCCTCACGGTCATGGGCACAGGCCTCACGGTGCAGTTCCAGGAAGTCCATCTGAACCCGTGCCAGTAACGCCTCGTAGGGTGAACACGTACGGGTATCGTCATAGCGCCAGATACTGGTCTCCAGCTCCACCCATTCGCGCAGGATGTAGTAGAGCAGCACGTCCAGGGTAATGTCGTACTGCTCCAGCAGCAAGAGCGAGGGGCGGTAGGCGGTGATCAGGTCCCGGAACGGGATGGCGTAGCGCTGCCATTTCCTAGCTCGCATAGGCCACCTCCAGTTCGGCCAGAGGAATCATGCGCTCGCCGGCGGCGTAACGCACCAGCCGCAGCTGGGGGTCGCTGACGCACTGGGCTTCCAGGATGGGGTTTAAGGCCGCTTCCAGTCGCAGTCGTGTCAAAGACAGGCACGTCAGGATCAAGCCGGCGGTTTCAAACATGAACGGGTAGTCCGAACAACGGGTATCGCGGTGCAGTCGACGCTGGAGATGTTGCATGAGCACGTGGAGCTGATCTTCCCGCTCCAATCCGTCCATGATCCCCCATAGCCGCAGGGTCATATCCAGCAGGTCGGTAAAGTCTAGCCGTGCACGACGTAACAGCTCCTGCTGGACTGGAGCCAGTCGTCCGTCCGTGATGTGGCGCGGGAGCGCAATCGTGATGATCAAGGAAACCTCTCAATCAGGCTGAAGGGTAAACACGGCCAGTCGTCCCATGACCAGGCGGTCAAAGTACAACCGGCCCGGGTAATCGCCAAGGACACGGCGTAAAGTCGAATCGATGATGGACACGGACTGCAAGACCACATCGGTGGCTTGGTGGATCAGACGATCACGTTCACGGGTATCCAGTAAGATGTCCGGGTACGCTTCCACCAGGTCTTTGTTGATGTAGGCCCGCATGTTGAAGTTCGCCAATGCCAGATGCCTCTCCACGTCACCGCGCAAACGCTGATTGGCATACAGATGACATCCATAGCGTAACAACGTATCGGCGGTCAGACGATAAAGCGCCAATCGTGCTAGAGGCGCAGAGAGGTCTCGGAGCACGGGGGTGAAATCGACAGCATACACCCCAGCCGGATCAGCGGCTGGGGTGGTGGTAGTCGGTGTAGGCGCGTTCGGTGACGACGGCATGGCGTGGGGAGAGTAAACGGTATTCATAGCACCTCGACGGATAGATCCGCTGAAAGCCAATCAGCGTAGACTGGGCGATTCTCGCCTCCAAAGCCTCGGCAATCCGCTGGGCCTGTTCGGTGGGGACGCCATAACTGGTGAGCAGGGCCCGGGTATCGACCCCATCCATCGGCACGCCGTAGAAGTACCCATCCAGCGCGGCCTCTACCAGCCGCTGGGTATCGCCGACCAGCTCAAAGAGGCTGAACGACTCGGGATAATCCTCAAAGACACTGTCCACCAGCTGGTTGACCGGTAAAACCGCGGTACGCTCAGCGACGTGACTCATCGGCAGGCTCCCGCAACGGAATGTCGTCCTTGGCCTGTACCAGTACGTGGTACCGTCCTTCCGGCAGGGTGGGGTAAGGCCCCGTGGGGACCTCGCCCAATGCCGCAGGGTGATAGCGACCACCGGCGTAGCATTCGGGCATCACAAAGCGCAGCAGATCCATGAGCTGGGCCACGTCCAGCTCATGCTGGTACAGCCGCCCGCCACGCAGTTGGGTGGGGATACCGAACTGGTAGTTCAGCACCTGCGCTGCGCGCTCAGCCAACAACTGTCGGTGTTCGTCAAAGACCAGGGCGTTGAGCTGCTCGGGCTCGGGGTTGTCCTCAACGGCCTGGGAGATCTCCGCGAAGGCGTCTTCCAATTGACCCGACTCCCATTGCAGCACGCGGTAGTCTTGACCCACCTCCACCGTCAGCATTCGACCGATCCAACGGAAGCTGTAGGTCAGCCACGGATCAGCCCCAGCCAGGAACGTATCCACCCACTGGCTGAGGGTCTCATCATGACGCAAGGCATCCAGGATGCGCCGTGGCAGGCGCAGATCGGCTAAGAGCTGGTCCCGACGCCCTTCTTCGTTAACCGCCCATTCGGCATTGAGCAGAACGTAGTACTCGGCCTGCGCACGAATGGCCTGCCGCAGCTGCTCGTAAGAAACCGGCCAGCTGAGGTCTTGCTCAGCCAGGCTTTGCAGGTGTCCTAGCATTTCGGAGGCGCGAAACGGCAGGATGCTGCCGGGGGATGGGGTCGGGGTCATTCTGGAATCCTGTTGAAACGGGCGAGAAACGAATGATCAGCAGCCGATCGGTGATGCGCAACGTACAAGCCCGATCCTCCAGATACGGAGTAAAGCGTAAGGTACGGTAGCACGCATTGCGCAACGCCTCGTAGTGCCCATCGTCATGCTCGCGGTCGGTGGAGTGCCGGGCAGGCAAGTACGGCGTGTTCAGGTACAAGTCTCGGCTCAGGTTGTACAGCGTCCAACCCGGGTCCAGATGCAAGTCCGTCACACAGAAGGAGTAGGTGACCTGCAGTTGGAGTGTATTCATGGTGGTCGTGGTAGCAGGAAGAGGGCAGAACGTCCTAGGAGCGCCAGGACGGCCCATGCTCTCTCATAGTAAGGCCGAGGTAGGCAAGAAGCACATACGCCCTCCAGAGCGCTTCTAAGGCGCTCTGGAGGGCGTATGCTGTTTTACAGGTTCAAGACCATCTTCCCCGAAGGGGTCACCGCCCACAACGTGACTTGGTCCATGCCCGAGGATTCCCATATGACTTCCATGGGCATTTGCCCCAGTGTCACATAGAGCTTCTGATAGATCGTCAGGAACAACCCGACGACCTCGTCGAACTGCTCACGTATCACGGCTTCTGGAATCGTACAGGCTTTGGACGGGGTGACCTGCTCGTAGATCCACTCGGCCAGCAAGTAGTAATAGCGCTCCCGGTCATTGACGGCAAACGCGTCCCAGGTCGCCAGCACCATTTCCACGGCCGTCTCCATACTCACGCCCATGCGCGCCAGATACGCAACCCCGTCGTATGGCAGCAGGTCGTAGAGGGTATACGGCAGGACAATCGCACGCATCAGCCCAACCCCACACCAGTAGGACGGTTCACCGGCAGGTCCCGCATGGGATCATAAGCCCGCTGGGGGATCTGGTTGTGCCACACCCGACCCTGACAGACCGTACACAGCGCCGGCTTGGGGAGTGTCCCGCTGGGATAGCCCATCTCAACCAGGTCCACCTGACCGCATTTGTCACACACGTAGAGAGGAAACATCAGCAACTCCTTACCTGAGGGCTAGAGGATCAGCCCAGCGAAAGAAAAAGTACGCCTCCCAGCCAACCCCGATACAGGGCGGCTGGGAGGCAATACCTAGAGGACTTACTTACAGCACCAGCCCACGCTCGTTGACCGCATCGCGCTTGTTGACGATGCTCTCATGCACCGCCCGGCTATCGCGCTGGTTCTCCAGCGCCACGACCCGTTCCTGCAACTGACTGACGAAACGCGGGACGTTGGCGAACGAGATCAGGTAGTGGTAGATCTTCGGCGAGTCCGCGGCCAGCTTGGGGAAATACCCCGCGGCATGGTAGTCCGGAGACAGCGAGATAGTCGGCGCATCCGGGTTTTCCAGCAGCGACAGGGCCGAGATCGTCTGGGTCTGCTCGTCGGCCTCTTCGTTGCTGTGGTACACGTCCAGGAAGCTCAGACGCGGGGGCATGGCGGTGACGCGGTTGTACTGCACCCAGTTCTGCACGTCCATCGTATCCAGCTCGGCATTCTGACGCGAGGCCAGGATGGAGAGGGTGGAGATCACATGGAACGCCGTCTGGTCGATGGACGAACGCTTGGTCTGGGCGCTGTTCTGGTCATAGAAGATCACCACCGGCTGCTGGGTGGTGGCTGCCACGCCTTCCAGGGACTTGAGCGTCTTCAGGGTGTTGGACGCCGCGATCAGGCTCTCATCCGAACCGATGACGATGCCCACCGTGGACACGCCGCGGCTGAGCAGCTCACCGATCAAGACCGGCCCCAGTACGGACCCACTCGTTATGTTCAGTAGGGGTCGTTAGGCCCTACCCGCACCTTGCGGCGCAGCTGCATGTTTCCATGCAGACCAGACTATATCTTCCCCTTCGCGTGATGTAAAGGGGGCTTCCATTTCGGAGCACTTGCTCCTACAGGCTGGTAAGGCCTTAGTCGTTGAACCTGCTCCTCGCTGTTACGCAGGGGAGATTGGCTGCTGATTGTCCAATCCTTGCTGTTTTCAGACCATGACGTTTGCACTTTCGTGCTCCGCTTTGGTAGCAAGGCTCTCAGGAGTTTCCAGCAATTAAGAAGCGTTCAGCGTACCCTCACGGATACGCCGGGCTAAAAGTCAACCACCCGAGCCGCTGAAGACCACCACGTTCAGATCCCCGGGCGGCACCTGCTCGACGATCTGCCCGACCGTCTCCACGATCGGATCGTAGTTCTGGCTACGGACCTTGCCCGAGCCGTCGGTGGACTTGGGCGTGAAGCAGGACTCGCGCGGGATGTCCGGGGTGAAGTTCGAGTGACTGGTATCGCCAAAGATCAGCTGCGGGATGGCATGGCCCGGCTCGCTCTTGCCGTTGCTGGAGAGGAAGTGCTTGACCAGGTTGATGCCGGCGCCGCCCATGCCGTACAGCTTGATCACGCCCGGACGGGTCTTGTTTTCATCGCTCATTACTTAATGCTCCGTGTGGTGGTGGGGTTAGAGAATGCGGGTGAAACGCTGTGTGGTAGCGTTGTAACGCAAGGTGAAACGGTCCTGCTGGAACGGCCAGTTGACAGTGAACGTAAACGAGGCATAAGGAGAGAGCTCGTCCTCCAAGAAGACTTCAGCATCCACCCGACCAGCCGGACGGGCTTGGCCGATACGCTGGACCGCGATGGTTAGACTCCGATTGCCCCAGGTCTGACCCAGAATTCGCTCCTTTACGAAGGCGATCTGGTCTTCCAGTTCGGGGTCTTCCTCGTCATCCGGGCCATCCACGGGCAAATGCCCGGGGGCAATCATGCCGCCGTCGTCGAAGAAATCCCCACGACCGCCCAAACCCAGCTTACGTTTGATCCAGTTGAACATCTTGCTTGTTTCCTGTGGTAGTGGTAGAGGCTGCAGACACGCTTAAAGCCCGTGTCCAGAAGATATTGTGGGTTTCAAAAGCCCTTCTTTCTTTCTTGTGGAGGCTTACCGTGAATCCGGTTACCAAGGCTTTGACCGACATTCGATACAAGATTCCACGCGAGATCCTGGAATCGGCCTTCGTGACGCGTACGTTCGGTATGTTTCCCCGGCCGGTTTCCCTGGACACGCAGATTCGTGAACAGGTGATCGACGCCCGTGTGCTGGTGGACATGAACCTGATCGGCGGTCATGAGGTGGAAGTCCCGCTGGTGGGGGTGGGCTATGAGATGATCGACGCCCAGTCCTTCGTCATGCGCATCCCCAAGACCCTGACCCAGAACCGCACGATCTCCCGTGTGGTGTCCTTGGGTGTGGGCACCAACAACTACGCGGCCAGCACCATCAATGGCCAGCTGGGCTATGGGCAGTACCTGGGCGCGGCGGCGCAGGTCGTAGCGTCCCAATCAGCCATCCCGATGGTCAGTACGGCCTATGTGCGCCTGATCGAGGAGAACACCATCCTCGTCACCGACATGATCTACCCCACCCAGCAGCTGTACCTGCGCTGTTATCTGAACTACGATGACAACCTGGAGCAGCTCAAGTCCACCTCCGTGCACAACTTCGTGCGTCTGTGTGAGCTGGCGGTGAAGTCGTACATCTACAATCACCTGACCGTGTCCCTGGGCCAGGGTCAGCTCAGTGGTGGTCAGGAACTGGGGCGTATCCGGGAGATCATTGACTCCTACGCCGATGCCGAGGAGATGTATACCGAATACCTGCGCGACGTCATGCGTACGGTGACGATCCTGGATGACCAGCGATCGCGTGAGCGACACCTCAAGCTGCTGATGGGTGCACGCTAAGCGCATATGCCTCCTCCTACACGGACAGCCGTGTAGGAGGAGGCAGTATGTCACTGGACGTCCAGTCCCACGGCCTGGTAGTACTGACGGGCCGCATCGGCCTGTACCGAGGGTGTATCCGGCGGCAGGCTGATCCGAGGCGCCGGGTTGCCGGCAATCACCGCACGCAGGGCCTGCTGGAGCTGCGGATCATCGGTCTCCGGGTGCAGTTCGATATGACCAGAAGGGGTGACCACGCCATGCTCGTTGACCTCATCCACCGCTGCGCCCAGCGTCTTGGCCGCTTCGGTTTGTTTCTTGGCCTCGTCTTCCTGCATGGACTCCACGCTCTGACGGTAGGTTTGGATCTGTTTAAGGATGTTGGCACTCATGCCGGGGCTCCTTGGTCGGGGATGGAGGGGTGGAAAGTAGCCTTGCGCGCTGCAGTCAAAAGATCGGAGCGGAGCCCTACCCGGAAGAACAGGTCCGTATCGCGCACGCCTACCAGAGCATAAGAGAAAGCCCGGATGGCATCCATCCGCGTCACTCCGGTCTTACGGGCCAGCGCGCTGAGCGTCACGTACCCACCATGGGCCGGACCTGCGATAGCAGCATTGATTCGCCCACCGGCGTCCATGTAATCCAGGCGGGCCAGATACCGCGCCAGCAGCGTACCGGGCTGCTTGTTGCGGATGGCCTGGGAGAGTGCCCAGATGAACGCATCCAGGTCCCACTCAGCGGCCAGCCGACCACGATGCGGGTAGACCGGCTCGGGCATCGGGATGATCCGCAGCAACGTATCGCACTGGGATGTGGTCAGGCGGAGCATGCGAGCGATCTCGGTGCGGGTGATGGTTTCTTTTTGCATGGCGTGTCGAGACCTGCCGAACAGGCGTAGCTGATAGCACCACAAAAACGCCGCATCCAGCCAAAGCCAGATGCGTCCGAAAAAATCCTGTTCACGGCGGGACATGTACCACTCCTACAGAGGCAAGGGTTAAAGGCAAAGTATTGGCGTGAATCGGGAAGAATTGGTGATTTTATAGCCGCTTACAACCACCCCTTCACTTTCCAGGATAGCCCATGGCCTCGGTCAAAGACGTTTTCGATGCTGCTGGCAAAGAGCTCAAGATCGACAATGCCCTGTGCGCGCGTATCCACAAGTACGAACGCGGCATTGCCTTGAAGAACGAAGCCCACATCGGCTTCCTGGGCGGGCACCTGCTGGGTACCCCGCCGTTTCGTTTCACTCCGCAAGACCGGGACCTGTGGTTTGAGGAAGTCCTGCAGATGGACGACCTGCAGTTGGAGGATGACGTCAAGGCCTTGCCGACGATCAATGCCAACTGGAAGCGGGCCAGTGACACCATGAACCTGTCGTGCTTCTGGCTGACCTACCGACTGGCCCATGCGAACCTGCCGGAGAAAGTCCGTCGTCAGGCTGCCCTGGAAGTGTTGCTGATCTTCCAGTACAAACTCCTGGGCTCGCTTATGGCGCATTACTATCCCTATCCGCCGGATGAGGAGGTCATGCTGGCCATGTACGCCTCACTCTCGCGCAAGTACGCCCTCAAGGTCGCCGGTAGCTGGAACAAGCTCCTGCAAGAGCGCGCGGAGCAGTCCCTGCGTCCAGGGTCGGTGTTCTACCATGCGCTGGTGAACTTCGCTCCTGACAAAGCTGTGGTCGATGCGGTCTCGGACTTCCAGGGACGACTGCGGGAGATCGTCAAGTCCATGACGGCCGTGTTCTACCAGATGAAAGATGAAGGTCGTCGTCTGTCGGCCGACCACGCCTTTGATGAGATCAATGGCGATGTCATCTTGAAAGACCGCTCCAGCAAGTTCGAGCGCTACATACGCTACGCCTCCAGTATCTTGGATGATCGCAACACCTGGATCAAGCCGGAGATCCTGGAAGCGGTGGTGGGTGTGCTGCATACCGTCCCACCGGGGAAACTGCAGGACTGTCTGGTTTGGATGTACGCCAACCGCCGACAGCCCAAGTACGGCTACATCGACACCTTGCTCAAGGAAACGGTGATCTACGCCATGGATTTCCTGGCCGAACTCACCCGCACCCAAGGCCGGCGGGTGCAGGTGTCTGAGCTCATCGGGCGGCTGCGTTCGGTGTACATGGCCTCGCGTATGTCCGATCCGACTTTGCTGTCTTGTCGAGACATGTCCGAAAAGGCCGTCATTAGTGCCACGGGTCTGAAAAACACCACCACCATCTCGGCATTGCGCACCGGGCTGCAATGCTACATCGTCCTTCGCGTCTTTGCGATGGAACACTACCAAGGAACCTGAATGCTTTTCGCACGCACCGTCGAGGCATTCGGGCGGCTGTTGGACTGGATGGGCGGCACCAAGCGCGTGATCCCGTATGTCCAGGATCGTTACGCCTATGACATCCATGAGATCTCCCCCACCCTGACCTTAGGTCCTGGGGACCAGGTGCGGGTGATCTCTGAGCGGATTCTGTTCCAGGTCCGCTACAGCCGTCTGAAATTCCTCAATCACCACCGAATGATCTTCCGAGTCCGCGGCACGGCTCAAGGCGAGATCGCCAAAAAGCTGCCGCAGGAGTTCTTCACGGGGATGTATTTCCCGGACCTGTCCAACTGGTTGCTCAAGTGGACCAAATACCCACATCTGTACGCCATCCATGCCTTCGTGGATGCTATCGATCTGGGCTGACATACTGCCCTCCCTCCTGCCTTCCGTATCGGGGGCAGGAGGGAGGGGTATGCTGCTAGCATCGGAAGATGCGCGAACCCAAGCCTTGTTGCTGGAAGGGCGCTGGGTGGCCCAGGGTCATCCGACGACGCTGGGTTTCTCGACTGCGCATCCGACTGTCTTCGATGTCCTTGAGCAGGGCATCCAGAGATAGCGCCGAGTCTCCACCAGCGTCTTTGACCTGGGCGGTCAGATGCTTCAGTTTGAACTCCAGACGCATGATCTCGATCTCCGAGGTGGTGGCTTTAAGCTGCTCCACCAAGGTCCCGATCTCTTGCATCAGCTCCTTCTGACGAGCCGCTTCCAGCAGCTCCAGGGGCGAGGGGGCTTTACCTGCATTCATCGCCACTCCCGCACGGACCTCACGGGTGTTGATGCCGTAGTGCTCCAGGTTCTGGGCATAGTTGGCAAACCAGTGGGTCAGCAGCAGGGCGATGACGTGGTCATCGTGGCCGGAGGCTTTATGGTCGATTCTCCCGTCCTTAACCACCAGGCTCAACAGCTCCTGGATCAGCGTGCTGTCACGGGTGGCGTGGCCGGCTTCCTTGGCCATGTTCTGCAAGACCGTACCGTAGAGGAGCTTACGGTTATCCGCATCGGTGACGAAGCCGAACTTGGACTTACGGGCCGTGAAGAACTGCTCGCTCTGACGGCTGACGTCCCCGCAGATCTCCATGTAGGCTTCCGGGTCCTCACGGCTAGCATCCACTACGCGGTTGTACAGACGACGGAAAGGATCAACGCCAGCGCGCTGGAAGAACAGCAGCATGAAATCAATCAACGCCTGGGCGTTGAGTTTCTTCTCGATGACCATCGTGATCGTGGGGTGTTCGACCATGATCTCACAGAAGAACTGCGCCAGCATCATGAGGTTGGTCTCGTTATACGTACCCACCGCCACCACGCTCATGTCACTCAGGTCGGTGATCACCAAGGACGTGGCATCGCGGCCCACGGCATCAGAGGTGTCGATACCCATGGCAAACCGACCGGCTTTCATCTTCCACTTGATTTCTTCCTCGGTCAGATACCAGCGCAGGATGTAGTTGGAGCGGCTGATCTGAATGTACTTGGGCTCTTGCTGAGACCCGCGGATGATCTCGGACAGCTGCGTCGTCAGTGGCGAGCGCAGAGAACCGGAGGTCCACCAGTTCAGGTAGTCGCGATTGGCCGCATCGCCAGTGGAGTTGGTGCTGGCCATTTTCTCATACAGCCACTCGTCGGTATAGCCCAGCTGACGGTGGTTGAGAGTGATGTTCACCAACGGTGCGCGGTTGGTACCGGCTTTCTTGACCAGATCAGCCAACTGCTCGCGGTTAACGGCATCGAAGAACGCCTCCGTCCACGTTGCTCCGCCATGGATCATCGCGTAGATGAACATGCCTTCACGGGTATCTTTCTTACCTGCCGTGGTGGTCAGGATCGTGCCGTAGGGCATGCCATTGCGTTCAGCCTCATCGCGCGCTGCGTTACCGGCCGACAGAGCCGCAGGCAGGGCTTCGTCGATGAAGGAAATGAACGGAGACTCGTCGATATGGAAGATCGGGCTGGTCAGTCCACGGCCCATGTTGTTAGCTGCGTTCAGCGAGTTCTGCGCCACATGAGTCATGTACCGGTTGCCCAGAGCCTTGCAGGTGATCTCCATGCGGTTGTCCGTGTCCTCACTGGTGATGTTCACCAAGTAAGAGGGCAGCAGATCTCGGATTTCTTTCAGCGCTTCCACGTTTTCGTTACGCAGCTTCTCATCCTTGGTCAACAAGTTGATGCGCGTGTTGAGTGAATGCACGTAGATGTTCCCCACGTTCAGGCAGTCGGTGGAGCGAGACTTACCGGTCTGACGGGGTTGGATGAGCGCAGCGGTGATGTGATTGTAGAACAGCCACGGCAGGGCGATGTTCCCGCGGTTGGCACGGAAACGAATGGGAGTACTACCGGCGCGCGCGGGGAGTCGTACGCACTCACGGAAGAAGTACCAGGGGTTGGATTTGCACTCCAACCCGATCCTCATCTTGAGTTCTTTACTCAGATTCGGATCGAAAGGGTCCACCCCTTGCAGCTCCGGTTGAATCAGCGCCAGTGGGAATAGATGGTTTTTGATGCCCATCTGGCGGTACACCTGCGCCAGACGTAGGAATGAATCGTTGGTTGTTTTCAGATCAGGACGCGCCGTCGGATAGCGCTTCCAGTCGTCGAGGAAGAGAATGGCCATGAGATACCTTTAGACAGCGGCCCCTCCCTCCCGCCAGTGCGGGAGGGAGGGAGCCCTGAGCGGTTATGAAACGTGCAACGACAGGCCCGCCACCGCCAACTGCAGGTCGGTGTTGGACATGTGCTTGACGAAACGCAGCTGCGCCAGCTTGCCGTTGGTAGGCGTACCGGAGAGCTGGATGGGCTGGTTCCACTGACTGACCGGGATCGATACCGAACCCGTACTGCCCGGGACGATGATGGTCACGTAGTCCGGCACCACCGGGGAGAGCTCGGTCTGAGCGTCGTAGAGCGGCTGGGTGGCTCCGTAGAGCTTGTCCAGCCATTCCTGCTGGGTGGTGCAGCCACAGCTGATGTCCATCTGCCACAGGCCGCCAGGACGCGTACACACGCCACGCACCCCATTGCCATAGGCCGGCGTCTGGCCAGCCGTGTACTGTACGTACCAGCGATCCAGGTTGTTGTTGGTACCGGCCGTGTTGAGCGTGACCGCCAGCGTCTGGACATGCCGGTAGTTGGCCCAACCCGGCTCGACCTCGGACAGCTCCACGCCCACGTTCAGGTTCTGCACGGTGCCGAAGAGCATCGGGTTGAACGCCTGGCTGTTGACGGCCACGGAGACCTTGTCGGTGACCTCGCGCACGGCATCGCGATTGAGGTTGTACAGGAAGTACCGCAGACGATACCCGGTCGCCACGTCCACCCACTCGGGGTAGGCGAAGAGCTTGACCGAGTAGATGCCATCGGCCTCGGCCGTCCGAGCCCAGTACGGTTCCACGATGGTCCCGCTTTCCGTGGAGGCCACGCCGTAGCTGTACTCATTGGCAGCCAGTCGGTAGGACAGCACCAACGGTGCCGTCTGGCCTTCGATGGTCGCTGCGAAGGTCTCCAGGCCATGCAGGGTGAACTTCGTGCCATCGATGGGGTAGCGCATCGTGGAGCCATCGGAGTAGCGCACCACACCGATCAGGTTCAGGTTCTGCACCGGCATGTTCACCGGATACTCGATGACCTTGTTGTCCCCGGGGGAGAGGAAGTTCGACTCCACACGAATGGCTACGATGTAGCGGATGCCATCATCGCTCTTGCGAATGAAAGCCGTGTTCAGGATCGGCATATGCGCAACCGAGCGCACGTTACCCACGTCATCGTAGAACACCGCCGTGACGATCTCTCCATCAGGCAGGGACACGTTGGTGTACCCCACAGCCGGGGCTTTGACGGCCAGGTTCGTGCCACTCTGAGGCACCACCAGTTCCAAGGGGATGTTCTCCCCCAAGAAATTCCCGCTGTTGTCGTAGTGCATCGAGATGACCTGACCGGTCGCCTCAGAGATGTCATCGCCCAGGAACACCTTGTAGTGCGTGCAGCTGCTGCCTTTCAGGTGCAGCTGGCTGTTGAGCGCCAGCACATGCGGGGTCACCGACTGGTCCAGGAACACCCGGTAGACTTCGGTGGTATAGCCCGGACCACCACCCAGGAGCAGGTCTTCCACGCCCGCGGGTGCCGTCGGCTCGTTCCACTTGGTCAGCACCGAGATGCCCGTGGTGTAATCCACGTTGGTCACCCGCCAGGTCCCGGACGTCCAGTCGTGCACCATGTCGTTCACGTTGGGTACGTATTGACCCGTACCGCCTACGCGGTAGATTTCCTCCATCGCCCACACGCGGAAGCCGCGGTTGGGATCGATGATCTGCGTTGGTTGTGTCATTATCGTTACACCCACGTCGGTTTGATGGTGAGAAACTGGCTCAGATCGACCCGATCATCCAGGTACGTGTGCGCTGCTCGGGAGAGCAGGTTGTACTGGTACAGGTCAACCTCGATGGTGGTGGTCAGGCCATGCGGGTGTATACATACCCGCAGCGGATCAACCGTGCACTGGTAGGCCGGATCGTAGGGCAGCAGGTACTCGTAGTCGTGCAAGAACTCACGCACGGCTTGGTCCGAGTACTGGCCTTGGAACTGCGTGGTGGGCAGCACGCCAGTGGTCAGCCCGTACAGCACCGCTGAAAGAAACGGGCTGTAGATCGCATAGCGCTCGGGGATCACGTCCGGGTAGGGGTAGTCCGGCTCAGGAATGCGTGCGGTCAGATAGTCCGAGACCATCCGATCCACCTCATAGGACTGCTGCCGGTAAGCCGCCGGGGTGATGCCTACGGTATCCGGAATGGACACGTAGACATTGTCAATGGCATAGGGCGAGCCATTAGGCACCTGGCTGATCGTGCTGAGCTGGTCTTCCGAGACCGACACTGCCGCCCGGCTGAACACCCGACCCCGAGCAATGATGCGCTGGACGCGATCGTCCCGCAGGTTGAAGGTCGCATTGCGCGAGAGCTGGCCGTATTTGACGTAGCCGGTATCCACCGCCGGCTCCCGACGCAGCTGAGCATCGGCAAAGCCGGTGCAGCAAATCGTCACAACCTCATCGGAAGGCTTGCGGTATTCCTTGTTGCAGATCACCACATCCGGCCACCGCACCGTGTAGTCGATGTCTTCCACCAACGCATGACCGTTGAGCCAAAGCGTGAGCTTCCCCGGCTGGAGGTAGTCCGCCGCATCGCCGCTGTTGGAGGCATCCTGCGTGACGGCCGAATGGATACGGAACTTGATCAGTCCGGTGCTGTAAGACACCGGCAGGTCATAGAGCAGGAAAGCCGCATCCGAGCGCACCATCTTGATCGTACCCAGATCCGGCACCCACTCCAGCTGGCCGTTCTGCAACGTGTACAGGCCTTGAGTGTCCGTCACGTCCGTCCAATCCACATGCGCCCCGCCGACCTGGCCCTTGGGCGCCGTGTAGTAGCGGTAGACGTAGCGGCTTTGATCCAGCGCCACCGGCGCATCGCCGATGACGGCCTGGTACTGCGCCTGGCCGATCCCCTGCTGGGCTTCGATCAATGCACAGTCCGTGTGCCGGCACAGGTACACGTTGCCTTCCGGATGCGTGTAGTGGCCCAGCAGGACGCCTTGCGCATCGTACTCGAACACCGTCGCACCGGCGGACAGGCCGGGTGACAGAGTGACTTGCAGGACACCGCCCAGATCCAGTGGGACCGCGGGGCTATCGGCCAGGACCTTGGTCGCGGCATGGTAACCCAGCGCGTTCTGCGCCAGTGCGCCATCGATGTCCCGCCACCGCGCACGCATGATCGTTGCATAGGGCGAGGCCTCCAGCAACGCTGCATCCCACATCTGCGTGTTCATCTGCGTACCGGACATGGCCGGGAGGATCTGGTCATCCGGGAGCTTGTAGAGCTCATGGATACGGCGATGGTCAAAGGCCAGCGGCCGATCAAAGCCGCTGTTCCGCCAGATCATCCGCACCGAGAAGTCCGTGAGCACGGCTTCGTCGATCTCCACGTTCAGCAGCTCCAGGTTCTGCGAAGGCAGGCCGAAGTCTCGATGGGTGACATTGCGCAGCGTGGTCACCGCGTTCTTGTGCAACAACCGACCACGCAGGTCTTTCCCAGCCCCCCAGGTGCCATAGACCGTCACATCGTCCTGGTAGAGCAGACCGGCAGGCGTATGCTCCGGCGGCAGGTGCAGCAGGTACTTCAGCCGGGCATCCAAGGTGGAGTGGTAGGTCTGCAACTCCGAGACCGGGTAGTCCTGGTAGCCCATCACCGAGCCGTCGTAGACGAACTCCAGCAAATCCCCGGTCTTGATGTCCGCCAGTCGGAAGTCATCACGCAGATCACCATTGATGAACAGGCTCGTCATACCCACTCCAGAATCCCGGCTGGTGTAGTAAGCCGTACGGAAGGCACTGGTCGTGGTGGTCGTGGAAGCCCGCAAGGAGCGATAGCTCAGTCCCACAGCCAACCCATTCGAGCGCGGGGAGTCGAAGTAGGCGTTGGAGTAGAAGTGCACGTAGATGGGCTGGTTGGTCAGATCGGCGATATTGCGCTGCTCCGCCACCGCCACCAACAGATTCCGGTCCTGGGTCTTGAGTACCCAGCAGTCCTCCCGGAACAGCATCCGTCCGTTGTCCAGGTAGACCTCCGAGAGCAGATTGGTCTGACTGAACAACCTCGCCAGGCACACCCAGCTACCGGGTACATCGATCAGCCCCAGCAAGTCCGGGTCGATCTGACCGATCTGGTAAACGTGCCAACGCTGGTTCTTGTTAGGCAGGGGCAGCCTGTCCCAGCCGTGTTCGAAAAAGCCCATGACCCCACGCGGCGCGGTCAGTCGCGCCGGACGCCAGGTGGTGGACAGGTCTTGACGGGGCGCGCACCAGATGGCTCGTCGGGCGTAATCGCGCAGATAGTTAAGCATGCGCTCCTGTCCTCAGCAAAGGGTTGATGGCCTGCACCAGGTTCTTGCCCAGCTCACGCCGGTCAAAGCGCTTGACCGCAGCCCCGAAGAGCGAGCGGCTGTAGGCCGAACTGGTCAGGCACGTATAGAGCATGGCATGCAAATAGGGCGGGTACTCCAGCGCCACCGCCGTGACCTCACGGGCATTGGCGCCAAACCAGATGCCACCCACGGCCGTGTAGATCAGCGCCGGCGTCAAGCCATGGAGCTTGGGGTTGTCCACCAAGACTTTGACCTGCTCGCAGTAGCTGGACAGATCCATCGGGTACTGGACCTGATCGAGGATCTCAAACACCCGGGCCGGGGGGATACGCGTGATGCGCGAGACCTTGGTAGCCAACAGGTTCTTGAAAGTCTCCGACTCGGGCGGGGTGCGCTCGAACTGGAGGTAGTAGTACAGCGCGGTGATCACCGACAGCGGCATCTGCTCCAGGGGCGACAGGGCCAGACGACGGGACAGGCCTTCAGCGATCAGGCTGATGTACAGCGTGGGGGCCAAATCGCCGGTGGACAGGAACGAGGTGGTGTCCCCGTCCGCCCAGGCCCGGGACAGCAAAGCCCGCAGGGTCAGGAAGCGATAATCGGCCGTGCCGACGATCACGGTCTGCTCGGATTCACGCGGGCTGACGAAGGCGCGGGTGTCGATGATCCAGTCAGACTCATCCCCCTCACCCAAGCAGATCGGATGGCCGAAGGCGGGCACCGACTTAACGTATGGAGGAACTTCGAGAACCCCTTCGAGCCTCTCCCCCGCGCTGTTTCGCACCACGCGCAGATCGCCGTTGATCTTGGCCACCCGCAACTCTCGCAAGGTTGTTTGCAGGTTGTACGTGGAAATGGCCGTCGTGTCATAAGGGGCAATAAACATCGAGTCGTCCTCTTCGAAATAAGTTCCGATGCATCCACGCCTGGTGCATCGGGATGAGTTTGCCGACCTGTTGCGAGCAAAAAAGGCCGGCTGGCTATAGCATTACCCTGGCGTGTTTTCTGTCCCATTCATGCGCTCGGCCTCGCGACCCGATCGTCAAACACAAGGTTCCTAGGAGCTCTCTTAATGAATGCAATCCTCAACGCTGCGCCGCGGCCCATCTTGAACGGTATCCATGACCTGAGCCAGCGTGCGGCGGTCATGGAAGCGGAGGTGCGTCCCACGCATTTCCCACTGTTCTTTTTCTATGCCCAAAAGGGTGTGGAAGAGCCGCAGTTCATCACCAGCGATACCCTGACCGAGCTTTACGGTACGCAGACCATCAACCCACGGTCCAAGTACTACACCCACCAGACCGAGTTCCTCTCGAGCGTGCTGGGTGAGGGCAATGCCTGCATGGGTCGCCGTCTGGTGCCGGCCGATGCCCGCACCGCGCGCCTGCTGATCGCCCTGGAGATCGTGGCCGATCCGGCCGTGGCGCAGTACCAGCGTGCCGCTGATGGCAGCTACCTGCTCGATGCGGCGGGCAACCGCATCCTCGAATCCGAGTCCACCGTGGCCGGCTACACCGCCCGCTGGGTGGTCAACCCCTACGACCGCACGGCCACCCCTTACGAGTTCGGTCAGGCCCCGACCCGTGCCGGTGAGGCCATCGGTTCGACGGCCACCGAAGCGCAGATCTACCCGATCCTGGAGCTGGAAGCTTCCAGCGCCGGTGCCTGGGGTTCCAACGCCGGTCTGGTGATCTCCGCCCCGACCACCGAATCCAGCTCGCCGCTCAACGACACGCTGGCCTCGAAGATCCACGCGTACCTGTACCGCTTCGCCGTGGTCAACCGCGCCGATGCGATGTCCTCGCCGGCGGTGACCGAGACGCTCAATGGCTCCCAGTCCCTGGACCTGTGCTTCAAAGACGGTGCGGTCAACGCCGCCCTGGGTACCGAGGTGAGCGTGCAGCAGGCCCTGATCAACGCCTACCGTGACGTGAGCACCCCGGGCTTCACGCCCAGCTTCGGCACGTTCAAGCAGCTGAAGGTCTACACGCAGAACCTGGAAACCATCCTGACGATGATCCAGACCAGCGAGTCGGGCTATGACACGATCCCGGGTACGCCCAACCCGGAGACCATCTACGAAGTCAACCCGTTCACCGGTACGGACTTCAACGGCGTGCCGTACTACTCGCTGAACCTGCTGGACGAGTCGGATGGTGGCACGAGCTTCACCAGCTCCACGGTGCTCTACGCCGAGGGTGGTGCGGACGGTACGATGTCCCTGGAAGCCTTCGATGCGCTGGTGCGCTCGGAGCTGACCAACTTCGGCGTCGCCGGCATCCCGTACAAGAACTGGGCCAAGTACCCGTTCTCGGTGCTCTATGACTCCGGCTTTACGCTCGATACCAAGTTGGCCTTCGGTATCCCGATGTCGCGCCGTAAGGACATCTGGGTCCAGGTCTGCACCCAGGACGTGCTCCAGCCGCAGAACACCGGTGAGGAAGAAACCGCCGTGGCCACTGCGCTGCAGTCGGCCTTCCGCAACTACCCCGAGTCGGAGGTGTATGGCACCTCGGTGTGCCGTGCGCTGGTGGTGGGTCAGTCCGGTCGTCTGATCTCCGGTTCCTACCGCGGTCCGCAGGACAACCTCCTGCCACTGGGTCTGGAAGTGGCGCGCAAGCTGGCCCGCTACATGGGTGCCGGCAACGGCATCTGGAAGCGTGGCCTGGGCATCAACGTGCCCGACAACAACCGCGTGACGACCTTCCGTGACATCAATGCCACCTACAAGACCGACAACGCCCGTACGATCGACTGGAACACCGGTCTGATCTACGCCCTGGACTACGACCGTTCCAGCGTGTTCTGGCCGGCCTTCCAGACGGTCTACGACGATGACAGCTCCGTACTGAACTCGATGGTGACGATGATCGCCTGCGTGGAAGCGGAGAAAGTCTGCTTGAACGCATGGCGTAATCTGACGGGTATCGACTACCTGACCCAGGCGCAGTTCATCGAACGCTCCAACGAGATGATCCTGAAGGACCTGGATGGCCGCTTCGACAACCGCTTCGTGTTCCAGGTGGAGACGTATTTCACCGAGAACGATACGACCCGCGGCTACAGCTGGTCCACCGTGATCCGCATCTACGCTCCGAACATGATGACCGTCGGCAGCTTCACCGTCGAGAGCCATCGCATGTCGGACTTGGACGCCTAATCGGTCTCACGCTCCCGGGGCCTTGCGCCCCGGGGCAACTCTCTGCCTTCTTTCTGAGGATACAACACCATGGCACGAATTGCCGATCAGGTGCTCAAGCAGCGTGGCTTCCTGGAATACACGCAGGCACCGGCCGTCAACCTGACGATGGGTGGCCAGATGGGTCCGATGACCGACCTGCGCCACTACGTCAACAACAGCGCGTACATCCCCTGCAACCTCATCGCCCTGCTGCTGGAGGCCCCGACGGGCTTCCGTTACATGCCCGAACCGGAGCTGTACTACCGCACGCTCAAGGCGATGGTGGAAATGCTGCCCACGACCATCGAAGGCTTCAACGCCCAGCTGGACGTGGAATACAGCGAAACCGTCGTCGGTGGCGGTGGTCAGCGTCAGGAGGACATCAGCAAAGTCACCCAGCAGCAGCCCACCCCGACGTTCGTCTGGCCGGACAAATACGGCAAGCCGATCTCGCGCATGCTGCGTAGCTGGATCACCGACCTGATCCAGAACCCCTACACCGGCTATGCCGGCGTGATCTCCCGTACCCGCCAGCTCGATGACCTGCTGCCGGACTTCAGCTCGATGACCTGCCTGTTCTTCGAGCCCGATCCGACCCACACCAAGGTCAACGAGGCCTGGCTGTGCACGAACATGAAACCCAAGACCTCCGGTCCGATCGAAGGGCGTCGTGATCAGAACAGCGGCGGTCAGCCGGTGGAGCTGTCCATCGAGTTCACCTCGCTGGCCCAGACCGGCTACGGCGTGATGCAGCTGGCCCAGCAGCACCTGGATCGCATGGTGCTCACGGGTCTGAACCCCAACATCCAGCCGGCTTTCATCAGCGGCGCCACGGCCGACGTCCAGGCCGCCGGCGAGTACACCGGTTACAACAAGTCGCTCACCGACTTCAATAGCCTGAAGATCGCCTAAGCGATCGCACCAGTGGGGTGGTAGTGGCCGGGTCCTCTTCGGAGGACCCGGCTTTTATGCCGCCTAGAACCAAAAGAAAAAGAGACATACGACCTGCCCCTCCTCCCCAAGCAGGGAGGAGGGGCAGCTATGCCGCCAGTTCAGGTATCCGCCCGGGGGAGGGCCTGGATCAGTGCCTGTACATCGTTCTGGTGGGTCAGGTAGTGCGCTTGCAGGTGAATGGCTGTCAGCGGAGCGAAAGGCGGGATCTCCGGCAGTTCCACACCCGGATAGGTGATGGCCAGGAAGCTGCGGATTTCCTGATCAGTCAGCCTCGCCGGACCACTGGCCCAATCATCTCGACTGGCCGGGTTGAAGACCTCCGGCTTGTGGAACAGGTCTTCCTCCAGACTTACCCCTTCCACACGGTTGACCAGATCGGTGCTGTGTATCCATTCCCACTCCTGGCCGGCTTCAGCGAGCTGAGCACCCAGTCCGTCCAGGTAGGCGATGTCACCCAACGTGAAACCAAAGCCATGCTGCTCCTGGACCACGCCTTTGAGATCGTTGTACAGCAGCTTCAGTGCCTCGATCTCGTGACGGGCCCAATTCATGCCCATCTCACCAATCCGACGCCCACTGCGGGCGCGGGCGAGTAGACAGGACATGAACTGCCGGTTCTCGTTGATCAGTACCTCCAGCGTACGGACCCGGGCTAACTGCGCTGCTCGGGTCCGCTCGGCGGCGGCACGTTCTTCCTGCAAGCTACGTGTTATAGTGTCTTCCATGGTACTTGGAGCTCCTTATACGAAAGGGGGCGTGGCATCGTCCGGGGTTTCCGACTCAGGCTGGTAGACCTGGGTGAACGCACGCACACGACTGGGGGCGGGGCGGCTAGCCGTGTAGGCGGCCTCGGGCGGACGCAGGGGACGCGGGCTGTTGGACAGAAACGCGCGGGTGACTTCCCCCGCCATCACTGCGGGATCGGGCTCATCTGTGTCCAACCGCACGTTCAGCCGCTCCCGGGATTCATGCGTCCTGGATTCAACCACGTTTTTCACCGAAGCCGTCGCGCCGGAAGTGCCGAGCGTACGTCGTATCGCATCGGCGGTCAAGCGACCCTCGTGAGCTTCGGTTTCCTCTTCCTCGATCGGTGCAGTCTGCGGAGACGGCACGTCGATATAGCGCAGGCTGTCCAAGGCTTCGGAGAACCAGGTCGGGCAGTGGTGGCTCCAGCGCAGGATTTCAGGATGGAGCGGGTCGCTGATCACCACCGTGGCGATCGGCATCGGCTGGGCATCGAACTCCACCCGCAGGGCCTTACGGCGGTTGTAGGCCAGCGGCAGGATCTCCCGCAGCAAAATGCTGGCGATCTGACAGGCCTGTTCGGCAAAGTCAGCCTGCTGCTCGGCGAACAAGCCTGCATGGTCAGGCAAGACCAGCTTGCGCCGGTACAGCAGACCCCGGTCGGTATCCACCGTGATTCCGCGACTGAGCGTATCCAGACGGCGGTTCAGGGCGGCGATGTGGATCTGATCATCGTTGGCCAGATCCGATTCGTAGTAACTGAAGATGAGTGCAGACATGAAATAACTCCGTGGTAGTGGGAGTGGAATGGTTAAGTGCGACGGACTTCGAAGGCCTGCTCCAGCAAGGCTAAGCGCAGCCAGTCGGGCAGTACACCTACCCATCGAACGGTCTGCTCACCGCACTGCGGATGCCCACTGGCCCAAGCCGAGCGCCCGTCGTTGTCCAGCAAGCACAGCTCGATGAACTTGTCCTGCTGACCAGCAATGGGACGAACATGCGAAAAAAGCAGTAACGCAATTTCGTGCATCAAGACCGCCACCTCCAACGGGTAGTACCGTTCGATGGTGACGATTAGGCCATAGCGGTCACCATTGGGGGACTTACGCGGTGGGATGTTGACACTGACGCCATCACGAATCAGTTGCCCTGACAGTGCCAGCAGGTCTGCCGGTTCGGTCTTGATCAACTGGGACGTGCGGATCGAAAAGACGGCGCTGTAGTTGGTCTCTACGGCACTGCGGTTGGAACTGCTCATGATAGACTCCTAGAGCCTTGATGGCATAAAGCCCGTCCCCACGTGTGGGGACGGGCTCATGACCAAACCGAGCGCCCTTACGGGGCGCGGGCGGACAGCCACTGCTGGACGGCCTTGAAACTGCCACCCTTGACAGCGGCGCCGACGGTGTACTTGGCCGACAGGGCGTTCTTGACGACCTTGGTCTCACGCTGGCCACCGGCACCCGGGAAAGCCACTTCCTTCTCGCGCTGCCACTGAGCCGTGATGGCGTGGCTGCCGACCTTCATCTGACTGACGATCTCGTCCACGCCGGCGGGCTTCTTCAGCTCACCCAGGGCGATGGCCTGCTCGGTGATCAGCTCACCGACGGCCTTCTGGACGCGCTTGACGTCCGACAGGCTCACACCCTTGGCGGCCAGCGAGGCTTCCACGCCGTCCTTGGTGATGTCGTAACGACCCTCGCTCAGGCCAGCGCCTTCACGCAGCAGCTGGCTGCCGGCGTAGATCTCTTCCGAGACGCCCAGACCTTCGGGGAGCTTGACCTTCTTCAGGGCTGCCTTGACGGCGTCCACGCCCTTTTCTTTTGCTTCGGTTGTCATGATGACTCCTTGACACGTTTGTTGGTTGGATGTGTATCAGCGCTGATATCGTCCCGCTTGCACAGGAGGTCTATCAAACGGATATTGAGGGGGTGAATTTGTTTACATGCCATGCTAGCCGGGGGTTTTAGACACATCGGCGATAAGGCCTCTGTAAGGCGATTTAAGGCCGGTGCGCTTTTCCAGCTACATGCGTAGGACTACAAGCCCGCACGCCCACTGCTCGCTCACAGAGACGCTTCAGGGCTATAGTGCTTGCAGTCATGCCCAGTGATGAGCTGTCGGTGCTGTACCCAGCCTTGGAAATTGCCGGACCAGAAGTGCAAAGACCGGTCCAGATGCGTCACCCCGTTCTCCCAGCCTCCGATAGGAAACTCAGCACCCAGCACCAGATGGTCCGTGTAGAACGGGGTTTCCATCGGCGTGGCTTGGTGCTCGGTCGGTGAAGCATGCTTGATACGCCCGCCCATCAATCGCGAGAACAAGCTCTCCGCTTTCTCCAGGCTGTCGTCATGGCGCCGGTAGCTCACCTGCGCGCAACAGGACGTGGAGATCTTCAGTGCATCGGCCAGCGAATGTTCCGACTCGCCCTTGATCCACACGCCGTCATCGTAATAAGGCATGTGCCAATCCCCCGGCTGCAGCAGCACCGGCTGGCTGCGCTGCATGGCCTCGTAAATGCGATCGGCCAGCTCGCGGATCTCCGGCTGAGCTGCCAGGTCCCGACGCAGGTGGAAGAAATTCGCCCACTCGGTAGCGGTGGAGACGTGCTTGACGAAGGTGAAGTTCTCGATCAGTCGGTTGGCCCACTGCTTGTGCAGACCAAACACCTGCAGCCCACCGACGATACCGTGCAGGGTACGTGCTGCCAGGCGCCACAGCACACGGGCGCCTTCGACATTGGCTGTGGAAAGTTCGCCGTTGGACTGCATGCCTGCGTTGTTGGAACCCCACTGAACTGGCTCAGCCGGGTCATCATACACCATGTCCATGACCCGCTCCACGGGGATCGCTCGGCTGGAGGAGGCATTCTTGGACAGTTGGCGGTGGGTATTGAACTCGGCCAGAATCCAGCGGTGGAACTCGGTTTCAACAGTAGTGATACGCTGACCGGTCGGGGAGATCGAATCAGCAACGATACGGGCGGTGATCTTGGGCATGAGACGGGCTCAGAGGGAGGGGTAGTTACGTTCGTACAGACCGCAAGCGATAGCGCCGACGACGTTGGTGCTGTGCTGCCGCTGCTCGCGCTCAACGGCTTCGAGTTCAATGCGCTCACGCTGCTGACGCCGTGCGGCATCGTCCTCGGCATACGAGGTTGACCGAGCTTCGAGTGTCGCCTGACGCGCCAATGCATTCGCACGGCGGGTCTGGGCCATGAACACCGGGTCCAGCGTTGCGTGCCGTTCTTGCTCCTGGGCTTCAAGCATGTTCGCAAAGGCGTCGATGCGCTTGAGGGTACGGGCGCCGAACGTGATCGTTCTGAGGATATCCAAGGACATGGGAGTGTCTCCATAGGGCCCGTAGGGGCGTGCAATGGATTAGCCCAGCCGTAGGGAAATAACGGCATAACCCCTCCCTCCAGGCCCGTAAGCCTGGAGGGAGGGGCGTCATGGATTACTGCTTGCTGCTCTTGGCGTCGAAGATCCGCTCGAGCTCGGTGATCTTCTCTTTCAGCTCGTCCTGGAGCTGTTCGATTTTGTGCCCGTTGTAGCCGCTGTAGAACGGAATCAGCCGTCCCAGCAGCATCCACTTGAGCACGTGCTCGCGATCGTTCTCGTCCAGCTCCGCCTTGGAGGGCTTGCTGCCCTTGGCGATGGCGGCCTTGAAGTCACCATCACGAGCCTGCACGATGCGATCGGCGATCTGCTCGATTTGCTTCTTCAGGCGAATGCGCTCCTTCAGCATGGACTGGTCGACCAGCGCAACACCGGCATTGGAACCCACGGCCGTACCGACCGGACCTGCCACCGAGCCTATCAGACCACCGACCACGCCTGCACCGACCGCCTTGGCGCTACCGAGCAGGAAGCCGTACACACCTTCCTGGGAAAGAACTAAGTTCTTTCTCCCGACCTGTCGTACCGACCCGGTCTTGGTGAGCTTCTCGCCCGAGAAGATCACATCGCGCTGATCAGACTCGTAGGAGACGCGGTAGCGCGGGTTCTTGGCCGAAGCCACCACCGACTTGCCGCCCACGGTGAACGGACGGGTGTACACGCCGGTCACCACGCCCACGCCACGATTGGTTTCCACCTCGTGGCCCGGCAGGATGGACTCACGGCTGACCTTCAGGCCGGTCGTGACGATGTGCAGGGTCTGGCCCACCGCATCGCGGCTGGAGCGCTTGACGTCCACCGGCAGGGACTCCAGGCCGATGGTCTCACGCACGCGGTTCACGCGCTGGGCGATCAGCAGGCGCTTGCTGTAGAACGATTCGACCGAGGCGGCCGCTTCCTCTTCATCGGCGCCTTCGGCCACAGCCTCTTCCACCGGAGCCTCCAGGGCCCGGGCATCAGCGGCAACGGCTTCCAGATCGTCCTGGGCACGCTCCAGGGCCTGCTCGGCATCCTGGTCCAGGGCGGTGACCTCATCGGCCAGACCCACGCCGTCGATGTTGTCGGTGTTCAGATCGGTATCCATGGATTCATTTCCTGTTTCAGAGAGTTTGACGTACTCGAGGAGCTTTTTGTCCAGCTGTTTTTGCAGCGACTCGATGCGATGACCACACACGGTGGTGTAGAACGGGATCATGCTGCCTTTGAGTACCGCATCAACCAACTGTTCATCGGTGATGGGCTCAGGCAGCTTGGAGTGGATGTCGATGCCCTGACGCTCGGCGGCCTCGTAATCGGACTCACGCAGGTCGTTGACTTTCTCGGTGAACTCGGCGATCTGCTGCTTGAGCCGCTCGATCTTGCGGCGCTGGGCCACATCGAGCTTACCGAATTCCTTGGCCATCTGGAAAGGACTGAAGATGTTGCGGAAGAACACGCCCCATGTCCGACCCAGGGATTTGGCGGCGCCGATGATGCCTTCCTGCGAGATGGTCGCATCATAGTCCATCGACGGGGTGAAGTACCGGTAGCGAAGGCTCACGGGTACTCACCAGGTTTGCGAGACAGGACGCGGGCCGAAACTCGAACGGACGGACCAGCCGAAGTCTTCGATGACCTGACGGGCCATCGTCGCCGACTCCAAGCCCAGGGACTCTTGCTGCTCGCAGTTCTGACGCAGCAGTTCCTCACTGAAGCGGTAGGTCTGCTGGAGCGAGTCGTTGAGCGCTTCCAGGGCCGGGCTGTGCCACTTCTTGGCCAGGCTCATGCCCGGTTCGAGCACGAAGTCAAAGCACACGATCGTGCGCAGGGCCTTGATGGTCGTGCCGCCCACGATCCGATCTTCGGTGAGGCTGCGGATGGAGAAGCACACGTTCTGGCTCTTGTTCTGGAAGGCCTGCTCCAGCACGGCCGCATGCGGGCCCCACGGCTTGACCTCAGCCATGATGACCGTCACCGGCCGACCTTCCTCATCGGGAGTGGTGCCCGGGGCCAGCCAGACTTTGCGGAAGTGGCAGCAGATGTTTTTCTCATCCACATCCAGGATGCGGTTGATGAAGTCCTCCGTGCTCATGTTCGGCATCCGGCGCGGATGGCCGAGCTCGCCATACAGCGCGCCGTTGGCGATCCTGCGCTGGAACGAAGAGGATTGGTCGAAGAACTTACGGGCCGGTTCGAGTTCGTAGAACGCGCCCCAGCTGTTGTAGGCGTTCAGCGAGCCGATCACGACGGTGCGATACCCGTCCTGGTCGGGGCTGAGCAGCCCGGCCTTGTTGGTCCCTTGCAGGGCCGTCAGGCTGTATACGGCGATGTTGTTGTCCATGAAATCCTCGTGAGCTTAACGACGCAAGAGTTCTTCGATGCGTTCGGTCTTGTCCGCCGGGTTGTTGAGCGCGGAGGTCAGACCTTCATCAAAGTAGGAACCCATCAGCTTGGCTGTGGTGTTACTGGGGCCATAGCTGACGTTGCGCAAGGCAATGAACCGGGGCGCCGCGTCTTGGGTCAAACACCGCCCCGTGGCGGTATGACGGGCGTAGAGCTTGGGGTTAGACCGATCGCGGGAGATAGCGGCAGCGAACATCTCCATGATGGCATGGTTCGGGCCGATGCGAAAGCCGGCATGTCGCTGGGCCGTGATGAACAGCGTGGCCAGGTCCTCGTAAGCCACGTACCAAGGGACTTTCCCCTTGGAGATGAACTCATCGAAGATCCAATAGACAATCGAGTTGTCTTTGACGATGTTCACGTTCGGCACGATCACCGCCCCTTGGTCGAAGTGCAGCTCCACGTAGGGCTCGCCATCGTATTTCTCGGTGGCGATGTACGTGGGCGTCATGCGCACCATGGCGTTGACCGTGGAGACCGCATAGTCCTGCCCACAGCGTACGGCGAAAATCCCGATGCTGGAGACGACCGAGGAGACCTCAGCCAGGCGTTTGGTCGTAAAGCGCTCCGGGAAACAGATCGTGATCGGTTTGATGGCCACGATCTGCCCGGAGGCATCAAAACTCAACGCCTTGCGCACTGCCACCGCATTTCGCGTGTAGTTGCGCCATTCAGCCATGATCAGCCACCTGCGCTCTGATCGGCCACGTCCATCAGCTGGGCCAGCCAGCTGGCGATGTAACTGATCGTACCCAGCAGGGCGATCTCCCGGATATCGGTGATCTCCGGGTTGTTGGCCGCGGCTTCGTCGATGTAGATCAGCAGCTGCTCCACGTCGGTGTCGCTGAAGAACACCCGGCACACAGCCTTGCGGCTGATCAGGAACAGGTTGTCCACATCAGACGGCTTGGCGTGGGAGAGCCGCTCGGCGATGCGAGCGTGCATGTCCGGACGCGGGGCCGGCAGCTGGTCGTCAGGCAGTTCGGTGACGATACGCGCCAGCGAGGTACCCAGGCCTTCGACCATCCGAGTGAACGCCTCAGCCGCCAGACGCTGCTGGATCAGCCCACGGGCGGCCTGCCAGTTGCGCTCATAGACCTGACGCCCGTCCAGCAGGGCCTGGTAGCCCCGCTCACCATCACCGTAGATCGCACCGAAGATCACCTCCGGCGTACCACCGGCAGCCACGAAGCGCTCATACACCGGCGCCACGACGACCACGGGGCCCGCCGGGTCCGCACCGAAGGGACGCGAGGCGATGAGGTTGGAGGACTTCAGGTCGAAGTTCCAGGCATCCACGATGTCCAACACCATCCGACCCAGCGAGGCGGTCAGTGTGGCCGTGTAGTCACGCCACTGGGCCAGGTCCATGTTCGACACGCCGTCAGGAATGTGCTCGCTGGCATGGCGCGCCAGCAAGAACGCCAGCAGCGTCTCGGACATCCGTCGACCGCCGAAGTGATCGGCCAGGGTGTCATTGGTGTTGAACAGCGCGGTCCAGACCTGCTCACGCGTCTCGGCCGGCACGGTCTCCAGGAACTGGGCGATCTCGGCATCGTAGGACGGTGCGCCCACGGACAAGTGCTCGAGGTAGTTGCTCGGCACCGGCAGGTTCAGCGCCACCAGCGGTGATTGGCTGATCAGCCCACCTTGATACCGCGCGGTGAGCTCGGCCACCAGCGGGGAGCTGTAGATGGCCGGCAGCGACACCGCTTCGATCCACAGCGGGTCAGCGCCGTTGTGGGCCTGCTCGGTGATGTACGCGGTGGTTTCATCCACCACGCGCTGGATCATCGGGTTGACGGTATTGCGGGCAGTGTCCAGGGTGAACAGCACGGCCTTGGACACCAGCGCGACGGCTTCGTCCATGGCACGGTCATGCGCGCCGCCGTCATGGTCGGCCAGGGTATTGGTCTGCAGGCGCTCAGAGAGCGGAGCCTGCTCGGATTCCAGTGCCAGACGCTCGCGGCTGGGCAGGAGCCCCATGAAAGCATCGGGTTCGACGGACAGGGCCGTCAGCGTGGCCAGCGGCGTGTCCTGGATGGCCCGCACCACGTACTGGCGATCGGCCAGCTTGGTCGCCAGGGCATAGGCGGCGCTGATCGAGGTGGAGGTGAGCATTAGCGCGCTCCGGTCAGGTGGGAGAAGTTCGCCTGCAGACGCGCCGCGAAGGCTTCGTGCAGGTAGGGCAAGGTCGCCAGCTTGTTGCCCACCGTGTTGGAGATGTCGTTGCCGCCAATCTCGTGGACCACGCGCGCGCCCAGGGCAACGGCATTGGCAAGCACCGGCACACTGGCAGCCAGGGCTTGGGTTTTCTGATTCTCGTTCATTGCGACCTCGTGAGATGAAAGTAATGCTGGCGAATAAACTGCCCTCCCTGAAACCTGCGTTTCAGGGAGGGCAGGTAGTGCGTTACCCGTAATAGACCCCCGCCACACGCTTGGAGGCGTGGCGCAGCAGTCGGTTGGTGATGCCCATCAGGATCGGAGAGCGGATCATGCGGCGGTCAAAGCCCGAGTAGCTGAAGAACGCATCAATCTGCTCTCCCGACTCGGATTCATTCCGTCCACTGAGGATCGCACCGGTGACGGTCTTAGCCTGGTTGGCAAAGACGCACTTGTCACCGGCCGCATAGCCCACCGCGTCGGTCATCGTGATGACGATGACGACTTTGCCAAAGGCCAGCGGCGTGCCTTCCACCCGATAGCTGTCATCCACACGCCCGGAGTAGTACGGACGCTTGAGCGCCCTGGCTTCTCGCTTGCGCATCCGATCCGAAGCGACGGCCAGTTCCTGCAAGGACGGGCTGAGATCTTCCAGGTCGGCGTGGTAGAACACTTCCACGCGTTCGATCCGACCATGATGCTTGGCACGAGGGTTATTCGCACTGAGCATTTTGAGCGTATCCAGCGTATCGGCATCGTACAAACTGCCGCTATCGCCGACCGGGTCCTCGATCGTACATAGAATGTCGGTGGTGCGTACCTCTGAGCCCACCTCCACCACGTCATGGACGATCTGCTTAGCATCCACCACCAACTCCCGGATGTAGGTGAGCATGGTGGTCATTTTGGCAGACGCCGAAGCGGTGATCGCACTGGAGTCTTCGAAGGTGTCGTTGTTCTCCAACAGAGCGGTGGTGAGCATGACGCCCGCCTTGTAGAGTACGTGACGCGGGGAAAGCGGATCAGGCTCGAAGTAATAGCGATTGTAGGCAATGCAGTCACCTACTTCCACTCGATCGCCAGTTACAAACGGGCTGACCACCTCATGCGGGATCACCGCACCGGAAGCCTTACCGTACCGACGACCCAACTCCACCGTGGTCACCAGCCCATCATCGTACTCCACCACCACGGCTTTGGGCGAGACTTCGAGGACTTTGCCTTTCTGCTCCGCGGTGGTGGCAAACAGATCATCGGTGCGCTGGGACAGCACCTGATCGTAGCCTGTGTTCAGCGGCGTAGGCCGATAGCCCACCGCGTGCGTACCTTGACTTTGCTGGATCGATATGAAATTTCGTGTTGTTCAGTCGTGTTCGTTAAGCACGACCCGCACCTTGCGGTGCTGCTGCATGTTCCCATGCAGGCCAGACTATCTCACCCTCCCGTAAGGAGGCCTCCCATTTCGGAGCACTTGCTCCTACTCTCTCTGATGTACGCTGGCTTCCGGACCAGCGTTGCTTTACAAGGATCATTGGGGGAAATGCAATGGCATCTGGAATCAGAGAGTGCGCCTGCGTGATGCAGGACGCGTATAGTCGTTGAACCTTACCGGACGATGACGTCTCACGACGATACCGGACGGTCTTGGCTGCGGGTTACCCGGTCTGGGCTTTCCCGACAATTAGAGAGGTTTGCATACAGGCATTGCTACCTGCAGGGGCCTGTGGTTTCCCACCACCCGTTTCATATCGTCCCGGTCTGCGCAGGGCGCCAGGAGCGCTGAGGTACTCAAGAACGAGGCGTTGCCCGTCTCGCCTTGCTTAGCGCGTTTGGTCAGTCCACGCAGATCGGTAATCAGCGGATCGGCCGTCAGGAACGTCGTCACCGCCACATCCGAGCTGTCTTTGGTTGCCTCTGAGATCACGCCTTCATCAGAGGGATGGAACACACGCGTACGCTCCACCATCGAGCGTGTCGAGCGCCCACCGGTACCCGAGTAGGTGATCTCTTCTTTTTCCTTCAGGCTGTGCACGGGGTTGGTTTGCTCCACCAACTTCACCGCACTGTCGTTGTTGATGGCCGTCCACACCGCGTAAGGCTTGAGCTCGATCTTGGCTGTGGAGATACTACCACGGGCATTCTTCAACCGCACCGCTTTGACCAGCTCCTCGTAGACGTGACCTGCGAAGCGTTCATAGCCACGCAGACGCATCTGACTGAGGTCGGTCTCATCGGGCGCCCAGTCTGTTTCCAGGAGCTCAGTGGCATAGACCAGCAAGCCCACGAACTCGGTAGGCTGGTTGAGCCGCTCGAGTATCCCCAGGCTGATGGGATCGATGAACAGATCGCGCATCACATCCAGCTCACGGGCATATCGCATGCCGATGCCGTTACGCTCCAACACCGAGACGTAGACGTCCCCAGCCTCGAACAGACGGGCGGGGAAGCTCCGCAGGGTTTCACGGTAGTTGGCCAACCCAGCCAGCAGCAGCGAGACCTTGGGATCATCGGCCTCGAAGATATACGTGCGGTCCTGGAAGGCGATGGGGAGTTCTCCATCAGCCAGCTCCAGTCGCTCACCCGTATCCACCACCCGGTGGCGCGCACCGAGGACCTCGATGAACTTCGTCAGGCCCAGGTAGTAGGCCATCACAAAGCCCAGTGGGAGGTTCTTGCCGAAGACCTTGATCTCAGCCATCTCACGCGGGGCCTTGCCTTCGATGGCCAGCAGCTCCCGGATACTGGCGATGGGCTCCAGATCGCCTGCGTTATGGACGAACAGGTTATTGCCTTCATCCATCAGCACCAAGGCCCCATCGCTCATTCGTGAGCCTACGATCACCCCGCGCTTGAGCTTGGACTCCAGCTTCAGTCTGTCCTTGCCGTAGAGGACTTCACGGGCATGGTAATCGAAGTTGAACCGAATGTCGGCGGCTTCAAAGCCCCGGAACCGATGAGCCAGGATGCTGTAATCACGCGGCACCTGCGTACGGGCATCAAAGACGTTGGACAGCGACAGGTTCGTCACCACGGTGTTCTGTGGGTCCATGCCCATCGCAGCAATGCGATCACACAGCCAGCCCGCGTAGTTGTGGACTTGTTTCTCCGAACGGCTCACAAAGACCTTGCCGTAGTAACTGGTCAAGGCCACGCGGTCCGGGGCCAGCTTACGCACCACGTTGTCCACTCGCTGGATACGTGAGACATAGCGCACACCACCAGACTTGAACGTCCCATCCGCCTCGACCACCGGCAGCCGGAAGGTCACCGTAGAGACCTTACCGCGGATGGGGGTGAGCTGGACGGAATGCACGTCATACTTGCTGACTGCATCCTCCACCCGATCGACCTTATAGGCCGTCACCGCCAAGCCTGCTCGGTGCAGGTTATTGACCATGCCCAGCACGTCCCGATGCAGCACGTCCTTGACGTATCGCTCGGTGAAGGGCTTGACGCGTGAGCGCGCCATGGACTTGTCCACCAAGGTCTTAGCGTTGGCCAGCTCGCCGTCGTGCTCCAGCTGGAGCTGGGCGGGCTTGACCTCCGAGGCCTGCAGGAGCGTGCCATCACCGTACGGGGACGGCAGCGTGGCATGGACCTTGGCGATCGCCGCCATACGCCGGTACTCCGCGCCCGTCAGACCACCACTTTCAGCCAGCTGGTCGACCTTCTGCATGAAGGCTGTTTCCAGAGACACCGCCGAGGACTCGTAGCGCAGCGCGCGGGTCATCTGAACCGGGGCATCATCTTCGACCAGTTCGGCGTCATCGCCTTGCGCATCCGGGGGTTCGACCTCCATGCGCTCCAAGGCTTCCAGATCCTTGCTGATCTGCGCATCGATACGCTCAGCGGTCTTGGCGTCCTCCACGACGGGGACTTCCGTATCCTCGGAGGTAATCTTGGTCTGGGCTTTGAGCGGCAGCGTGGTTTCCTGCCCATCTTCGGTTTTGACTGGAATCTCAGCAGGCTTGGTCGTGGCAGTCTTGGGCTGTGTCTTAGCCGCGGCGGCATCTTCGGCCGGTGTTTCGGTGCTCTGAGGCTCGGCGGAGGCGACTTCCGCCTTGCTGGGCGTACCGGCCGAGGATTCACCACCGCCATTGCGCATCTCTACCAGGAACATCAGTAGGCGCAGGAAGCGCTTCTGGAGCTTGGCTGGTTCCACACCGTCCTTGTTGGTCGCTGTTTTACGCCAGCTATCCAGCAGCCCCAGGTTGATGACGGTCCAGTAACCGCTCTCCACGAAGATCAGGTTCGTACGCGAGAGCGCGTCCTCCCCCGCCAGACTCAGCAAGGAGGCCTCACGGTAGTCCTCGCTGAGCCACTTCCACAGCTCCAACAGCTCCAGGGCTTCAGGGCTGTCGAAGGCCGTCAGCAGCATGCGGCTGGGTGTTTCCTTGGACTCGGCTCGCAGCAGCTGGGACAGGCTCGGCAGCAGCTCGGGCAACCGGCAGACGATGTACTGCTCCCGATCGGTTTGTTCCCCCACCACCTTGACCTGGTTCCACATCGTGGCCTGCAGGTTCCGCCAACGGTAGTAGTTCGACAGATACGAGCGAACGTAGCGGTACTGGGACGGGATGGGGCAGTAGCTGATGACCGTGAGGATGCGCGGGTCACCAAAGGCACTGCGATCATCCATCACGCGGCGCATCTTGCGATTGAGCCGGTGGTATTTGACGATCCGCCCGTTCAGCGGCAGCCCAGTGAGCTTGGGATTTCCTTCGGTCTGACTCAGCCGGGTGATGTGTTCGACCAGGCAGTAACGATCGGCCCGCTGGATGAGCGGGTAATCCACCGGCGGGCCGTCTTCCAGTTCGCTCTCGGGCAGGTAATGCAGCACCGAGCTTTGCGGCAGATCCAAGGCATCCACTTCATGCAGGAGGGGAGAGACGAGTTTGGCCGGGAACCTGATCCCGTACCGGCGGTAGTAAAGATCGTATTTGAGCAGAGACACGGCATCAACCTGTCATGTTGAAAAGGGTAAGGTCCAGCGTCTTGGTCGCTACGCTGCTTTTGAAATCTCCACGAGGATCGATGTAAGCCTTACGATCGGTCAAGTAGCGGTGCACTTCACGCACGGCTTCTTCGCTGTACACGATCGTGGCCGACGTCGTATCGCCGTCGAACGGTGTCTTCAACAGGGTACGTTACACCCTGCCCGCGCTTGGTAGCGCTGCTCCGGGTCTCCCCGGATGCCGAGACTATATCTTCTTCCTGCATCACTGGGACGCAGGAAGTCTCCCATTTCGGAGCACTTGCCCCTACAGGCTGGTAAGGCCTTAGTCGTTGAACCTTTCGCTCGTCCTTACGGACAGGGCGACTTGGCTGCTAAAGGAGGCGTATGCCTCACGGTTGTCTCTACCTGACGATTTTCAAGCATATCGCGCT
>Ga0194138_10000040_pt1 | contig 62105 bp, 64 predicted proteins | sample TARM_MetaG_T2_14_FD_134022 | JGI IMG/M metagenome (GOLD analysis project Ga0194138, IMG submission 134022) | Freshwater microbial communities from Pennsylvania, USA, analyzing microbe dynamics in response to fracking - TARM_MetaG_T2_14 (version 2) | ecosystem: Environmental > Aquatic >...
CGGGATTTTGATAAATATGAAGTGAAAGAGACCCCGGCGCTGATCATTAACGGAAAAACAGCGGTGGAGGGTTGGGTACCCTCAATTTTTAAAATGCCGGATATCATTGAAAAATATCGATAGTGGTTTGAGTATTGATGGTTTGAGTATTGATGGTTTGAGTATTGATGCAGAGATCGATCTTAAGGAAGAGAAAAAAAGAAAAATAGATGGAAAAAATGAAAAGAATGGGAAAGGAGGAGTCAGATGATCATCAAGGGAAAATATAACGAAGCCAAGGTTTTCAGTGATGAGCTGGAAGAACAGACAAGAGAGCAAATCCAAACCCTGTGCGATCAGTGGTTTTTAGAAGACGCAAAGATACGGGTGATGCCCGATGCCCATGCGGGGATGGGCTCAACGATCGGAACAACGCTGACGGTTACGGACAAAGTGGTTCCCAATCTCGTAGGGGTAGATATCGGTTGTGGTATGCTGACGGTGCCCATCGGGAAAAAGGAAGTGGATTTGAGAAAGCTGGACCTGTATATACGGGGGAATATTCCCAGTGGGTTTAAAAATAACAAAAAGCCTCAGATAGACTATGTGGATGAAATTAGAAGCCTGAGAGGCATCTCCGCTTTAGACAAAAGTGCTGAAGAGTTTAATAAAGCCCTGGGCAGTCTTGGGGGCGGAAACCATTTTATAGAGATCGACCGGGATGATGAAGGAGACCAGTATTTGATTTTCCATAGCGGCAGCCGAAACTTAGGGAACCGGATTGCCCGGCACTACCAAAAAATTGCGGAGAAAAATTTAAAGGATCAGTCGGAGATACCGAAGGACCTTTGTTACCTTGAGGGACAGCAGCTGGAGGATTATCTTCACGATATGGATTTAATCCAAGGTTATGCAAGGGTTAACCGGGAAGTGATGGCAAGGAAAGTTTTAGAGGAATTCTTTAACCGACCCTTTACCATGGAGGAGAGTTTTCATACCATTCATAATTATATTGACCTGAAAGAAAACATTCTTCGTAAGGGGGCGGTCTCGGCGAAAAAAGGGGAGAAGGTGCTGATTCCCATTAATATGAAGGACGGAAGTCTGTTAGGAGAAGGGCGTGGCAATGAGGATTGGAACTACTCCGCCCCCCATGGTGCGGGAAGGCTGATGAGTCGCAGGGAAGCGAAAAGACAGGTGTCTCTGGAAGCCTTTAAAAAGTCGATGAAGGGGATTTATTCCTCTTCCGTAAGTTCCAAGACCATGGATGAGGCGCCCATGGCATATAAACCGATAGAGGACATTTTAAAACATATTGACCCCACATTGGTTATAGTAAAACACATAAAACCGATTTATAATTTTAAAGCTTAAGGATTTATAATTTTAAGGCGCAAGGATTAGCCCGCAGTGGGAAAAAACAGGAGCCGGGGGTATAAATATCCCGGGTCGAAAATTTAAACGGAAAGCTGGAATGAAAATGAGTGAACGGGTTTTAGAGCTTAAAAATCTACACAAGTCCATCAAGGGCAAAAAAATCATCAAGGGCATTGATTTGGAACTCTTTTCCGGGGAAGTTTTAGGCTTTTTGGGCCCCAACGGCTCCGGGAAAACCACGACCCTAAGAATGATTGTGGGCCTTATTCGAATGACCGAGGGAGAAGTCATTATCGCAGGACATTCCATCGGAAAGGATTTTGTAAAGGCCATGAAAAATGTGGGATGCATTATCGAAAATCCCGAAATGTATGACTATTTATCCGGTTGGGAAAATCTTAAAATCCTGGCTTCCATGGAAAAAGGGATAAGCAAGGAGAGAATGAAGGAAGTGGTATCCCTTGTGGGGATGGAAAAGAGAATTGATGATAAGGTATACACCTACTCCCTGGGAATGAAGCAGCGACTGGGCACAGCCCAAGCCATTATGAAGCGGCCGAAGCTCCTGATTCTCGATGAGCCCGCCAACGGACTGGACCCCGCAGGGATCAGCGAATTTCGAAAACTGATTCAAAAATTAGCCCACGAGGAATCCATGGCGGTTCTGGTTTCCAGCCATATCCTAGCGGAAATTGAAATGATGTGTGACCGGGTGGCTATCATTAAACAAGGTGAAGTTGTACAGGTAACCACGGTGAAAAACATCGTTAAGGACCAGGGGATTATTTGGAAGATCAAAGAGTTGCAGCAGGGGAAAAAATTGCTGGAGGAAGAATTTCAAGCCTCGGTGCAAATCAAAGAGGATCAGACCTTACTGGCCTTTCTCGGAGAAGAGCTGGTGCCCATGGTAAATAAACGATTTATGGAGGAGGGTCTCGGGTTAATCTATGTGAACAAGAATCAAAAATCCCTGGAAGATCTGTTCTTATCCCTGACGGAAGGTGATGAAATTGTATAGCTTAGTGGGCAATGAAGTTTTTAAAATAATTATGAAAAAGCGCCTCTGGGTCATTGTGGGAATACTCATTATCCTCATCGGTCTGTTCGCTTATGGAGAGCACTACACCAGGGAACGAACCCAAAGCCAAATTGCAGAGCGCATAGGCATCGATGATGTGGATGACTGGCGGGAAATTACGAATCAACAGTTAATGGACCTGGAGAGACGGTTGGATAATCCTTTTATTCCAGAGGAAGGCAGAGCAAGTATTCAGGTAAGAGCGGAACAGTTACGGTATTATTTATCAGAGGACATTAATCCTACAACCTTTAGCGCTGCCCAGTTTATGAGTAATTTTATGGAACAGTCCATATTTTTGTTTCTTCCCTTATTAATCATTCTTCTGGCATCGGATATTGTATCAAAGGAATCCACCACGGGAACGATTAAACTGTTAATGACCCGACCGGTACCCCGTTGGAAAATCCTTACCTCCAAGTTATTGGCTCTGACCATTCTTGAAATGATCGTCATACTGCTAATGGCAACCATAGCCTTAGGCATCTCCTATATTACCTTCGGTCAAGGGGGATTTAAAGAACCGGTTATTACAGGTTTTCGAATAGTTAACGGAGAACTGGACGTATCCAATATTCAAACCGTATCCCGGGGAACGTATATTTTAATGACCTATTCCCTTGGATACATCGTGGCTTTTTCCATCGGGAAAATGGCCTTGATGGTATCGGTATTGGTAAAAAGTACGGCGGCTTCCATCGGCATTATGATGTCTTCCCTGATCGGGGGAACTTTTCTCAGCTTCTTTATCAGCGACTGGGAAATTACCCGTTATTTATTTAATGTAAATCTACGACTGACCGACTTTTTATCCGGGGATTTACAACCGGTGGAGGGACTGAGCTTAAGTTTCTCCATAAGCATATTGCTTCTTTGGGCCTTGGCTGCCACGGTTGTGGCCTTTGGGGTGTTTAGTTATAAGGATATCTTAGACTAGGAGGAAAAAAATGTTGAAATCCATAAAAAAAGCAATTTGGCCCATAACCCTGGCAAGTGTAATTATTGCCCTTCCCTTTTTCATCTTTGGAATTTTTCAATCCTTTGATGTCACCCGAGGAGCCGGTGATAACAATGGAGTCGCCGATGGGGAAAACCTTGTGGAGAATAGCCCTGAAGAGGAGGAAGTAGAGAACGAGGACGTTTATGTACTTACTCTGGGAGATTCTTTGGCCCGGGGTACGGGAGATGAAGAAAATCTGGGATTTGCGGGAAGAACCGTGGAAAAATTGGAGCAGGCATTAGGGGTTCCCATCCGTCATGAAAATTATTCTTTGGAAGGTCTGCAAATTTCAGAGATGATAGAGCAACTGAAAAATGAAGAATTACTCGGGGAAATTCAAAAGGCGGATATGATTATGATGTCCATTGGAGGGAATGATTTAAGAGGTCTTAGGGGGCTTTCCGATAATGAAAGGATGAATGCTGTTCAAGAAGCGGAAAACCGTTATGAAGAAGATTTGGATGAAGCCATTCGACGGATCCGGGAAGAGAACCCCGAGGTTTTAGTAGTGTTTTTAGGCCTTTATAATCTGGATTATTCAGGGGAAAACCTTGAGGAGACCGAAATTTTATTACGATGGAACTCCATAACCTATCAACGGATAGAAGAAGAAGGAAATTTTGTTTGGATTCCAACCTATGATCTTTTTCAATTTCGGCTGTCAAATACTCTGTCTCCGGATCAACTGCATCCTAATGGATCCGGTTATGAAATGATCGCGAATCGAATAACAGAAGTAATTACTCCATACTTTCAATCAGATTGACCAAAACAACCAAAGTAAGGATTCTTAGGTATGTCTGGTAATATTATATGATTTTCGTTATAATAATAGCAGATGTAGACAGAATTTAATTAAACTGGAGGATTAACTATGGAGTTTATGCCGTTTTTTTGGTTTTTTTGGGATTGTTATTAATTATTAAGGGCAGTGACTGGTTCGTAGAGGGAGCAGTATGGATTGCGAGAGCCTTTAAAGTTTCAGATATTATGATTGGAGCGACCCTCGTCAGTATTTGTACGACGCTACCGGAAGCCATGGTATCCACGAGTTCGGCGTTGAAAGGGAATACGGATATGGCGATGGGAAATGTACTAGGTTCCATTGCTTTTAATTCAGGCGTGGTACTGGCGATTATTCTGATTTTTACCCAACCGAAAATCAAGCATGGGAAGAGTCTGAAGCAAAATAGTAAAGTGCTTTTTTCTCTAGTGGTCCTTGTGTTTGCTCTAGGATTTATTTTTGACGGATTGCAGCGCTGGTCAGGAGTGCTGCTGCTTATAATGTTAGCCTTTTATCTGTTTAGAAATGTGATGGAGGCTCGAAAAATTCAAAAGGAAGAAAACGAGGAACGGATCGCCGGCAATTACGAAAAGACTTCAAGTAAACCGATTACGAAAAAAGAAGTGTTGTATGCCCTGTTTATTTTTGTATTAGGCTTAATAATGACTGTGTTTGGCGCAGACTTGATCGTAAATAACGGAGAAATCATCGCTCAACTCTTAGGGGTGCCGGACTTGATTATCGGCCTTACCATGGCCTCCGTGGGGACTTCTTTACCGGAGTTGGTTACTGCAATTACGGCAATCAGAAAAAAAGCCCAGGATTTATCCGTGGGCAATATTATGGGGGCAAATATATTAAATATTATTTTGGTAATCGGCATAATGGCAACCCTGGAACCCGTACCAATCGGGGGTAGTATTATAGGGTTCCACTTACCCTTTGTATTGATTATTACTGCATCGATCATGGCTTTTGTCCACAGCCGGAAAAAACAGCTGACAAAGAATATGGGTTGGTCTTTGTTAGGAATGTACGGAATCTATTTAGCCGGAATTTTACTGACGACCCTTTAATAGTTCTTCTATGGTTCCGTGGGTTTCGTAACCATTCTTGAATGTTACCAGATTTGCAGGATCTCCATCTAAGGCTTTGGCAAGTTCAATTGCCACTTTTGCGGTGGTATCTTCCTCTTCCGCAGGAAGTCTTTTTAATATTTCATCTTTCTGGGCAATCCAAATGTGGCGCCAGTTTCTTAGGGCGATTACACCGTTTTCCCCGAGAAGGGTTAAGGATAGAAAATCCTCCCGGCCCACATCACAAAGTCCGTTGATCAAAATATTCACGCCGTTGGTAAGACATCCCGTGGCCAGAAGTTCCCTTTCCGATAAACCTTCATCGCTGGGATACTTAATTTGGGATTGGATATCAAAAATGTTCCCGTAAAAACGATGGATTAATTGGATATAGTGAGTAAAAACTTCGCGGGTAAAGCCACCCTGTTCCTTTGTGTCGATCCAGGGATTTTGTTGCCAGTGTCTGGGCCACTCTGCGAAATATCCGGTAAGCTCAATCCTTCGAAGTTTTCCTATATAATTTTCCTCAATAAGATTTTCTGCTTTTCTTACGGCATTGGAATAGGGTAGTGGAAAGTTCATTGCATTGATAATGCCCTTTTCCTGTGCAGCGGTATACATATCTCGAGCTTCCTTAGTGGAATTGGCCAGGGGCTTTTCGCAAAAGAAGGCTTTACCCGATTCTATGATTTTCATACCGATACTGTGGTGATGTTTTGGAGGAACGGCGAGATAGACCAAGTCCACCAGGGCATTATCCAGAATTTCCCGAAAATGATTTACTGGGGTAAGGTCGTATTTTTCCGCCATTTCCTCAAGTCTTTGAGGATTTTTATCGGTTATCTGTATGATACGAAACCGTGGATTTTGATTGAAGGTTTTAATCAAACGTTCTCCCACAATCCCCACGCCGATGATTCCAACGTTGTATACATTTTTCATAAAAAACACCTCGCTTTATTAGTTTTATAACAATTTTGAATATTCCAATGATAAAATAATTATCTCATAATTTTTAACAAAGGTCAATTTCAAAGAATGGAATGGGAAGTGTTATTTTCACAGGATTGTAGATGGATTCACAGGATTTTAAGGGAAAGGGGCAGCTTTATGGAGAAATATCAAAGAATCACGTTGGATAAAAACAAAGAGGATTATTTATATCAACAGCTTGCAGATGAAATTGTAATACTGATCGATGAAAAAATCATCAAAGGAGAAGAACGGCTACCTTCGATAAAAAATCTGTCCCAATGTTTAGCGGTGAACATTGCTACGGTGGTAAGGGCCTATGAGGTATTGGAAGAAAAGGATTATATCGTGAAAAAACCGGGAAGCGGTTGTTTTGTGAAATCCCGGGAAGAGAAAATACTGAATTTTGCCAGTGGAACCCCCTCCTACGACTTCTTTCCCATTGAGGATTTTAAAAAAATCATCAATCACGTAATGGATAAAGACGGAGCAAAGGCCTTTGAATATACCCAGGGCCAGGGAGATATGGAACTTCGTAGAGAACTTAGGGAATATATCCGAAAGTATAATATCCATAGCCATGAGGATCAAATTCATGTGATCTCCGGTGCTCAGCAGGGGATTGACCTCATAGTAAAAGCCCTGCTAACCCAGAAGGATACCGTAATTATAGAAAATCCCTCCTATACCGGAGCCATCGGAGCTTTTAAGTCCAGGGGAGTACAACTGGAAGGGGTACCGTTGAAAAACGACGGAATGGATCTGAAAAAACTGGAGGAGACCATAAAAAAAACGGATCCCAAGCTCTTATATGTTATGCCGAACTTCCAAAATCCCACGGGAACTTCCTATAGCAGTTATCAGAAAAATAAATTGTTATCCTTGGCCAAGGAGTATGATTTTTATATTTTAGAGGATGATTATTTAAGTGACTTAAGCTTTTATTCCCAGGATTCCAGAACCCTGAAAAGTTTGGATAAAGAGAACAAGGTGATTTACCTAAAAAGCTTTTCAAAGATCTTTATGCCCGGGCTTCGGCTGGGGTTTCTGGTGGTTCCCGAAGAGCTTCAATCATCCATTCGTGAAGCAAAGCTGATTTCCGATATCTCCACCTCCGGCCTTTTGCAGCGGGCTTTAAAAGAGTACATGGGCCAGGGACTTTGGGCGAAGCACATCGAAGCCCTTAAGAATCTGTACCAAAAGCGTTTTGATCTGGCCATGGGGGAAATTCGGGAACAAATGCCGAAAACCGTGAAATACACCTTTCCCAAGGGAGGGCTGAACTTTTGGTTTGAACTGCCCGAGGGGGTGGAAGAACAGGAATTTATTAATCAGTTGGAAACCATGAATATTTTAGTGGCTCCGGGACATTTGTTTTTCCATGAGGAAACGGATAAATCCTATTTTCGCATGAGCATCGCCAATGTAGAGGAAAAAGAAATCCGTCAGGGATTGGAAAAGATTGCCCGTCTCATTCAGTGGGAAACCGCAACGAAAAAGTCGGGAAAGGAGCCTCTGATCTTATAAATCATTGATGAAGACCTGCAAGATGTTTACGAATGTAAAAGCAGGGAAAGAATAGTATATAGCAGGTATTAGAGATGAAAAATATATGAAAAGAGGTGTTTTGATGAAAATTTATACAAAAACCGGAGATAAAGGGCAAACCAGTTTATTTGACGATACCCGGGTGGATAAAGACTCCATAAGAGTAGAGAGTTACGGAACCATTGATGAGTTAAATTCCAGTATCGGACTGGCCCGTAGTTTTATGAAAGACGAGGAGGTTCGACAAATCCTCTTTGATATTCAGCGAAGCTTATTTGATGTAGCGGGAGAACTGGCAACCACCAAGGGAGAGGATTTTCCCGAGAAAATTGAAAAAAAGGATATAGAAAAATTGGAAGGTATTATTGACCACTACCTGGATCGGATGAACAAGGAAGAAAAATCCATGTTTATTATACCCGGTTCCAACCGGGAAAGTGCTGCCCTTCATGTGGCAAGAACCATTTGCCGCCGAGGGGAAAGAAGAATGCTTACCCTGAGTAAAGAAGCGGATATTCGCGAGGACTTAATCCGTTATGTCAATCGTTTATCCGATGCGCTTTATTCCATCGCCAGATATTTAGAAACGAACCTTTCCTATGTGGACTTCGGTAAAGAACAAAAGAAATAAACAGGGATCGATAACCCTGAATAATTAAAGTGAGAAAAAAAGTGAGTAATATAAAGTGAGTAATAAAAATGTGACATAAAAAAAGGGAATTTAAAAAGGTGTTGCGATCCCGGAGTAGGTATTGGGATTGCAGCACCTTTTTTTAAGAATGGATGTATTTTCTGTATGGATGAAGCTTTTGTAAAGAGGCTTATTTCAAAGAATTAGGTATAAAGGGTGTAGTCGTCGTTAAAGGAGGCAAAATCTTTTCGTTCTTTAAATCCCCGGTTTTTATCTTCAAAGTAATACTGAATGATTTCAGCAGCTAAGGGAGCTACATCCTGACGGGTCATGATTTCCTCCTTGGTAAAGAAACGGGCATCGGTATTCTCAAAGCCGTCAGGTACCGGCGTGCCTTCAATATAGTCCATTTTAAATACGATGTAGCAGTCCACCACGGCTTCCGTGCTATTGGACCGAATGGCAATAATGTCCGTGGCTTCTCCTTTGATTTGGGTTTCTTCGAAAACCTCCCGTTCCACTCCGTAATTCAGTTTTTCCCCTTTATCCAAATGCCCTCCCGGCATTAACCACATTCCTTTTAATCGACCATAATTCTGCTTTACCATCAACACCTTATCCTCCACTTCCATAAGGCCCCCCACTCCGATGAAATTATGGGGATATACCCATTTATTGTAGGCGTGTTCATTAATAATGGATAAATCATTCCGTTTTTCCTTTTCCTGCTTTACCCGGTCTAAATCGATGGAAATCTGATAAAGATTTTCCGATTGATCCCCCTCAAACAAAACCTCACCTCGAGGGTCCACCACCAGGGAATGGCCGAAATAGCCCTTGCCTACCCGATTTACAGCAGCAATATAGACTTGATTTTCGATGGCCCGGGCTTTTAAAAGGGTTATCCAGTGCTGATACAGAGGCTCCGGGAATTGAGCCACAAGAAAAATAATTTCGGAACCGTTTAAAGAAATGCCCCGAAAAATTTCCGGGAAACGAAGATCATAGCAGTTGGTAACCCCAAAGGAGGCTTTGGAAGAGAAAAATCTGGGAATTCTGTCTCCGCGATCAAAAATTTGACCTTCCAGATTATCGTGGGAAACCAGATGCATCTTCCAGTAGCTACCCTGAAGGGTTCCTGTAGGATTGATGATAAACGTGGTGTTAAAAAGTTTATCTCCGGTTTGTTGGGGGACGCTACCCCCAATAATTGTGGCGTCGTGCTTTAGAGCCAACTGTTGTAAAAATTGAAGGGGCTTATCATAGTTTTTTCCGTGATTTTTCATGTTTTTAAAATCAAAATCCACGGACCACATTTCCGGGAGCACAATAAAATCCGTGGGATCCGCATTTTGAAGAAGGGTTCGAATTTTTTCCTTATTCTTTTGGAATTGATCTTTCTCAATATCCATTTGTACAAAAGTAAGACGAACTTTATTCATGGAATACTCACTTCCTTATTGTTTTTTATCAAACAGTATGTTATAAAAGATTCTATAGTAATTTTCCTTAAATTTCAATATAGGTAATCATTATTAGGATATCGCAAAAAAAGGAGCGTTTACATGATTCAAGTGATCTTAAGAGGACATAAAAATATATACGATACAAGGGAACTCACAAAACTCTTTGACCCGGAGGTGGAAATACTGGAGGATATGACCCGGTTATCCGGGGATGATGATTTTGTAATCTCCCAATTGGAACAGGATGCCTCAGGCAATCATCAGGCCTTTGCCCAGGGTAATATTTCCGGAAAAACTGCGGATTACCAAATCCCGGTGATAAAGCCCGATGAAAATATCGAGCCTCGGGAAAAGGCGTTGGCGTATGACAAAAACCAACGAGAAGCCTTACGAAGCTGTTTATTTATGGTACTAAAGGAGCTGACCGGTAAGAAACCGGCTTGGGGAATATTTACGGGAATTCGTCCGGTTAAAATCGTACAGAATATGCTGGAGGACTCCCTGAGCTACGATGAGATTTTTCAGGAACTGGTGGAAGAAAAGTATTTGGAACAAGAAAAAGCGCAGTTATTAATAGATATTGCAAAAGAGGAGCGGGAGTTAATTTATCCCCTGGAGCAGCGGGCCATCAATATGTATATCAGCATTCCATTTTGCCCCAGTCGTTGTTATTACTGCTCCTTTCCATCCAATGATCTTTATCGGAAGGAAGGGGAGGTAGAGGAGTATTTAGCCACCCTTTTGAAGGAACTTCAAGCTTCCATCAAAATCATTAATCAAAAAAACATTAAAGTGAATACCCTATATGTGGGAGGCGGTACACCGAGTATCTTAAATCAAAAACAGTTTGAGGCGTTATTTAATACATTGCAGGAATTACGGGGTTATTCCACGCTTAAAGAGATCACCGTGGAGGCAGGAAGGCCGGACACCTTTTCCTTGGAAGTGCTACAATGTCTTAAGGATCAAGGGGTTGGAAGGATCAGTTTAAATCCTCAGACGATGAATGAAGAAACCTTAGTTGCCATTGGTAGAAAGCATAGTCCTGAGCAGATTCATCAAGCCTATGATATGATTCGAAAAGTAGGGTTTGAGTCTGTGAATATGGATTTAATTATCGGACTGCCGGGAGAAACTACGGCTTCCCTAGATCATACTCTTGGGGAAATTGCCAAACTGCAACCGGAAAATCTGACGGTGCACACCCTTGCGATCAAAACGAATTCTTATCTTAAAGAGCATCAGGATTTACTTACCCTTGGAGAAAAAGGGGTGCTTCAAATGCTGGATAAAGTGGAGGACTTTACAAAGGAACATAACTATTTCCCCTATTACATGTACCGACAGAAGAATATGCTGGGAAATTTTGAAAATGTGGGCTATAGCAAAAAAGGTCATGAATCCCTGTATAACATGAAAATCATGTCGGAAAAAGAGACGATTCTCGGATTTGGGGCCGGAGCGGTAAGCAAGGTTGTGAACTTAAAAACCGATGAGGTAAAGCGGGTTCCGAATATCAAAGGTCTGGGACATTATATGGACCGCATTGAGGAAGCCCTGGATAAGAAGAAAAAAATCCTGGAGACCTTTTAATTTTAAGCCGACGAAAGCACTAAAATTGGAAAAAACCTTTGAAAAACTGATAAAAATGTTATAATAAGGTTTATCTCAAGAAAATGACAGGAATCAGGACACCGATAAAAGAAAGGAAGGTTTCTATGTTTGATTATGTACTCCGTATTGCCGTGATTTTGTGGATCGGTAGCTTGACTGGATACATTTTTATCGTTTTGAAAGAAAAGATATATTTGAAAAACAATATGATTTACCTGGATTATAAAAACGTGGACCCGGACCAGATAAAAGATGTTGAAATTAAACATTTTAAGCTTGGAACCCATGAGCTGATGGCCGGGGATGAGATAAAAGTTAAACTTAAGGGAGCGAAGTCCATAAAAGGAACGGTTTTAGGTTTGGCTAAGGATAAAAAAACGATTTTGTTGATGGGCTCTAAAGGAATTAAAAATTTGGAGATCCGTGCGATAAAAGAGTTAAAAGTGGCTAGTAAATATGGGAAATTTTTCTAATAAAACACAAAAAGCCGTCTTTTTATTCCAAAAAGCCGGTTTTTTTCAAAAAAAATCACTTATTTATGAAAAAAATGCAAAAACAAGCAGGAATTTTGAAATCAATGGAGAATAGTGTTAGATAAGGATTCTAAGAAGAGGGGAGGTTCCCTTCGTTGATACCAGAAAATGGAACAAAAAACCATTCTTTATGGAAAAAAAGAAGGAAAAAGAAGTTTAATAAAGTCTTTATTCTGTTAATCGTGTTAGTTTATATTGTTTCCAGGACTACGCCGATTCTAACGGAAAACTCGAATAAGTTTCACACAATTACCTACGGAACCTTGGAAGATCAACTTTCCTTTGAAGGGGTTATCCTTCGGGATGAGAAGGTTTTAGCCGATAATTCCCGAGGATTGATGGTGGACTCAGGAGAACGGGTAGCCCGGGGACAGGGAATCACCTCCGGCTTAAACAGTCCCGGTCCGGGTACGATTGCGAAAAACCGTGACGGTTTCGAAGATGGCTTAAGCCTTGAAGCCTTATTGCAAAATGGGGATCCGTATTTGGACACGATAGGAGAGATTTTAGGCAAAGAAAGTGTGGATACCCAGGACGGGATCCGTCTTATTACCGGCTATCACTGGGGAGCGGTTGGTGCTGTTTCCTTAGAAAAAGCGGAAGAAATACAAGCGGGACAAAAACTTTGGATACAGGCCCGGGATCAAAGAGTTCGAGGAAAGGTTGTCTGGATTCAGGAAGTGGACAGCCGAAACAATACATTGGTTTTAATTCAAAGCAATGAATACCTGGAAGGTGTTCATGAACATCGGAAACTGGACTTTACTTTGATTAAACGAAAAGTGGAAGGACTAAGTGTACCGATGGATGCCATATATTATCTAGAGGGCGATGCGTATGTAACTCAAAGAAAAGCGGGGGAAGACCTAAAAGTACCGGTAAATATCATTTTAGCCGATGACCAGCTGGCAATTCTTTCCGGGGATCAGTTTACCGATGATCAGGGAGAATTAAAGCAGACGGTTTCATTATATGATGAGATTTTATTGGACCAGGCAAACCCTAAAGGGAAGGATGGACATCATGAATAGCACAATCAAAAAAAATTGGCTCGATACACAAAAAAAGATTGAAAAGGCCAACCCTGATGGGAAAGAAATTACCGTAATTGCGGTAACAAAAACCCATACCATAGAGGTAATAGAAAAAGCTCTATCTTTAGGACTTATGGAAATCGGTGAAAACAAGGCCCAGGAATTTGTGGAAAAATTTGAGTCCCTGGAAGGCCGGGAAAATGAAATAAACTGGCATATGATTGGTCATCTTCAGCGTAATAAAGTTAAGTATGTAATTGGAAAAACCAAACTCATTCACTCCCTGGACTCGATGCGTTTGGCTAAGGAAATTGAAAAACGGGGAGAAAGTGAAGGCCTTTCAGTGGATACCTTATTACAGGTTAACGCAGCAAAGGAAGATGCAAAATACGGTATTTTTATGGAGGATGTGAAATCCTTCTTAAAAAATATAGAGGATTTTCAACACCTAAAGATTCGGGGGCTTATGACCATGGCTCCTTACTACGAAGACCCTGAAAAAACCAGAGATTGTTTCAGAAAACTGAAAAACATGTTTGAAGACCTGAAAAAAGAGGAATATAACAACGTAAGCATGGATTATCTATCCATGGGAATGTCAAACGATTTTGAAGTTGCAATCGAAGAGGGTTCTAATATGGTCCGACTGGGAAGAACGTTATTTGGAGAAAGGCCGAAATCAAAATAAAAATAGGAGGTTTTAACAATGGCTGAAAAACTGATTGAAAAAATGAAGTACTTTGTTGGGATGGATGATGATGAGTTGGAAAATGAAGAATATGATGGGGAAGTAGAAGGTGAGCAAACCATGCAGACTTCAAAATCTAATAAAGTTTATAACCTTCATAAAAATGAACAGGTAAATGTGGTGATTTTTGAGCCTAAGGACTTTGAAGAAGCTTCCGTTATCGTAGACAACCTGAAAATTCGAAAGCCCGTAGTGGTTAATTTAGAAGAGGTGGAAACGGAACTGGCGAAAAAATTCTTTGACTTTTTATCAGGAGCGGTTTATGCTTTAGATGGTAACATTCAAAAAGTTTCTGCATCCATTTTTATTTTAGCTCCCAGTAACGTGGAATTAACCGGAGCCGGTACAAGAGAAGATTTTAAAGCAAAGGGACCTTTTCCCTGGCAGAAATAGAATGTTAACTGACATACATTAAGGAGTTGTTTGACATTGTTTGATGCATACACCGTAAGCCAAGCTCTATTTCAATTGGGAAGAATTATAAATTTTTTAATCCTTGCAAGAATTATTATGTCCTGGGTAAACCCTAATCCTACAAGTCCCATAGCCTCAGTTTTGTATAACGTTACGGAACCGATACTGGGACCGGTTCGGAATTTAATTTACAATGTGTTTAAATATCAGGGAATGCTGGATTTTTCACCGATTGTTGCCATATTGCTTATCAATTGGTTAATCATTCCTGTACTGAGAAATTTAGCCTTTATGGTACTGTAATGGAGGGATGTTTTGATCGATAAAGAAAAATATACCCAACATATACAGGATCAACAGGCAAAGGAACGTATTGTAAGAGCCCTGGGGAAAGTGGAAGGGGTACTGAAAAACCATAACATAGGATGGACGGAATTTTTAACGCCCTATGAACAACAACAGGTAATCGGAATTATAAATAGTTTTCAGGAGATCACGTATAAAATCGAAGGTGGTTATCAAGGGGCAGAGCGTCAGGTGATAACCATTTTTCACGACTATTTGCCTCATGAGACCGTAACATCATCGGTAACCCTGTTGAAAATCAAAAATAAAAACCGGTTTAAAACCTTAAGTCATCGGGATTATTTAGGCAGTATCATGAATTTAGGATTAAAGCGGGATAAAATTGGGGATATCATCGTTCACGAGGATTACTGTCATATGGTTGTAGACTCGGAAATTGGAGACTATATCCGATTTCAGCTTCAAAAAGTGGGAAACTCTCCGGTGGAAGTGGAAATTGATGAATTTGAAAACATTGAGAAGCCCCATGAACCGGTGAAAGAGATATCCGGCAGTGTGTCTTCCCTAAGATTGGATGCAATCTTAGGTTTAGCTTGCAAGCTCTCCCGTAAGGATGCTCAAAACCTTATAAAAAAAGGGGATGTAAAGGTGAATTTCCAGGAAACACTCAAAACCGCCCAGGAGTTACAGGAAGGGGATCTGATCTCTGCGAAGGGCTTCGGTCGAATTAAGCTTCGGGCTCTTGGAAAAGAAACGAAATCCGGAAGAATCAAAATTACGTTGGAAAAGTTGCTATAATAGTTGTTATAATGAGGAGGTACATACAATGATTACCCCATTGGATATTGAGAAAAAAGAATTCAGTAAAGGTGTAAGGGGTTATAAAGAGCGGGAAGTGGAGGATTTCTTAAATGAAATTCTCACGGACTTTGAAACCCTCTATAAAGAAAACACCCGTCTGAAAGAAGAAATTCAACGGGCAAAAGAGGATACGGAAAAATATCAAAACATCGAAGAAACCCTGAAAAACACCTTAGTGGTAGCCCAGAGTACTGCGGATGAGGTTAAGCGAAATGCCAATAATGAAGCGAACTTGATTTTAGAAAAAGCGGAAAACGAAGCAAAGATGATGATAGAAAAAGCCAAGCGGGAAAAAGAAAAAATCGAAAATCAACATGAAGAAGCGAAAAAGCAGATGAATATTTTTAAAGTGCGATGCAAAACCCTATTGGAATCTCAGTTAAGCACAATTTTAGATGGGGATTTTAACCGGGATGATGAAATTGACTAAGAAAGAAACTCGCTCCAAAAGATGAGAGCGAGATTTTTTTTGAATAAATCAGTGGAAAGGATTGACTATCGTGATTCAATATGGAATAATTGGAGCTATGGATGAGGAAGTAGAGATATTACAGGAAGAGATGGAAGTCCACTTGGAAAAGGAGATAGCAGGTCTTCATTTCTACCAGGGAGTACTGGAAAACAAATCCGTCGTACTGGTCAGAAGCGGCATCGGAAAAGTAAACGCAGCAATCTGTACGCAAATCCTGATCAGTGAGTTTAAGGTTGAAAAAATCATCAATACCGGCGTGGCAGGGGCCGTCGGTGAAGAGTTGGACATATTAGATATTGTGGTCTCTACAAAACTGCAGCAATATGACGTGGATGCCCGAGAGTTTGGTTATAAGCTGGGAGAAATCCCACGAATGGCAACATCGGTTTTTACTGCAGATCCCTCACTTGTAAAAAAAGCCTATGAAAAAGGAATTGGGCGATTTGGTGAGACGGCGGTGAAGAAAGGGAAAATTGTGTCGGGGGATACTTTTGTCAGCAGCACGACTATGAAAGAACAGCTGGAAAAAGAATTTGAAGCCATGTGTACGGAAATGGAAGGGGCCAGCATCGCTCATGCCTGCTATATGAATCAAATACCCTTTGTGGTTATACGGACCATGTCGGATAAGGCCGATGGTTCAGCAAATACGAATTACAAAACCTTTGTAACAAAAGCGGCCTTTCGCTCAAAGGAATTAGTAAAAGACATTATAAAAGAAGAGGATTTTTAGACCCGAGGAAGGGAGTGTTAACGTTGATAATTGGGATGTTTATCATCATACTGGCCATGGACATGGCAACAAAATATTGGGCGTACAACCATCTTAGAGAAGTGGGAAGTATACCGGTTATAGAAAATATCTTCCACTTTACCTATGTGGAAAATCGGGGAGCAGCCTTTGGGATACTCCAGGATCAGCGTTGGATATTTATTGTCGCCACCATCGCCACGCTGGTATTTATCCTATGGTACTTACGTCAGATGGAACCGGAGATTAAAATACTGAAAATCGGCTTAAATCTGATTTTTGTGGGAGCCATAGGAAATCTGATTGACCGTATGTATTTAGGATTTGTGGTTGATTTTGTAGACTTTCGAATCTGGCCCGTATGGAATGTGGCGGACATGGCCATTGTGGTCGGTACCATCATTACCATCGGTGTCATTATATTTTATGAAAAAGCCATAGAGAAGGGGCTGTAAAAAATGGAAAGACATGAGTTTATTCTTGACTCCGAGGACGAAGGAAAGCGGTTGGATGTATTTTTAGCCGAAAATTTAGAGGATTACAGTCGCAGTTATTTGCAAAAGTTGATAAAAGAAAATCGGGCATCGGTCAATAAGGAGTTCGGAAAAAACCGCAGTATTTTGAAGGAAGGGGATGAAATCACCATTGAGATTCCCCAACCGAAACCCCTGGAAATTAAAGCGGAGAATATTCCGATTGAAATCATCTACGAGGACGGGGACTTACTGGTGGTTAATAAGCCCCAGGGAATGGTGGTCCATCCCGGAGCCGGTAACCATGACGGAACCCTGGTAAATGCATTGATGCATCATTGTAAGGGAAAACTTTCCTCCATAAACGGAGTTATCCGACCGGGTATTGTTCACCGGATTGATAAAGACACTTCAGGACTATTAATGGTGGCAAAGACGGATCACGCCCATCGGGAGTTACAAAAGCAGCTTAAGGACCGGGAAGTTTCGAGAAGGTATCAACTTCTGGTTCACGGCGTTATTGAGGAAGAAAAAGCGGTAATCGACGCGCCGATTGGAAGGTCCCCGAACAACCCCCTAAAAATGGCGATTCTGGACGGTGGGCGATTTGCTAAAACCCATCTGAGAGTCCTGGAACGATTTGAGAAATATACCTTGGTGGAAGCGCGACTGGAGACCGGAAGGACCCATCAAATCCGGCTACATCTTCAGTATATCGGTCATTCCTTAGTGGGAGACCCGGTATATGGTCCGATAAAACCCCACTTTTCACAAGAGGGCCAAATGCTTCACGCAAAGACCTTGGGATTTGTTCACCCTACCACCGGGGAATATATGGAGTTTGATTCTCCTGTGCCGGATCATTTTCAAAAGGTGATAAGTGCGTTGCAAAACCAAAAAGCAGAGAAAATTGAATAAATCAAAGAAAGGGGAGAGGTTGATTGAAGAATATTCTGGATGAAAATGCGATTAAACGATCCATCACCCGAATTTCCTATGAAATCATCGAAAAAAATAAAGGAATAGAGAATTTAGTCCTTGTGGGAATTAAAACCCGGGGAGTTCCCTTGGCAAATCGTATAGCAAAGAGGCTCTTTGAGATTGAAGGGCAGGAGGTACCTGTAGGAAAGCTGGATATTACCCTATATCGGGACGATCTTACGGAAAAAAATAAGGGACCGGTAATCAACAGCAGTGAAGTTCCCGGAGAAATTGGGAATAAAATTGTAGTTCTGGTTGATGATGTAATATACACCGGCAGAACCACCCGGGCTGCCCTGGATGCGGTTACGGATATCGGACGACCACAGGTTATTCAATTAGCTGTTTTGATTGATCGGGGCCATCGGGAACTCCCTATCCGGGCGGATTATGTAGGAAAGAACGTACCGACCTCAAAGAAGGAAATTGTTAAAGTGGAACTGATTGAGGTGGACGGCAAGGATCAGGTATCCATCATTAAATAATCGGTGAATATGGATAAACAGTATATTTGATATTAACGGTCAAGTGATTATAAGGGAAGTTAAGTCGAAAAATAATAAAAAAAAGTGGTCACACCTATGGGTGTGCCACTTTTTTTATGTCTTTAATATTTTCTTCCAGAGCGTCCACCAGAATGGTAGAAAAGTTATCGTATATTACCATACCCGGTTTTGCACCCTTGGGGCTCTTTACATGCTTTCGCTGAGTATAGTCCACAGAAACCTTTGTAGCATCTTGTCCCTTACTGTAGAAAGCAGCCAGGGTGGCGGCCTCTAAAATACTATCCTCCGAGGGCTCTTTGCCATCCAGAAGCAGTACCGTGTGGGATCCCGGTTGATCCTTAACATGAAACCATAGGTCTTCCTTGTTTGCTATTTTAAAAGTGATTTTTTCATTCTGTTTGTTGTTTTTCCCCACCAGAACCGTAAATCCTTCGGTAGTTTGGAAGGTAAGGGGTTTTGCGGCGGAGGGCTGTTTTTTCTTGGATTTTTTCTTGGATTTTTTCTTGGATTTTACAATCTTTTGTTCTTCCAGTTCCTCCCGGATTTCTTCAATATCCGATAAATCCTGGGCATGGTCGATACTTGTTAGAATTCCTTGTAAATACTCAATTTCCCGTTTCGTTCGGATTTTTTGCTTTCGGATTTCAATCAGGGCATTTTTGGCTTTGTTGTACTTTTTATAAAACTTCTGGGCATTTTCAGAAGGGGTCATACGTAGGTTCAAGGGAATTTTTATCATTTTCTGTTCCGTGTCGTAGAAGTTTTGCACTTCGATTTCCGTTTGTCCTTTTTCCATACGATGAAGATTTGCCGTCACCAGATCCCCTTTTAATCTATGGGCATCGGCATTTTCCGCATTCTTATAGTCCTTTTCCAGTTTTCCGTACTTATTGACTAAACGTTGAAGCTTTAGACTTACGGTTTTTCGAAGATCCTGGGATTTCTGTTTTAACCGTTCTTTGTGATCCTTGGTATTGTAGTAATACTCCAACACATCACTGATGCGGTCAAAATCCTTACGATCATAAACCGATAAATGGGTTAAGGGGTAGATACCGAAGGCCTTCGGTTTGTCCCTTTCCATATAAACTGCCGGAAAAATGGTGTTGGTTTTCAACGCTTCCAACAGTTTTTTATATTCCTGATATAGGGCATAAAAACTTTCGTCCTTTACATAGGACAGAGATAAATCCTCATCCAGGCCCGCTCGTTCAATGAGTTCCCGGGAAATTAACGGGGAAAACCCGATGATATTTCCGAAAAGTCCTTTGATTAAAGAATCCTTCGGAGGCTGGGAGATAACTTCCTTAAAGGTTGCCAGGGAGTCAATACCGAAGGGAGAGGTTTTATCCAGGGGAGGATGCTCATAGCTAAGGCCGGGTAGTACTTGGCGAAGACTGCTGACCTCCATGCCTACTCTTTTGATACTGTCAATAATTTTTCCACTTTCTCCGTCAACCAGTAGGATATTGCTATGCTTACCCATCATCTCGATGATCAGTTCCTTGGGTTGCAGGATGTTTAACTCATCATAGGCATCGATGGTGATTTTTATTACCCGGTCGAAAAAAGGCTGTTCGATGCTTCGAATTCTTCCGTTTTGTAAGGTTTTTCGAAGGAGCATGCAAAAGCTCGGAGCTTTTTTCGGATTGGTTTTCTGAATGGTGGTAAGGTGTACTCTTGGATAATTGCTGTGAGCCGATAAGAGTAATCGGTAGTTTATTTTTTGATTCCGGATCAGCAGATGGATTTCATCTTTTTCCGGCTGGTGTATTTTATCCACCTTTCCGTCGATCAACAGGTTTTCCAGTTCGGTTCTTAAACTGTAAAGCAGGGTGCCGTCCAGTGACATATCTATTCCTCCTTCGTTTGCTTATTGCTTAAATATAGCATAAAACCCCGGGGAAGGCAAAAACCTGAGATCAATGAACAGATTTTTTGGAGGCTAAATAAGAATTCTTAAAAGAATCCTTTTCCTTAGTGGTTAAAAAACGAAAGATTTGTTATAATAATTGAAAGCATAATGTTAAAATAATCGGAAAATGAGAGGAAAATCATGAAAATCGAATTTACGAAACTTCATGGAATAGGAAATGATTTTATTATTACCAAGGATCCCATTGATCCCGGGAATTATTCCCTTGCTGCAAAAAATATTTGTAACCGACGCTTTGGTGTGGGTGCCGATGGTTTTATGACCCCGGAGGAAAGTGAAAATGCGGATATAAAGATGATTTATTATAACCGGGACGGATCCCTTGCAAAAATGTGCGGAAACGGTCTGCGTTCTTTTTCAAAGTATGTTTTTGATAAAAAAGTGATAACAAAGCGAAACTTTACCGTAGAAACCCCGGATGGCATAAAAAAAGTTTATATAGACGAGGTAGATAGTCGGGGATTTGCAAAAATTATAAAGGCGGATCTGGGCTGGTTTCAGCTGGATTTCCTGGATAAAACCTTGGAGATCAACGGGGAGAACCTGGAGTTTGGAAGCCTTGTTCTGGGGGTTCCCCATGTGGTGATTTTTGAACAGGCTCTTTCGGAAGAGCGACTGAAAAATATCGGTCCGGTTCTGGAAAAACATCAAAGCTTTTTAGATGGGACCAATGTCAACTTCGCCAAAGTACGGGACAAGGAAAATGTGGATATTAAAACCTGGGAAAGAGGCTGCGGGTACACCCTGGCCTGCGGAACCGGAATGACTTCCGTGGTGGTGCTGGGAAATCTTTTGGGAAAGCTTTCAACAAAGGTTACGGCCCATTCTCCGGGAGGAAGCTTAGGGATTGAAATGAATCATGATCAAAGGATGATCACGATGACAGGTCCTGCAGAAACCATCTGCGAAGGGACTTATGAACTAAAATTTTCGAAATAGGAGGTTCATCTATGTTAATCAGTATGACTGGATTTGGAAGAGGAGAAGCCCGGGTGGGCAGTAAAACTTTTTCCATCGAAGTAAAGTCCGTAAATCATCGCTATTTGGATATGAATATACGAATGCCCAAACAGTTCTTAAGTTTCGAAGAGTCTATGCGAAAAATGATTAAAGAACAGATAAGAAGAGGAAAGGTGGATGTTTTTGTAAACTACGAGACCGCTGACGGCTCCCATGGAGAAGTAAAGGTGGACTTGGAGCTTGCAAAAGGGTATTATGAAAGTCTTAATGCAATCGGAGAAAGCCTTTCCATAACCCATGATGTAAATACGCTGGCCATCGGCCGCTTTCCCGATGTAATCTCCCTTGAGACAAAGGAAGAGGATGAAGAGGTTATTGAAGAAGGGATAAACACTGCCTTGAGCCAGGCACTGAGTCAGCTCTCCGCCATGCGAAAAAACGAAGGGGAGAAAACCGAAAGGGATTTGATCGATCAGCTAAAGGAAATCGACGGATCCGTGGAAATCATCGAAAAACTGGCCCCTACCCAGGTGGAGCATTACCGGGAGAAGCTGATGGAACGAATCGGAGAACTGGTACAGAATCAACTGGATATCGATGAAGAACGAATTCAGGGAGAAGTGATCTTCTTTGCGGATAAAAGCAATATCAACGAAGAAATTGTAAGACTGAAAAGTCATGGGGAACAGTTTAAAAAGACCCTGAGTGCCCACGAACCCATGGGAAGAAAACTGGATTTTATCATTCAGGAAATGAATCGGGAGATAAACACCATCTCGTCAAAATCCCACAGTACGGATATTTCCAATGAAGTTGTCGCAGTAAAAAGCGCTTTGGAGAAAATACGGGAACAGGTTCAAAACATCGAATAATCAATGGCAGAAGAAGAAAGAATCCCATGGTGTAAGGAGCCTTTAAAATATGGTTTAGAAGGAGGCAGCATATGAGTGGCGGATTAATCAATATCGGATTCGGCAATATTGTGGCGGTCAATAGAATTGTGGCGGTTGTCAGTCCCGAGTCCGCACCGATTAAACGAATGATCCAGGAAGCAAGGGAAAGATATATGCTGGTAGACGCCACTTATGGTAGGCGTACTAGAGCCGTAATTGTTACGGACAGTGAACACGTGATTTTATCAGCGGTTCAACCGGAAACGGTAGCCCAACGATTAGAGAACCGTGAAAAGGAAGAACCGGAAATACCGATAGAAGCGGATATAGAAAAGGAAAAAGGGTAAATAACTATATAAGCTCAGAACTAAGCTCAAAACAAAGGTCGCAGAAATAATCAGAAAGAGGGATGGTATGAAAAACAGCGGACTATTAATCGTAATATCCGGCCCTTCGGGAGCAGGAAAAGGCACGATTTGTAAAGCATTACTTAAAAAAGATCCGAGCATTCATGTGTCGGTTTCAGCTACTACAAGAGCTCCAAGAGTGGGGGAGGTAGACGGAGAGAATTATTACTTTCTTTCCATGGAAGAGTTTAAGGAACGCTTAGAGAATGATCAGTTTTTAGAGTACGCCAAGGTGTATGATAATTTCTACGGAACTCCTAAAGACAATGTAATGGAACAGCTTCAACATGGAAAGGATGTGCTTTTGGAAATTGATACCGAGGGAGCCTTAAAGGTAAAGGAAAAATTTCCCGAGGGGGTATTTATTTTCATCTTACCGCCTAAAATTGAGGATCTGAAAAGTCGAATCGTTGGAAGAGGAACGGAGACGGAAGTGGATATGGAAAAACGGTTAAACTCCGCAAAGGAAGAAATCCAAAAAATTCACGAATACAATTATGGTGTGATCAATGACGATGTGGATCGGGCAACCGGTGACGTACAGAGCATTTTATCGGCGGAAAAATTAAAAACCGAAAGAAATTATCAGGAGTTAATTGAAAAATATATTTAGAGGAGTGTTAGCAATGTTAAACCCATCAGTCAGTAATTTAGTAGAGATCGTCGGAAGTAAGTATACCCTAGTGGTACTTGCGGCAAAAAGAGCCAGAGAAATCAATTTAGGAGCGATTCCCACGGTGGATATGCCGAATTCCAATAAAGCAGTATCTATTGCAACCCAGGAAATTTATGAAGGCAATATTTTTTATACAACCATTGAAGAAGAAGAAGAGTAGGTGATTGGATGTTACAGGGAAAAAATGTAGTGCTCGGAGTAACCGGCGGGATTGCAGCCTATAAAGCCTGCGAGATTATCAGCGGACTGAAAAAAATGGGAGCAGGTATTGATGTCATTATGACAAAAGCCGCCACAGAGTTTATCACCCCCTATACCTTTCAGTCCTTAACGGGGAATCCGGTAATTGTTAATATGTTTGAAAGCCCTAAATATTGGGATATGGAACACATTTCCCTAGCGCAAAAATCGGATATTCTGCTGGTGGCACCGGCCACGGCAAATATCATCGGAAAAGTAGCCAACGGCATAGCCGATGATATGCTTACCACCACAATTATGGCATCCAACAGACCCGTGGTGTTTGCTCCTGCCATGAATACGAAAATGTTTGAAAATCCCGTGGTACAAAAAAATATTAAAACCCTGCTTGAACGGGGCTATCACATAATTCCTCCCAAGGGTGGAATTTTAGCCTGTGGAGACGAAGGACAAGGCAAGCTTCAGGAGGTATCGGTAATCCTTGAGGAACTCGAAAGAATATATCAAAGGGAAATTCAAACCGAAACTAAGGATTTAGAAGGGCTTACCTTTCTTGTAACCGCCGGTCCCACCCGGGAAATTATTGACCCCGTACGCTTTTTAAGCAATCACTCCACGGGGAAAATGGGTTATGAAATAGCAAAGGCCATCGTAAAAAGGGGCGGGAGGGTAACACTGATATCCGGTCCCAGCAATTTAACAAGCCCTGAAGGGGTGGAGGTCATTTTTGTTGAAACGGCGGAAGAAATGTTTGAAGCGGTGAAAAAGGCCTATCCCGATTCCGATGTATTAATTAAATCCGCTGCGGTATCGGATTATCGACCGAAAAGCAGAGAACCCCAAAAGGTAAAGAAGGATTCCCGGGAGGAAGAAATTCACCTAACCCTGGTTCGAAATCCGGATATTTTATTGGAAATGGGGAAAATTAAAGAACCGGGTAAGATTCATGTGGGTTTTGCTGCGGAGACGGAAAAGATTTTGGAACACGGAAAAGAAAAAATCCGAAAGAAAAATCTGGACTTTATTGTAGCCAATGATGTAACCGAAGAGGGAGCAGGTTTTGCTCACAGTACCAACATTGTCTATTTTATAGATGAAAAGGGAGAGTACAGTAAAACCGAAAAGGTGGAAAAATCCGCAATCGCCCATGAAATATTGGATAAAGTATTAATGAAAAGAAATGCACATAAGGGCTAAAATCCATTGATTCTAAATGGAATATTCAAGGAGGGATTTTATGGAAGTTGCCAAGGTCATCATCGATCAAAATTCCCATCATACTGACCGACCCTTCGATTATAAAATCCCCGGGGAGTTAGCTAAGGAAGTAAAAGTCGGAAGTCGGGTTCAAGTGACCTTCGGAAAAGGTCATAAAAAAATGGAGGGCTACGTCCTGGGAATCAAGGACATTGAAAAGCCCCGCTATACCATAAAAAATCTCCAAGGGGTGGTACAAAATGTGCCACCTTTGTCTCGGTTACAAATCGATATGATTTTGTGGATGAAAAAAACCTATTTATGTACGTATATGGAAGCCATTTCCGTAGTGGCCCCTCCGAAGGCCTATGGAAATATCAAAGAAAAAAAAGATGTTTATCTTCGACGGAAGGGTTCCCGGGAAGATATTGAAAGGGTGCTGGAACAAACGGCGAACAATGCCAAGCGGCAAAGAGAAGTCCTAGAGCCCCTTATGGAAAATGATGAATTTTTACTGGAATCCCTTTCGGATATCAAAAGTGTATACAAAAATGCGGTAAGGACATTGGAGAAAAAAGGAATTCTTGAGAGGGTAGAAAAGGAAAAGGTCTCTCAGCTCTTAAGCATGAAATCACCGGCCAATCCTCCTAGGGTCCCTTTAACAGCGGAACAGGTAAATGCCCTGGAACGAATGAAAAAAAGCTTTGACAAGACCCAGGCCAACAAAGAAAAAGGGAAGACCTTTTTACTCCATGGTGTGACCGGTAGCGGGAAAACCGAAATTTATCTCGGACTCATTGAAAGAGCTTTGGAAGCCGGGAAAACCGCGATCGTCCTAGTTCCGGAAATCTCCCTGACCCCGCAAACCATGGAGCGCTTTACCGCAAGATTCGGTGAAGCCATAGCTCTTATTCATAGTTCCCTAACTCTGAAAGAGCGGTACTATGAATGGGAAAAAATTCAGCAGGGGAAGGCGAAAATTGTGATCGGTGCACGGTCCGCCATCTTTGCAAAATTGGAAAATCTGGGAATGATTGTGGTGGATGAAGAACATGAGTATACTTATAAATCCGAACAGAATCCCAAATACCATGCCATAGAAATTGCCCGGTATCGTAGCGAAAAAGAAGGAGCCCAGGTAATACTGGGCTCCGCAACCCCGTCGGTGGAAAGTTATTACCGGGGAGAACAGGGAATTTATGAATTGATTTCCCTTGAAAGACGGGTTACGAAGCATCAACTTCCCCAGGTGGAAATGGTGGATATGCGGGAAGAACTGGATGTAGGGAATTTAAGCATGATCTCGGGAAGCCTGAAAAATCAAATTGAAGAGAATTTGAAAAACCGGGGGCAAACCATATTATTCCTGAACCGTCGGGGGTTTTCCACTTTTCTGTCCTGCAAAAAATGCGGGTATGTGGAAAAATGTAATGACTGCGATATTACCATGACCTATCATCTGCCCTCGGATGAACTGATATGCCACTATTGTGGAAAAAAGAAAAAACCCATTACGGAATGCCCGGACTGTGGCAGTACCACCATTAAGCATTTCGGATACGGTACGCAAAAGCTGGAAAAAAATATAGAAAATTTATTTCCCAGGGCTCGAATTCTTCGAATGGATGTGGATACCACTTCGGAAAAAGGTGCCCACGAAAAGGTGCTTTCCGCATTTAAGAACTACGAAGCCGACATTCTGATCGGCACCCAGATGATCTCTAAGGGATTGGATTTTCCGGGAGTAACCTTAGTGGGCATTATAGCGGCGGACTCGATTTTAAATCTTCCTGATTTTCGTGCGTCGGAACGGACCTTTCAGCTGCTGACCCAAGTGGCCGGTCGTGCAGGAAGAGGTGAAGATTTGGGCTCCGTAGTACTTCAAACCTATAAACCGGAACATTATAGCATCGAAGAAGCCATCAAGCAGGATTATGTAGGTTTTTATCAAAGAGAAATCGGTCTTCGGGAAGCTTTTGAATATCCTCCATTTAAAGCCCTTTACCTTGTAAATCTTATGGGGGAAGATGAAGAAAAGGTGTATAACACCGCAGTGAAAGTTTCCAAAGGCATTCGATATATTTTGAAGAATGAAGGATATCAGGATTGTCTGGAAGAATGTATTTTAGGACCGAATCCTTCGGTTATTTCGAAAATCAATAAGAATTATCGTTACAGAATTTTGCTTAAAAACATAGAAATTGACAAACAGCTATTGAAAAAAGTTCTCAAATATGTTTGTATTAATAAAAGAAAACAATTTGTTCCCGATGAGGTAAACTTAAGTATTGATTTTAATCCCTACAGCATTATTTAGCCGGGGACTACCGGGACAAAGTGCAGCGGTTTTATGAATAGATAACTGGACACAGGAGGAGATGAAAGTGGCAATTCGAATCATTCGAAAAGACGAAGATCCCATTCTTCGGAAAAAAGCAAAAAAGGTGGAAAAAATAAACGAACGGGTGAAAACCTTAATAAAGGATATGCGAGAAACCATGTACGATGCTGATGGAGTAGGACTTGCAGCTACCCAGGTTGGCGTTTTGAAAAGAATTATATTAGTGGATGTGGGTGAAGGCTTATTGGAGATGATCAATCCTGAGATCCTGGAAAGCTGCGGTGAAGAGGTTGACGAGGAAGGTTGTCTTAGCCTTCCGGGAGTAAACGGAGTGGTTCCCCGTCCTGAAGCGGTGACGGTGAAGGGACTCAATCCTGAGGGACAGGAAATCATCATCGAAGCGAAAAACCTGTTTGCCAGAGCCATATGCCATGAAATTGATCATTTAAACGGTGTGCTTTTTACAGATCGGATGATCAAGTAGCAGGCAACGAGGGAACCTATGAACAAACTTATGGACAAACCTATTAACAAACCAACCAACTGAAAAGAAGGTGAAAATATGAAGATTATTTTTATGGGGACCCCGGATTTTGCGGTCCCCTGTCTTAAAGGATTAATTAATGATGAAAACCATGAAGTAGTTGCAGTGTTCACCCAGCCCGATCGACGAAAGGGCAGAGGAAAGAAAATGCAGGGTACTCCGGTGAAGATCACCGCCGAGGCGGAAAGTATTCCGGTATTTCAACCGGAGAAGTTGAATACTGGTGAAAACTACGAAATTCTTAAAAATATTAACGCCGATGTTTTTGTGGTGGTAGCCTATGGTCAAATCCTGTCGAAGGAAATTCTTGAGCTGCCCCCCTATGGTGCGGTTAATGTTCATGCATCCCTCCTTCCGAAGTATCGCGGGGCTGCACCGATTCACTGGGCGATTATTAACGGAGAGGAAACAACGGGAATTACCACGATGCAGATGGATGAAGGGCTGGATACGGGAGATATGCTACTGCAACGAAGTGTAACCATCGGGGATCAGGACACCACCGGGGACCTTCATGACCGGTTAGCGATCTTAGGAGAGAAAATGCTGCTTGAAACCCTGGATGGTCTGGAAAAAGCGGGAATCCCTCCGACTCCTCAGCCGGAAGGGGAAGACAGTTACGCTCCGAAGATTTCCAAGGATCTGGCAAACATCGACTGGGAAAATTCTGCGAAAAAGATCTATGATCTTATTCGAGGTCTGAACCCTTTTCCCGGAGCCCAGACCTTATGCAAGGGGAAGTCTTTAAAGGTGCACCGGGCCCGGTGGATAAAAAGTGAGGACCATAAGGAGCCCGGAACCATCCTGGAGGTTTCCAAAGAGGGCATTGTCGTTGCCACAGGCAAAGATCAAATCCAAATTACCGAGCTTCAACTGAGCGGTAAGAAGCGAATGAAGGTATCGGAATTTTTAGCAGGGAATACCCTGGATGATCATACGAAATTAGGTGCAGGTAATGAATAGCGTAAAAAGACTTCTGACCCTGCTTTCAGTGATGGTTTTAATAGGAGTATTGATCCTTTTAGGAGGATGGGGCTTATCCCGAGGTGCAACCACTTTGTTATTGGGAATCATCAACTATGGCTTACTGATAGGAGCCATAGTCTTCTTTGCGTTAACTTTTTTACTGATCTATGCTATAATAATGCTTAGAGCTGAAAAGATGATACCGAAAACCTTAAAAAATGCGGTAAAAATTACGATACGAATACTTTACCCTGTTCTTGTGGGGATCGGTAAACCCTTAGGATATGATAAAAAAACCATACGAAATGCTAACGCACAGCTGAATAATCATTTGGTTCTCAGCACGGAGTATCATTTTAACGGGGAGGATATTATGATTCTTACCCCCCATTGTCTACAAAAGTCCACCTGCGGTCTTCGGGTTACCCAAAATCCGGATCTATGCAAACGTTGTGGACAGTGTAATGTGGACGATCTCGTAGGACTTAAGGAGAAGTACGGAATCAAGCTTGCCATTGCCACCGGGGGAACCCTGGCCAGAAGAAAGATTATGGAGTTAAAGCCGAAGGCAATTATTGCAGTAGCCTGTGAAAGAGACCTGATCTCCGGACTACAGGATGTGAAAGATCTTCCGGTGTTAGCCATTGTTAATCGAAGGCCGGAAGGGCCCTGCGTGAATACGGAAATGGATATTGAACTAGTGGAGAAGGGAATCCACCATTTCTTAAAGGAGTGATTTAAATGCCAATGCCATTTATGATGATGAATACACAGTCTTTGATGCTGATGATTCCGGCGATTCTTTTTACGCTGTATGCTCAAAGCAAAGTAAAATCTACGTTTAATAAATATCTACAGGTACGAACCCATAAAGGATTTACTGGAGCCCAGGTTGCAAGAGGGATTCTGGACCGAAACGGACTGCATGATGTGAATGTGGAAAGAAGTAGCGGAAGCTTAAGTGACCACTATGATCCGAGAAGCAAAGTTGTCAGATTGTCACCGGATGTGTTTCAGCGAAGTTCGGTTGCTTCGGTGTCTGTTGCCGCCCATGAGGTGGGACATGCAATACAGCATGCCAACGGCTATTTGCCCTTAACCATTCGAAACAATTTTGTTCTTCCCATCGCGAACTTCGGATCGAAAACCGCCTGGATTTTTATCATAGGAGGATTTCTCTTTAGAGGCGAAATTATGGGAGTAAATATGCTGGATCTTGGGATATTACTATTCGCAGCAGCAGTGATCTTTCAAATTGTAACCCTACCCGTAGAATTTAATGCCAGTACCAGAGCCGTGGCGTTACTGGAAGGAAACGGTTATCTGGAAGCTTCCGAAATGCCCCATTCCAAGAAAGTGTTAAATGCGGCAGCTCTAACCTATGTAGCCGCCATGGCAGCTGCAGTATTACAACTGGCTCGACTGATTATGTTGAGAAATAGACGATAATAACAAAAGGCGCTGAAGTCGCCTTTTTTCTTTAATTAAATCTGTAAATGAAAAGGAGGGAATCTATGAATCCTCGAAAAGGAGCTTACCGGGTCTTAAGTAAAGTACTGTATGAAGAGACCTATTCCAATATTGCACTGAATGATGAAATTCAAAAGGGGGATTATAAGGATAAAGACTTAAGTCTTCTTACGGAGTTGGTATATGGCACCCTAGAAAAACTCTTAACCTTAAACTTCGCAATGGATCATTTTTCCAAGATAAAAACGAAAAAGATGGATGATGCCACCCGTCTGATTCTACAAATCGGAGCCTATCAAATTCTGTTTTTGGACCGTGTTCCGGATTTTGCCATTGCCAATGAAGCGGGGAAACTTGCCGGAGTTTATGCCAAAAGATCCAAGGGGTTTATCAACGGTGTACTTCGAAATATGATTCGAAGAAAAGAAGAAATACCCTGGCCGAAAAAAGATAAGAATTTTGTCGATTATCTGTCGGTAACCTATTCCTATCCTACGTGGTTGGTGGAAGAGTTGTTGAAGTATTATTCCAAAGAGTTCACGGAAGGTTTTATGAAAGCTTCTACGGAGAATCCGCCACTGTACTTTCGGATCAATACACTGAAAGTGACAAAGGAAAAAGTGCTGGAATATATGGTAAAGCAGGGGCTGGAAGTGGAATCGACAGAGCTCCTGACAGAGGGGATTAAAGTTAAGGGTCTGAAAAATATCTCCGACTTTCCACCGCTAAAAGAGGGGTGGGTACACATTCAGGATCTCAGTTCCATGATGGTGGCAAAATTCCTGGATCCAAAGCCGGAAGAGCTGGTAATGGACCTTTGCAGTGCTCCGGGAGGGAAAACCACCCACATGGCTCAGTTGATGGACAACCAAGGGAGAATTATTGCCCGGGACATTTTTTCCCATAAACTTCGTTTGATTGAGGAGCATAGTCACCGATTAGGAATTGAAATTATTGAAACCCAGGAATTTAGTGGAGAGAAATTGGATAAAGAGTTCCTCGGGAAAGCGGACCGGGTACTAGTAGACGCTCCTTGTAGCGGTCTCGGAGTCATTCGCCGTAAGCCGGAGATTAAGTATCGGATGCAAGAGGAGAGCCTGAAAGCCCTGCAACATCTTCAACTTACAATCCTGGAAAATGCCTCGAAATATGTAAAGCCGGGAGGAATTCTGCTTTACAGTACCTGTACGATTCATCCCTTGGAAAATCACGGAGTAACCGAGGATTTTTTAGAGAAACATCAGGAGTTTACTTCTGTGGACCTAAAAGAGGAAAGTCATGCCGTTTTTCAGAAAATGCCGGGTCTCTTTACCCAGTATGGAGAGCTCGCCAGTTTTCCCCAGGAACATCAAATGGACGGTTTTTATATACGCAAATTTCAAAAGCAATAGATAAAGGTCCGTATTTATAGTAAAATGTTATGATATAGAGAAAGGAGGACTTTCATTGTCCGAAGCAAAATTAGATTTACTCAGTTTAACGGAAGAGGAATTACAAAAATGGATGAAAGACAGCGGTCAGCAAAGCTTTAGAGGAACCCAAATATTCGAGTGGGTGCAAAAAGGAAACAAAAATATTGAGGAGATGTCCAATCTCTCCAAGGATCTTAGAGAGTTTTTAATGAATAACGGAAAAGTAACGGATCTAACGGTTTATAAAACCCAGCACTCGAAATTAGACGAGACGGTTAAATTCCTGTTTCAATTAGAAGATCAGCATAAAATTGAATCCGTACTAATGAAATATAAGCATGGATATACTCTTTGTCTTTCCACGCAAGTGGGTTGTGCCATGGGGTGTAGTTTTTGTGCCTCCAGTAAGGGAGGCCTGCAGAGAAACCTGACTGCGGGAGAGATCATCGATCAGATTCATCAGGTTCAAAAAAATAAAGGGGTACGGATTTCCAATGTGGTATTAATGGGGATCGGGGAGCCTTTGGATAACTTTCAGGAAGTCAAAAAGTTTTTATGGAATGTGCACAATCCCAAGGGTCTTAATATCAGCAATCGAAACATCACCCTGTCCACCTGCGGCTTAGTACCGGAAATTCATAAGCTGAAAGAGCTGAATTTACCCATTAATCTGGCCATATCCCTACATGCTCCCGAGGATACCATGCGAGAGGCTATCATGCCCATTGCACGGAAATACTCCATTGATCAAGTGCTTAGTGCATGTAAGGACTATATTAAGAAAACCAATCGTAGAATTACCTTCGAATATGCCTTGGTAAAGGATTTTAATGATCAACGGGAACATGCGAAAAAACTGGCTAAAATATTAAAAGGCATGTTATGTCATGTGAATATTATTCCCGTAAACCCTATTGATCAGGGGGACTATGAAAAACCCTATGAAAAAACGGTAAAAGCCTTTGAGGATGTCCTTAAAGAGAATAGAATTCCGGTTACGGTACGACGAGAATTAGGCCAGGATATTGATGCAGCCTGCGGACAACTAAGAAACCGCAACTAATTATTTCAATAGCAAGGGAGGTAACGGAATGAAAGCAACGGGCATGAGTAGTGTAGGCAAAGTGCGTAAAACCAATGAGGATTTTTTTGGAATATATGATCAAGCGCCTTCTTTTTATATGGTTGCCGACGGCATGGGTGGACATAAAGCCGGAGCTGTAGCCAGTAAAGAAGCGGTTAGTTATGTCTCCGAGCACTTAGAAAAGCATTTGGAAGGGGAGATGACCCTTCCGGAAATCGAGGGAATTCTCTATCAAAGTATTGTCCAAGCCAATAAAGGGGTTTTTGAAAAATCCCTTAAGGAAGACGCATGCAGCGGAATGGGAACTACCCTTACGGTGGCGGTCCCGGTACATCGGGAAGACAAGATCACCATCGCACATATCGGGGATTCCAGAGCTTATATGATAGAAGAGGACCGGATACATCAGATTACCTGTGATCATTCCTTAGTACAGGAACTCGTAAAAAAAGGGGATATTACCGAAGAGGAAGCGAGGGAACACCCACAGCGTAATGTAATCACCCGGGCACTGGGTACGGAGGATGAGGTACGGCCCGATGTATTCTCTGTAGATTTCACCTTCCGATCCACCCATTACCTACTTCTATGTACTGATGGCCTATCCAATGCCGTGGAAATAGAAGAGATGCGAAAGATTATTCAAGAGACTGAAAACATAGAAACCGCTTGTAAAGAATTAATTGATAAGGCCAATGAACGGGGTGGACAGGATAATATTACCGTTTTGATTTTACAGGGGACTTAAGAAAGGAGGTTGAATTCCAATGATCGGAAAAGTATTAGGCAATCGATATGAAGTGTTAGAAAAAATCGGGGGCGGGGGTATGGCCCTGGTTTATAAAGGAAAATGCCAGTTGTTGAATCGTTATGTGGGAATTAAAATTCTACGACCGGAATTTATAGAAGATAAGGATTTAGTTAATAAATTTAAACGGGAGTCCCAAGCTGCCGCAAGTTTATCCCATCCGAATATTGTAAACGTATATGATGTAGGACAGTATGAAGACACCTACTATATTGTTATGGAGCTTGTGGAAGGAATTACGTTAAAAGAATATATTCAGGAAAAAGGGAAGCTTTCGGAAAAAGAGGCTTTGCAAATCGGAAAACAAGTAGCGAAAGCCTTAAAGCATGCCCATAGTAACAGTATTATTCACCGGGATATCAAACCCCATAACATACTGATTCAAAGAGATGAAGACGGACGGATTTTAGCTAAGGTGACGGACTTCGGAATAGCCCTGGCCACCACCAGTTCCACGCTGACGAATACCGGAAGTATTGTGGGCTCCGTTCATTACCTCTCTCCCGAACAGGGAAGAGGAGGGTATGTGGATGAAAAATCCGACCTTTATTCCCTGGGGATCACTTTGTATGAAATGGTTACGGGGCGGGTTCCTTTCAATGCGAAAACCCCTATTGCCATCGCACTGAAACATAGTCAACAAAAACCGGAACAACCATCGAACTATAATTCCGACATTTCACCGGGCTTTGAGGCATTAATTTTAAAGTTGTTGGAAAAAGAACAGTCCATGCGGTACCAAAATGCGGAGTTAGTCATTCAGGACTTTAATAATCTTCAGGAAGAAACCAAGGACCCTAAAGGCTTATTGGCTTCGGTAAACGCTAAGGACGCTCCCACCCAAATTCTTGGGAAAGAAGGGGAAAAGAGTTACACCACGAAGGTGAAAAGAAGTTCTAGAGGAGCTTCGAAAGCGGGAAAAGAACATAAACCCAATAAAAAGCCGATGATCGCCATTGTGCTGATTCTTGCATTAATCGGTATTCTGGGTATTACCCTGGGAGCCTTCTACATTCAGGGGATGTTTGACGGCAATGATGAAGTAGAGTTGCAGGAACTTCAAGGACTGGAACGGGAAGATGCTATAGAAATCCTTGAAGAGCAAAATTTGGAGTATGAAATCGAAGAGCGTTACGACTCTGAGGTTCCGGAGAATATCGTAATCAGTCAAAGTCCTTCTCCGGGAATGTCTGTAAAAGTTGGCAGCACCGTGGATCTTCGAATCAGTATCGGACCCGATGTGGCCCAGGTTCCCAATCTTATTCATGAAAGACAGGTGGATGTGGAACTGATCCTGGAAGAGGTGGGGCTTGTAACCGGTGAGGTTTCCTATGAAGAAAGTGATTTTCCCGAAGGGGTCATTATTGACCAGAACCCCGGATTTCGTGATGAAGTCCCTACCGGCAGTGCAGTCAATTTCACCGTCAGCGAAGGAAGACCGGAAACCATGCCGGACTTATCAGGCCTTACCCGTATTGAAGCGGAACGGATTATACGGCAAACCGGTTTAATCCCCGGAGAAATTACCGAGGAATTTAGTGAAGAGGTACCCGAGGGCAGAGTTATTTCACAAAGTATTGACAGCGGAGAGGTTGTAGAGTACGATGAGACGGTGGACCTGGTCCTGAGTCTCGGTGAAGAGCCGGAAGAAGAAGAACCGGAGCCGGAACCGGAACCGGAAACCATAACCAAGGAACTGGAGATTAATATCGAATCCTTTGAAGGGTTTATCAATATTGAAGTGCGTGAAATAAATGAAGACCAGCGTTACTACCGTGCCAACCATAATGCGGATGAAGAGTCTGTAGTTACGGTTTCTATCCAAGGGGAAGAAGGTTCCGGACAGAAGGTGTTTGATATCCTTATTGACGGAGGCTTTCATCGAGAGGTAAGAATGGAATTTTAGGAGGTAATCCATGGAAGAAGGACGAATCATTAAAGGAATAAGCGGGTTTTATTACGTAAGCCTTAAGGATGGTCTGTATGAATGCAAAGGCCGTGGAATCCTTCGTAAGGATAAGGTAAAACCCTTGGTAGGGGACTGGGTACAGGTGTCCCATTTGGATAGCCGGGAGAAAACCGGTACCTTAGAGAAGGTGCTCCCTCGAAAAAATCAATTAAAGCGACCGGAAATCGCCAATGTAGATCAGGTGGTCATTGTTCTTTCCGTTAAAAATCCCAGTCCTTCCCTGATGTTGATGGACAAGATTATTGTCCTTGCTGAGGATCTGGGCCTTAAGGTAACCCTTTGTATTAATAAGGCGGACCTGGAAGAAGACCAGGAGAGCACCTTGAAAGAAATTCGGGAGATTTACGGACCTACGGGCTATCCTTTGATTTTTTCCAGCGTGGAATCGGATAAGGGAATCGAAGCCTTGAGAAATAATTTAAAGGGTAAAGTTTCCGTTTTTGCCGGTCCCTCGGGGGTAGGAAAATCCAGCCTTCTAAATGCGATAAAACCGGGTTTGAAGCTTAAAACCGGAGAGGTTAGTGAGCGGATCCAAAGAGGAAAACACACCACCCGGCATACGGAGCTGATCTTGGTTGATAAGGACAGCTGGATCGCTGACACCCCGGGATTCGGAGTCCTGGACATTGATGAAATTCAGCGGGAGAATCTGCGATTTTATTTTCGTGAATTTCTTCCCTATGTAGAAAACTGTAAATTTACTTCATGCTTGCATTTAAAAGAACCGAAATGCAGCGTAAAAGATCAGGTGGATAAAGGCTCCATATCAAAAAAGCGCTATGAACATTATGTACAGATCATGAAAGAGCTCAGTGAAAAAAGGAGAGGATAACCATGAAATTAGCACCATCCATATTATCCGCGGATTTTTCTAATCTATTAAAGGATGTAAAAATCGTGGAAGAGGCCGGTTGTGAGTATTTACACATTGATGTAATGGACGGCCATTTCGTTCCCAATATTACCATCGGTCCCCTAGTGGTGGAAAGCCTTAAGGGAAAAACCGATATGATCTTCGATGTCCATTTAATGATCGAACAGCCGGAAAACTATATCGAAGCCTTTGCCAAAGCGGGAGCGGATATCATCACGGTACATCAGGAAGCACCGATTCACCTGCACCGGGTGATACAAATGATCAAGAGCCAGGGAGCTAAGGCGGGAGTATCCCTCAATCCTGCAACATCCCTCAGCACGTTGGAATACGTTTTAGAGGATTTGGACATGGTACTGATTATGTCCGTTAATCCCGGATTCGGCGGTCAGAAATATATCCCTGCCATGACGGAGAAAGTTCGAAAACTAAAAGAGATGATAAGCGAAAAAGGATTGAATGTGGATATTCAAGTTGACGGGGGAATTAATCCCGAGAACGTAGGAGAGATTGTAGCGGCAGGCGCCGATATTATTGTGGCGGGATCGGCAATCTTTAAGACCGGAGACGTACCGACAGCGGTTCAAAACCTTCGATGGAAAGGGGAAGGAGTGAAGCCCTAAGTGAAGATTATCATTGTTACCAACGGAAAAATTGAAAGTCTATCCTGGCTTAAAAAGAAGCTGGCGGAAAATAACGGGGAAGAACATTTTGTAATCTGTGCCGACGGGGCTTCCAAGTATCTAAAAAGCATTGACTTTGTTCCCGATCTTTTAGTGGGGGATTTGGATTCCATCGATGAAGAAGCAAAGGCATGGATGGAGGAAAAAAAAGTTCCCCTGAAAAAATTCCCCGCAAAAAAAGATCAAACCGATACGGAAATTGCGCTGGAATACAGTCTGTCGAAAAAACCCGGTGAAATTGAAATCCTGGGAGCCTTTGGCTCCCGGATGGATCACACCTTAGGGAATATTCAGCTACTGGAAGGGTTTTATAATCCTAAGACAGTCATACGGTTGACGGATGAACAAAATGAAGTTTGGCTGTTGGAAAAGTATACGAAAATTGTAGGACGAAAAGATGAGACCCTGTCCATCATTCCGATTACGGAATCCGTTACGGGTGTTACATTAAAGGGGTTCGAATACCCTCTGAATCAAGTTCGATTATCGAGAGGGCATACACTGGGTATCAGCAATATCATCAGGGAAAACGAAGCGGAAATTTCTTTTAAGGAAGGAAAGCTTCTGGTGGTAATAGCTAGAGATTAAGAGTAAGAATTGAAGTGATGAAAGACGGACTTAAAAAACAAAAAATAAAAAAAGATCTTTAAAAAAAGATCTTTTACCGTACCGATTCAAAAAGGATGTAAAAAAGCCTGCTATTACTTTTGTGGATAGTAGGCTTTTTTATTTTCAATCTTGACCTATAAAGCTCGCTGAACTTTTCCGGAACGCAGGCATCGAGTACACACTTTAATTCTTCGCGGGGACCCGTCAATGATAGCCTTAACTCTTCGTAAGTTAGGCGCCCATGTTCTTTTATTGTGATTAACAGCGTGGCTTACTCTATGTCCAGATACTACTCCTTTATTGCAAACTGCACAAACCTTAGCCATTATCTACACCTCCTCCAAGGGTTGTCTAAACCTTTAAAACACTATAATGTTATCATGAGAAACAAACTTTGGCAAGCTTTTTATTTTTTGCCTGAAAGCTTTTCAGCGCTTCATTAGTTGCACTATTGATGAGATTATTATAAAATAAAGGTTAGAAAACTTTTCATAGTTAATTTAGAAGACTTTTAATAAATGTCTTACTTTTAAAATACCATGAAATGAGAATAAGAGCAACTATTCTAAAGGAGGTTTTATGATGTCAGGAAAAATTATGAGCCAATACGGAGAAATCATTATTGATGAACACGTACTTGCTACCATAGCCGGTACGGCAGCCATGGAATGTTACGGTTTGGTAGGAATGGCTGCAAAATCAGCTGCAGGAGGAATTGTAGAACTTTTGAAACGGGAACAGTCCAGTAAAGGTGTGAAAGTTACGACCAAGGATAATCTTATTACCGTGGATCTTTTTATTATTGTGGAGTTCGGAACAAAAATTTCCGTAGTGGCCAATAATATTATTGAAAAGGTAAAATATAATATTGAAAATCTAACGGGAATGAAGGTGGATAAGGTAAACATCCATGTTCAAGGCATTCGCGTAGAAAAATAGAGGATGGAGGGATCCCAGTTGGGAACAAATGAAATTGCAGGTTCAATGCTAAGAGAAATGATTATATCCGGTGCACTGTCACTGGAAAAAAATAAAGATATTGTAGATGATTTAAATGTATTTCCCGTCCCGGACGGAGACACGGGAACGAATATGTCCCTTACCATGCAATCGGCGATGAAACAGGTTAAAGCCGTAAAAAATGATGATGTTGAAGAAATTGCGGAAGCCGCAGCAAACGGATCCTTAATGGGAGCCCGGGGAAATTCCGGAGTAATTCTCTCACAGCTTTTAAGAGGCTTTGCCAAGGCGGTTAAGGGAAAGGAGACCCTAAACACCGTGGATTTGGCAAATGCTCTTAAAATGGGCGCGGATACGGCCTACAAGGCGGTTATGAAACCGGTGGAGGGCACAATCCTTACCGTGGCCCGAGAAAGCGCGGAATACGCGGTTAAAATCGCTAAAAAGGAAACGGATATCGAGGATTTTCTTGAAAAAGTGATCTATCAGGGTGAAAACACCTTAAAAAGAACCCCGGACATGCTGGCGGTTTTAAAGGAAGCGGGAGTGGTGGACTCCGGTGGAAAAGGACTTATCTACATTTATTTAGGAATCCTGGGAGCCCTTAAAGGAGAAATACCCTCCAGCGAAGATGTGAACATTATGCAAAAAAGTGTGGAGCAGGTACACGAAATGAACGTGGAGGAAATGCATGTCAGTGGTGATATTGAATTTGCTTACTGTACGGAGTTTATGATAAATACCGAGGGTGCAGACCCGGAAGCTTTTCGAAAGAAAATCGAGCACCAGGGGGACTCCATGCTGGTGGTTGGAAATGAAAATCTTATTAAAGTGCATCTGCATACCAACAATCCCGGAGAAGTTATGGAAGAGGCCATGGCCCTTGGAGAACTGTCGGATATTAAAATCGATAACATGCGGGTGCAGTTTAAGGAAAAACATCCCGCAAAGGTCCCTGAAAAGGAAAAGGACTTCGGATTTATAACTGTTTCCATCGGTGAAGGAATCGAAAAGATCTTTAAGGATTTTAATGTGGATTATGTAATTAAAGGGGGACAAACCATGAACCCCAGCACGGAAGATTTTATGAAGGCGATTGAGGAAATCCATGCGAAAAATATATATATCCTGCCAAATAACAGCAATATCATCATGGCGGCAAATCAAGCGAAGGAACTTGCAAAGAAAAATGTTATGGTAATTCCCACGAAGACCATCCCTCAAGGAATCACGGCGATGATCGGCTTTAATCCCGGGAACAGTCCCGAGGAAAACCTTCGGGAAATGACGGAGATCATGGAAGATATTGAAACCGGTCAGGTAACCTATGCGGTTCGAGACACGGTGGTGAATGATAAAAAGATTAAAAAAGGCAATATCTTAGGAATCGGCAACGGAAAAATTGAAGCCGTGGGACGAAACGTGGAAAAAGTATCCTTGGAACTGTTGGGAAACTTGGTGTCGGAAGATCACGAAATCATTACTATATTCTACGGAGAAGACATCGATGAAAAGGCCGCAGAGAAAATTCAAGGGAAAATTGAAAAGAAATATCCCGACTGTGAAGTGGAAGTATATTATGGTGGACAACCCTTATATTATTATTTATTTTCCGTAGAATAAGAAACAGTTTCTGTTTCTTATTCTATTTGTAGGGATAATTTGTTTGTAGAAATAACTTGACGGCAATTTGTCAGTACAACTTTACAGTATATTTTACAATATGCAGTATATTTTACAATATAATGGACAGATAAAAAAATGAACCCATGGGGTATAAAGGAAATAGAGTAATGGGAATAGCAATGATTCTACGGAAAAGAGGGAAATGAAGTGGAGGACTTTCAAGACTTACAGGAAAAGGTGAGCACTCTAAAGGGTGTGGGTCCTAAGAAACAGCAGCGGTTTTTAAAGTTGAATATTGAAACCCTGGAAGACCTTTTATATCATTTCCCCCGGGACTACGAAGATCGACGGGAAACAAAGAAGGTTCGGGATCTGGTGGATGGAGAAAAAACCTCCTTGGAACTTCGGGTGCACCCCTTAAAAAAGCGAAGAGCCTTTGGAAAAGGTCCTTCACTATTGCAACTGATCGGACAGGATGATACGGGAAGAATGATCATTACCTTTTTCAATCAGCCCTACCTAAATCAAAAGCTCAGTGGGGGAACCAAACTTCGAATCTACGGGGAAGTCAAAAGAGGTCCCAAAGGCCTGGAAATTACCAATCCGGATTTTACTATTCTGGATGAAAAACGACAGAACCCTTGGCAGGAGATCTTCCCGATTTACCCCCTGACTAAGGATATCAGTCATAAAGAGCTGGTAAAGCTGATCCGTATGTTGTTGGAATCCTTAAAAAAAGAAAATAGACAGGATCTCTTTGAAAACCTTCCGGAAGAGCTGATCAATGAAAACAAACTGTGTCAGCGTCTGATGGCCTTAGAACACATTCATTTTCCTCAAAATGCCAAGGGCTTAAAAGTGGCCAAATACCGATTGGTTTATGAGGAATTTTTCTTTTTAATGATCACCTTGAATTTCAAAAAAACAAAAGTTCGGGAACAGTCAGGAATCCCCCTGCAGGGTGACAGGGAAGTTCAAAAATTTTTACAAGCCCTGCCCTTCGAGGCGACAAAGGCACAGGAAACCGTTATTCAGGAGGTACTGCAGGACCTGAAGCGCCCGGTTCCCATGAGCCGATTGGTTCAAGGAGATGTGGGATCGGGAAAAACCGTAGTGGCCATGGCAGCCTTGGTAGCAGCGGTTGCCGGCAAAACCCAGGGAGCCATGATGGCTCCCACGGAAATCCTGGCCAAACAACACTTTAAGACCCTGTCCCAATTTTTAAATCCCTTAGGAATTTCCGTAGGTCTTTTAACGGGCAGCCTTACTCCGAAAAACAAAAAACTGATGCAAGAAAAGATTCGGGAAGGGAAAATCGATGTGGTGGTGGGAACCCATGCGGTCATCGGGGAAAAAGTGGATTTTCATAATGTAAGTGTGGTAATTACCGATGAACAGCACCGCTTTGGGGTTCGGCAACGAAAAACCCTGTCAGGAAAGGGGCGTAACCCCCATGTGCTGGTTATGAGTGCCACTCCGATCCCAAGAACCCTAGCCTATATACTTTATGGAGATTTAGAGGTTTCCGTAATTGACCAGATGCCGAAGGGTAGAAAACCGATTAAAACCAAAGCCTATCCCATGAATCAGCGGGACATCGTCTATGAACAGATGAAAGATCAGTTAAATCAAGGCCGGCAAGCTTATGTGGTATGCCCCCTTATTGATGAATCGGAAACCCTGGATTTAAATGCAGCCATCGATTTACAGGAACGACTCAGTAAAAATATTTTAAAAGACTATAAAATTGGGCTTTTACATGGTAAAATGTCTAATATAGATAAAGAAAATGTAATGAAAAAATTCACCGAGGGAGCACTGCAAGTTTTGGTCTCCACCACGGTTGTGGAGGTGGGCGTGGATGTTCCCAATGCTACGGTGATGGTCATTGAAAATGCGGAACGATTCGGTTTGGCGCAACTCCATCAGCTTAGGGGACGCATCGGACGAGGTGAGCATCAGTCTTATTGTTATTTACTGCATCAACAGGCTAAGGAACATACCCAAAAAAGACTGGAAATTATGGAAAGGACCAATAACGGATTTGTAATTTCCGAGAAAGACTTGGAAATCCGTGGCCCCGGAGAGCTCTTTGGTCTTCGTCAACACGGCATTTATAATTTAAAGATTGCAAACTTTTTTCGACATCAGAAAATCCTCAAAAAAGTGCAGCAGGATGTTAAAGCCTTATTAAAGGAAGATCCGAAGCTGCAACTGGAAAAAAATCAAAAGCTTCAAAGGGAACTGAATCGAAAACTGCAACGGTATCGGGATTGATTATTTAATGAATACTCCCGCCACTTAATTTCTACGAAATTTGAAGTGGGGGTTTCTGGGGTATCGACTTGAAGTATGACGATTAACCACCAGTGGAGTTGACACGTTGGTGTGCTGAAAACACCCAACCCCGCTATCCCATTGGTCGAGCCTTTGGGAGTACATTTACTGTACTTTTAACGTTGAAGATTTTACGCGACAGACGTCTTTCCTGTCACAACCTCTTATCTTCAGTTTTCAAAGAACAGTTGGTACAAGTATATTTTACCCAGCAAACATGTGTTTAAACATAATGAAACCGCCAATTCACCTCCCACCTAAACGCAGTGGCGTTTTGGCGTTTTGAGGAGGGAGTCCTCTTGGCAAATGTGATAGAGGTATGTAGCATATGATAAATGATAGTAAAAAAAAATGAGTAAAGAATACAGTGATACTGAAAAAAATTCGGGGTAAAAAGTACAATGATAATGCAAGAATACCCTGTAGAAAGGAATCAATCGGTTATGCGAGTTATTGGTGGAAGTGCAAAAGGACAACGGCTGACTTCATTGCCGGGAGAAAACACTCGGCCCACCATGGATCGAGTCAAAGAGTCCATGTTTAATATGATTCAAATGCATCTGTACGATGCAGCGGTACTGGATCTTTTTGCTGGCAGCGGTGGCCTGGGGATTGAATCCCTATCCCGGGGAGCAAAGGAATGCTGCTTTGTGGATGAACACCGGGAAAGTATGCAGGTAATCAAGGAAAACCTGGCAAAAACAAAACTAAGTAGTTATAGTACAACTCTTTTAACGGATTTTTCAAGGGCGTTGGAAAGTTTACACCGGGAAGGGAAATCCTTCGACTTAATATTCCTGGATCCGCCCTACGGAAAAGGACTCGTTGAGGAAGCCTTAACGATCATTGTTAAAGAAAAATTGTTAGCCCCTGAGGGTCTAATCATTATCGAACAGGATAAAAAAGAATCCTTGGAAATACAAGAAGATCATTATTCTTTATGGAAAGAGAAAAAATACGGCAATACCATGGTTCGAATTTTGAAGCAACAATAAAATAAACCGGTTGGAGGTGTTTGTATTGAAAAAAGGAATTTATCCCGGAAGTTTTGATCCGGTTACCAATGGGCATCTGGACATTATACATAGAGGTTCAAAAATTTGTGATAAGTTAATTGTTTCCGTTTTAAATAATCCTAATAAAAAATCGTTATTTACCGTGGAAGAACGGGTAAAGATGATTAAAGAGAGTACCAAGCAGTATAAAAATGTAGAGGTGGACAGTTTTTCCGGTCTGTTAATCGATTATGCCGAGGACCAAAAGGCCGATGCCATTATTAAAGGACTGCGAGCCGTATCGGATTTTGAGTATGAGTTTCAAATGGCACTGATGAATAAAAAACTATCGGAAAAAGTTGAAACGATCTTTTTAATGACCAGCAGCAACAACTCCTATTTAAGCTCCAGTCTGATAAAAGAGGTTGCAAAATTAGGAGGGTGTATCGCAGGACTGGTTCCGGAAGAAGTTAAAGAAGCCGTCTACAATAAACTAAAGTAATGTAAAGGGGGAAGGTTAATGGAAGTATTACAGCTTCTCGATATGTTAGAGGATTTAATTGAAGAGAGCTCATCAATTCCGTTTGCACAAAAGGCCATGGTGGATAAAGAGGAAGTGCTGGAGCTGATTAAAGAAATGCGGATTCAAATACCCGATGAAGTAAAACAGGCGAAATGGATTAAAGAAGAGCGACAACGGATCTTAGCCGAGGCACAAAATGATGCGGATACCATCATTGAAGAGGCCCATAAACATATTAATTCCTTAGTGGATGAGAATGAAATCGCAAAGATGGCGAAGCAGCGGGGAGAAGAAATCATACAACAGGCTCAGGAAAGTGCCAAAGAGATGCGCCTCGGCGCCAGAGATTACGCCGATGAAGTATTAGAGGGTGTGGAAGGTTCACTGACAGAGCTACTGCAAACCTTACAAAAAAATCGTAATGAATTAAGGGGAATGGATGAATAATCCACGCCCCTTTTTTATGCTCTATAATTTTTACTGTAGATTTTAAGCTTTAATATAATGGGGCCGTTTTTTGTATTCCAGGTTATGAGTTTTTAACCCGGGGCTTGTCATAGCAAGGGTAAACAGATCGGTGGCCCGAAGATCATATTCCAACATGGATTTTTCCAAGGGACTCTCAGGTTGATAGTGTTTTAAGTTCGTAATAATGGGAAGGGTGCTTTCTTTTTTCATTTTCTTAAGCAATAACCGTCCCCGGTCATTAAAAGCCAGTACCCGTAAATATTTCGGTCCTCCCTTTTGATTATAACGAAGAAGATCCTCCCCAGGAAGATCCAGTAACAAATGCATTAAAATACGCTGGATTCGGGTATAGGTATAGCGCTTGGTTTTTACACTTTCGAGAAGTTCTTCAATGGAAGAACTTCTTTTGCCCCCTTCGTACAGGCGATTTTCAATCCCTTCCTTGACGTCAAAGATGCTTTGCAAGTCCCGGGGGGAGCTTCGTCTAAGAAGGGCTAGAAGGACATCTTGAAAGTGATGAGTGAAAATCGGTGCCGCCCCTTCCCTGATTGCAGACTCCAATAAATTGTAGGAAGCCCCGGGTAAAACCCCGGCTAAGATCCCGATATCCTTGCCGGAGCGGAGATGCTCCCGGATCGCCGTGGCACTGGCAATGGACCCCTGTATGCTCCGGTCGTGATAAGAGGCGCTGATCCGCTGAATAGTATGGGGTTTAACGGAGCTTTTGGTTCGGAGGATGTTTTTTAGATACTCAATGGCTAAGATATTATTGGGGCTTTTTAAAACTTTTTCAAGCTCTCCGGCCTCGGCCCGATCAAAACTTTTTTCTTCGTTAATATATAGCCCTAAGGCTTCGGAGCGGGCAACAGGGAAAAGACAGCCCTTATCCAAAGCGGTTTTTAAATAATCCTCGTATTTTTTCGGACTTTTCACAAGGATTTCTGCGATGTGTTGAAGCAGAGGCAGTTCTCCGTGTTCGGAGCCAAAGGAAAGATCCGTGACAATGCCGGTACCGTTTAAAAGCTGGAGGCTTCCGTAGCTGAAAAACTCCGCAGTGCTACAGGCATATACCGTAGGGATTTCTATTACCAAATCCACACCGGAATGAATCGCCATCTCCCCGCGGCGCCATTTATCCAGTAAAGCCGGTTCTCCCCGTTGCAGAAAGTGTCCGCTCATAACCGCAATGGTAGCCTCGCAGCCCGTAATTTCTTTGGACTTTTCAATATGGTATTTATGACCGTTGTGAAACGGATTGTATTCTGTGACGACGCCAAGAACCTTCATAAAAGCTGCCTCCTATTATAAAAATCGGTGTTATGTAAAGATGAATTAACCGTCCCTTTGAGTCTTTATACCTGTAGTGATTATATCATAATCCCCAAAAAAACCCTATAATATCAGGATAATCCTTGATAAAATCCACAAAATCTATTATTATTAGTAGTGTTAGCTTAAATACTAGACAAAACTTTATCAATAAAAACCATCAATATAGAAAATATTAAGGAGGATGCAGGTTTATGAAAATTTTAGTACTGAACTGTGGAAGTTCATCGTTAAAGTATCAACTGATTAACATGGAAAATGAAGGATTAATGGCTAAGGGTGTAGCGGAAAGAATCGGAATTGAAGGTTCCTTTCTAAAGCATGAGTCGGAAAGTAACGGAAAAGTAAAGATTGAAGAGGAAATGAAGGATCATAAAGATGCGATCCGTATTGTGTTAAAAGCCTTAGTGGACAAAGACCATGGAGCCATTCCTTCCATGGACGAGATCAGCGCTGTAGGCCACCGGGTTGTACATGGTGGGGAGAAGTTCTCCGGCTCTGTTGTAATTGATCAGGAAGTAATTGATGCTTTGGAAGAATGTTCGGAGCTTGCACCCCTTCACAATCCTCCGAATCTAATGGGAATTTATGCCTGTCAGGAAATTTTACCGGGGCTTCCTATGGTTGGTGTGTTTGATACGGCTTTTCACCAAACCATGCCTGAGGATTCCTATATTTATGCACTACCCTATGAGTACTATGAAAAACATAAAATCAGACGATACGGTTTTCACGGAACCTCTCATAAATATGTGGCCATGATCGCTGCGGAAATGATTGGAAAGCCGGTGGAAGAATTAAAGCTGGTTACTTGTCATCTAGGAAACGGTGCCAGTGTTGCTGCAGTGGACGGAGGAAAGTCCGTGGACACCTCCATGGGATTCACACCACTGGAAGGACTGGCTATGGGAACCCGATGCGGAGATATTGATCCTGCCATTACCACTTTCCTAATGGAAAAAGAAGGTATGGATTATAAAGAACTGAATAATATGATGAACAAAAAATCCGGAGTATTGGGAGTATCCGGAGTATCCAGTGACTTCAGAGACATTGAAGAAGCCGCTGAAAAGGGCAATAAGAGAGCTCAGCTGGCCTTAGACCTATATCATAAACGTGTGAAAAAATACATCGGTGCTTACGCTGCGGAAATGGGCGGTTTAGATGCGGTGGTATTTACAGCGGGACTTGGCGAAAACTCACCGGAATCCAGAGCGGCAATTTGTGAAGGACTGGACTTCCTAGGACTTAAAATTGACGAAAACAAAAATAACGTTCGAGGTAAAGAGACTGTGATCAGTACAGAGGGTTCAACCACTAAAGCGATTTTAGTACCCACGAATGAAGAGTTGATGATCGCTCGGGAAACCTTAAGTTTAGTGTAAAAACTCTGAACCTTAAGCTATGACCAAATGATGGACGAAGTCCTTAAACAAAAAGGACTTCGTCCTTTTAAAGCCTGTCAAATATAAGTACTTGACAAAACCTTAAATGGTTTGTATAATCAAATTTGTCAACGTTCAAGAGGTGGGTTATAATGAAAGTAAATCTTAGAAAAGCAAAAGAAGAAAATGATCAGTATCTGGATATTGATCTTTGTATTGATCTCGAGTCTATTGAAGGCTTTCAAAGTGTAAAGGTGAAAAAACCCATTCAAGGGAAGGGAAGAATTTACTTTACTTCCGATGGCATGTTTTTAAATCTTACAGCGGAAGCTCTGATAGAAAGTAGTTGTAGTAGATGTTTGAAAGATTTTGAAGAGACCCTTCAAATGAAATTGAACTATGAAATTGTAAGCTCTAAGAAAGCCGAAGAAATGGACCAGGAAGAGGACATTTTAGTGGTGGATCAGGATGTAATGGATTTAGAGAAGGTTATCATCGAAGAGCTTATTATGAAAGCGCCCATGAAACCTCTTTGCAAAGAAGATTGCAAGGGGATTTGTAATAGTTGTGGTCAAAACCTGGAAGAGGGAAGTTGTAACTGTACGCCCCGTGAGGAAACTAACGAAACCATTGATCCAAGACTTGCAAAGCTCAAGGGCTTATTGAAAGAAGATTAAGGAGGTGTAAGTCAATGGCAGTACCAAAGCGCAAAACCAGTAAATCAAAGAAAAACATGAGAAGAGCTGCTAACTCTAAATTCTCAGCACCGGGATTTGTTAATTGTCCGAATTGTGGAGAAACGAAATTATCTCATAGAGTATGTCCTGATTGTGGACACTACAAAGGTAAAGAAGTGGTTGCATCTAAATAATCAAAGACCTTAAGAAGATAGTAATGTAGTCATACATTGCTATTTTTTTTATGGGGAAATCCCCAAGCACCCAAGGGATCAATAAAAAAATTCTAAAACAAAGAGTTGTAAAAAACAAAAAAAGAATTGATTTTTAGATTGGTTTACTATATACTGTCTTTATGACTAGGTACTAATTATTAGTACTAAAATCGGGGAGCTGTTGGAATGAGCGGTAAGAAACGTATTTCAAAAAAAGAACGTCAGGAAAAATTAAAAGAAATCATCAAAGAGGACCCTTTTCAAAATGATGAGGAATTGGCCTCGTTTTTCGGTGTAAGCATTCAAACCCTACGCCTGGATCGCATGGAACTGGGCATCCCGGAACTGCGGGAACGATTTCGAAATGTGGCACAGGGAAACTATGAAAAAGTACGAAGCATGGTGGGAGCCGAAATTGTAGGAGAGCTCATCGACTTAACCTTAGGAAAACAGGGAATTTCCATCTTGGAAACCAATGAAGACATGGCATTTAAAAAAACCAATATTGTTCGGGGACATCATATTTTTTCCCAAGCGGAGTCCCTGGCAATGGCAGTCATTGATGCGGATGTGGCCTTAACCGGGGTTGCCAATATAAAGTATTTAAAGCCCATATACTTAGGAGATAAATTGGTTGCAAAGGCGGAACTGGTAAGAATTCGAGGAAACAAGCACTTTGTTCATGTGAAAATATCCGTTAATCAAAAGCAGGTATTCCGTGGAAAGTTCATTTTCGTTTCCTTAAGCATGGATGTAGAGGAGGACTAGGCTAGTAGCGGTTCACGGATAATAATCCAACACAACAGGTAGAAAAATCTAAAATAAAATAAGTAACTTAAAATAGATATTGAAAGAATAAGAAAGCAGGAGGGGTTTATGTGATACTAGCAATCGACGGCATGGGAGGAGACCATGCACCGAAGTCCACGGTAGAAGGGGCAGTGGAAGCCACGAAGGAATATGGAATTACGGTATTGATCACAGGAGATCAGGAAATACTATCCAAAGAGCTTAGTCAATACGACTACGATAAAGAAAAAATAGAAATTATCCATTGCAGTGAAAAAATTGAAAATGAGGATCAACCGGTAAAATCCATACGAAGAAAAAAAGATTCCTCCATGGTGGTAGCCTTAAACCTTGTAAAAGAGGGGCGGGCGGAAGCCGTAATTTCTGCGGGCAATACCGGCGCATTACTGGCCGGCGGGCTCTTTATTCTCGGAAGAATCAAAGGGATCGACCGTCCTGCCCTGGCCCCGGTTTTTCCCCATGAAAACGGAGCCTCCGTATTAATTGACGGTGGTGCCAACACGGAATGCAAAGCCAAAAATTTATTGCAGTTTGGTGTTATGGGAAGCCTATATTCGGAGCACATTCTTGGAATTAAAACTCCGAAGGTCTCCTTAGTGAATGTAGGAGCGGAAAAGGGGAAAGGCAACGAGCTCTCCAAAGAGGCCTATACTCTTTTGGAAGAGAGTTCCTTAAACTTTACGGGAAACATGGAGGCAAGAGAGCTTCCCCGGGGAAAAACCGATGTGATTGTCTGTGACGGTTTTACGGGAAATATTATATTAAAACTAACCGAAGGGGTTTTTATGACCGTATTCGATCTTTTAAAAGAGAAATTTACCCGGTCATTTTTAACGAAACTAGCCGCAGGCATCTTAAAACCGGGACTTCGACAGATAAAGAAGGATTACGACTATACGGAACACGGTGGAGCTCCTTTCTTAGGGGTGCAGGGTGTATTGATTAAGGCCCACGGCAGTTCCAACGGCAAAGCCATCAAAAATGCTCTTCGCCAGGGAAAGAGATTTGCGGAGAATCAAATTGTAGATAAAATTTCAGAGGAAATACAGCAAACCCCAGTAAACTAGGAGATGATGACTTGAATCATAAAAAAAGTATCGGTATCACCGGTACGGGAAAAGCGTTACCGGAAAAAATACTTACCAACAAAGATTTAGAGGCCATAGTGGATACCAATGATGAATGGATTCGTTCCCGTACCGGGATCGGAAGCCGTCATATAGCCGATGAAAACACCGCTACTTCGGATTTGGCTACGGAATCGGCAATAAAAGCCTTAGCCGACAGCGGCCTGGAAGCGGAAGATGTGGATCTCATTATTGTGGCAACGGTAACGCCGGATATGGCGTTTCCCTCCACCGCTTGTATCGTGCAAAAGAACCTCGGAGCCTCCAAAGCCATTGCCTTCGATATTGAGGCAGCGTGCTCCGGATTTGTATACGCCATGTCTGTGGCGGAAAATATGATTCAGGGTGGTATGGCGAAAAATGCGTTAATCATAGGAGCCGAGACCCTCAGCAAAATTATAAACTGGGAAGACCGAAACACCTGTGTACTTTTTGGAGACGGGGCGGGAGCTGCTGTTCTTCAGGAAGTGGAAGAGGGTTACGGGATTCAGGGAATTACCCTGGGGGCCAACGGCGCTAAGGGAGAGGTATTAAAGCAACCCGCCGGGGGATCAAGAATTCCCGCCAGTGTTGAAAGTGTAAAAAATAAACTTCACTATATCGCCATGGACGGCAACGAAGTTTTCAAGTTCGCCGTACGGATCATGGGGCAGTCCTCTTTGGAAGTTTTAAAGAAAAGCGGACGGAGTATTGAAGATGTGGACTTTTTAATTCCCCATCAAGCCAATATTCGAATCATCGATGCTGCAGCAAAGAGGCTGAAGTTATCCAAGGACAAAGTGTATGTAAACCTTCATAAGTACGGGAATTTATCCGCAGGGTCCATCCCTGTAGCCTTGGATGAGGCGGCGAAGGAAGGAAAGCTGAAAAAGGGTGAAAATATTTTACTGGTAGCCTTCGGTGGAGGGTTAACCTGGGGATCGAGCTTGATAAAATGGTCAAAAGAGGTGTAGACAATGAAAACGAGAATAACGGAAATACTTAATATAGATTATCCCATTATTCAAGGGGGAATGGCCTGGGTCTCCGATGCAGACCTGGCAGCAGCGGTTTCAGAAGCCGGCGGACTTGGAATTATTGCGGGAGGAAATGCTCCGAGGGAAGTTATAGAAAAAGAAATTAAACGGGCGAGAACCTTAACCGATAAGGATTTCGGAGTGAATGTCATGCTCCTCTCTCCCTTTGTGGATGATATTATGGACCTGGTGATTGAAGAAAAAATTCCGGTAATCACTACGGGAGCCGGGAATCCGGGGAAATATATGGAGCGGTTAAAAGCCATCGGTACCAAAGTTTTACCCGTGGTACCCTCCGTGGCCTTAGCCCAGCGAATGGAAAAAATCGGAGCCGACGCCGTGATTATAGAAGGAACCGAAGCGGGAGGCCATATCGGCGAGGTTACTACCATGACACTCACCCCCCAGGTAGTGGATGCTCTAAACATTCCGGTAATCGCCGCCGGTGGAATTGCCGATGGCAGAGGGATGCTTGCGGCCCTGAGTCTCGGTGCGGAAGGGGTTCAAATCGGAACCCGTTTTATCTGTTCCACGGAATGTACCGTACATGAAAAATATAAGCTTAAAGTCCTTGCAGCCAAGGACCGGGATGCGGTGGTTACCGCCAGAAGCACGGGGCACCCCGTAAGAGTGCTGAGAAATCAATTTACCAAAGAATTTATGAAGCTGGAAAAACTGAACACCTCCAAGGAAGCCCTGGAAGAGGCGGGGGTCGGGAAATTACGGCTGGCCGTGGTTGAAGGAGACGTTGACGGAGGATCGGTTATGGCAGGACAGATAGCCGGGCTGGTTAAAGAGATCAAGTCCTGCAAAGAAATTGTAAAAGAAATTATCCGTGATGTGACGTTAAATAATCAAAAAATCACGAAATTATTAAAGGAGGGTGAATCATGGGAAAAGTAGCATTTGTATTTCCGGGACAGGGAGCCCAGTACACCGGCATGGGAAAAGAATTTTATCAGAAATTCTCCGTAGCCAGAAGTGTATTTGAACAGGCAAGTGATCGCTTAGGCATGGATATGGAACGTTTATGCTTTGAAGGCTCCGATCAGGAACTGAAAAAAACCGAGAATACCCAGCCTGCCATACTGACGACTTCCGTTGCGATGTTGGAAGTGTTGGAAGTGGAAGGAATTCAATGTGATATGACCGCGGGTCTCAGTCTGGGAGAGTATACCTCTTTGGTATCCTCGGGAGTACTGGACTTTGAAGATGCGGTAGCTATCGTACAAAAAAGAGGGCGCTATATGCAAGAAGCGGTACCGGAGGGGATCGGCGCCATGGCGGCGATTTTAGGATTGGATAGAGAAATTTTACTGGGATGTATCGAACAGGCATCAGCCCATGGTGTGGTGGAAGTTGCCAACTATAACAGTCCTGCCCAAATTGTAATCTCCGGAGAAGTTGAAGGGGTAAAGGCGGCGGCGGAACTTGCCAAGGCTAAAGGGGCGAGAAAAGCAGTGATTCTGCCCGTAAGTGCTCCTTTTCACAGCAGCCTGTTAAAGCCTGCGGGAATTAAACTGGAAGCGGAACTTAAAAAAGCCCCTATTGGTAGCCCGAGAGTTCCGGTAATTACCAATACGGAAGCTCGAATGCTGGAGGATGAAAGCCAAGTGATTTCAAATCTGGTTAAACAGGTAAGCCAGTCGGTAAAATGGCAGGAATCAGTGGAGTACATGATCGGTGAAGGGGTGGATACCTTTATTGAAATCGGTCCCGGCAAAACCTTAAGCGGTTTTATCAAACGAATTGCAAAGGAAAACCATCAGTCAGTAAACATGATGAATATCGAAAATGTCCAGGACTTAAAAGGACTCAGCCAAAGAATACGAGTATAAGGAGGCGATTATTTGAGACTACAAGGTAAAAATGCATTAGTAACCGGAGGTTCCCGGGGAATCGGAAAGGCCATTGCGCTGGAACTGGCAAAACAGGGAGCCAATGTGGCAATCAACTTTACAAGTAATGAAGAAAAAGCCCTGGAAGTGGTAAAGGAAATTGAAGGGTTCGGTGTAAAGGCGGTCTCCATCAAAGGAAATGTTACCGATTCCACCGATGTGGAGAATATGATCACTACCTTTAATAAAAATTTTGATACCTTGGATATTTTAGTAAATAATGCGGGTATTACCAAGGACAATCTGTTAATCCGCATGAAGGAAGAGGATTGGGACGGAGTAATGGATGTTAACCTTAAAGGAGTATTCCTGGCAACCAAGGCCGTTGCCAGAAAAATGATGAAGCAAAAGAGTGGTAAAATCATCAACCTTTCCTCCGTGGTAGGGGTTATGGGAAATCCGGGACAGGGAAATTACTGTGCTTCCAAGGCCGGAGTCATGGGATTTACCAAATCCATTGCCAAGGAACTGGGAGGAAAAAATATCACCGTTAATGCCATTGCCCCCGGTTTTATCGAAACCGATATGACGGAAGTGCTTTCCGATAAAGCAAAAGAGGCAATGCTTGGAAGTGTACCTTTGAAGCGTCCGGGAAAACCGGAAGATGTAGCAAGACTTGTAAGCTTTTTAAGTAGTGAAGACGCCGACTATATCACCGGCCAGGTCATCCATGTGGATGGCGGAATGGTAATGTAGCTAACGGCTTAATCAATAAAATAAAAAACAAAAAATACTAGGAGGAATACAAAATGACATTTGAAAAAGTAAAAGAAATTATTGTAGAGCAGTTAGGATTAGAGGAAAGCCAGGAAATTAAAAGAGAGACTTCCCTGATTAATGATTTGGAAGCCGACTCCTTAGATGCCGTAGAGATTGTTATGGCCATCGAAGATGAATTCGGTATTGAAATTCCCGACGAAGAAGCGGAAGGATTTAAAAATATCGGAGACATCGTGGATTTTGTAGAAAGCAACAAGTAATTTTATAGGGTTACAGAAGCCCCTTTCGGGGCTTCTTATTTGCAAATAATCGAAGGATATCAAAAGAGTTAAGCATTACTATGGATAGAGGAGCTACTATTAAAGGATCAATACCGGGAATTAAGTCATGTTCGTGGTAAAGGAGGTTTTATTATGAAGAAACGAGTAGTCGTTACAGGTCTTGGCTGTATTACTCCCGTTGGCCATGGGAAAGAGGAATTTTGGAAGGCCCTTAGGGAAGGCCGTTCAGGAGTTGGAGAAATCACAAAATTTGACGCCGCGGATTACCCTACAAAAATCGCAGCGGAAGTAAAAGATTTTCATGTGGAAAAGTACATGGAAAAAAAAGAAGCAAAAAAAATGGATTTATTCGTACAATACGCCGTGGCGGGAGCAAAACTTGCCATGGAAGACAGTAAAATTGATGGGGAAAAAATTGACCATGAGGAATTCGGTGTGGTACTTGGCTCGGGGATCGGTGGTATTTCCACCTTCGAAGAGCAACACCGGAAAATGCTGGAAAAAGGACCCCGAAGAATCAGTCCCTTTTTCATACCGATGATGATTGTGAACATGGCCTCGGGTCAGGTATCCATGAGTCTTGGTGCGAAGGGACCGAATACCACTGTGGTTACCGCTTGTGCTTCCGCTACCAATGCTATTGGAGAAGCCTATAAAATAATCGAGCGGGGGGACGCAAAGTTGATGATTAGCGGTGGAACGGAAGCATCCATTACGCCGGTTTCCATCGGAGGATTCTGCTCCATGAAAGCCATGTCCACCGCCAATGAAGAACCGGAAAAAGCCAGTCGTCCCTTTGATAAAAATCGGGACGGTTTTGTAATGGGAGAGGGAAGCGGCATTTTGCTGCTGGAAGAATTGGATCATGCCCTGGAGCGGGGAGCAGAGATTTATGGGGAAGTAGTAGGCTATGGTATGAGTGCCGATGCCTATCATATAACCGCGCCGGCTCCCGAAGGAGAAGGGGGAAAACGGGCGATGCTTAAAGCCCTTTCCGACGGCAACACCCCGCCGGAGGCCATTGATTACATCAATGCCCATGGTACCAGTACGCCCTATAATGATCAGTTTGAAACCATGGCAATCAAAAGTGTGTTTAAGGATCATGCGAAAAAATTAGCTGTAAGCTCAACAAAGTCCATGACCGGTCACTTACTGGGTGCCGCAGGAGGGGTTGAAGCCATTGCTTCCCTACTGGCCATTAAGCATGGGATTGTACCCCCAACCATTAACTATGAGACCCCTGATGAGGAATGTGATCTTAACTACACACCCAATAAAGCAGAAAAAAGAACCGTGAACTATGCACTTTCCAACTCTTTTGGGTTTGGTGGGCATAATGCCACGATCGTATTTAAAAAGTATCAGGATTAATTAGCTGTCCCTTATATTTTCCAGATATATTAGCATACTCCTAAAAAACCATGGAAGGATCCGCAACGGATCCTTCCATGGTTTTTTTATAGGGTAAATCACTTTAGATGTGTGCTGCTTTTATGGTATACTAAGGGTTGAAGTTATAAAAGACGATAAAAAAATGAAATTAAGGAGCAATGATCATGTCAAGCCTGAAAATCGGATCCAACCGAAAGAAAAAATTACAGAAAATCCAGCGGGAAACCGGTTATTTGTTTAATGATGAGACGATTATCAACCAGGCCTTAATTCACCGGTCCTACGCCAATGAATTTAAGCGGGAAAAGGTATATGACAATGAACGTTTAGAATTCTTAGGGGATTCCGTACTGGGATTGGTGGTCAGTAATTATCTGTTTAATGAATACCGGGAGTTGACAGAAGGAGAACTCAGTAAATATCGAGCAAACCTGGTATGCGAAGAATCCTTAAATAAAATTGCAGGCACTTTGGAATTAGGGGAATATCTATTGCTTGGAAAAGGGGAGGAAGCCAACGGAGGAAGAAACAGACCTTCCATTTTAGCCGATGCCCTGGAAGCCCTTATCGGAGGGATTTACTTGGATGGAGGTATGGCCGCGGCTCAACGCTTTATCATCCTTCGTTTTTTTAATGAGGATACCTTTGAACCGAAGGAGGTTTCCAGGAAGGACTTTAAAACCACTTTCCAGGAAAAAATACAAAAGCTCGGTTATGGAGAAATTGAATACCGGATTACCAAAGAATGGGGCCCGGATCATGATAAAAACTTTGAAGTGGAAATAATTGTGGAAAATCGAACCTTTGAAAAAGGGAAAGGGAAGACCAAAAAGGAAGCGGAGCAAGAGGCGGCCCAAAGAAGCATCCGAAAAATCCAACAGGGCTAAAAGGGGGGAGGCGTCATGCATCTTAAAAAATTGGAACTGAAAGGGTTTAAATCCTTTGCAAGTAAAATAACCATGGAATTGGAAACCGGCGTTACCGGCGTCGTAGGTCCCAACGGCAGCGGAAAAAGCAATATCTCCGACGGGATCAAATGGGTGCTGGGTGAACAGAGCCCGAAAACCCTTCGGGGAGCCAAGATGGAGGATGTAATCTTTTCCGGAACGGAAAAACAAAAGCCCTTGGGTATGGCCGAGGTTTCCTTGATTCTGGATAATGAAGACGGTGGAATTCCCATCGATTATGCTGAGGTAAAAATCACCCGAAGAGCCTATCGATCCGGGGAAAATGAGTACTTAATCAATCAGAGTCCCTGTCGGTTAAAGGATATACGGGAACTTTTTATGGATACGGGAATAGGAAAAGACGGTTACTCCATAGTAGGCCAGGGAAAGATCGATGAAATTCTCAGCCATAAAGCCGAGGACCGGAGAAAAGTCATTGAAGAAGCGGTAGGGATTGTAAAATACAAAAGTCGGAAAGAGGAAGCCCAAAAGAAGTTAAGGGGTACCGAGGAAAATCTACAGCGACTGTCGGATATCTTAAAGGAACTGGGATCCCGGATTGGGCCCCTGAAGGAACAAAAAGAGAAAGCGGAGCAGTATTTAAAGCTTTATGAAACCCTAAAGGAAGGGGAAGTAAAGCATATCCTCGATGAAATAGCCGGCATTGACGAAAAGATCCGAGATTTGGACCGGGAAAAGCAGGAAATTAATAGGGCTATTGAAAAAGCGGAGGAAGAAAATAAACAGGTAGCATCGGCAATGCTTTCCTTGGAAGAAAAGATCAAGGAGTACCAGCAACACCACGAACAAAAGGAAACCGCCTACTATCAGAAAAAAGAGGAGATACAGGAAATAGAAAGTCAAAAGCGGATGAATCAGGGAGAAATTCAGCATCTTAATGTGAGAGCCGAAGAACTTCAAAACAGAATCCGTGAGGGAGAGAACCGAAAAGAAGAACTGGGAGAAGAACTGCAACAGGACCAAACCGAAATTCAACAGCTGGAGTCTCGGTTGAGTGCTATCGAAGGGGATCTGAAATCCGAAGCTAGTGTTTATGAACAAAGTCACGAGAAAAATCGTCATCGAAAAGAGGGCGTGGAAAAAATAAAAGGGGAGATCATTGAGGATATGAATCAGCTTTCCGACTGGAAAGTGGATCTGGCCAATCTGGGAAGTATGAAAAAATCCATTGATCAGCGAAAATCTCAGATACAGCATGATCTCGAGAAGAATGTAAGCGTCAGGCAGGAACAGGAAACCGCTGTCAAGACCCTGGAAAAAGATTTTGAAAACAATCAAAAAGATGGAAAGATACAGGAAAACAACGCACAAACCCTGCAGATCGAACTTAAGAAAAAGGAAGAAGCGATCGAAAAACATCTGGAGAGTATTAAGGAAAAGGATCGGCACCTGGAAAATAAAAAGTCTAAAGTGCAGATGCTTAAAAATCTGGAAGCCTCCAAGGAAGGCTTTAATCGCAGTGTAAAAGAAATTTTGAAAAAAGCCAAGGGGGATCCGAAGTTTTCAAAAGGTCTTTATGGAGCCGTAGCGGACTTGATAAAAGTACCGAAGGGCTATGAGCTGGCCATTGAAACCGCATTGGGATACTCCATGCAAAATTTGATTGTGGAGGATGAAGAAAAAGGGAAAGAATTGATCGAGCACTGTAAAAAACATAAACTCGGAAGAATTACCGTGCTGCCTAAAAGCACGATTACGGGAAAAACCCTGCAAAGCCGGGAAAAAGAAAAAATCCGACAGGAGCCGAAAGCCTCCGTCGCCCTGGATATTATTCAGTATCCCAAAGAGTTGGAAGGGATCTTCTCCAGTCTCCTGGGGAAAGTAGTGGTTTTGCCGGATCTGAAATACGGGGTTCCCATGGCGAAAGCCTTAAACCATCGGGTGAAAATCGTAACCCTGGAAGGGGATGTGATGAATCCCGGAGGATCCATGACCGGGGGCTCTCAGCAACAAAAGGGCCTTGGACTGTTGTCCAGAAAACGGGAACTGAAAAACCTAGTCCAGGAAGCCCTTAAGGAAGAAAAACTCTTAGAGGACCTTCGGGCAACCTCCCGGGTGCTGCAACAGGAAAAGCTGGATCTGGAAAAGGAAAAAATTGAAATTGACCGAAAAATCCAGAGAATTGCTATTGAAAAAGCAACCTTAAAAGAACAATTGCTACAACAACAACAGCGTTTGGAAGAATCCCGCCAGGAGATTGCCGATCGGGAAAAGGAACTTACTCAGCTGGAAAAGACGGAAGGGGATTACACCGAGGAACACCAAAGCCTTGAGGGGAAAATTGAAGAACTGGGAAATCGACTGACCAAAAATCGTTCCTATATTCAGGTGGAAGAGAAGGACTTATTAAAGCAACTGGATAAAATCGAGGGCCTTAAAGAACGAATCCAGGAGATGCAGGTTCGAAAAGCTTCCATGGAAGAGCAAATGAAAGCCCTGGAAAGTAAAATCCGGGGGCTCAACCAGGAAATTCGTCGCCAGGATGAAGGGATTGAAAAGGACAAACTGGAGATCCAAAAAGGAAAAGAGCAACAGACTGCCATCGAAAAGAAAATAGAGGAACAGTCGGGAAAAATTAAACTGGGAGAGCTTTCTCAGAAAAAGATTAAAGCGGAAGGGGACGCTTACAAGGAGAAGGAACAGGAAGCCTACCAACGAAAAAAAGATATCGAAAAAACCTATAAAGATCAATCGGATGCCCTAAAGCAAAAAGAAGAGGCGCTGTATAAACTGGAAATGAAGAAAACCAAGTTGGACGTTCAGACGGAAAACCTTCATCAGAACCTATGGGAAAAATATGAAATGAGCTATGATCAGGGTACTCAGTGGATCGATCCCGACAAGGGAAAACTTACCCAGGGAGAACTCCAATCCCTAAAGAATAAGATTAAAGCCCTGGGCCATGTAAACGTGGAAGCCGTGGAAGAATATCGGGAAACCAAAGAGCGTTTCGACTTTTTAGATCAGCAGCAAAAGGATTTGCTGGAGGCGAAAAAAAGCTTGAATCGAATCATCGAAGAGATGGAAAGTACGATGAAAGTCCAGTTTCTTGATCAACTGAAGATTATAAAAAAAGAATTCGATGTAACCTTCTCCCGACTCTTTGGGGGAGGAAAAGCGGATCTGGTCCTGGAAGATGAGAACGATCCTTTGGAAACCGGGATAAATATTTTAGCAAGACCCCCGGGGAAAAAACTGCAGAGTCTTTCCCTCTTATCGGGAGGCGAACGGGCCCTAACCGCTATTGCATTACTTTTTGCGATACTGAAGATCAAACCCAGCCCCTTTTGTGTTCTCGATGAAATTGAAGCAGCCCTGGATGAAAGTAATGTACACCGGTTTGCAGGATTCTTAAAAGAATTGTCAGCGGATACCCAGTTTATTGTGGTTACTCACCGAAAAGGGACCATGGAGGCGGCGGATACACTGTATGGTGTCACCATGGAAACCGAAGGGATCTCAAAGCTGGTTTCCGTTAAAATGAAAGACTACGTAGTAGATGAAAAAGCCATTTAGGAGGAGAAGGAATGCTAAAGAACTTGTTTAGACGAAATGAAGAGGAAAAACAGGGTGAACAGGAAACCGTGAATGAACAGGAAACGACAAAAGAACAGGAAACGACAAAAGAACAGGAAAGAGTTTCCGAGGATACAAAGGATACAATGGATTCCAATACGAACATAGAGCAGGAAACCCGGGAGGAGGCAATAACCATCGGAGGCCTATTCGGAAGGTTGAAGGAAGGCCTGACCAAAACCAAAAAAGGGATTACGGACCGGGTGGATGATCTGGTCAAATCCTATACCAAAATCGATGAGGACTTATTTGAAGAGCTGGAAGAAATCTTAATAACCGCAGACCTTGGAGTAAACACCACAATGGAAATCATCGACCAGCTTCGGGACCGGGTTAAGGAAAATAAAGCAACGGATCCCATGGAAGTTAAGGGGTTGTTAAAGGATCTGTTAACCGAGGCCTTAGAGGAAGTGGCAGACCCGAACTTAAACCTGGAAACCACTCCTTCAATTATTATGGTGGTGGGTGTAAACGGTGTAGGAAAAACCACATCCATTGGTAAAATCGCTCATAAATTAAAAGGGGAAGGCAAAAACGTTCTGCTTGCGGCGGGAGATACCTTCCGTGCGGGAGCCATTGATCAGCTGAAAATTTGGGGAGAACGCTCAGGCATTGACGTAATTTCCCACCAGGAAGGTTCCGACCCTGCGGCGGTGGTTTACGACGCCATTCAGGCGGCAAAGTCCAGAAAAGTGGATGTACTCATTTGTGATACCGCCGGAAGGCTTCATAATAAGAAAAATTTAATGAACGAGCTGGGAAAAGTGTTTAAAATCGTAAAACGGGAGTGCGAAGGATTGTCCCAGGAATCCCTGCTGGTTCTCGATGCCACCACGGGACAAAATGCCATACAACAGGCAAAGATTTTTAAAGAGGTTACGGACATTAGCGGACTGGTACTGACCAAGCTGGACGGTACGGCTAAAGGTGGAATTGTAATCTCTGTCAGTAAAGAGTTAAAAGTTCCGGTAAAACTTATCGGCGTGGGAGAAAAACTTGAAGATTTACAGAGTTTTGAACCGAAGACCTTTGTGGAGGCACTGTTTGATTAAAACAGCAGCGAAGTAAGGACTTTTATAACAAATAGTAAAAAAAACTCGGGAAATCCCCATAAACTATTGACAGCAATCCGGCTATGGGTTATACTTTCATCTGTAAAGCATTCGAGCTTTACGGAAAGTTAGGAAGATGCAGATGATTGAAAAAAAAGTGGAAGTGTCGGTGCTGTATGATTATTATCAGGAGCTCCTGACGAAAACCCAACAAAATATTATCGAACTCTATTTTAATTACGACCTTTCCCTTTCGGAAATTGCGGAGGAAATCGGTATTTCAAGACAAGCGGTTTACGACCATATTAAGCGGACGGAAAAACTGCTCTTTGAGTACGAGGAAAAACTCCGAATGGTAAAAAGTGATGAAATTCGAAGGGATAAGATCCAAGCACTGCTTGATGAAATGGAGAAACTTGCCCTACAGGATAGGGATTCCCACACAAACCGAACTTTTAAGAAAATCCGAGATCAACTGGAACAATTATAAATAATAAAACTCGAGGTGTTATTATGATATTTGAAGGATTAGCGGAAAAACTGCAAAATACCTTTAGCAAACTGAAGAGTAAGGGAAAACTGAATGAACAGGACGTAACCGCCGCAATGCGGGAGGTTAAAATGGCTCTGTTGGAAGCGGACGTAAACTTTAAGGTGGTTAAGGACTTTATCAACCGGGTAAAGGAACGGGCTATTGGAGACGAAGTACTGGAAAGCTTAACCCCGGGGCAGCATGTGATCAAAATTGTCAAAGACGAACTGACCCACTTAATGGGAGAAACCCAAAGCAAAATCAACTTTAACAATAAACCCCCTACCATTATTATGATGGCGGGACTGCAAGGGGCCGGAAAGACCACTACCTGTGGGAAACTGGCGAAGCTTTTGAAGAAACAGGGGAAGCGACCCCTATTGGTAGCCTGTGATGTTTACCGACCCGCAGCGATTAATCAGCTGGAAGTTGTGGGAAAGCAGGTTGAAGTTCCGGTGTTTTCCATGGGAGACAAGGAAAAACCCGTAACCATTGCCAAGGAAAGTATTGTACATGCGGAAAAGAACGGCAACGATGTAGTGATTATCGATACCGCCGGAAGACTGCATATTGATTCCAAC
>Ga0194138_10000041_pt1 | contig 62032 bp, 53 predicted proteins | sample TARM_MetaG_T2_14_FD_134022 | JGI IMG/M metagenome (GOLD analysis project Ga0194138, IMG submission 134022) | Freshwater microbial communities from Pennsylvania, USA, analyzing microbe dynamics in response to fracking - TARM_MetaG_T2_14 (version 2) | ecosystem: Environmental > Aquatic >...
ACAAAGGTCCCTTTCAAACGAGATCGCCGTGAATCAGGCTCCGGAAGAGCCAACGCCTGAAGCGCCGGCAGGCTTCCGGAGCTCCTTTTTTGTGGATTCCCCGGCTGTTTTGTGAGACACTTCGAGCCATCATATTGGACTGTAGTAGACACACCTCCAACAGAATAACAATTGGGAGGCGGGGTTTCGGGATTGGGTTCGTGTGACGGAGCTGCCGCTCTCGTCAGATGGCCTGGTTCGACAGAAGAAACTTCCCCTCCATAGGTATGCCGGGAAGGACGGCGTGGGTTTTCGTGCGGGTCTCCGCGGGCGCATCCTTGTGCGCTTTCGGGAGGGTCCGATGTCGATTTCCTCCTGCCGTTTCTTTCCCTAACGGAATACGATGACGCGTTCGCACATGATCTTATTGCTGCTCGTCCCGCTGTTTTGCGGGGCGCTTCGGGCCGATCCGCCCCACTTGTTCGGGGTGAACCTGGCCGGGGCCGAATTTGGCTCCGGGACCGAACTGCACTATGGCACCGATTACATTTACCCGGACGCGTCCGATCTTGATTACTATCACAGCAAGGGGCTGAAGCTGGTCCGCTTGCCGTTTAAATGGGAACGGGTGCAGAAAGCGCTGAATGGACCCCTGGACGCCGCCGAGCTGTCCCGGATCGACACGGTTCTGGATCAGGCCGCGGCTCGTGGCATGTGGGTGATTCCGGACATGCACAATTACGCGGGACGGATTGTGCCCGGCCTGGACAGTGATCCATTGAAAGAGGGCGTCCAGGGCTTCAAGATCGGCGCCTCCGAATTGCCGGTCAGTGCCTACAAGGACGTGTGGAAAAAACTGGCCTCCCATTTTCAAGGACGAAACAATATTTGGGCGTACGGGTTGATGAACGAGCCGACGGGCATTTCGACCCACGACTGGTTCACGGCGGCGCAGGCGGCCGTGGACGGCGTGCGTGAGGTGGATATGGAGTCCTATGTGTTGCTTCCCGGAACCTATTACAGCAACGCCCACAGATGGAACACGCATGGCGCGTATCTGATCGACATCGAGGATGCCGCCGACAAGCGGATTTTCGAAGCGCATTCGTACTGGGATGGCGGACACGACGGGGAATATGAACGCTCATTCGCAAGCACCGGACAGAGCGTCAATGTGGGCGTCAACGATTTGGTCGCTTTTGTGGAATGGTGCGTCGCGAACGAGGTGCAGGGGTTTGTGGGGGAATTCGGCGTTCCCTGGGACCACCCCGATTGGGCGCCCGTGTTGGAAAACGCCATGGATTACATGCAGGCCAACGGGATTAGCGGCACCTACTGGGCGGCGGGCCCGTGGTGGGGGGACGACTACGAGTTGACGCTGGACATCGACACCCGGAACAACGCGCCGCGCTATCCCCTCGCGATTCTGCAACGGTACGGAGACGGAGACCTCCGGCCGTATGCCCGGGACTTCAGGTGGTACCGGGACGCCATCGCCCGGGGCCTCCTTTATTCTTTTGCCTATGAGTATGGCGGGAATGGCGCGTCCATCGCGGTGGAGGAAAAGGCTTCGGACACGGCGGCGGGAGGAAGCCGGTCTTTCAAGGTCACATATACGCTTCCTTCGGATTCAAACGCAAATTGTGGAATGCACATCGAGGGGGGCGTCCACCTGCAGGATCACTTTACGATGCCCGGCAGCGTGCTTTCCCTCTGGGTTCGGGGGGATGCGGGTACACGGTTTCGCCTGCGGCTGGTGGATGTGGAGGGCAATCTGGGGCCGTCGATTTCCCTGACGGATCATGGCCCGGATCCCTCGGCCGCCTGGAGGAAATACGAGATTCCGATGACCGCCTTCGTGGATTCGGTGATGCCCGGGACGGCCCCCATCGAGCGGATTCAATTCGATATGGACACGATGGACGGGGTGGCCCGCACCTTTTATATCGACGAGGTGAAAATCGACGCTCCGACCTACGATCCCTTCGGGGAAGGTTCCGAAACGCTGTTGGTCGATGATTTCGAGGACGACGATCTGGAGGGCTGGGGAACGGGGGGCGGCGGCTGGAGTGTGAGCCTCGGGGAGGCGGAAGTGGAGGATGCCTCCAACGCGTTGGCATGGCGACACACTCTTTCCGCACAGGAGTGGACGGAATATGTGTTCGGGGTCGATGTCCGGACGACCGGAATGGCCTCGCACGGCCTCGCATTTCTCGTGCGGGACGCGGAGAACCACTACCGGTGTGTGTTCGATCCGGGAGTGCAACTGTGTCGCTTGGAGCGAATCGAACACGGGACCTCCACACTCCTGGCGGAGGAGGCCTACGATGTAGGGGGCGGGGGAGCGGCGCGGATCGAAGTGGATCTGCGGGCGGGCGACTTCGTGATTCGCAGGAACGGGACGGTGGTGTTGCGGCATGGGGACGCGCGTTTCACCGAGGGGAGTGTTGGGATGTTCGCGGATGGAACGGGAAGCGTTTTCTTTGACAATGTGGAGGTGTCGGGGCGGTCCTCTCCGTCGACGACGGTGTGGTTGGGGGATGTGAACTATGGCGTCGGGGCGAGGGACGCGGCCACCGGGAGCGGGTACATTCTCTGGAGTGATGAGAATGTCTTCGACCGGTTGGACCCGGGGCCCAACAGCAAAAACAGTTCCAATCTCATCGCCGTGGTGTGGGACGGGGAGGGGTGGCTGGTGGACAACAACACGCAATTAACCCCCTTTACTCCGAAGGCGACCGACGTGCTGCTGGCCCAGGTCGACTTTACCCACGACACGATCACCTCGTACGAGGGGACGAATGACAGCCTTCACGGAATCGCGAGAGGATATGTTTCGGGCGACCTCAACTTTCACGCCAACCTGTGGGGGGGAGATGTGAATGCGGGGGAATTCACGGTCAGCGGCACCACCTTCACCAAACACGATTTTGCCGCCGATTCGGGATATGACACCTGGGTGGGAGCGACTTTTCCCGGGACGACTCCGGTCGCGGACACGGCGCTGGATGCCGTTCCGAATCCGTCGGGGATTCGGAACCGATATTCGTACGTGTATGGACTGAATCCTTTGAATCCCGACCCGGATGGGTTGCCATACTGTGTGCGGGTGGAGGACGGTATCGCTCTGATCTACCGTCAACGGGTGGGCGTGGGGGATGTGGGCACCCTGGTGGAGACGGCGGGAACCCCCGGAGAGGAGGGGTGGGGCGAGGAGCCGTTGTCGCCGGTGGTGGAGGCCTCGGACCCGGATGGGACGGGAGAGGTGAGGCTGCTGAAAGTGATCCGCCGGTTCGGGCCGGACGAGGAGCGGGTCTTTTTGCGGCTGAGGCATCCGACCCTTCCGTGATGGATAGCAACACGCAGGTTCTTCATCGAACCGACCCCCCTTTGAGATCGCGGAAGGCGCGCCGTTTTTCGCTTGTTTTTCCGGGGATTCGTGTGTTTGATCCGCCCTTCGCTTTTCTCAAACCGAACCCCTGATTTCACCATGAAAACCGTACATGTGGGTATTCTGGGCCTGGGCACCGTGGGTGCGGGCACCGCGGAAACCCTGTTGAAACAACACGACCTCCTTAAGGCGCGCACCGGCATTGATCTGGTGTTGAAAAAGGCGGCCGATCTGGACATTGATCGCGATTTCGGGTTCGACCTGCCGAAGGAGTGCCTGACGACGGATCCCAAAGAGGTGATCCACGATCCGGATATCGGAATTGTGGTGGAACTGATCGGAGGGACCACCATCGCCCGCGCCCTGACCCGGGAGGCGTTGGCGGCCGGGAAATCGGTGGTCACCGCCAACAAGGCGCTGTTGGCCGAGCACGGCCCGGAATTGATCCAGGCGGCGGAGCAATCCGGCGGCGAACTCTATTTCGAGGCGAGCGTGGCGGGCGGCGTTCCGATCATCAAAGTGCTGCGGGAAGGATTGATCGCCAACCCCGTGACCCGGATCACGGGCATTCTGAACGGCACCTGCAATTACATCCTCACCCGCATGGAGCGGGAGGGGGCGAATTTTGACGACGTGCTGCGCGAGGCGCAGGAGCTGGGCTACGCGGAGGCGGAGGCCGGGTTGGACGTGGATGGCTGGGACACCGCCCACAAAGCGGTGATTCTTTCCCAGATCGCCTTCGGGGTGCCTTTGCGTCTGGAGGACGTGCTGGTGGAGGGGATCCGCGGCATTAAACCGGTGGACGTGAAAAACGCGGACGAATTGGGCTATCGCATCAAGCTGCTGGCGCTGATGGACCAGAGCGACCAGGGTCTGTCGGTCAGCGTACAGCCGGCGCTGATTCGCAAGGAGCATCTGCTGGGCAGCGTGGACATGAGTTTCAACGCCATTGTGGTGGAGGGGGACGTGGTGGACGAGACCCTGTATTACGGCAAGGGCGCCGGCAAGTATCCCACCGCGAGTTCGGTGGTGGCGGACGTGGTGGACGCGGCCCGTGAACTGGTGGCCGGGTCTCCGCACCGCATTCCGTTGAGCTGGCGGTCGGAGCCAATGCCGTCGGTGATTCCGGTGTCTGAACGGGTGGAGCGCTGCTATCTGCGGTTACAACTTCTCGACCGTCCGGGCGTAATGGCGAAATTGACCGACACGCTGGGGACGCACGGCATTCCGATTTCCGCGTTGATCCAGCACGAAACCGACGAGGATCAGAAAATCGTTCCGGTGGTGATTCTCACCGGCGAAGCCAAGGTGGGCAAGATCAACAGCGCCTTGGACGAACTGCGCATGATGGAGGAAATCGGCCCCGAAATGATCCGGTATCGGCTGGAGGACCTTGGGGAGTAACGGCTCCCGCGCATGAAACGCGTGATATTGATGGTGGACGCCGCGGCGGACTTCCCGTTCCCGGAACTGGAGGACCGTACACCCTTGCAGGTCGCGCGAATGCCCCACGCGCGGCGATTGGCGGGGGAGGGATGCAATGGCGTTCTGAAACGCACCCGTTCGGAGGCGGACGCCTCCCGGGCCCTGCTGGCCGAGGCCTGCGGGCTTCGCCCGGCGGACGCCGCGGATCTGCGGTGGGGTCCCGTGGCGGCCGCCTCGTTGGGCGTGGGGCCCGAACCGGATCGAATGTACGTGCTGTGTCGCTTTGTGAGCCATGATTCGGAAGAGGAATTACAGAGTCCGGTCACGCCGTCGGGCGTGGGGGAACAGAATGGATTGCTTTCCGACATGGAGCGGTGGATTGCCGAACGTTGCGGCGAATCGGCGCGGTTGCATAGTCTGTCTCCGGGGCGATTTGTTCTGGATGTGGCCGCGGAGGGAATGACGTGGCCCCGTATGCCGGTGGGGTACGACCACCTTCGCACGTTGAAGCGGCTTCCGCCGCGCATCCGGGACATGGTCCGGGCGGCGGAGGAGGGGTTGGCGGGACATTCGGTCAACGCGGTGCGGTTGGATCTGGGAGAGCCTCCGATCAACGGCATGTGGTGCTGGAGCGGTGGAACGGTGGTGCCTCCTCCGGGCGAACTGGACTTCCCGCAGGCATTGGTCAGCTCCGATCCCCTGGTGGAGGGAATGGCGAGGTGTTGGGGACGGACCTTTCTTTCCATGGACGATCCCTACGGTCTGGATCGCCCCGACGCGGCGTTCGACATGGCCGGTATGATCCGCATGCTGGAGGCCCACGAGGAAGTCGTTGTCTGGCTTCCGGCCCCCTTTTCGACCCGGAAATACGAAGGAGCGGCAGAAAAGGTTCGACGTTTGGACGCAGTTGACTATTACGTGACGGGACCGCTCCGCGCTCTGCTGGAGGAATGGCGGCCCTGCCGACTGCTGCTGACCGCCGCGGGCGTGCGGCATCGGGGACGCCCGGAAAAGGGCCCCGCGCCCTGCGTGTTGTGGGGGGACGGGGTCGCGTCCGACGATGTGACGAGCTGGAGTGAAACGGACAGCCCCGGCGGCTCCCTGGCCACTCCGAAATTCAGTAAACTATTGGAACTCTTGAGACAGTGATATGAAAAAACCTTTATTTGTTCAAAAGTATGGCGGCAGTTCGGTCGCGGATACCGATTGTCTGCGCCGTGTGGCCAACCGCATCGCCCACGACTATCGCGAGGGGCGCAACATCGTGGTGGTGGTGAGCGCGATGGGCAAGACCACCGACCGGCTCATCGCGATGGCCCGCGAGTTGAACGCCGATCCCAACGACCGCGAGTACGATCAGCTTCTCTCCACCGGCGAGCAGACGACGATTAGTCTGCTGTCCATGGCGTTGCATCACATCGGCATCGACGCGGTGTCCATGACGGGCACCCAGGCGGGCATCCGCACCGACGCCTCCCACACCAAGGCGAAGATCACCGCCATCGATCCGCACCGGGTGCAGGAAAACCTGGACCACGGACGCGTGGTGATCGTGGCCGGCTTTCAGGGCCAGAATCCCTCCATGGACACGGCGACGCTGGGTCGGGGCGGATCGGATTTGACCGCCGTGGCGATGGCGGCGGCCTTGAAGGCCGACCGTTGTCAGATTTTCACCGACGTGGATGGCGTGTACACGGCCGATCCGCGGGTGGTGCCCAAGGCGCGCAAGCTGGACGTGGTGGCGTGCGATGAAATGCTGGAACTCGCGTCCATGGGGGCCAAGGTGCTGCAGTCCCGCTCCGTGGAGTTCGCAAAAAAATACGGCGTGGAGCTGGAGGTTTTGACCAGCTTCGAACACAAACCAGGAACCATTGTAACAGAGGCGACAGATATGGAAGACGTATTGGTGCGCGGCGTGGCCGCGGATAAAAATCAGGCGAAAGTGACCCTTCGGGGCGTGGACGACGAACCCGGCGTGGCCGCGCGGCTGTTTAACAGCGTGGCGGACGCGGGGGTGAACGTGGACGTGATCGTTCAGAACGTGAGTGAGGAGGGGCACACCGATATCTCCTTCACCGTGCCGCGGGACGATCTTGCCAAGGTGAAAAAATGCATCGAGGGTCTCAAGGACGTTGATTTCCGACAGGTGTTGTACTCCGACCACATCGCCAAGGTGAGCCTGGTCGGCGTGGGGATGCGCAGTCACACCGGCGTGGCCTCCAAGGTGTTCTCCACCCTGGCGGAGCTGGAAATGAATATCCAGATGATCTCCACGTCCGAAATCCGGGTGTCCGTGGTGGTGGACGAGGAAGAGGCGGACAACGCCTCCCGCGCCCTGCACACGGCCTTTGATCTCGACGGGGACGAGCCTCCGACGGCATGAGCTCCCCCGTTTGTCTGTATGACACCACCCTGCGCGACGGCGCGCAGGGGAAGGGGATCTCGTTTTCGCCCGCCGGGAAGCTGCGCGTGGCGCAGGCGCTGGACGCCTTCGGTATCGACGTGATCGAGGGCGGCTACGCCGCCAGCAATCCAAAGGACGTGGCGTTTTTCGACGACGTGAAGCGGCTGGAGTTGCAACACGCCCGGGTCGCGGCCTTCGGCAGCACGCGCCGCTCGAAGATCTCCCCCTCCGAGGACGCGGGCTGCAAGGCCTTGATCCAGGCGGACACGCCGGTCTGCACGATCTTCGGCAAGTCCTGGACGCTGCACGTCACGGACGTGTTGCGGACGACCCTGGAGGAGAATCTCGCGATGATCGGCGACACGGTCGACTGGTTGCGCCAGCAGGGGCGCGAGGTGGTGTACGACGCGGAGCATTTTTTCGACGGTTACAAGGACAACCCCGAGTACGCTTTGTCGACTCTGGCCGCCGCCCGGGACGCGGGCGCGTCGGTGTTGGTGTTGTGCGACACGAACGGCGGGGTGTTGCCCCATGAAATCCATGAGATCACCGCCGCCGTGAAGGAGGCCCTGGACTTCCCGATCGGCATCCACGCCCATAACGACGGCGGATGCGGGGTGGCCAACAGTCTGGCGGCCTGCCGCGCGGGCGCCCGCCACGTGCAGGGCACGATCAACGGGTACGGCGAACGCTGCGGCAACGCGGACCTGGTGCCCGTGATGGCGAACCTGCATTTCAAATTGGGAGCCCCGTTCGCCCGGAAACTGCAAATGGAGCGGCTGACGGAACTGTCCCGCACCATCGATGAAATCGCCAACCAGCGTCCCAACCCGAAATCGCCCTATGTGGGGGAACACGCCTTCGCGCACAAGGCCGGGATGCATGTGGACGGAGTGCGCAAAACGGCCCGCAGTTTCGAGCATATCGTGCCGGAATCCGTGGGCAACGGCCGTCATATTTTGATTTCCGAACTCTCCGGCACCAGCAACGTGTTGATGAAGATTCTGGACATGGGGGTGGAGGTGGACAAGACCTCGCCGGAGGTGCGGGAGGTGTTGAACGAACTGGAGCGTCTCGAGAAGGACGGCTACGAGTTCGAGGGCGCGGACGCGTCGTTCTACATGCTGGTGCAGAAGGTATTGAAAAACCACCGTTCGTTTTTCGAGGTGATCGGCTATCGGATCATCAACGAATACCGGGCGGGGGAGGCGGACCATCTGGCCGAGGCCTCGGTGAAAATCGAGGTGGACGGCGAGACGGAATACACCGTGGCGGAGGGCGACGGCCCCGTGGCGGCCCTCGACCGGGCGTTGCGGAAGGCGCTTTCGCGCTTTTTCCCGGTGATTGCGGAGGTGCGACTGACCGACTTCCGCGTCCGCATTCTGGATCCCGAGCATTCCACCCACGCCAAAACCCGGGTCTTGATCGAGTCCACCGACGGGCATCGCACCTGGAACACCATCGGGGTGTCCGAGAACCTGATTGACGCCTCCTGGGAGGCGTTGGTGGAAAGTGTGGAATATAAACTGTTTTTGGAAGAATCCGGCGGAGACACCGCCGAAGAGGACTGACATGGAAAAAAAGTACGATCCGAATCCCGTTGAGAAAAAATGGTACGACCGCTGGGAGGAGGCCGGATGTTTCGCGGCCGATCCGAACGCGGAGGGCGAGCCCTACAGCATCGTGATTCCGCCGCCGAACGTGACCGGGCGGCTGCATATCGGGCACGCGTTGAACAATTCGATCCAGGACATTCTGATCCGTTGGAAGCGGATGGGCGGATACAACGCGGTGTGGATTCCCGGAACGGACCACGCCGGCATCGCCACCCAGAGCGTGGTGGAACGCCAGTTGCGGGAAGAGGGGCAAAGCCGTCGGGATATGGGACGCGAAGCTTTCGTGGAACGCGTGTGGCAGTGGAAGGAGGAGTACGGAAACACCATTATCCGCCAGTTGCGCAGCATGGGCTGTTCCTGCGACTGGTCGCGGGAGCGGTTCACCATGGACGAGGGCCTCAGCGACGCGGTGAAGGAGGTCTTCATCCGTCTGTACGAGGACGATCTGATTTACCAGGGAAACTACATCATTAACTGGAGCCCGGCCCTGCACACCGCGTTGTCCGACGACGAGGTGGAGTACGAGGAGGTGAAGGGAAAGCTGTACCACATCCGCTATCCCGTGGAGGGCGGAAAGGAGGGCGAGCACGTGGTGGTGGCCACCACCCGTCCGGAAACCCTGATGGGGGACGTGGCGGTGGCGGTCAATCCCCGCGACAAGCGCTATACGGATTTGAAAGGCAAAAAGGTGATTCTGCCGGTGATTGGCCGGGAACTGCAGGTGATCGAAGACGATTACGTGGATCCCGAGTTCGGCACGGGGATTGTGAAAATCACGCCAGCGCACGATCCGAACGATTTTGAGATGGGGCAGCGGCACAACCTGACCCCGATCAACATCATGCATCCCGACGGCACCATGAACGAGGAGTCCGGACCCTATGAGGGTCTCGACCGCTTTGAGTGTCGCAAGAAGCTGGTGGCGGATTTGGAGGCCCGGGGACTGTTGGAGAAAGTGGAGGAGCATGTGCACCAGGTGGGGCATTGTTACCGCAGCGGGTGTGTGATCGAACCCCGTTTGTCCCTGCAGTGGTTCGTGAAGATGGCCCCGTTGGCCGAACGTGCCAAGAAAGCGGTAGACGACGGGAAACTGCGGTTTGTACCGGAACGGTGGACCAAGGTGTACATGAACTGGCTGGACAACATCCGGGACTGGTGCATTTCGCGTCAGTTGTGGTGGGGGCATCGGATCCCGATCTACTACTGCGACAGCACCGGAGAGGTCTGGGCCTCCCGGGAAACGCCCACGGAATCGCCGAGCGGCGCCACGGATATCCGTCAGGACGAGGATGTGCTCGACACTTGGTTCTCCTCCTGGTTGTGGCCGTTCAGCGTGCACGGCTGGCCGGAAGAGACCGAGGCGTTGAAGACGTGGTATCCCTCGTCCACGCTGGCCACCGCACCGGACATCATTTTCTTCTGGGTCGCCCGCATGGTGATGGCCGGCACGACGTTTATGGACGACGTGCCCTTCGATACGGTCTATCTGCACGGCGTGGTGCGCGACAAACAGGGCCGCAAGCAAAGCAAGAGCCTCGGAAACTCGATCGATCCGCTGCAGGTGATCGACGAGTTCAGCGCCGACTCCCTGCGTTTCAGTCTGATCACGCTCAACGCCACGGGGCAGGACGTGAAAATCGGCGAGAACGACTTCGAAATGGGGCGGAACTACTGCACCAAAATCTGGAACGCCGCCCGCTTCCTGCGGATGCAGGGCGAGTCAGAGGGCGGGATCGCGCCCGAACTCCTCACCAGCGACGACCGGCACTTGCTGACTCGACTGCATGAAACCATCGGAAAAGTGAACGAGAATCTGGAGCGGTACCGCTTCAACGACTACTCGCACGAATTGTACAATTTCATCTGGCACGACTTCTGCAGTTGGTACGTGGAGTACTCCAAGGAGCCGCTGAACGGCGAGGACTCGTCGCGCAAGGCGCATACCCTGGCGGTCATGCACCACGTGTTCCAGAACGCCCTCAAGATGCTGCATCCGCTGATGCCCTTCATTACCGAAGAACTGTGGGAAACGATGGGGTACCGGGGCGACGGCCCGTTCCTGATGAAGTCCGCCTGGCCGAAGACCTTCGATAAAGAAACCCGGAAGGCGTGGAAACTCACACGGGACAATATGGAGTTTGTGGACGCCAAACGGGATCTGATCCGGGCGGCGCGCCAGCTCCGGGCCGATTACAACATCAAGCCTTCGCAGGACATCGGGTTCATTGTGCGCCCCTCGACCGGGGAAATGGCCGCGGGTCTTTCCGAAGAGCTGGATTCCATCAACCGGCTGGTGAAGGGCGCGATTACGCTCGACCCGGATTATAGACCCGAGGGCGCCGCCCCGGGACTGGTGAGTAAGGCCGGAAACGTGTTTATGCCCGCCGAGGGGCTGATCGACGTGAAGGCGGAGGTGGAGCGCCTGAACAAGCAGCTTAAAGAGTTGGAGGGGCACATCTCCCGCAGCCACGCCCGTCTGTCCAATGAATCGTTCGTCAGCAAGGCGCCTCCCGACGTGGTGGAGCAGCACCGGGAGCAGCAGAAGACGCTGATCGGGAAGGCGGACAAGGTCCGGGCGTTGCTGAAAAGCCTGCAGGGGTGACCGCGTCCCGAGCGAAGCCGTGAAAGAAGTCCGGCATATCTTCTGGGACTGGAACGGCACCTTGCTGGACGACGCCTGGTTGTGTCGGGACGTGATGAACGGGATGCTTCGCGCGCGGGGCATGGAGCCTCTCACGCCGGAGCGTTACCGGGAAATTTTCGATTTTCCCGTTTCGCGCTATTATGAACGCATCGGATTCGATCTGGAGTCCGAGACCTTCGAGGTGCTGGGACACGAGTTTATCTCGGGGTACGAGGCCCGACGGCACGAGGCGCGGCTCTACGCGGACGCCATAGAGGCTTTGACAGCGACTGAAAAAGGAGGGCGGGGACAGAGCATCCTTTCCGCCTATCACCATGACACTCTGGTGACGCTGGTGCGGGACCACGGGTTAGACGACTTCTTCCACGACCTCCATGGCCATGAAGATATTTACGCCGTGGGTAAAACCCCCCAGGGGAGGCGGGCGCTGGAGGCGCTGGGAATCGCTCCGCAGGAAACGGTGTTGATCGGCGACACGGTCCACGACGCCGAAGTGGCGGAGGAACTGGGAATGCACTGTATTCTGGTTCCGGGGGGGAATCAGCCGGAAGAGAAGCTCCGGGCGGTCGGGGTTCCCGTGTATGATTCGCGCATGGCGGCGCTGGCGGCCATCGGGTAGTTATTCGCCGAGGGCTTCGAGCAGTTTTTGCGCGGTCTTGCGGCTGGAGGGGGGATTTTGTCCGGTCACCAGATTTCCGTCCACCACCACGTTTTCCTCGAAGGTTTTGACGCTCACGAAGCGGGCGCCCTGCTCTTTGAGGCGGGTTTCCAACAGGAACGGCATTTCCTCGACCAGTCCCACGGCCTGTTCTTCCTCGTTGGTGAATCCGGTGAGGGTGCGTCCCCGGGCGACGGGCTCTCCGTCGGCGGTTTTCGCTCCCGTCAACGCGGCGGGTCCGTGGCAGACCAGCCCGATGGGGCGTCGGGTTTCAAAGGCGGCCTCCACGACGGCGCGCACCGCGTCGTCGGTGGGGAAATCAAACATGGTCCCGTGACCGCCGGCAAAGAAGACGGCGTCGTACTTTCGGTCTTTAGCCTCGGAGAGGGGGGCCGTGGTCTCCAGCACATCGAGAGCGTGTTGTTCCTGTTTTGAGGGAGACTCCGGCATGCTGCGGGGATCCACGGGCGCTTCCCCTCCGTCGGGGCTGGCGACGACGACCTCGTAGCCCGCTTCCGTGAAGACCTCGTAGGGAACGGCGAATTCCTCCAGCCAAAGTCCGGTTGGATGGTCCGGGTCGATGTGTCCGTGCCCCGTGACGACGAGAAGAATGAGTCCAAGTGTGTGGGAAGGTTCCATAGAAAAACCTGCCCCGGAATTGTTGGATGTCAAACGGCTCTATCGTCTGATTGCCCCGAAACGAAAACACCCCGCCGGAAAAGCGGGGCGCGTAACGGGCGAGGGGAGGGCCTTAGTTGAAATCTTCGCAAATTTCCTCCGCCACTTCCTCGGCCGCCTCGGTGGCGATCTGTTTGCGACTCTCGAAATCCACAAACCGTTTGGGATTCTGGCCGTCGGCCCAGATGACGCTGATGTCGCTGATCCCGATATCCTCGAAGGAGTTTTCAATGGCCGGGCTCAGGCCGTCGCGCGGATCGTTCTCGCGGAACACCTCGTGGGAACTGACCAGCAGAACCAGCTTTTTAATGGAGTGTTTCGGCGTATTGCCGTTGTCGGTGATGTCGAACAGCAGGCCGGGAGCGAGCACGTGGTCCAGCCAGGATTTCATCATGGCGGGCATGCTGTAGTTCCACATGGGCATGGTCAGAACCAGCACATCCGCGTCCCGGACCAGATCGGCCTGTTCGCGGGCATAAACCGCGGCGGTTTCCTCTTCCTTGGTGGGGACGTAGCCGTCGATCAGCACCGGGTACCAGAAGTTCCGGAACTCCTCGGTGGTGTACTGTGCGGGCGTCTCCTGCGTCAGGTCGACGTTGGTGATCCGCGTGTTCTCCTTCTGGGAAATTACGCTGGCGAAAAAAGAGGCGGCAATCTGTTTGGACGCGGCTTCCTCCATGGGCTGGGGGTCGGCGCATACATGTACGATGTTCATAAAAAAAGGTTCTCCTTACGAATGAATATCCACGAAAAACAGGACGTACGTTACTAATCGCAAAAGGGACCTGCTGGCAACCCTTGTTTGCAAGTTTGTGCGTCGCGTCCCGGGCGTCAGATCTTGATTTCGCCGCGCCGGATTTTGCAAAGCCGGCTCATGTAGCTGCCCATCACCCGGACATAATCCACGTCCTTTCCAAGGGCGGTGAGCTGTTTGTGGACGATGCGGAGTCCCTCGTGCTCGGTTTCCGCCATCACCACGTCCCGATACCGCTGTTCCGGGTCGGGGTTGACGAAGCGCGAGAGCACCTGGACGAAGGCCTCGTTCTCGCGGATGTGCCAGGGAAGCAGGTCGTACAGGCGGTTGGGGAGGTCCATCTTGAAGTTGTACAGATCCTCCTCGGTCATGTTCGAGGCGTCGACGAGGGGTTTTCCGCGCAGCAGCTCGAGGCCGACCATGCCGATTCCGTAGATGTCGGAACGCTCCGTGGCCGGTTCCCGCCGGTGGTTTTCCGGCGCCATGTAGAGCGGACTTCCGAGCAGGATGGACACCTTCTCGTTGGGTTTCACGGCGCGGCCATAGTCGATGATTTTGACGTAGCCGAACTGGTCCACCATCACATTGGACGGCTTGATGTCGCTGTGGATGAATCCGGCCTCGTGCAGGGCCTCCAGGCCTTTGAGCATCATACGCATGAGGTAGATGGCCACGCCGGGCTGGAGGGCGCGCACGTTGTCGTCCTCCCGGAAAATGCAGTCCTTCATCACCTTCCATTCCAGAGGGGGGGTGATTTTCTCCACTTGCTCCATGCGTTTTCCCGTCAACAGATACCGAAGGTCGACGCCGTTCACCAGCTCCATCTGGAGGTAGCCGATGCCGTTCATCTCGTCGTAGGTCTCCATGGACACCAAGTTCGGGCTGCGCAATTGTTGCATCACCGAAATCTGACCCGCGATCCGCCCCATGTCGGTCCAGTAGACGGAGGGGGAGGAGTAAATCGCGGGGTCGAAAATTTTGATGGCGTGCTTGGTGAGGCAGCCGCGCCCGCCCTGCCGGTGGGCGAGGTAAACCACACCCTGGCGTCCGCGTCCGATTTCCTCGGCGAAGCGGTAGCAGACGGGGTAGTAGATCACCTGCTCCTCGAGAAGCTGCTCGAAGTTTTCGATCAGCCGCTCGCGTTCGCGCTGTACGCCGTAGGGCTGCGAACGGATCTGGGCGGGCGTGGTGAGACCCTCCGTCATCGTCGTTTCGGGGTTCATCGCCCCCGGGGTCGAATCCAACAGGGTGCGGGTCTCCTCCATACTGAGGGGACGGGTGTCGTGGTTGTCAGAATCACTCATGGTTTTTCCACCTCCGAAAAATGGTACAGCGCGATGCCCGCGGCCACGGAGGCGTTGAGACTGTTGATTTCGCCGCGCTGGGGGATGCGGGCCACCACATCCGCCTCGTTGAGAAGATACTGTCCGACACGCCGGTCCTCTCCCCCCATGACAAGCAGCAGGGGACGTCCGTCCGAGACGGGCACCTCGCGCAAGGGCACGTCGCCCGCGGCGTCGAGCACCACGGTCCGATAGCCGGCTTCGCGGGCGCGTTGGAAATACTTGTTGCTGTTGGCCGCGCGGACGATCTCCAGATGTTCGCTGGCGCCCGCGCTGGTTTTCACCACCGAGGGATAGACGCCCGAGCCGCCTTTCAGGGGCATGAGCACGGTCTGGAATCCGAGGAGATGGGCGCTGCGCAAAATGGCTCCGGCGTTGCGCGGGTCTTCAATGTTGTCGAGCAGGAGAAGCCGCTCCCGACGGTAGATGTCATCGGTCAATTCGGCATAGGGATAGGACGAGGAAATGAGGACCGCGCCCTGGTGCTGCCGGCTGCCGCAGCTTTCGAAGAGTTCGTGCTTGGAGCAGCGGTGCACGGGAACCCCCGCCCGGGAGGCCAGGGCCTCCAGTTCGCCGAAGCGGGACGCGGGAGCTTTTTCGTCGAGTTGCAACTCCACGGAGGCGCGTCGCCCGGCGCGCAGGGCTTCCTGCACGGGGTGGATGCCGTAAAGATTCTCTTCTTGGGGCGGGGTGTGCATCTCCGATTTGCCGAACCATTGACAAGTAAGCTCCCGAGACTAGTGTACGCGAAGCTGTTTGCAATTCTTTTTCAAGGATACCTGATGAACTATGACGCGATACTGGTGGTGTCGTTCGGCGGGCCCGAGGGGCCGGACGAGGTGATGCCCTTTTTGGACAATGTGCTGCGGGGGAAAAACGTGCCGGAGGCCCGGAAAAAGGAGGTGGCCCACCATTATGAGCTTTTCGGCGGGGTCAGCCCGATCAACGCCCAGAATCGCGAACTGGTGGAGAAGGTGGGGGCCGGGTTGCGGGACAAGGGCATCGATCTGCCCGTGATGCTGGCCAACCGGAACACAGAGCCGTTCATTCCGGACGTCTTGGGAGAGTGTCGGGACCGCGGATACGACAAGGTCCTGGCCTACGTCACCAGCGGATTCAGTTGTTACTCGGGATGCCGGCAGTATCGGGAAAACCTGATGGACGCGCAGGAGGCCCTCGGGGAGGGGGCGCCGGACTTCGACAAGATTCGGGTGTTTTTCAACCATCCGCTGTTTATCGAAGTCGTTTCCGACAACGTGGCCGCCGCCTTGGATCTGGTGTCGGAGGATCGACGCGGGGACGCCCGGGTGGTGTTCACGGCCCACAGCATTCCCATGGCCATGGCGGAGACTTCCCAGTACACCCAACAATTGAGCGAGGCGGCGCGGTTGGTGATGGAGCGGCTGGAGCGGCCGGACTGGGATCTGGTGTACCAAAGCCGGAGCGGTCCGCCGTCCATGCCCTGGCTGGAGCCGGATATCTGCGATCATCTGGACGACCTCAAGGAACAGGGGCACACCGCGGTGGTGGTGTGCCCGCTGGGGTTTGTCTCGGACCATATGGAGGTGCTGTTCGATTTGGATCTGGAGGCCCGCGACCACGCGGCCGAGATCGGGCTCGAGTACGTCCGCGCCTCGACCCCCGGCAACGACCCCCGCATGATCGAGATGATCGTGGAACTGATCCGCGAGCGCCTGGAGGACTGGCCGGAACGCCGCACGATCGGTCGCCTGCCTCCGAAACACGATGTCTGCCCCGAAAATTGCTGTCAGGCCATGAAGCGTCCCTCACGGGGACCTGCCGCCTCCTCCGGATGATCGCAAAGATCTTTTCACAATAAAACCGATTGGTTTTCGTTCTTCCGAGGTGTACACTCATCTTGGAGGTGACTTCGTGAAAATCAATCGCGCGGCCTGGATTTCGGTGGTCGATATCGTGGTGTTCGTGTCGTTCGTGTTTCTGACCGCGACCGGCGTTTTACTTAAATACGTTCTCCCCCCCGGAAGCGGGGGCGGAGGGCATGGAACGGGACGGGGAGCGATGTCTCGGCCGGTGGAGTTGGTATGGGGGACGGGTCGGCATGAATGGGGGGATGTCCATTTCTGGATCGCAATGGTCTTTTTGGCCGCCGTGGCCGTGCATCTGGCGCTTCATTGGAAATGGATCCGGGCCGGTCTTCGAGGTCCGGCCCGCGCCGAGTCCCGGAAGCGAACCTTGCTTGCCGTCGCCGTCCTGGCGCTGGTGTTCGGACTGGCCGCGGCGGTGGTGTGGGGACCCAGGTCCCGGGTGGCCCGATCGGACTATCGGCCGGTTTCCATGGTGGATGCGATGCGGGAGATCGGGGGATGACGCTTACGGACTTTAATCATATCGAGGCGGGCCTGTGGTTTGTGATGGCGGGGGGGATTGCCATCGCGGCGGGGGTGAGAGGTGAAAGGCGCGATTTCCGGCTGTCCGTTGTCGCGATCGCGGGGCTGATCGCGTTTGGAGTTTCCGATATCATCGAGGCGCAAACCGGAGCCTGGTGGCGGCCCTGGCCGTTACTGGTGTTCAAAGGGGTGTGCGTCGGAGTGCTGGGCACCTGCCTGGTCGTTTATTTTCTTTCCCGACATGGAAAGGAAAAGGATCGCGCCGATTGCGATCAGGCCACCGAGGAACAGCGCCCAGGCGCGGGGGAGCCCGAAATGGCGGAGCACCAGACCCTCGACCAGACACCAGAGAAGAGGAATCCAACCACACACCCCCAACCAAGGACCTCGAAGTGAGACCAGTAGAAGACCGAGCGTGCAAAGTGCGGTGGGCGCGGGATGCACGCCGAAGACTTCGGATTGAATCCACCCCGCTCCCGACAGGGGGGCGGCCAACGGATACAGAATCACGCCGCCTCCCCACAACAGAAGCGCCGCGACGGTTGTCGGGTCGAAGCGCATCGTCGTTTCGCGGTGGGCGGACCTCCACGGGAGTGCCGTCAGAACAAAAAGAGCCTCCAGTCCGAATCCGGCGGCGAACCAGCGTCCCGCCCACGTCAGCTCGCTGTAAAATTGGAGGAAAAACACGGCGGCGGTCCACCCCCATGCCGGCGCGAGCAGGGCGAGGGCGCGTCGAGGGCGTCCCCGAACGGCGAAGCCCGCGGCCAGGACGCCGAGTGCGATAAATCCAAGCTGTAAAGGCCATTGCGCGTCGTTCACCCGCTCGATCAGGCGGAGGTGGACCTCGCGGCTGAAGGGGATGAAATCCCGCACGTGATAGCTGTCCCAGGCCGCGGTCATGCCCGCGCCACTTCACGGACCAGACGCGCGCGCTGATCGGGATCGGGCAGCGCGCCCCGGCCGGCCTCCATATTTTCCCGCAGGTGCTCGACCCGGGTGGTGGCGGGAATGGCGCAGGTGATGCCGGGATGGGAGACGATGAATTTGAGCAGGACATCGGCCCAGGTTCGGCAGTTTAACTCCCGTCGCGTCCATTCGGGGATGGCGCGGTCCCGTTGAAGCCCTTTGATCAGGCGGCCGCCGTCGTACGGTCGGTTGGCGATGACCGCGACGCCTCGTTCCCGCGCGGCGGGCAGCAGACGGTTTTCCGCCTCGCGGTGGGTGAGGTTGTAGGTGACCTGGGCGAAGTCGATGCCGCCCATGGCCATCACCCGCTCGAATTCCCGGTGACGGCGTCCGTGGGAAGTGGTGATGCCGATGTACCGGATCTTTCCTTCGCCCTTCACCTGGCGCAGGGTGTCCAGATGGGCTTCCCACGAGAGCAGGTTGTGGATCTGCATCAGATCAAACGTCGCCACACCCCAGTCCTTTTTCGCCGCCGCGACTTGGTCCCGGGTGTCGTCGCCGTCGCGGGTCCAGACTTTTTCCGCCGCGAACAGGCCGTCGGGCCGTCCCAGTTTTTCGAGACCGAATCCCAGCACCTCGGCGGAGGATCCGTACATCGGCGAGCAGTCGATGAGTCCGCCCCCGTTCGCGAAAAATGCTTTCAACACGTCCGTTCGCTTCAGGCGGAGCTTCCGGTCGCCTCCGACATTGAAGGTTTGCCAGGTGCCCATGCCGATGACCGGGATTTTTTCGCCGGTGGAGGGGATGAACTTCCGTAACAGGGTCGTGGGCTCCACCGCCGAGACCAGCGGTGCGCAGGTGAGAAGTAGAGAGCCCGCGCCGATGCGTTTGAGAGCGGAACGGCGGGACAGCGGGATTGGAGATATCGGATCATCTCTCACACCCTCAAGGTACTCCCGTGCGGATGGACTGTCAAAAAGTGTGCGGTGGCGTTCCGTCTCCGTGAGGAAACCCAGGATGTGGATTACCCCTGCCGCTCCGGCGCCCAGGCGGTGGTGCGTCCGCCGACGGTGTCGAACCGGAGGGCCTCTCCGCGGGCGGTGTGGGTGTTCTTGCGACTCCACCGAACATGAAACAACCAAGTGCGGGGGAATGTGTCCGCATCGGCTCCCGCCTCGACGGCCTTTTTCAGCACCCGCAGCAGTTGAGTGCGCAGAGAGCGGATTTCCTTTTCCGACAGGTCGCCACAGCGGCGTCGCGGATCGAGCCGGGCCTGGTACAGAACCTCGTCCGCGATCCAGTTTCCGACGCCGGCGAACAGTTTCTGATTCAGCAAGGCGGATTTGATCGTCCCTTTTTTGGCGCGCAGCTGGTCGAGTACCCATTCGGCCGAAAGATCGTCCCGCAGAGGATCGGGGCCGAGGTTGGACACGGGAGGCATGGCCGCGACCTCCTTCAGCCAGCGGACTTTGCCGATGCGCCGCACACAGCGGTAGCCGAGTACCCGGTCGTCGTCGAGGTGCAGTTGCAGTTTGAGGTGACTGGGTGGATCCTCGTCGCCCTCGGGGAACACGTGCAGAGAACCGGTCATGCCGAAATGCAGATACAGTTCCCCGGGTGCGTCAAAGGTCAGCCACAAATGTTTTCCCCGTCGGTCGGTTCCGGTGATTGTACGGCCCTTGAGTTTGTGCCGCAGGGTCTGGGGCGCGTTTTTGTCGAACACCTTTTTGTCGTCGGCAACGGTGACATCCACGATGGTGTGTCCGACCGCCTCGCGTTCGGCCAATCGCCGCCAGGTTTCGACTTCGGGCAACTCAGGCATGGGGTCGCACCAGCGTGAGCGGTTCGCGGTCCCGCTTGCTGACCTCCACCCGCACGCCGTCGGGCAGCAGGGAGAGCATCCGTTTTTTGAGAATGCGCAAATAGGGACGCTCGGTATGGCCGTGTTCGCTTAACAACACGTGGACGCCCCGCTTTTGGAACGCCAGAATGTCGTGGTGTTTCATTTCGCCGGTGAACACCGCGTCGGCGTCGAGTTCCTTGAGGACCGACGCGCCCGCGCCGGGGCAAAGAGCCAGGGTTTTGATTTTGCGGGAGCGACCCGGGGGAGAGGCGATGCGCAGGTAGGGGAGCCGAAGATGTTTTTGCAGAATCTGGCTGAGTTCGACAAGAGTGTGCGCGGGTCGCAGGTGGAGGAGGCGTCCGCTGCCCTCGACCTCCTCCCGCGTCGCGTTCGTGAAGGGGTCGCACAACCAATCCGACAAGCCGTCCTCCGCCGCGTCCAGGGCGGTGTGGGGGCTGTAGACGCTGATCCCGTGGGCGACCAGATCCAACAGGGGGGCGGCGACGGGATCGTTTCGGGTCAGGGACCGCAGTCCCGAGAAAATGGGCGGGTGATAGGCGACGATCAGGTCGGCTTTCGTGCGAATGGCCTCGCGGGCCACGGGGGCCGTCAGGTCGAGGGTCAGCAGAATGCGTCGCACGTCGGCCGTGTTCGCCTCGATCAGCAAACCGGTGTTGTCCCACTCGGCGGCCCCTTCGGGAGGCGCGAGCCGTTCAATCGCGGCAAGGGTATCGGAAAGACGGAAAGGCTTCATGCGTTCCATCCTGCCGGATTTCGCGAAGTTTTCAACCGTTCATCCACTTTTGCCGGGTCCGTAGCAGTGTTCCGGTCCGGGATAGCGGCCGGTGCGCACGTCGTCGGCGAAGGCGTGGAAGGCGTCGTCGATCCGGTCGCTGAGTTGGGCGTATTGCTTCACGAACTTCGGGGTGAAGTCCGGGAACAGTCCCAGCAGGTCGTGGAAGACCAGAATCTGTCCGTCACATTCGGGTCCGGCGCCAATGCCGATGACGGGAATGGAGAGGGAACGGGAAATGTCGCCCGCGAGGGCCGGCGGGCAGGCTTCCAGTACGATGGAAAAGCACCCCGCCTCCTGCAGGGCCCGGGCGTCTTCTTTCAGTTTTTCCGCCTGGGAGGAGCTTTTGCCCTGGACCGCGTAGCCGAGTTCTTTGACCGATTGAGGGGTCAGCCCGATGTGGCCGACCACGGGAATGCCGTTGGTGACCAGTCGCCGGATCAAGCCGCCCCGTTCCGCGCCGCCTTCGAGTTTCACCGCGTCGGCGCCGGCCTCCTGCAGAAACCGCCCGGCGTTGCGCACGGCCTCGTCATCGGAAATCTGGTAGGTGAGGAAGGGGAGGTCCGCCACCAGCAGGGCGTTTTTCACTCCCCGGGCGGCCGCGGCCGTGTGGTGGAGCATGGCGTCGAGGGTGACCTGTAGGGTGCTGGGATGGCCGAGCACGGTCATGCCCAGGCTGTCGCCCACCAGCAACAGCGGAAACTCCGCACGGTCGGCCAGCAGGGCGCTGGTATAGTCGACCACCGTGACGGTGGCGAACGGGTCCTTGCCCTTGAGGGCGCGGATGCGGGAGGGAGTCCATTTGCTCATATCGAAACCTGCGGGTTGAGAACGGCGGGGCGGAAACGTGGGATTCCATACTCCCTTTCCCCCGGACCTTCAACCCACAACCGGCCGGAAAGGGCCGTCGCCGTCTGCCCGGCCCTCAGGGGGCGGCGTCTGTTTCCGGCTCCGGAGGCGAGGGAGGCGCCTCATTCGGGGTGTCGCCCACGGGGGGGGCACCCGGATCGGGAAGTTCCATTTCGAGCAGTCGTTCCAGATGGTGTTCGATGATTTCGTCCCGGCGCACCCGTTCCTGTTCGTTCAGGTCCTCGAGTCGTTTCAGCTCTTTGCGGATCTGTTCGATGCGCCGCTCCCGGCGCTCCAGGTTACGGTCGACAAGATCGCCGATGCGTTCTTTCAAGGCTTCCGTGGCCTTTTTCCTAGCCTCCGGGGTGTCGGCGTTTTGAACCGACCGGATTTCATCGGCGAAGGGATGTCCGCGATGGCGTCCGTGGCTGCGCCGCCTCATCACCTTCTCCCGCAGGGTTTTCTGGAACGCTTCGGGATCCTCTTTTTTCAGGCGGATCAGGCGTTCGTATTCCTCGGGATCCCGTTCGGCCAGTCTCTCCAGGTAACGCTCCAGGGGAGCGGTGCGCTGGGGACGCCGGATGATACGGCGCCCTTTTCCCGGGTGGTCCTCTCCGTGATTTCCGCGTTGGGGTCTGGGAGGACGGTTCGCGTTTGAGAAGGGAGGACGGTCATCCGGACTTTGCGGGGGGGCTTGCGGCGGCGGCGTTTCGTCCGGAGGAGGCGGTTCCATTGGTTGGGTGTACGCCGGGGTCACCGTCAACAGGGCGGCCACCCACAAGGTGGGAAGGGGATTTCTCATATCGTGTTCTCCATCTTCAGCAGTTCGGAGGCCCAGTAATCGGGGTCTTCCACAAAATGATCGTCGTCGAGCGCCAGGTCCTCGATCTGCTCGATTTCCGTTTCGAGCCGGTCCAGGCTGGAGAGAAGCGGATCTTCTCCGGTCAGATCCTCGCGTATGGGTTTGACCTGGGCGGTGAGGCGAGGCGCCTCCTGATGGAAAGGCTCCGCGAAGTGGGGCCAGAGACCGAGGGCCAGCACCAGCACCGCGGCGATGGCGAGGAGCCGTGGCAAGGCGTCCGATCGGCCTTTCGACGCCGTGAGAATCCGCTCCCGCTCCGTCTCGGCCAACGCCGGGACGGTGTGGCGGGAGGCGTAGCGGCCCGCCTCCTGCAACAAATGCGCCTCTTCCGCCCAGGCGGCGAGCGCCGGCTCGGCCTCCAGGGCGTTTTCGAGCGCGGCCTCCTCCTCGGGGGAAAGCTCGCCGCTTTCGCGCAGCAAAATGGCATTTTCGAGTTCGCGTCGGTTCATGAGCGTCGGGAAAGGGTGTTCAAGGTTTCGTAGTCCTCGGCCAGGTCGTCCCGCAATTTGCGGAGGGCGTACTGCATGCGGGCCAGGGAGGTGTTGATGGAGACCCCCTGGTGTTCCGCGATGAGTTTAAACGGGGTGTCGGCTTCCGTGCGGAGCAGGTAGACTTCCCGTTGTTCGGCGGGCAGGGCGTCCACGGCGGCGCGGATACGCTCGGCCAGTTCGTGGTTGCCGGCGTCGCGTTCGGGTCCGGGCGCGCGGTCCGCGGCGAAGGTCTCCAGCGTGGCCGTGTGGCCGTGTTCGCCGCGACCCACGGGTTGTTGCAAGCTGACGTCCGCGCGGCGTTTTCGGGAGAGGTCGATGACCCGATTTCGGGCGATACGGAACAGCCAGGACACCAGCCGGTCGCTGCGATAGCGGTGGAGGCCCCGCACGGCGCGGATCCATACGTCCTGAAAGACATCGTCCGCCTCGTGGGGGTCGCGCACCATGCCGCGGATGAACCGGTACAACGGTTTCCGCGTAAGGTCCACGATCCGTCCGAGCGCCTCGACGTCGCCTTGGCGGTACTGATCGAGGTAGGTTTCAAGGTCTATGTCCTCCATGGGATGGTAAATACTGTCACAACCTCTAAACGGAGTCAGCCCGGAAATATTGTATGGAGGGTATTTTTTGTGAGGCGCGCGAGTTCGACGAGTATGTCCAGAGCCCGGCCATACGAGAGAATCTGGTCGTCGGCGAGACGTGCCACGTCCGCGGAGAGGGGCGCGGAATCAACACCCATCACGCCCAGACACATCAAAAGCAGATTGCCCGCCAGGATGACCGGGTAGGCGCAAAGGGCGCCATAGGGGCGGATATCGCTTTGTCCGCGTGCCAGGGCGTAGACCGTGAAGGAGAAATGAAAGCTCCAGGTCACCCCCAGCGCGACGGGCAGGGCCCCGACCCAGCGGGTCGGAGCCCACCATAACTGGGCGAGGGCGTGCGCGGTCAGCAGAAGCAGGCTGTAAAAGGGAACGAGGTAGGGTGCCAGGGCGATCCAAAGCGAGCTTTCGGACACCTCCACGCTCCCCCCGTCCCGTCCCACCCTGAGGCGTCCGCCGCGTTTTCCCGTGATCCAGGCGGCGAGCAAATGGCTGAGTTCGTGTCCCAGCACGTACATGCGGACGGGACGGCCCAACAGAAGAAACGCGATGAGCCAGCCACCGGCGCCCGCCATGAAGCGAAGCAGCATACCCGACCGTTCCGCATCCATTTGCAGGACGGTGAGCAATCCGAAAAAACTCCGCCCCAGACCGGCCACGGCGGGGAGGAGGAGGAGACCCAACACACTGTATCCGGCGCGGCGAAGCATGGTTCGACTCTTCAGGCGCCACAGACCCGACGGAGTTCGCGCCGGAGCCGGACGCGGGTTTTGCGTTCCACATAGCGCATGACCCAGGGATGGGCGGCCAGGGGAAAGGTCGGGCGGAAGCCCCGCACGAACGCCTCCCGCTCCTCCCGGGTGATCTGGCGGGGCAGGGAGCCGTTGAGCTGATAAAAATTCCGCACCAGCGTGCGGAACGAGCTGCGGCGGGGGCGGATGTCCTCCAGATCCACCCGGTAGAAGGAGGGGTGGCCGTTCGCGTCGCAGCGCACGAGCAGGTTGGAGAGTTTTTGGTCTTTGTGGGTGAGGCCGTGCCGATGCAGGCGGAGAATTTCTTCCCGCAAGGCGTAGCGAAACGCCGTCCGCGCCCGGGGAGACATGCCGGGCAGTTCGCGGCGAAGCCAAACCCGCGCGGTCTCGAGGGTGGGCAGGGGCTCCGCGATGAACCAGGCGTGGATCAAGTGTCCCTCCTCCCGCTCTTCCATCCACCCAAGGGCCCGAACACCGTTTAGATCCAGGTCCTCCAGCAGCCGGGCTCCGGCCCAGGCCCGGCGGGCGCGGGAGATCTCCAGGATCCGCCGCCAGGCGCGGGGATTCGGGGCGAACCGTTTGACCACCACCTCTCGTCCCAGCAAGGTGCCCCGCACCACTGTGGCGCGACGGCTGCGGCTCAGCACGTCGCCGTTTTCCGACTCCAGGGCGCGAACCGCCTGCAACAGCGCTTCGGTGGAAATGGAGGGGTCGGGGCGCCACGCGCCGGTGAGCGAAACGTCTTTCACCGGCGCGGTTTCCCTCAGCAGGTGGTGGTAGCGGGCGCGCAGAAGGAGCCGGTGCTCATGTGTGCGTCCGCCGAGCCATACCCGCGCCCAGCCCATGCGTCCGCCGTTTTCACGGTCCAACTCCCGGCACAGGGCCGTCAGAAACCGAAGGCGGTCGGTTTCGGTCGGAACGGCGGAAGCCCAGCCGCGCTCAAGGTCGCGCAGGTCGGATTCCAGCCGGGAGCGGTCCGGATAGGACGTGCGGGCTCCCTTGGGAAGGGGATGTAATTGCAGCCGTCCCTCTTGAAACCGGCTGTCCTCTGGGCGAATGTCGCCGAGTCGGCCGCCCTCGCGCAGGTAGAGGGCGCAGGCCCGGCCCGCCTCGCGCAGAAACCGTCGCCGGACGTCCGGGGGAAGGTGTCCGGTCTGCATGGGGGCGAGAGGGCCGTCCGGGATGCGGACTTGGGATGCGGGCATGGAACGTCTTGTAGCGAAATCCCGAGGCGATGCAAGCGCGGGACACGGTCGGATCTTTTTTTAAGCGTCGACGTTGACACGGCGGATTTTTTTTGTATTACAAACTCTCCTTTACGACTTTACGCAGATAAAATCCGAAGTCGGACTCACCCAAAACCCCGAGAATTTTTATGCCGAACGTTAAAAGCGCCAAGAAACGCCTGCGACAGAACGAAGTCGCCCGCCGCCGCAACTCCGCCTACAAGAGCCGGATGCGCACCACCCGCCGCGCCTTCAACGAGGCCGTGGAGAGCGGAGACGTCGAGAAAGCCAACGCCGCCTACGCGGAATACTGTTCCGCCTTGGACAAGGCCGCGAAAAAGCACATCATCAAGCGGAACACCTCCACGCGCAGCAAGCGCCGCGGCGCCGCCAAGCTTCGCGAGCTGGAAGCGGGCGAGTAAGTCTTCTCCGGTTTTCGACCTGAAAAAAGAGAGGCCCCGTCCGGGACCTCTCTTTTTTTTTGTGTGTCTATGGCGCTTCTTTTCCGGAGCGGAATCAATATTCCTGACAGGTGGGGCGGAAGAGGACTTCATTGATGTCCACGTCCTCCGGCTGGCCGACGGCGAACTCCACCACCCGGGCGAAGGAGCTTGCCGGGATGGCGTTCTGGTAGACCTCCTTCATGCCGGAGGCGACGTCCTCGTCCGTGATGGTCTCGGGCAGTTCGGTGTCGACGGCTCCGGGTGAGACGATCGTGGTTCGGATGTTGTAGGGTTTCACCTCCTGGCGGAGACCCTCCGAAATCGCCCGGACCGCCCATTTGGTGCCGGCATACACGGCTCCGCCGGGTCCGACTTTGTGGCCGGCGACGGAGGAGACATTGATGATCTGGCCGGATTTTTGTTTCTGCATGTGGGGCAGGGCGGCCGCGATGCCGTACAGGACGCCTTTGATGTTCACATCGATCATTTGGTCCCATTCGTCGATCTTCCGTTTGTTGAGCATGGAACTGGGCATCAGTCCGGCGTTGTTGAGCAGGACGTCGATTTGTCCGTGGAGTTCGATCGCCCGGTCGATCAGGGCCTGGACCTGCGCGCGGTCGGTGACGTCGGTTCGCACGACGACCCGCGGGTCGAGGCCGAGTTCTTCGGCCAGGGCTTCCAATCTGTTCAACCGTCGGGCTCCCAACACGACGCGGGCTCCCTTTCGGGCGAGGTGGCGGGCGGTTTCCGCGCCGAGTCCGCTCGACGCGCCGGTGATGACAATGACTTTTCCTTCGATGGGGGGCATGGATATTCTCCTGTGTGGGGGTGTGTAGGTTCGGACGGGGGAGGGGTTACGGAGCGGCTTCGAGGTAGGTGGATTCGTCGACCAATTCCATCCAGTCGGTGGCCTTGCCGTCCCGTTCCTCCACGATGGCGATGTGCGTCATCGTGTTTTCGGGAGCCGCGCCGTGCCAGTGTTTTAGGTCGGCAGGAATCCAGACCAAGTCTCCCGCGCGGATGACGCGGGCGGCTTCACCTTCGCGTTGCACAAGGCCCGTGCCCTTCGTCACGATGAGGGTTTGGCCCAGGGGATGGCTGTGCCAAGCGGTGCGCGCCCCCGCCTCGAAATGGACGGTCGCGCCCATCACCCGTCCCGGATCTTCGGCCTGGAAGGGGTTATCGACCCGGACGTCCCCCGTGAACCGGTCGGTTGGACCTTTTACGGGCTCCTCCGCCTCCGGGGAGGTGACGCGAAGAGTCTGTCGCGGCCGGGAGGCGGTGGAGGATCCGTCAAGCGCCCTCCGGAGAGCATCCGCAGCTTTCGCGTCCACCCGCGCTTTCAATACCGAAATCAGGTGTTGAAACTCGGCGTCGCTCACGCCCGTGTTTCGGGCGATGCGGACATGCGCCGCGAGTTGGGGCGCGACGTCGTCCATGGAGGCCAGGGCGGCGAGGGTGGCGATTTCCCGGTCTTTGAAATCCAGCACGCCTCGCGCGAAAATGTCTCCGAAGAGATGCGCTTTTAAAAACGTGTCGATGGCCGGAGTGAATTCAATGTAGGCTCCCTCGGCGGGCGACCCGAGAAGCCGGGTTTGATTCTTCGTGCCGAGGGTTACGCTGGAGGCGTCCTCCGGAACGGGGGAGGGTTCGGGACCGGAGGGGTCGTCGATTCCCCGGGATTTCCGCTCCTCCACGACTTCCATGAAGGCGTGGATGCCGTTAAGGCTGCGTGGAAAGCCCGCGTAGGCGTATATTTGGATGAGCACTTCCTTGATTTCATTTACCGTGAGGTCGCCGTCAAGCCCCGCGCGCAATGCCGGCTTCAGCCGCTCGAGGTTTCCGTTGGCGGTGAACGCGGCGATGGGAACGAGTTGTTGTTGACGGGCGCGCAACGGCGTCTTCTCCGGAACTCCGGCCTCCTGGGCGAAGGCCAGGGTTGATATCGAAATTCCGATTCCGGAAAGGAATTTTGTGAGGGAAGTGAGCATGTGACCTCCTGTGTTTGTGGGGTGCGTCATGAAGAGAGTATAGGACGCATGAGCAAAAATTCGATAGACGGATCCTGTCTCGTACTTGCCTGAAACTCCGAATATTTGGCTAAATCATTTTTTTGGATTTTTCGGGATTGCCGTGCGAGGTACGCGCCGATAAATTTTTATGCATGAAAACAAAGGATTTGTTCAGAGGTCGGGAGTTGGAACTTTGCGAGGAAATTGCCCGATTTGCCGGGGATTCGGAGTCTGTGGAAACTTCGATCCCGGGGCTGTTTTTGTACAGGCGTCCGGAGCCCACGGAGCCGGAAAGCGGAATGTATGTTCCCAGTGTCTGTGTGGTGGCGCAGGGGGCGAAACGGGTTTTTCTCGGGAACGAACGGTTTGTGTACAATGCCCGAAACTACCTGATCACCTCGCTGCATCTTCCAACGCTGGTGCAGGTGATCGACGCGACTCCGGAACGCCCCTATCTGGGGTTGCGTTTGGATTTGGATCTGCGCGAGGTGGCGCAAATGATGGTGGAGCACGAGATTCCCGTCTCGCGCGAGCGCCCGAGGGATCGGGGGATGGCGACGGGAGAGATGACGCCCCAGCTTCTGGAAGCCTTCCGTAGGTTGGTCGGTTTGCTTGGACGGGAGGAGGAAATTTCCGTCCTGGCCCCCCTGATCCGGAAAGAGATTCTTTATCGATTACTGGTGGGGGACTTGGGAGGCCGACTCCGGCAAATCGCCAACGTTGGCAGTCAGAGCCATCAGATTTCACGCGCGGTGGAATGGCTCAAGACCCACTATGACCGGAGTTTCCTGGTGGAGGATTTGGCCCGGGAAATCGGAATGAGCACATCGACCTTCCATCATCATTTCCGCGAGCTGACCGCCTTGAGCCCTCTTCAATATCAGAAGCAACTCCGGCTCCGCGAGGCGCGGAGGCTTATGCTGATGGAGCACCGGGACGCGGCCTCCGCCTCGTTCCAGGTCGGGTACGAGAGTCCCTCTCAATTCAGCCGCGAATACAACCGCCTGTTCGGCGCCCCGCCCCTCAAGGATATCCGACAGTTGCGGGAACTGTCGAGTGTTTGAGACGCGCTGCCTCTGTGCTCGAATCGAACCTTTTTCGTAGGTCGGGGGTTCGAATCCGAGAAGCGGAAAGGGAGAAATGGAGCCGGCAGAGGGATTCGAACCCCCGACCCGCTGATTACAAATCAGCTGCTCTGGCCAACTGAGCTATGCCGGCGTGGGGAGGAGTTTCCTAACAGCGGATTCGGATTTTGCAAGTCCCGGGCCGGGTCGCTTTTCGCGGAGGGGGCATGACCAAAATCGTCCTCATGTCCGAAACCTCGCGTGCACCCCGATCGGGGCGCGCCATGTTCTTATGAACGTCTCTCGGGGGCATGGCCCCCGAGCTTCACGCGTTGGCTCCTCCGGAGCCTGATTCACGGCGATCTCATTTGAATGGGACCTTTGTTAACACGTTTTCCAACGCATCCCTCCTGAGAGGTGGACGCCGGATTCTGGACGGTAGACGATTTTGGTCATGCACCGCTTTCACGGAACTTCCCTCTGGTCAGTCGTCGGATTTTCCGTCAGGTTGGCGGGATGAAATGGGATTGGTCCACTTACGGTAAACGGTTCGAGCAGCCTTCGGGCATTCTGGAATTGATGAACGACTTGGGGGAGGCGATGGCCGCGGCCGACGACGATCTCTGCATGCTGGGCGGTGGAAATCCAGCGCCGGTGGCGGCCGTGCAGGAGCGATTCCGCAAGGAATGGGCCGCGCTGGCGGAACGGGAGCGGGAGTTGGACGCGGTGCTGGGGGCCTATGACACCTCACAGGGCTCGCCTGCCTTTCTGTCCGCCCTGGCCCGGTTTTTCAATGAACGCTATGGCTGGGGAATTACAGAAGAGAATTTGTGTGTTTGCAACGGCAGCCAGACCGCGTTTTATTATTTGTTCAATCTGCTGGGCGGGGAGGGGCGAAAGATCCTGTTGCCGCTGTCGCCGGAGTACATCGGTTACGCGGAGCAGGGGATCTCGCCGGATCTGTTCCGCGCGGTGCATGGACGGGTGGTGGAAACGGGTGCGCACCGGTTTAAATACCACATTGATTTCGACGCGCTGAATCTCGCGTCGGACGTGGCCGCGATGGCCGTGTCCCGTCCGACGAATCCCACGGGAAATGTGCTGACGGACGAGGAGGTGGCGGGGCTTTCCGAACGGGCCAAGGCCTCGGGCGTGCCGTTGATGATCGACAACGCCTACGGGGCGCCGTTCCCGGGCATGCTGTTCCGCGAGGTGACGCCCGTGTGGGAACCGCATATCATTTTGTCGATGAGCCTTTCCAAACTCGGACTGCCGGGCACCCGTACGGGGATCGTGGTGGCCGATGCGCCGGTGATTCGTCAATTGAGCGCCGTACACGCGGTGGCGGGTTTGGCCAGTGGGAACGTGGGCCAGGCGCTGGTGCGTCCCTTGCTGGAGTCCGGTGAACTGGAAACCCTGTGTCGGGACCATATTCGCCCGTTTTATGAATCGCACAGTCGCCAGGCCGCCGACTGGTGGGACGCGGCGCTGGGAGACGCCGTGCCGTGGACCCGGCACGAGGCGGAGGGATCGATGTTCCACTGGCTGCGCTTTCCCGGTTTGCCCGGCGGCAGCCGCGAGCTGTACCGGCGCCTGAAGGAAAAGGGCGTTCTGGTGATCCCCGGCCACTTCTTCTTCTATGGCCTCGACGAGGCGGCGGAGGAACAACACGAATGCATCCGCGTCCACACCGCGATGGACCCGGAACGGGTCGAACGCGGCATCGGCCTCGTCGCCGACACCGTGAAGGCCATGTACGCAGAGGGATAATTGGGAAGAGAACCACGGACCTGCCCGCCTGCAACGCAGAGCGTAGCATGGCGGGCAGGTCTGTGGTTGTTTTTTGCAGGACCCGGTTGGGCCGGGTGTTGGGAATCAGTGAAAATCAGTGTTCTCAGTGGTTTTCCCTTTCAGACAGGACGGCGGGTCGTGGGTGGAAAAAGCTGGACTTGGCTCTTTATTTCCGGGCGGGAACCGGTAAGCACGGGGCCTATGTTCACTCCCGTTTCCAATAAAATCGATTTTCCGCGCAATGAAGAGGAGATGCTGGCGTTCTGGGACGAACAAGGCATTTTCAAGAAAAGTCTGACGCAACGCGAGGGTGCGGAGGAATTCGTGTTCTACGACGGTCCGCCTTTCGCCACCGGGTTGCCGCATTACGGTCATTTGCTGGCGGGCACGATCAAGGACATCGTGCCGCGGTACCAGACCATGCGCGGGCACTACGTGGAACGCCGGTTTGGCTGGGATTGTCACGGTTTGCCGATCGAGGCGCTGGCCCAGGACGCGCTGGATCTCGCGGGCACGGCCGCGATCAAAGAGGCCGGGGTGGACGTATTCAACGAGAAGTGCCGCTCCATGGTGCAGACCTACGTGGACGAGTGGCGGAAAACCGTCACCCGCATGGGGCGCTGGGTGGATTTCGACAACGATTACAAGACCATGGACACCCCGTTTATGGAGTCCATTTGGTGGGTATTCAAGCAGTTGTGGGAGAAGGGGCGGATCTATAAGGCCCACCGGATCATGCCCTACAGCTGGAAGCTGACCACCCCGCTGTCCAATTTCGAGGCGAACCGCAATTACAAGGACGTGCAGGATCCGGCCGTCACTTGCCGCTTCCGCCTGCGGGACGCGGAGCGTTTCGGCACGGCCGACGCCTTTTTCCTGGCCTGGACGACCACGCCCTGGACCTTGCCCTCCAACCTCGCGCTGTGCGTGGGACCGGAGATTCCGTACGTGGCGGTGAAGGATAAAAGCGACGGTTCCGTGTATGTGATGGCCGAGGCGCGGCTCTCCGCCTATTACAAGAAAGAGGCGGACTACGAGGTCGTGGAACGCTGCGAGGGCGCGGAGCTGGCGGGGCTGGCCTACGAGCCGTTGTTCGACGATTTCGCGGAACACCCGGGCGCGTTCCGGGTGCTTTCGGACGGGTTTGTCACCACCGGCGACGGCACGGGAATTGTGCACATGGCGCCGGCCTACGGGGAGGACGATTACCGGGTGTGCCGCGAGGCCGGCATTGAGCTGGTCGATCCGTTGGACACGGACGCGAAGTTCACCGACGCGGTGCCCGCCTTCGCCGGACAGTTCTGCAAAGACGCCGACAAGGCCATCGTCCGCGCGTTGAAAGACGCCGGAAAGTTGGTGCACCAATCCACGATCCAGCACAGTTACCCCTTCTGCGAACGCACCGACACGCCGCTGATTTATCGCGCGATCGAGGCGTGGTACGTGAAGGTGGACGACCTGCGCGACAAGATGCAGGCGCTGAACGACGAGGTGCACTGGACGCCGGAATATGTGGGCAGCAAACGCTTCGGAAACTGGCTGGCGGACGCGAACGATTGGAATATCAGCCGCAACCGGTTCTGGGGCTCCTGCATTCCGGTCTGGGTGTCCGAGGACGGGGAGGACTCCATCTGCGTGGGCTCGATCGAGGAGTTGGAAACCCTCAGCGGCCAGAAGGTGGACGATCTGCACAAGCACGTGCTCGACCGCATTGTGTTTGAGAAAGACGGGAAAACCTATCGCCGCACGCCGGAAGTGCTGGACTGCTGGTTTGAGTCCGGCTCCATGCCGTACGCGCAACATCACTACCCCTTTGAAAACGCCCGGGGATTTGAGCAGAATCGGTTCCCCGCCGATTTCATCGCCGAGGGCCTGGATCAGACTCGCGGCTGGTTCTACACCCTGATGGTGCTCGGGACCATTCTGTTCGAGAAACCCGCGTTCCGCAACGTGGTGGTCAACGGACTGGTGTTGGCGGAGGACGGGCAGAAGATGTCCAAGCGGCTCAAAAACTATCCGGACCCGGTCGAGGTGATCAACAAATACGGCGCCGACGCGATCCGGCTGTACATGATTTATTCCCCCGTGGTCCGGGCCGAAAATCTGGCGTTCTCCGAAGACGGCGTGAAGCAGATCATGCGCGACCTGCTGATCCCCATGTGGAACGCCTACAGCTTCTTCGTGACCTACGCCACCACGGACGGGTGGAGCCCCGCGGCGGAGGATGGGCGTTCCCGCCCGTCCCCCGGAGGCTCTAGCTCCAATCTTCTCGACCGCTGGATTCTCAGTTCCATGGAAAAACTGTCCCAGGACGTGACGGCCGCCATGGACGCGTACGACCTGCAGTCGGCCGTGCGCCCGTTCGTGCGCTTCATCGAGGATCTCACGAACTGGTACATCCGCCGCAGTCGCCGCCGGTTCTGGAAATCGGAGGACGACGACGACAAGCACCAGGCCTACCGCACCCTGTACGACGTGCTGCTGAACCTGTCCAAAATCGGCGCGCCCTTTGTGCCGTTCATCACCGAATCGATTTATCGCAACCTGCGCACCGACGACATGCCCGAGTCGGTGCACCTCTGCGACTTCCCGCAATTCGCCGGGGAGCACCGCGACGAGGCGCTGGACCGTCAGATGGACGTGGTGCAGACGGTGGTGCAGTTGGCGCGCAGTTTGCGGGGCGAGTACGACCTGAAGGTGCGCATGCCGCTCAAGGGCATCCACGTGGCCACCCGCGACATGAGCCTCAAGCAGAACATCGACGAGCTGAAGCATCTGGTGATGGAGGAACTCAACGTCAAGGACGTGTGGTTCGGGGAGGAGGAAACCGCCCTGGCGACCTACGCCGCCAAACCCAACTTCAAGGTGCTTGGGCCCAAACTCGGACCCAAGATCAAACTCTGCGCCGCGCAGGTCGCCCAACTCGGCACCGAACAGATCGCCTCCGTCTTGCAGGGCGACACGCTCACGGTGGAACTTGAGGAAGGCGCCGCCTTTGAAATGACCGCCGACGACCTGCTGGTCACCCGTCATCCGCGCGAGGGACTGGCGGTGGCCAGCGAGGGGCAAATCGTGGTGGCTCTGGAAACGGAACTGACGCCCGAGCTGGAACGCGAGGGTCTGGCGCGCGAATTCGTCAGCAAAGTCCAGAACCTCCGCAAACAGGCCGGCCTCGACGTGTCCGATCGCATTCAGGTCCGGTTCCGAGGGTCGGAAGTGGTGCGTGACGCGGTTTCCGAACATCGGAACTTTATCATGGGCGAAGTGCTGGCCCTCCGGCTCGACGCGGTGGAGGAGGTGCCCGGCGATCCGCTGGATCTTAACGGCGAGAGCGCCGTGGTGGTATTGGAGAAGGCGGAGTAACGCGCGTTGCGCGTCCGGAGTCATCCGTCCTCGCTCCGCCGAGCTACGCCGGACCGAGAGTGGTCATTTGAGGTCCCTTGGCGCGCGGAGGCGTGCCTCCGCGGGCCGAAAGTTGGTTTCACCGGCCCATCAGATCCAGGGCGAGGCCGCGGGAGGACGGGGAAAGGTCGAGATGCCAGGCCGTGAAGCGGTCGAGGTGGGCGGCGAGTTCGCGGACCTGGCCGGGGAGGATGCGCAGGCGGAGAGTTCCCGCGGGGTCGGGAAGGGTGGAGAGGCGCTGAAGGAGGGCGCGGCATCCGCCGGAGAGGGGATACACCTGGGGAGAGTCGGAAGGGCCGGGTTTGCGGACCCGACCGGCCTCCACGTCGAACACGGTGGGACCATCGGATTCACCGGAAAGGACGGGCGCGAGGCCGAGGTCGCGCAGGAGGTGCAGTTCGAACCAGAACAGGAGTGCGGGCACCGGGCCTTCGTCGGCCAGGAGGTCGAGGGTGCGTTCCGCGAGGTCGTAGACGCCCGGCGCGGCGGCCATCGGGGGGGAGACCCGGTACAGAAGGTCGCTCACGAAGGAGGCGGCGGCGCAGGCCCTCCAGTCGCGACGGAAGGCGGCGCGGGGGCTTAGAGGTGCGCATTCCCGCAGAATATGCAGGTCTTCGCGGGCGCGGCCATAGAAAAGCACCTCGCAGGTGTAGAACAGATCGTATTGTCCCAGGGTCCAGCTTTTGGGTCGCTGGGAGCCTTTAACGAGGGTGGAGAGGCGTCCGTGCTCCCGGGTGAACCAGACGACAACCCGTGAGGTGTCGGTGACGGGAAACCAGCGCAGGACCAGCCCGCGGTCGCGCAGGATGGGGTCGGCCGCGAGGCTCACACGGGGTCGTCCGGTTCCGGGAAGTTGAGGTGGGCGGAGGGTTCGGGCGGCGCGCTGTCTTTCCGGGTTTTGAGCATGTGCTCGAGTTTTTCCAGCAGGGAGGGCACGCGGGTTTGCGGGTCGGGGGTGTCGGGCGCGGAAGCTCCGGCGGACACGATCAGCCGCATGGCCTCGGCGGTGGTCATGTCCAGAGGCGTGACGTCTTTCCGAGGCAGCACCAGCATATAGCCGGAGGTGGGGTTTGGCGTGGTGGGCAGGAAGACGAAAACGTGGGCCTCGTCTGGATGGTCGGTCTTTTTTCGTAAACTTTCCGGAACGGAGGCGCTGACGAAGGCGACGGAATAGGAGTCGGGGTGCGGGTAACGGATCAGCACCACTTCGCGGAACATCGTTTCTTTCTGGGAGAGAATGGATTCGCTGACGGTGCGCACGAACATGTACACCTTGTTGATCAGTGGGGTGCGCTCCATCATTTTGTCCAGCAGACCGTAGGCGCGTCGGCCGAGAAAATTCCGGAAGACGAGGCCGGTGACGAACAGAAGGGTCAGCACCACGAAGAGGCTGACCAGCGCTTGCACCAGGGTGAGCTCGCTTCCGGGGAGCCGGGCGGAAATGGGGGTGGACAGCCAGCGGGTGAACTTCGAGGAGGAGAGAAGGTTCACCAGCATCAGGATCACCCAGAGGGTGACCGCGACGGGCGCGATGAGGATGCCGCCGATGAGGATATGGGTCCGGATGGAGCGGAGCAGCTGCTTCATCGGGTCCCGGCGTTACTGGGTGATGGTGGAACTGAAGCGGTTGAAGTTCGACATGGCTTTCCGTCCACTATCGAGGCTGGCTTTCATGTAGAACTGCAGGAGCCGTCCCCGCCATCTCAGGTGTTCGGGGGCGCCTTCCTCCACGGGGGTCGGGGCGGGGACGCGGCCCATGATCACGGGGTAGTCCTCCCAGTTGGAGAGAAGGCCGTTCATGTCCCGGAAGGTGCCCGCCTCCGAACCATTCCGGAATACAACGGCCTCTCCGCTCCGATAGGTGAGGATGATGTGCTGGGGGAGGTTGGCCTCGATACGTCCGAGGTCCACGCGGTGCAGACCGCCGTGCGGTCCTTCCTCGGTGGTGCGCAGATACAGGTACAGGTTTTCCTCTTCCTGGGTCACGGCGAGGTTGGCGTTGCGAAGCGATTCGCCGTAGATGAGCAGAGGCGCCGGGTTGCCACGGGTCTGCCATTGGATGCGTTGCTCGGTGTACACGCCGAATTCGACCGTGAGCATCTGGTTTTTTCCCACCTGGTCGCGCAGGGCGGAGAGCGCATTGGCGGGAATCCGCATTTGACCGTTGTCGAATTCAAAGCCACGCTCGGCGATTTCGACGTTCCCGTCGGTTTCGATCTCGTAGGAGATGGCCGGAACGCGGGGCGTGACGCCGGGGACGGATTCATAGAGGGCGGGCTCGAGGCAGAAGGGATAGGCGTTGGGATCGGTGGAGACCGTGGGGGCGGAAGCCGAGGCCGTGGAGGTGGCGCGGGAGGCCAGGCTGACCTCCCCGAGAGGGGTGCCGGCGAGCGTGGCCTCCAGCCGCAGGCGGGCGTTGCGGATATCGATGGCTTTGTCGATGTTCCCCCGGATCGTGTAGGCGCGCTGGAACGGTTCGAGGGCCTCGAGCAACATGCGGTTGAGGTCGTCGAGTTTCGCCTGGTGTTGCTTGCGTGCCTCGTCCCGGTGTTCGTGCAGGGTGGCGATCATGTCCAGAAGGCGTTCGGGATGGGTTTCCCGGGCCTTGGGGTAGGTTGGATCCTCCAGCAGCGATTCCCGCAGCTCGCGGCTGGCCATCACGCCCTCCAGATCTCCGTCGTCCCGGAATTGTTGCTCCGCCCGGACGAGGGCGAGAATGAATTTATTGAGCAACTCGCGGCTGGCGGTGCGGTAGCGTTCCTCGATGTCCCGCGACCGCTGGGTGTAGGCCTCCCGCAGTTGATGATACCGCGCATCGGTGTCGGGCTCCTGGGCGGAGAGGGGCGGACCCGCGACAAGAGCGAAAAGGAGGACAAAGAGAAGCGGTGCGGGTCGGATCATCGGGTCCGGGGTTCGGAAAGGGGAAAACACGGGGCTCCGAGAGTCGGAAACAGGGGAGCGGTCATTCGTCGGGCCAGGCCTCGGTGACGGCGGAAACGATTTTGCGTCCGAGGTCGCGGGAGGCCTCGGGGAGGCCGCGGCGTTTGCCGGCGGTGAGGTCGCCGGACAGTTCGAAGGTGCTGCGTCCCTCGAGGCGGCCGCTGCGCACGAGGACCTTTCCGGTGTCGCGTCGGACGAGTTCGACGACGGCCTGCAGCACGAGCCGGTATTCGTTGGGGCGGGCCCGGTTGCTGTCGGAGTACGAAAGGGGTTGCAGGTCGTAGTGCACGAGTTCGACGTGGAGGACCGTGTCGGCGTCTTGCTCATCGGAGATCCGCAGGGAGCCGTCCTGCTGGAGTTCGGCGAGGACCGCGCGGGTGACCTCGTCTTTGAGGAGGGGCTCCTCGGTGCGGTTTTGCACCGTGGGCACATGGACGGTTTCAATGTCCGGCGGGAGCATGGTGCCGAGTTGGTAATTCATGCAGCCGCCGGCCCATAGAAGGAGGGCGGCGGAAAACAGAAACGGGAGGAATCGCGTGACACGCATGGGCAGGAAAATCCGGTTAGTTGGCTTTGTCGGTGAGGGCAAGAATACGTTTCCGGGCGGAGGCTGTCCATTCCGAATCCGGGAATTGTTCCAGAAGGGAGCGGTAACTGGCGACGGCGGCCTCGGGGCGGTTCATTTTCTCTTCGTAGAATTGACCTTGCTCGAAGCGGTTTTCGGCGAGGCGGTCGTAGGCCTCCTTCCGGCGTTGGCGCACCTCGTCGACCTTGTCGCTGTCGGGATAGGTGACGAGGAAATGGGTGAGGGCGACGAGGCGGCCCTCCACGGGGCGGATGTCGGTGGGGTTTCGCCTGGCTTTGGCGGCGTAGGCCTCGGCCCGCCGCAGGGCGGCGGTTTCGGCCAGCGGGCTGCGGGGATAGCGCTGCTCCAGCAGGCCGAACTCCTGGATGGCGGCGTCGTATTGCTTTTCCCGCATATAGATGCGCCCCATGTCGAACAACACGTTCGGGGCCTCCCGCATGTGGGGGGCGTTGGTGAGAAGTTGGCGATACAGGGGGACGGCCTCCAGGGGACGGTGGTAGGAGGAAAGGCCAAAGAAGGCGCTGTATTGTTTCTCTTCCAGCTTGCGGGCGGTTTCCAGTTGCTGACGCAGCACTTCTCCGTACTCGAACAGCCCGGCATAGCTGTCGATGAGTCCCTGATAGGCGTCGAAAGCCTCCTTGTATTCCTCGCGGGCGAAATAGAGGTCTCCCTTGAGGCGCTGGGCGTCCACGGCCCGGGGATGGTCGGGCCAGGTATCCAAGAGGTATCCGGCGTGCCGGATCGCTTTTTTCAGCTTTTCCCGGCCGACCAGGGATTGAACGACCTCCCACTGGGCTTCGGGGCCTTCTTTGGTGGGGCCGCCGAAGAGGGGAAAGTCCCGTTCGCTTTCGATACTTTCCGCGTAGACCTCGTCGTTCTGGGCGAAGAGGCGCGGAGCGCTAAGCGCGGGTACAAAAAGAAGGAAGAGAAAAAGACGTCGCATGGGGCGGAAGAGTATCCGCGCCGCGCCGGGAATCAAGCGGGAAGGGCGTTAATCCTCGTCGTGCGGATCGATATCGGCGGGGCTGTGGAGGTGCTCGGTGGCACCGGGGGTTTTGACGACTTTGTACACGCACCAGATTAGCAGGGAGGTCATGCCTCCCACCGCGATGCTCATGACGATCCAGCCTCCGGTGGTCATTCCGTTTCCTCCGTTTCCGTGGGTTCCGCCGCCCAACGTTGGTTGGCGCGGGCGATGACGAATGAAAAGAAAATCATGACGGCGATGATAAAGCCAAGGGAGAGGAGTTCCACGGGGAGTCCCTCGCCCGGTTTCACGGCGAGTGCTTCAATGCGGCCCCCAAGCTCTTTGCGGCACCAGAGGATGAAGATGCCGATGAGAAAGGTCGGGGACACGTAGCGGATCATAAACATGATCCAATGTGGAACGCGGATTTCGGCGCCGGAGGTGAGTTCGCGATAGCCCTTGTCCCGTCCGATGACCCATCCGAAAATCAGGGTTTGGAAGGTGGCGAAGATAAAGATAAAAAAGTTCGCCATCCAGAAGTCGACGGTGTCGAGGGCGGTGAGCCCTTTGCTGTACCAGGCGATAAACCCGGTTCCGATGAAGGTGATGAGGCCGAGGGTGGCCACGGATTTTTTTCGGTTGAGGCCCAGGCCCTCCTCCAGCAGCGCGATGGAGGGCTGCAACATGGAGAGGGAGCTGGTGATGGCGGCGAGGAAAAGAAGGAAGAAGAAGAGAAAGCCGAAGAAGGCGCCCGCCGGCATCTGGTTGAAGACGTTCGGCAGGGTCATGAACCCGAGGCTGAAGGTGCCGATGTTGTCGGGATTGCTGAGAAAGGCGGGGCCGAGGAAAATGAAGGCGGCGGGAATGGCGATCATGCCGCCCAGAATCACTTCGCAAAACCCGTTGCCCGCGGCGGAGGTGAGGGAGGAGAGGCACACGTCGTCGTCCCGTTTGAGGTAACTGGCATAGGTGAGAATGAGGCCGAACCCGAGCGAGAGGCTGAAGAAGATCTGGCCGGTGGCGGCGACCCAGACTTTGGGTTGTGCGAGGGTTTCCCAGATGGAGCTGTTTCCTTTGATCGGATTCCAGAGAAAGCCGAGGCCGTTGAGCAGGCTTTGATCCGGATGGGCGGGGTTGGGAGGCAGGGTGAGCACCCGGAAGAGCACGATGAAGGCGCAGAGCACCAGGAGGGGCATGGCGAAGGCGCAGAATTTTTCGATGCCCTGGCTGAGCCCGCGGTAAATCAGGGTGAAATTGATAAAGAAACAGACCACGATCATGCCGAGCATGGTGGTTTGTCCGCCGGTGAACATCGCGCCGTGCTCGCCCATGCCCAGGGAGGTGACCACATATCCCGATACCTGTTCGACATTGCCGCCGAGTTCGGGAATCGCGCCGTTGAGAAAACTCCAGGCGAAGTAGAGGCAGAGGGCTTCGAGAATGACGTAATAGGTGTAGATGAGAACCGGCATCACGGTGCCGAGCATGCCGAAATAGGCCCCGTGGCGTCCGCCGAGCACGTGGCCGAAGATCCCGGGGGCGGAGTTGTAGCCCTGTTTGCCTCCGTAGCGTCCGAGGGCCCATTCGGACCAGGCGAGGGGGATGCCGACGATGAGAAAGGCGACGAGGTAGGGAATCATGAACAGCCCGCCGCCGTTTTGGGCGGCCTGGCCGGGGAAGCGGAGGAAATTTCCGAGTCCGACCGCGCTGCCCATGACCGCGAGGATCACGCCGAAGCGGCTGTTCCAGGATTCTTTCGGGGGTTGGTCCATGCTGAACGTGTCCGGTTGTCGGTTTCGGTTTCGCGTTGACGGGGTACGAGGTATACAGAATTGCTTTTCGCCTTCAATCCTTAAACCGGGCGAGGCGGCGCGGCGGGTGCGTGCCCAAATCGTCCCAACGCCCCACATCCCCCGCGGACCTTTTCCGGGGCGCCCCTTTTTGGGATCTCTTCCTCCAGACGATCTTGATCTCCGGGCAAGCCCGAAGATCGCCAGTCACGGAGAGCTCATCTGGGTGGGACCTTTGTGGACAAACTTCAGTCCTTCGGGGAGGACGTGTTGCGGGGGATGAGGAGGGTGAGGGCGGCGGCGAGGGTGAGGCCGATGCCGCCCCACTGGAGGGCGCGGCCGGTGAAGGGGCCGTCGAAGAAGAGTTCGACCCGGTGGGCGCCTTGAGGAAGGATCGCGCCCGCGAACAGGCCGTCGACGGGCAACAGGGGCCGGGCGGGACCGTCGTCGACGCGGATGCGCAGGTCGGGGTCGTAGCGGTCGGCCAAACGTAGCAGGGCGTGTGGGGTCTCGACTTCCACGTTCAGCAGAACGCCGCGTTGCGAGGCAAGGGCTCCGCTGATTTTTCCCGGGGAGCCTTGATACGCGCCGGATTCCACCTCGGTATGGACCCGTACGGTTTGGAAAGGGCGTTCGCCCCGTGCGACGGCGTCGAAAAATTCTTCCGGGGGCGCCTGTTCCCAGCGGGAAAGGAGTTGGAAGCGGTCGGAGGGGAGAAGGAGTTCCAGCACGACGTGGGCGCCGCTTTTTCCAGGGGTGCGGTCGGCGATGCGCAATCCGCCCGCGGGATGCGGGACCACGTCGTAGGCGTAGACTTCCCGAAACACGCCATTCGCGGCGGGATTTTGTTGAATCGATTTCCAGACGCGGCGGGACGCCAGCACGTGGGTGACGCCGAATTCGCGCCAGTTTCGTACGCGGTCGGTTCCGACGGCGTCGAAGTAGCGCCGGTAGTCGGTGTGGAGTCTGGGGGCGGCGGTGACGTCGGAGAAGGGGATGCCGTGGGCGGGAAACAGGTGGGTCAGATAGAGGTTGTAAAGCCCGGTGTTTTCGAGCACGGCGACGCGGTTGGGCCCCAGATGTTCTTTGAGAAACCCGGCGACCCGGTTTTCCTTGAAAAACCGGGTGTGGAGCGTGTCGATGTAGGTCTGGCCGAGCCGCCAGCCGTCGAAGGCGACGAGGGCGACAAGCAGGACGACGGCGGTTTGGCGCACGCGGGGACGCATCGAGGCGAAACATACGGCCGCGCCGCCCATGGCGAAGAGGGAAAGATGCAACCACGCGATCTGGCGTTGATGCAGAATGCCCTCGGCCTGTCCGACCCAGGGGGTGTCGGTGAACCGCTGGAGTTGCTGCGCGTCGTCGGGATTGACGGTCAGGCTGGCGATGCAGGCGGCCGCGGAAACGGCGATCAACAGGGTGCCGGCCGCCTTCCGTCCGCCACGGTCGAGGTGGTCCCGCCACAGCCATTCCGTTCCAATGGCGGCCAGAACTCCCGCGGCCAGTTGGAACACTTGCAGGAATTTGTTGGGGTTGCGCACGGCGTTGGCCAGCGGGAGTTTGTGGAACAGGCCGTAGAGCGGCCCGAACTTGCCCGCGGCCAACAGGAGGGTGATCGCGGCGGCCAACGCCCAGAACAGGGTTTCTTTTAGACCGGGCGGGGCGTTCTCGTCGTCGAGGAAAAACGCTCCCGCGATTCCCAGAAGACAGAGGGCGATGGGAAGAATTCCGAGATACGTGCTTTCCAGCCGGAGGTTGGCCAGCCCCTTGCCGGTGGCCTTCCACTCGGGCGAGCGGCCGGTGACGCCATGGTAGGGGGCCTTGGGGTGGTGGGTCCACCATCCGAACACGCCGGGAGCGATAAATTCGAGGGCTTCGGCGGGTGGCCAGCTCCACTGGGTGGCGAATTCCCATTTTTCCTCGTCAGACCCCTGCGCAAGCACCTCGGCGCTCCGGACCTGGGTGTCCATGGCGCCCTGATACGTTTCCCAGACGAACAGCAGGGCCGGGATCAGCAGGGGCAGGGCGAGGCGGGCGACGCGTTGTGGCGAGGCGGGCCCACGGGTCCACAGTCCGAACAGGAAATAGGCTCCGAGCAGAAGGCTGAAGAAGAGGGCGAGGTCGGCCTGCTGCATGAACATCATGCCCAGGCATCCGCCCGCCACCAGAGACCAGCGGATGGAGCCGCGGCGCAGAGTCTGCTCCAGCGCATAGAGGCAGGCGGAGGCGAAAAGGAGCACGCCGTATTTCTCCAGATGTCCGGGACGGAGAAGCGTGAGGTTGCTTCCGAGCCAGAAGGCGGTGAGTGCGCCGGCCAGCGCGGCGGGAAGCGAAAGCCCCAGGAGGCGAAGAAACCCGAGGAAAAAGGCGGAGGCGAGGGCGAGGTTGATCCCGTAGATCCAGTCCATGTAGACATCGATCGGGAGCGCGGACAGGACGAGGTGGGTCCAGGTGGGCGCCCGGTAGTCGGCGCGGCCGAGCAGGGGGTAGCCCCGCCAGAAGCCTTCGGTGAACGCTTCGGGCAGTTCGTTCTTGAAGGAGGCCATGAGGCCGTAGTTGTAATCGTCCGCCCGTAGCACTTCGTCGGCGGGCCAGACTTGGATGAACATCACCGCCGTGTACAGAATGAGTAACAGAGCCGGGAACAGATAGGATCGATCGGAGGAACCACGCATGGGTGCGGGGGTTAGCATTTGACTTGCGGATGACAATGATATTTGAATCGGGAATGCGTGTGGATTTTTTTGTGATCGGAGCGCCCAAATGCGGGACCACGTCCTTCTGCGACGCCCTGGCGCGCCATCCGGAGATCTGTTTTTCCCGCCCGAAGGAACCCCATTTCTTTTACCGCACGCCGTTGTGCCCGGCTCCGGAGACGAACGAGGCGTATTCCCGGGAGTGTTTCCCCCATTTCGACCCGAACACCCACCGGGCGTGCGGGGAGGGAACGCCGCGGATTCTGGAATCGGCGGAGGCGCTGGACCGGGTTCTGGAGACCTTCCCCGACGCCCGTTTTCTTGTGCTGGTCCGGGACCCTCTCGAGATGTTTTTCTCCTGGCACGGGGAAATGCTTCGGTCGTTTCAGGAGGATGTGAGGGATCCGGTCAAGGCCTGGAGGCTCTGTGGGGCGCGGAGGGAGGGACGGAGGGTGCCAGCGAGCTGCAGAGACCCGCGCAATCTGGCGTATGACCGGGTCTGCGCGCTTGGCAGCCATCTGGACCGCGTGATGGAACGGTTGGATCGGTCGCGTGTCCTTGTGGTGGAAACGGAACGGGTGCGGACGGCTCCCGGCGATGTGCTGGCCGGAACCTGGCGGTTTCTGGGGGTGTCGGCGGTGGGACCGTCGGAGATTTCCGCTTTGAACACGGCACGGGCCTTGCCGTCGGAAACGGCGCTGACGTGGGCGAGACGCCTCTATGGATGGAAATGCCGGATGCTGGGGGATCGTCCGCTGCCGTTTGGGTTGAACGATCGGGCCCGGGCGTTGTTGTTCCGCCGGGAAACGGATCGGGGGCCCTCGGCGATCCCGCCGGTGGAGATGGAGGCGTTTTTCGAGGGGGAACGGGAGCGGCTTCGGTCTTGTCTCAGCCGGAACGGATGAGGGCGCGGGCGATGCGGTGGGCGCGCTCCCGGGCGTGGAGTCGTCCGGCGGATCCGTAGACGCGGCGATTGTAGCGCTCGTCGTGGACCGAATCGGGCGAAGGGGTCTCGGGTCCGCGGTAGGGAGGTTCGATGGATCGGAGACCGGGTTGACACAGTCCGGCGAGCGGGTTGAGGGTGTGGGTGGCGCGGAGGCCGAAGCCGATGTTGCGCACCAGGTTGCGGGCGGGCACGACGGAGAGACCGTTTTCGAGCGCGAGGGTGTACATCCAGCCGAAATCCCAGGCGTCGAGTTCACCGGCGGCGATCTCGTCGAGCTTGGCGGAGAGTACCCGGGTCGCCTCGAAGGGCAGCGTGGACCGTTCTAGATCCGGTTTGCGCGCGGGCCAGTCGGTTAGGGCCGTGTCGTATTTTCGCCAGGCCCGCCGCCAGGTGGCCCAGCCCCAAATCTGGGAGAAGCGGGAAAAGAAGTAGTCGCGTTCGTCCTTGGGCCGATGTTTGAGGCGGTTGCTGCCGGAGATCATCATGATGGAGGGGTCGTCGCGGTACCGGGCGAGCAGTTCCGCGCAGAAGGGGAAAAAGGAGGGCGAGGGAAGGCAGTCGTCTTCGAGGAGGATGGCGGCCTCTTCCTGTTCGAAGAGTGCGGAGATGCCCGAAGTCGGGCGGTGTCGGCAGCCGAGGTGGGTGTCGGCATAAAGCTTGTGGATCTCGCAGGGCCAGGTGACGGCCTCTTCCGCGGCCCGACGGGCGGCCTGGCAACGGCGGGCGGCGGGTCCCCCGGTTTCGGGCGGCGCGTCGGCGATCAGGTACAGCCGGTCGGGCCGATACGCCGATACGGCCCGCAGGACGCGTCGGATGGTGTGTGGCCGGTCGTACAGAATGACCCCCACGGGCGCGGTCGATGCGGCGGAGGAACCCATGCGCGTGTCAGGCCGATGCGGAGGGGGGGAAAGAAGGCGGAAGAGGCATGCCTTATTTTGTAGTGCCCGCGTTGGGTTTTTCCAGATGCTTTTTGAGGAAATGGATTCCGCGCCGGATGGAGGGTCCGTCGAAGAAATGGGTGGCGAGGTGGCCGAGGGGGAAGCGGATATCGAGTTCGACCTCGACGCCGGCCCGCTGTAGTTCGTCCCGCATCATCTTCGCGTTCTTCAATTGGACCAAGGCGTCGAACCGGCCGTGGTAGAGGAAGACGGGCGGATGGCCGGCATCGACGTGGACGAGGGGCGAGGCGCGGGTCCAGGCGTCGGGGAATTCCGAGGGAGGTCCGCCGATCAGCTTGTTGATGAAGGGGCTGTCGGGATAGAGGGTGAGTTGGGTGGGCGCGCCGCCGGCCAGAACGGCCTGAACGGGCGGAACGCCCTCGGCGGAAAGTTCCGCGCCGAGAAGGGCGAGATGCCCTCCGGCGGAGTAGCCGACGGTGACAAAGCGCGCGGGGTCGAGATGGTGTTCCCCGGCGTGCGCGGCCAGATGGCGCAGGGCGGCGTGGACGTCGTCAAGTTGGGCCGGCCACTGGTGTTCGGGGGCGAGACGGTAGTTGATGTTGTAGGCGGCGATGCCGGAGGCGGCCAAGGCTTTCGCCACGTCGGTCATGTCGGATCGGTCGCGGCGGATCCAGCCGCCGCCGTGCAGCACCACGGCGGCGGGCCAGGGGCCGTCGCCGACGGGCAGGTACAAATCCCCCCGGCGCCGCTCCCCGCCGTCAGGCACGTAGGGGATTTCCGAGAGAAGGGTAAAATCCCGGCCCCGCCGGGGGGAGGCGCAACCGGCCACCCCCAGCAGAGCCAGGACGAGGAGAGTATTGGACACGGGAAACGTCATCCCTCAGGGGACGTTTCGCAGTCCGGATTCCTTACAGCAGGTTGGAATCGACAAACAATTTGGCGATAAACAGCACCGCCAGAATCAGCATGACCGGAGAGACCTTGCGGAACCGTCCGCTGAACACCTGCACCAGCACGTAGGTCAACAGCCCGAAGATAATGCCTTCGGCGATGTTGTAGGTGAGGGGCATCATGATCATGGTGACGAAGGCGGGGAAGGCCTCTTCGATGTGGTTGAAGTCGATCTTCAGCACCGGGGACATCATAAAGAAACCGACCAGCACCAGCGCGGGAGCGGTGGCGGCGGCGGGCACCATGAGGAAGAGGGGCGCGAAGAAGAGCGAGAGGAAGAACAGGCCCGCCACCGACAGGGCGGTGAGCCCGGTGCGTCCACCCTCGGCCACGCCGGAGGCGCTCTCCACGTAGCAGGTGACGGTGCTGGTGCCCAGCATGGCGCCGGCGGTGGTTCCCACGGCGTCGGCCATGAAGGCGGCTTTCGCGTTCGGGATTCGTCCCTGTTCGTCCAGCATGCCGGCCTTGTCGCTCACGCCGACGAGGGTGCCGATGGTGTCGAACATGTCCACGAAGAGGAAGGTGAACAGAATGATCAGCATCTCGAAGGTGAAGACCTCCGAGAAGTCGAACTTCCAGAACACGGGTTCCAGAGAAGGCGGCAGGCTTACGATGGCGCCGCCCGCGGGCACCTGGGTGACACCGAAGGGGATACCGACCAGGGTGACGGCCAGGATGCCGAGTAGCAGCGCGCCCTTGATGCGGAGCGAGAGAAGCACGGCGGTGAGGAGGACGCCCCCCAGCATCAACAACACCGCCGGGGAATGCAGGTCGCCCACGCCGACGAGGACCGCGTCGTTGTTGACGATCACCCCGGCGTTTTGCAGACCGATGAAAGCGATGAACAGGCCGATGCCCGCCGAGATGGCGTGTTTGAGGGGCATGGGGATGGCGTTGACGATCACTTCCCGCACGTTGAACAAGGTGAGGAGAATGAACAGAATGCCCTCCAGGAAGACGGCGGTGAGCGCCATTTGCCAGGAGTGGCCCATGCCCAGCACCACGCTGAAGGCGAAGAAGGCGTTGAGGCCCATGCCGGGGGCGAGGGCGAAGGGCAGTTTGGCGAACAGGGCCATGACCAGGGTGGCCACCACGGCGGAGACGGCGGTGGCGGTGAACACGGCCGAGGCGTCCATGCCGGTGGCCCCCAGAATGGAGGGATTGACCGCCAGGATGTAGGCCATGGTCATGAAGGTGGTCAGACCGGCCAGCAGCTCGGTTTTCACCGAGCTGCCGTGTTTGGTAATGTGGAAGAATCGATCCAGCATGGTCGCGGGTCCTTTAGAACGTGACTTTCACGGCGGCGGTGGGGCAGACTTTCCAGCCTTCCACTCCGGCGAAGTTGTGGCCGAACTCGATCTCGGTGCCGACCGAGAAGGTTTCGTTCAGATTGTACCAGAGCTGGGGTTCGCTCAGGAAGGTGTATTCGGCGTCGCGGTCGCCGTCGAAGTCAAAGTCGTTGTCTTCCTTCCAGAAGTCGGCGAACCCGTTGAAGGTGAAGCTCTTTTCGAGGAAGTGGACGTACCAGACGAGGGTGACCTGGAACGCGTCGTCGTTCTTGTCCCGGATGTTTTTGTACAGGAATTGCAGGTTCACGCCTTTGGAGAAATCCTCGGCGTTCCAGTAGAATTCGGGCCCGACGAGCCAGGCGTCGTTGATGGCGTAGGCGTTGTCTCCCTCGGGGGTGGCGAAGCGGCCCTGGCCCCCGTTGTATTCCAGATGGAGGCCGGTCCAGGGGGCGTCGGGGCAGGTGAAGGAGCGGACGAATTCGAAATAGCTTTCGCTCACGCCGTCGGCGCCCTGGGCGTCGTAGTTGAAGTCGACGAAAAAGAAGGTGCTGCCGGTGGCGTCCGGGCGGAACATTTCAATGGTGGTGGTGACGTAATCCCGGTCTTCGCCGAAGTCGTAGTGCAGTTGGAGGTTTTGGGCGGAGGCGGCGCCGGCGAGGCACAGGGCGGGAAGGAGGAGTCGGAGGAGACAACGCATGGGGAGTCCTTGGATGGGGGTTGTGTGGGGGAGGTTAGATGAGAATGTCGTCTTCGTCGGTGACTTCCACCTGGCCGGAACGGCCGGGCAAGACGAGGTTCAGAAAAACGCCGACGACGGAGGCGAGTCCGATGCCGGAAAGGGTGAATTGATGGAGGGACAGCGAGGCGCCGCCGATGCCCGTGGCCAGCACCAGGGAGACGATCACCTGGTTGCGGGTCTGGTTGAGGTCGGTGTGGGAATCGATGAGGATTTTAATGCCCACGCAGGCGATCATGCCGAAGAGCAGCAGCATGATGCCTCCCAGCACGGGTGTCGGAATGGTGCGCAACGCGCCGGAGATTTTTCCGACGAAGGAGAAGGCGATGGCGGTGGCGGCGGAAATGCGCAGCACCCGGGTGTCCGTGACCTTGGTGAGGGAGATCGCGCCGGTGACCTCGGAATAGGTGGTGTTGGGCGGACCGCCGAACATGCCGGCGAGGAACGTGGCGACGCCGTCGCCCATCAGGGTGCGGTGCAGGCCGGGATCCTTGACAAAATCCCGGTGGGCGACTCCGCCGATGGCGTACATGTCGCCCACGTGTTCGATCATGGGCGCGACGGCGACCGGCAGGAGGAAGAGAATGGCTTTGGGGTTCCAGACGGGGTAGGTGAACTCGGGCAGGGCGATCCAGGCGGCGTCACGCATCGCCGAATAATCGATTTCGCCCAGGACCGCCGCCGCGATGTAGCCGCAGACAAGGCCCACGAGGATAGGGATGAGGCGCAGCATGCCCTTGGCGAAGACCACGGTGATGATCGCCGCGGCCAGCACGACGATGGCCAGGGTCCAGTTTCCCTTCGCCATGTCGACGGCCACGGAGGAGAGGGAGAGGCCGATCACCATGATGACCGGTCCGACGACCACGGAGGGAAAGAGGCGCACGATCGTGGCGGGGCCGCGCCATTTGATGAGGGCGGAGGAGACGGCGTAGACCAGGCCCACGGCCATGAGGCCGCCGAGCGTGCCGGGGAGTCCGTACATTTCGGTGGAGGCGATGATGGGGGCGATGAAGGCGAAACTGCTGCCGAGAAACACCGGCACTTTGCCCCCGGTGATCCAATGAAAGATCAGAGTGCCGACACCCGCTGTGCAGAGGGCCACGGAGGGGTCGATGCCGACGAGCAGGGGCACCAGCACGGTGGCTCCAAAGGCGACGAAGAGAAATTGGACCCCGAGAAGGAGGCGTTTGGCGGGATTTTCAATGGTCTGCATCGGCGGAATCCGGTGTTCGAGGCTTGAGGTTTCCGCCGCTTAACACAGTTCTAACCGAGTTGACCAGCCAAAAAGGCTAAATAAGATACGTTGTATCCGAAATTAAGGTGGATTCATACCCGATCGGACTGTGAAGATGTATCCCATGCCTTTGATGTTGGCTCGCACGGAGGGCACGGAGGCACGAAGTTTCGTTTGTCGGGCGCATTCGGCTTTGCCGCCGTTGCGTGCCTGGCGCGAGGTCTTCCGGAGAACCCGGAGAAAGGTTATTCGGCCATGATTTCTTTTTCTTTCTCGGCCAGGGCGTCGTCGATTTTTTTGACGTGTTTGTCGGTGAGTTCCTGGATTTCGTCCAGCGTCACCTTGCGGTCGTCCTCCGTGATGTCGCCCGCTTTTTCCATGGCCTTGACCTGGTCGTTGGCCTCGCGCCGCACGTTGCGGATGGCGACGCGCTGTTCCTCGGCGTTGCGGGAGGCGATTTTGACCATCTCCTTGCGCCGCTCCTCACTGAGTTCGGGCACGGGGATGCGGATGATGCGTCCGTCGTTCATGGGGGTGACGCCGATGTTGGCGGCGAGGATGGCCTTGTTGATTTCCGGCAGCACGGAGGGATCGAAAGGGGTGATCACCAGCATGCGGGGCTCGGGGATGGAGATATTGCCGAGTTGTTGCAGGCGGGTGGGGGAGCCGTAGTAGTCCACCTGGATTTTGTCCACCATGGCGGGGCTGGCCTTGCCGGTGTTGAGGCCATTGAATTCCTCTTTCAGGAACTCCAGCGCCTTGCCCATCTTGTCCTCGGCTTCGAGCGTGATCATGTTCAAGTCGTCCATGGGGGTTCTCCTGATCGGTTATTCCTGAATGCGGGTGCCGACGTTTTCCCCGTCGACGACCCGTTTGAGTTCATCGGGTTTGAAAAAGTTGAAGACCACGATGGGGATATGGTTTTCGTGACACAAGGAAAAAGCGGCCGTATCCATGACTTTGAGCTGGCGGGAGATGGCCTCCTGGTAGGTGAGGGTCTCGAAGCGGACGGCGTCGGGATACTCGACGGGATCCTTGTCGTAGATGCCGTCGACCTTGGTGCCTTTCATGACGCAATCGGCGTCGATTTCGGAGGCGCGGAGGGCGGCGGCGCTGTCGGTGGTGAAAAAGGGGTTGCCGGTGCCGGCCGCGAAAATCACGACCCGACCCTTTTGCAGGTGGCGGATGGCGCGGCGGACGATGAAGGGTTCGGCGACGCGGGGCATGGTGATGGCGGACATGACGCGGGTTTCCACGCCCATCTGTTCCAGGGTGGCCTGAAGGGCGAGAGAATTGATGCAGGTGGCGAGCATGCCCATGTAGTCGCCCTGGGAGCGGCTGATGCCGTGTTTTTCGCCGGCGAGGCCGCGGTAGATGTTGCCGCCGCCGACCACCAGGGCCACTTCGACCCCCGCGTCACGCACGGCCTTGATTTGCACGGCCACGTCGTGAATGACGTCGGCGTCCAGATTTTGTTTGGTTTCGGGATTTCGGAGGGTTTCGCCGCTCAGTTTGAGCAGGATGCGTTTGTAACAGGGGGAGGATGGGCTCATGATGCCGTTCTCCATAGCGCCTCGGCCGGGAGGACGGCAAATCAAAACGCTCACAAACCCCGGCGGGTGGTTGGGAGGTTTTCGCGCAAAGCCGCCACGTCGCAAAGGGCGTTGACCGTGTGGAGTTGCATCCCGCGGAGGCGCGGGGACGCGGAGAGTTGAAGAAAGGGGCCTCGTGAGGTCTCTGACTTTCCAAGCTGCTGCGGCAGGCGCAGAAGGAACTCAACGCCGAAGCTGGCCGCCGCCATACCTTCTCTGACTTTCCGAGCTCTGCGGCGGAGAAGAACCTGTTCTGGAAAGCGGCGTTGACCCCGCCATACCTTCTCTGACTTTCCGAGCTCTGCGGCGTGTCCGAGGTATCGGCTGTAATGTTCGCTCGTGGCCGCCATACCTTCTCTGACTTTCCGAGCTCTGCGGCGGTACGACGCATAAACGCTCTTTGTCGCCCCGTCGGCCGCCATACCTTCTCTGACTTTCCGAGCTCTGCGGCGGGGACGAGGTGCGTCCATTCCTTCCCAGGAAGCGCCGCCATACCTTCTCTGACTTTCCGAGCTCTGCGGCATCGACTGCATCGACTCGACGCCCATGTCCATCTCCGCCATACCTTCTCTGACTTTCCGAGCTCTGCGGCAGTCCGCCACTTCTCGGTTCATATGCCCGAAGGTCCGCCATACCTTCTCTGACTTTCCGAGCTCTGCGGCAACGCCTCAAACAACGCCCTCACCGCCGCCCGAACCGCCATACCTTCTCTGACTTTCCGAGCTCTGCGGCCACTCCCCTACCTGACGGATAATCGACTTCGCGTCCCGCCATACCTTCTCTGACTTTCCGAGCTCTGCGGCATTCTGGAGGCGCTCTTCCCGGCGAATAAAACCCCCCGCCATACCTTCTCTGACTTTCCGAGCTCTGCGGCTGAAAACGGAGGCTTCCAAGGTGAGGAACGTACCCCGCCATACCTTCTCTGACTTTCCGAGCTCTGCGGCGATGGAGCTGTTTCCGTATTTCGCGCACCAATGCTCCGCCATACCTTCTCTGACTTTCCGAGCTCTGCGGCATTTTCTACCCTTCAATATGGCGGAGACGGAGAGCCGCCATACCTTCTCTGACTTTCCGAGCTCTGCGGCCACATGAAGTTCCGCGTGCCCCGGCTGACCTACATCCGCCATACCTTCTCTGACTTTCCGAGCTCTGCGGCAAGATACAAACGCAGATGTTTAACACCTGTACAATCCGCCATACCTTCTCTGACTTTCCGAGCTCTGCGGCTTGTAATCCACCGGGAAGCGTCCGGTCTTCCCCCGCCGCCATACCTTCTCTGACTTTCCGAGCTCTGCGGCAAATTATCAACCACTTCATCAACTGCCGTGTATCGCCGCCATACCTTCTCTGACTTTCCGAGCTCTGCGGCACGGGTCGGTCCGGCGCGTTTTCCCAGGGCACGTCCCGCCATACCTTCTCTGACTTTCCGAGCTCTGCGGCAAGCTCCAGACCGGCAAGATGAAAGCCAACGGCGACCGCCATACCTTCTCTGACTTTCCGAGCTCTGCGGCCTCTGCGCACCCTATTGTTTTGGTCCGGTCTTCGGCCGCCATACCTTCTCTGACTTTCCGAGCTCTGCGGCGCGAGTACAAGTAAGGATCCCCGGACCCCCCGATCTCCGCCATACCTTCTCTGACTTTCCGAGCTCTGCGGCGCGGTCGAGACGGAGGAGTGGTCATGATAGCTTCGCCGCCATACCTTCTCTGACTTTCCGAGCTCTGCGGCGTCCGAACGTGAGTGGTGATCGTGACCATGGTTTCCGCCATACCTTCTCTGACTTTCCGAGCTCTGCGGCCGCTAAAGACGGTAACGATTTAGGCTGGCTGATCGGCCGCCATACCTTCTCTGACTTTCCGAGCTCTGCGGCCGGTTCGATACCGCTCAATCGTTCTTGATCAAGTCCGCCATACCTTCTCTGACTTTCCGAGCTCTGCGGCTGCGGGGGTTCCAACGTACTCTTTCGCAACCGTTTCAAAGCATGAATGCGAGAGTGGCGTCGATTTATTCGATCCCCAGGGAGATATTTCTCCTGACGGAGGAGGTAACCCGTTGTCAGTCAACAGCCGCGAGCGTGACCCCGGCCGCAACGGGGCACCGCAGCTCTCGCAAAGTCATAGAACGTAAATTTCCAAAGGCGGAGGAAATTGCATTGCCGCTGATAGCGACTTCATTATTTTCCATCAGAGGCCTTGTTTCTTCAAGGCTTAAATGACGGTAACCCGCGGCTGTTGGCTGTAGGAAACCCCCATGGCCTCGATTTTCACGCCTTGGGCGCTGCCCTCCACGCCCAGGCGGATGAACAAGACCTGATCCTCGTCGTGATTCAACGCGGCGTGGAGTTTCTGCTCCAATTGTTTTTTGCGGAGGACATCGAGGGCGCATTCGAAGACCGAGTATTGAATGCGATACCCGAAGCCCTCGCAGGTTTTGGCGACCGTCCGCAATCGTTTGGGATCGCAGATGTCGTAGGAAACCAGGTATCGAACACGCTCGGCCATGAGTCCATCAACGCGTTGTGAATCCGGTGTAGGTTTTGGTCTCCCCGCGCATGTACCTCCAGAGTTGTCGGCATTGGACTTCGAGCATGCGTCGGTAGCTCATGCGGTATTTGAATTGGGGATGGGTGACCTCCTGATTCATTCTTCGATACCAGGCGGGCCAGAACTGGCGGTGGCCACTGCTTTTCAGGTTCACGCCGTGTCCGGTGAGCACAAAATCGTTTTCCGTGATTTCCCGTCGGTTGATCAGTGAAATGACCACGCTGTCCGCAATGAGCGGGCGAAACTCCTCCATCAGATCCAAAGCGAGCGCGGGGCGTCCGTATCGGGGCGCGTGGAAAAAACCGAGGAATGGATCCAGTCCGACCATATGCAAGAGGCCGGTAATTTCTTTGCAGAGGATGCTGTAGGCGAGGGACAACAAGGCGTTGACGGGATCTTTGGGAGGGCGGCGGTTGCGACCATTGAAATCGAATTGTCCTCCCGCCTCGGTTTTGAGCATACTGGCGAACGCTTTGAAATAGAGCTGCGCCGCCGCGCCCTCCACCCCACGGATATCCTCGAGGTTTTTGCAGAGGCGGGTTTGATCCCGCAAACGGGCCAACTGTTTGATATCGGACTCCTCCGCGCCGCCGTTCCGCATCAGCATCACCCGCTGGTTATGGATTTTGCAGCGAATGGTTTCCGCGGCGAGAAGCTTGCGGCTTTCCGGCAGGTCGTACATCCGGTATTGTCCGCGACGGGCGTCGACTCCGCTGGTCGGCAGACCCTGAAGGTTCCCGAGATATTTTCCGGCGGGACTGAACCATCCCACCGGGATTTGGTTCTCCAAGAGGGCATGGATGGTTTGCGCGGAAACCTGGACGGGGCCCAGCAAACTGAGGGCGCTTAATTGGGCGAGCGGAATTTCCGTGAGTACTTCCTTCGCTTTTGACACCCGGACGCGTTGACCCCGTATGCCGACCCGGGTTTTGGGGTCCTGCACCACGAGATATTCCCCCTCGGATTTCGGGGGACGGGGAGGGGACAATTCCCGATCCGGTGTGTCCCCCTCGGCCCAGGTTTTCGATTCTCCAGGCAGACAAATGGAATAGGCGGAACAATGAAGACAACGGTGATCGTTCACCAAGGGAGGAGGGCATTTTCCGCTTTCGGCGATCGCCCGGGCGGTGTCGAGAACGCGTAGACATTCTTCATAGAGGGCGTCGTCCAATTGGACCGGAATCCGCTTGCGGATCTCGGCGTAGTAAATCGACGCTTTGGCGACCGGTATTCCGGCCTCCCGCAGCAACAAGGCGTAGGCGGCGATTTGAAAGGTGTCGTTTTCTTTCGGAGCCCAGGCTCCCGTTTGATCTCGAGCGGGAGATCCTTTTTTGTAGTCGATGAGTTCCCGCCCTTCGCCCATGTCCTCCAAAACGTCAATTTTCCCGGTTAGTCCCAGATGATCGCTGGACAGATGGAGGGAGCGCACGGACGAGCGCTCGGCGAGGTCCATTTCGTCCGTGAAGTGGCTCGGTTTGTCGACATTGCGATGCGTGGTGGAGCCCTCAACCGTATCTTCGTTTTCAACGAACAGGTTTTCCACCCATTGATAGTAGAAAAGACGCGGACAATACAAAAAATTGTGCAACCTCCTGACGGGCATCAGGGGAGAGGGTTCCGCGGCTGGGTCGGGTGGGGTCATGGCATGCGGACGTGTTACATGGGAAAATGCTCGTCCATGAAATCACCCGCCGAGAAGGGGTGGTTGGAGGGTGTCATGGGAAACGAAATTCCCCGCTTTTCGAGTGCCCGTTTGTTGGCCTGAATAAACATGTCGTCTTTGTAGTGGGAAAGGAGGTTTCTCATGGCGTCACGGGACATAAAGTCGAAGGAGCCGATGGGCGTGTGGACCGTGCCCGCCGGTGTCCCCAGCAGATTCGCCCGGTCGATACGCGCCTGCGGCGCATGGAATTCGTCACCGATTTCGAAGGTCACGTTTTTCCGTTTGGCCAGGGCTTTTTCGAGTTTGCTTCCCTTGCCGGGAGTGACCGGTTTCCCCGCCGGGGTTTCAAATCGCACCGTGTGCCGCAAATGGACCGCCTCCGGAGCGGAGACCATTTTCAACGCGATATTGATCGCGGCGTTGATGTCCGATTGGATGGGAGGAAGCGCGGGTTCGTCGGGCCCGGTCAGAGGAAGAAACAGCTCCCCCATTTGTTGCGGAACCAACAGGGTCATTTTTTCGGGCGGGGTCCCGCTTTCCCGCATGGCGTCGATTCCTGCTTTGATCAATGTCTCCCGGAAGGTCTTTGGCGTTTTCTTTTCTTCGAGCTTTGTCTGGATTCGCTCCATTTCGATTCCGGACATTTCCCGAGCCCTGTATCCGGGGCGGCCCGTGAAGGCATGGAACGTCGACGTGTTGTGGGGAGGCGTTTCCACCACGGGGATGCCGAAGGGTTCCGCCAGTTCACGCAATTTGGCCGAAATCCCACGGTGGGCCCAGGAGGCGAGGCGGCGGTTCGTGCCCCGCCCGCGTTTTTGAGACGTTTTGAAATCCCCCAGCGCCTCCAACACGATGATGTCCACAGGCCTTCTTCCGTGTTTTACTCGATAGACGCCGTGTTCGTCCCCCGTCGCGTTTTTTTCGCCGGGCGCCAGCTCGACTCCCAAGGCCTCCTGTAGAATCAGGTGGGCCGTTTGGTTGACGCGTTGGGTGCGCAGGTTGTCCAGTTTTTCCAGCAGAGGTTGGCAGCACTCGGGAAGGCTTTGGCGGATCTCGTCCCGTCCCGGTCGATGGGGGGCCTGAATATCCCATCCCTCCATGCGATTCAGGGCCTGGAACTGCTTTCGGAGTTCCTGAATTTGTTCAATTCGGTTGAAAGAGAGCCCGCGTTGCCCTCGGATTTTTCGGCCTTTTGTGGAAGGCTCCGGCGTTTCCATGAGGATGTGGTGCGTGCTCTCCGGGAACTGGGGGTGGGGTGCCCAGGTCCATCGGCGGCCACGCAGAGGAAGGATCTGATCCGTCAACAGGAGTAGCGCGGAGCGGAAGGTCTCGAGCAGTTCCGTGTATCGGGCAAGGCACAGCTCCGCGGCTTCCTCGTGCCGCTCCTTCAACGGGGAAGGGAGTTCGATTCCGGGAATGGGATACTCCTCCAACCGGGTCGCCACCTTGTCACGGAGCTCGTCGTCCCGCAAATCGGCGGCGGCGAAAAACAGGCGGCCCAGTCGATTTCGAATCCATTTCAGGTACCGCAGTACGAAATCCCAGAGTTCGGGGGCGTATTTAAAATCATTCAAGGGACGGTGGGATTCCGCGATTTCGCGCAGGCCGATTTTTTCCAGGATTTCCACGGCGATCCGATAATCCTCGTCGGAGGTTTTGCGGCCCCGTCGCCCCCCTTTTTCGCGTACGCGGCGTCCCTGTTCCATTTGGTGGGCGTTCTCGCCGGGCAACCGTCCGGTTCCGGCCCGCAACAGCACGGCTTCCCACGTCCGTGTTCCATCATGGCCCACCGTGGCGAGGATATCCCGGGACGTGCCATCCTTCTTTTGAGGGAACTTCCCGTCGCACCGAATTTCGATCAGGGCATGGCATTCCGCGGTCCGTTGGCCGAGGTCCACTCCGAGCACTTGAAATCCGGAGGCTTGTATCGCCGGGTTTTCGTACCAAGGGTCGGAGGGAAGCCCCTGCATGTCGGGCCAGTAGAGGCCGCCGCCGGCGGAGGGATAGGGGACGCCGCGGTCGTATTGGCCGTTGAATTGCTTGGCCCATTTCCGGGTATGGCCCAGGTGTTCCTTGAGAGGGGAGGTGTCCAGTTCCACGGGGAAATCGACGTAGGCCCGCACACGCTTGTCCGAGCTGTTTTCCCCGTCGGTTTTGATGTTGAGCACGATCGCGCTGTTCGTGATGTCCGCCTCGGGAGGCTCGGGCAGTGAGAGCGCTTTGACCATGGGCTGCAACCAATGCCCCTTTTCGTTTCCATTCCCACACACGGCGTCACGATAAAGGCGGGGGGCCGAATAGCGGACGCGAATGCTCGATTTCGTATACACGCCCTCGTCGTTCCTCTCGACGATCGGAAGCTTGAGCCGCTCTCCGGGTTGTTCATGCAAGGTTTGATTCTTGGTGACGACGTCGGAAAACCGGAAGTACCGCGAAGATTCCTCGGGGTGTGCCGGGCGGAAATGGATGGCTTCGGAATAGCGCTCCTCCTCCGCCTGAAGTTCGAGAAAGTCTCGGTAGGCCTCGACGACGTTTTCCGCCCAGCCCTCCTTTTCAATTCGTTTTTTCGTTTCGGCATCGGGATGTTTCCACACCGGCCAGTATTTGGGATCGGAACACAAGCCCCGGAACAAGTTCACGTCCCCGAAGGTGTGGGCGTACTTTGCCTGCATTTCGTTGACGACGGAAATCAGCCGTTTTGAGATGTCCGAGTCCGAATCTCCGTCAGAGGCCCGGCTGAGAACACGGTTCCACTCGGATCGAAGGTCCCGGTAATGCCGCAAGGACCGGTGGTAAATTCCCCGGTCGACGGTTTGGCCTTCCGCGACGACGCCCGAGTCATGCAAAAGCTCTCCCAGAAGCGCCACCCGTGGATCGTTCTCCAGTCGGGGAATATCGTCCTTGTCCTCCTTCGCCAGCGGAATTTCCGGTTCGTTGCCGTTCATTCGGGCGAGTCGGGCCTGAACGTCCCGCAACCGCGCCGCGCGTTCCTCGGTTTTATCTTTGAATTGATTGTAGGTGGTCAGCGCCTCTTTGAAGGCGGCGATGTCGAATTCCTTCCAGGCGATGTCCTTTGCGCTCCGTCCGCCCCAGGCGGGAAGGCTGGTGAACGCGCGGAAGACGTACCCTCGATCTCCCCGGGCCACCTTGACCGGATCGTCTCCGTCCACCAGCAGGGCTTCCTCCTCCTCGGAAAGTCCGACCTTTTTTGGTTTTCCTTTGGGTGGAGGATAGGTGGAGCGGAGCAATTCGAGGCCTCGGCCGTTTTTCCAAAAATGTTCGGTAATCAAATAAGCGTGGAACCGGAGTTTCAGCGCGTCTTTGTTGACGCTTCCCCCGGCGTAGGCGGGCAGGGTGAAGGTGTCGGGCAGGGCGTCGATTTCGTCATGGAGCGTGCCCGCTTCCTCCGCGGTGATTTTGTTTTCCCGCAAGAGGGTATCGATCGCGACGCCGAGGAGGTCTTTGGATTCAGCGACTTCCAGTCTGGTTCCCGTGGGGTTGGCGAAGTGGTGGAAGCGGATTTTCTTCAAGGTGGGTTGCGAGGCGGGGTCCTCGGCGTGGAGCCACACTGGCAGCAACACCTTCATTCGTTCCTTTTCCAGACTGTTTTTTTCGCGGGGAAACTTCCCCTTGTATCCGGGCACACAGAGACGGGGCAAATATTCCCGGCCTTTCATTTGGATGCTGGACTCTCCCCCCAGATCTTTCGCCACCGCCATGGCCGCTTTGAGAAGGGTGTCGGGAGAAGCGTGGTCTTTTTCGAGAATTCGTTCGAAGGCCTCTTCGAGCGTGCTGGTGTCGGAAAGAGGCAGAAACTGTCTCAGCGAAGCTCTGAGCCCGTACTCGGGTCGGAAGTGAACCGGATCGGTCTCCCAGGATTCGCCGACCCGTTGCACCAAGTCGCGCAACATCCCGTCCGATGCGGCGCGCCCCAAGGCCGCAAAGGCCACATAGTAGTAGTTCACCGCCGCCTGGTACACCTCGTGATGCCGCCAGAATGGATTGTGTTTCGGATCGGGTGGGGGAGGGTGGCCCCGCTCGTCCTCCTTGGAATCAAGAATGCCGGTAATCCGACCTTGGTAAATACGGTTCATGGGGCAATCCTCCCGACGGGTTACATGCTGGAATGTCGCGACGTATTGGGCATTATGGCGTGAAGGTGGATCTCCAGCAACTCAATTTCCGTCTCAGTTGCCCTGCAGAAAAAAGAAAATCCCATGTCATAACATTGGATCCACTGGGGAGCCGATCCGATCGTTGATTCGAGGTAGCTGGGATGAGTTGTAAGCTGGAGAAGAATATCGTCCCTAGCTCTTGGGCTTAGCCCTGTGCCTTTCCATAGTAATGGGGTTTCTCTTAATGTTTTCATTTTATCAACATAATAATATTTAACATATAAAACCAAGAAAAAAGTAAAATTATTATGTTCCGCCGATGAAATCGCTGACGAAGGCGGTGACAGCGAGGAAGGAAGCAGGTTACTTCTCCTTCATACATGGCGCATTCTTAAGCCATGTCAAGAATCCAAGCAACCCGCGTTTTTCCTTTATCCCTTTGGATCGCCTGTTATGGACGGGGGACCTTTTTCGAATTTTCACCGCAGCAAAGGAAATTTTTTATGAGTCGTCCGATTGAGAGAGCGTTGATCAGTGTGTCCGACAAGACTGGTATCGTGGAGTTCGTCCGCGGGTTGCACGAGTTGGGGGTGGATTTGTTGTCCACGGGCGGGACGGCCCGGGCGATTCGGGACGCGGGGATTCCGGTGCGGGATGTGTCGGAGTTCACGGGGTTTCCGGAGATGTTGGACGGTCGGGTGAAGACGCTGCATCCGAAGGTGCACGCGGGTCTGCTGTACATGCGGGGCGACGCGGCGCATGAAAAGACGATGCAAGAGCACGACCTGGCCCCGATCGATCTGGTGTGCGTGAATCTGTACCCCTTCGAGGCGACGGTGGCGCAGCCGGGGGTGAGTTTCGAGGACGCGATTGAAAACATCGACATCGGTGGCCCGACCATGCTGCGTTCGGCGGCGAAGAACATGAAGGACGTGACGGTGATCACCGATCCGGCGGACTACGAGACGGTGTTGACGGAGATGAAGGCCGCCGGGGGCGGCACCACGCCGGAAACCCGGCTGCGGCTGGGTCAGAAAGTCTTCGCCCGGGTGGCGTCCTACAACGCGGCCATCGCCTCGTATCTGGCCGACAATGTGCCGGTGGACGGTCCGCCGCCGTTTGTGTTGACTTTGAACGACGCGGAGGGGTTGCGGTATGGCGAGAATCCGCATCAGCCGGCGACCCTGTATCGGGAGCCGAAGGGGGAGGAGGCGTGTATCGCCCACGCGGAGGTGTTGCACGGCAAGGCGATGTCCTACAATAATTATCTGGACGGCAATGCCTCGCTGGAGGCGGCCCGCGAACTGGTGGGGCGTCCGGGCGCGGCGATCATCAAACACACCAATCCCTGCGGATTCGCCAACGGGGAGACGCTGCGCGAGGCGCTGGAGGCGGCTTGGGCGGGGGATCCGGTGTCGGCTTTCGGGTCGGTGATCTCGGTGACGGTGCCGATGGATCTGGAGGCGGCGGAGTTCCTGTCCTCCCGGTTCGTGGAGGTGATTATCGCGCCGGACTACACGCCGGAGGCGTTTGAGAAGCTGTCGTCCAAAAAGAATCTTCGGTTGCTGAAACTGCACGCGCCCTTCGAGCCCGCCAAGGACGCGAAGGCGCTGCGCCAGATTGGGGGCGGGGTGCTGGTGCAGAACCGGGACAACAAGGTGATGGAGACCTGGGAGGTGAAAACCAAGGCGGATTTCCCGGGGAACATGTCCGATCTGGCCGAATTCGGCGTGCGGGCCTGCAAGCACGTGAAATCCAACGCGATTCTGCTGGTGCGCGAATACGCGCCCGGCCGTTTCCAGACTCTGGGCATGGGCGCGGGGCAGCCGAACCGGGTGGATTCCGTGAAAAAGCTGGCCATCGCCCGGGCGAAGGAGAATATTCGGCTGATGCACGAGAACGGCGAGGCCGGGGACAAGGATCTGGAGTCCTTCACCGCCGAGGTGATGGGACAGTGCATGCTGATTTCCGACGCGTTCTTCCCTTTCGCGGACAACATTGACGCGGCCCACGAGGCGGGAATCAAATTCATTGTCGAACCGGGCGGCTCCATGCGGGATGAAGAGGTGGTCGCCGCCTGCGACACCTACGGCATCGCCATGGCCTTCACCGGGATGCGGCATTTTCTCCACTAAAATTCCGGGAGGTCGGAGATCGCCCGGAATTTTAGTGGAGTGTTTCTGGTTTCTTGTTTTTTGTTTCTGGTTTTATGCTGTCGGTGACTACTGACTACTGACTACTGACTGCTGACTGCTGACTGCTGACCCCGCCTTCGGCGGGTATTGACCATGCGTTTTTTTGTTCCGATCGTGTTTCTTTTGTTGGCCGCGTGTTCCGAGACGCGGACGGTGAAGCCTGGGCGTGGAGCGGCGATGGAGCGTGGGCCGGAGGCGAAGGTGTTTCCGTCGGGGGACGAACCGCGCGTGGATCGCCACGGATTGTGGCGCGGATTGGACGCGGACGGGCACCGGGTGTGGGAGGTGCGGTATACCCGCGGGGTGCCGACGGGGCCGTATCGTCAGTGGGATTCGCAGGGTGAACTGATCGCGACCTGGCCCTATACGTGGGACGGCGAGGTGGAGGGGTGGGCTCGCTGGTTCGAGGGTGGAGAGCCCGCGTTTAAATTCAAGTTTGGGGAGGAAACGGCGCGTCCGGATTTTGATCCGATCGGAAACGCGGAGCGGTTCCGCGTGTGGGCGGAGTCTCAAGAAACGCCGGATTCCTGAACGCCGGAACCCGTCCGATCAGGGAACGGGTGTCGGGGTCGGTGTGATGATCAAGACCGGCGTGG